>Ga0209094_1000025_pt1 | contig 147598 bp, 140 predicted proteins | sample COGITO_mtgs_1004_2_FD_184790 | JGI IMG/M metagenome (GOLD analysis project Ga0209094, IMG submission 184790) | Pelagic marine microbial communities from North Sea - COGITO_mtgs_100430 (SPAdes) (version 2) | ecosystem: Environmental > Aquatic > Marine > Epipelagic ... | reverse complement strand
GCTCGGCGGGCGCCGCCCGCGCAAGCGCGGCCCCACCAGTCCCATGGGTCACATTGCCTCGTCGAGCGGTCACAGACGACACGAAATGTGGCCTGGAACGTGCAGTCTTCGCCCACTCGATGAGGCGATGTGAATGGTGTGACGGGTGGGGCGCCCGCGCATGCGGCGGCGTGGGCGGAGCCCTCGCCGTTGAGCGCGCCGCCAGTCGACCGGGAGAGGCTCGCGGTCAAGGACACCGAAGGTGCCGCGCAGCGGTCGAGCGCAGCGAGATCCTTGACGGCGAGGCCCGGTCGACTAAGCGCGCGGGCGCCCCACCAGCCACGAAGAACAGCCCGGCCCGAGCAGCGCGGGCGCCCCACCAGCCACGAGGGACGCCCAGCCGCCACGAAGGACGCCACCCCGACCCGACGACCGCCAGGCGTCACACCAGGAGCGACGCCAGCTCCTCGACGCCGTCGACCAGGCGTGGGCCCGGCCGCGCCCACATCGCGTCGGCGTCGAGCGCGTGCACCGCGACGCCGTCCGGGAGGAGCGCGTCGGCGACGAGCCGGTCGGCCTGCTCCTGTGCTCCGGCCCGGTCGTAGCCGCACGGCGCGACCAGGACGACGTCCGGCTGCGCGGCATGGACGTCGTCCCACGTGACCCGCGTCGACTTCTCGCCGGCGGTGCCGAGCACGCACGCGCCGCCGGCGGCCTCGATCATCTCGGGGATCCAGTGGCCGGGCGCGTACGGCGGGTCGGTCCACTCGAGCAGCACGACGCGGGGTCGATCTCCCCCGTCCGGGCGCGCGGCGACCTGGCGTCGTACGTCGTCCAGGCGGGCACGCAGGGAGGCGACAAGAGTGGTGGCTTCGGGCACCCGGTCGACAGCCGCCCCGATCGTGATGACCGACGCCAGCACCTCGTCGAGCGTGTGCGGGTCGAACGTCAGCACGTCGGCACTGCAGCCGAGGTGGGCGAGGGCGTCGTCGACGAGCGAGACGTCGATCGCGCAGACGGCGCACAGGTCCTGGGTGACGACGAGGTCGGCGTCGAGGTCGGCGAGCGCACCGGCGTCGAGGCGGTACAGGTCATCGCCGGCCGCGACAGCGGCGGTCACGAAGTCGTCGATCTCGGCTGGGGTGAGTCCCTCGGGCATCGAGGTGCTCGACACGATCCGTCGTTCGCGAGCCTCGGCGGGGAAGTCGCACTCGAACGTCACGCCGACGACGTCGCGGCCCGCGCCGATCGCGAAGAGGATCTCAGTGGTCGAGGGGAGCAGGGAGACGACGCGCATCAGGTCATTGTCCCCCGCGCCGGCGGGTCGCGTCAGGGGACCTCGGCCGAGCGCCGTACGCCGGCGAGCACCTCGACCGCTACGGCCAGCGCGATCGCCGGGGGCTGCTTGCCGCCGCCGAGACCGTCGATGACGGCGGGGTCGCCGATCGGGCAGCGGATCCGGGCGATCGCCTCGGGCGAGTGCTCCTCCGCCCTGAGCGACTGCTCGAAGCGTCGCCACTTGGCCGAGGAGCCGATCAGCCCGATGGAGCCCAGGTGGCCGCACCGCAGGGCGGCGTCGCACAGGGCGAAGTCCTCGGCGTGGTCGTGGCTCATGATCAGCACGTGAGCGCCCCGGGGGAGGACCCCGAGCGTGACCTCGGGTAGCGGCGCGTGATGCACCTGCACGCTCGCGGGTCCGTCGAGCAGGGGTGCTACCGCCTCGTCGCAGACGTACGACGTGCGCGAGTCAACCAGGTGCAGCTCGATCTCGTGGCGCACCAGTACCCGCGCGAGCTCACGGCCGACGTGACCCAGCCCGAAGACCGCGACGGCCGGGCGCACCGGCACCGGCTCCAGGAGCAGCGACACCTCGCCGCCGCAGCACTGGCGACCGTGCTCGGTGCGGGCCTTGTCGTTGAGCGACACCTCGACCTGCAGCGGCGACCACGACCCCGATGAGAGGAGCAGGCGGGCCCGCGCGATCGCCGTCTCCTCGAGGTTGCCGCCACCGATCGAGCCCCAGGTCGCGGCGGCGCTGACCACCATCTTGGCGCCGGCCTCGCGAGGAGCGTGGCCGCGCGCAGCTGCGACGGTGACGAGCACCGCCGCCTCCCGCTCGCGCCGGAGCGCGGCGAGGGCGTCGAGCCAATCACTCATGATCGGTCCTCGTGGCCGGTCACCGGGTTGCCGGGCGCCCGGCTCGCGACCTGCTCCGAGTGCGGGTGCAGCGCCGGTGCGTCTGACGACGGCTGGTCGGGCTCCACCCCTGGCGCGCCCTCGGCGACCGGAGCCGGCGCGGCGGCTCGCGCGGCCCGGACCGCCCAGAACACCGCCTCCGGTGTCGCCGGAGAGGCCAGGTCCACGCTGAAGCCCGGCTCGGGGGCGAAGGCGGCGCACGCCTCACGCAGCGCCTCGCGCACCGCGAAGGCCAGCATCAGCGGCGGCTCCCCGACAGCCTTGGAGCCGTAGACGACGCCGTCCTCGTGCGCCTGCTCGAGCAGGGAGACGTTGAAGACCTCCGGCATCTCGGAGAAGGACGGGAGCTTGTAGGTGCTGGCGGCCTGCGTGGTCAGCTGTCCACGTCGAGGTCCCGACGAGGAGTCCCAGCGGAGGTCCTCCAGGGTCAGCCAGCCGGCGCCCTGCACGAACCCGCCCTCGATCTGGCCGAGGTCGACCAGCGGCGAGAGGGAGTCGCCCACGTCGTGGACGATGTCGACACGCCGGGTCCGGTAGGCGCCGGTGAACCCGTCGATCTCCATCTCGGCCGCCGCGACGCCGTAGGCGAAGTACTTGAACGGGTGACCGCGCATCAGCGAGGAGTCCCAGTGCAGGCCCTCGGTCTTGTAGAAGCCGGCCGCCCACAGCTGGACGCGCGAGAAGTAGGCCTCGCGCACGACCTCCTCCCACGGCAGACCGCGCCCCGCATCGACCTCACGCAGCCGCGCGGTGATCTGGTCGCAGGCGTTCTTGATCGCCGCGCCGTTGAGGTCGGCACCCGAGCTGGCCGCGGTGGCCGAGGTGTTGGGCACCTTGTCGGTGCGCGTCGGCGCGAGTCGCACCCGGCCCAGCGGCACCCCGAGTGCGGTGGCGGCGACCTGGATCATCTTGGTGTGCAGACCCTGGCCCATCTCGGTGCCGCCGTGGTTGATCAGCACCGAGCCGTCCTTGTAGACGTGCACCAGTGCCCCGGCCTGGTTGAAGGCGGTGAAGTTGAAGGAGATCCCGAACTTCACCGGCGTCAGCGCCAGCCCGCGCTTGGTGTGCTCGTGGGAGGCGTTGTAGGCCGCCACCTCGGCCTCACGCGCGGCGACGTCGGCGGAGTCGACCAGCTGGTCCCACGCCGCGGTGATCCGCGAGGCGTGCCGCACCGGCTGGCCGTACGGCGTCTCCTGGTCGTCGGCGTAGAAGTTGCGGCGGCGCAGCTCACGCGCCTCGATGCCCAGCAGGGGAGCGCAGCGCCCGAGGATGTCCTCGATCACGAGCATGCCCTGCGGCCCGCCGAAGCCGCGGAACGCGGTCTGCGACGTCTTGTGCGTGCGCGCGACCCGTCCGTGGATCCGCACGTCGGGCAGCCAGTAGGCGTTGTCGACGTGGCACAGCGCGCGGGCTAGCACCGGCTCGGAGAGGTCCAAGGACCAGCCGCCGTCGGAGGTCAGGGTCGCGTCGAGCGCGACCAGCAGTCCGGCGTCGTCGAAGCCGACGCGCCACCGGGCGTCGAAGCCGTGCCGCTTGCCCGACATGGTCATGTCCTGCTGACGGCTCAGGCGCAGGCGCACCGGGCGGCCGGTCAGGCGCGAGCCCAGGGCGGCGATCGCCGCGAACCCGTGCGGCTGCATCTCCTTGCCCCCGAAGCCGCCGCCCATCCGCAGGCACTGCACGGTGACCTCGTGGCTGTCGAGCCCGAGCACGTGCGCGACGATCTCCTGGGTCTCGGTCGGGTGCTGGGTGCTGGACTGCACGAAGACCTGACCGGCCTCGTCGACCAGGGCCAGCGAGCAGTGGGTCTCGAGGTAGAAGTGCTCCTGGCCGGCGAAGTCGATGTCCCCGCTGAAGACGTGCGCGGCACCCGCGAGGGCAGCCTCGACGTCGCCGCGCACGACGCTCGGCTGACCGCCCTGGAAGCTCTCGACGGCGATCGCCTCGGCGACGGTCACGATCGCCGGCAGCGGCTCGTAGTCGACCTCGACCGCCGCAGCCCCGAGCCGAGCTGCCTCGAGAGTCTCGCCGAGCACCCAGCACACGGCGTGCCCGTGGAACATCACCTCGTCGGGAAACAGCGGCTCGTCGTGCTTCACGCCGGCGTCGTTGACGCCTGGCACGTCGGCGCCGGTCAGCACCCGCACGACGCCGGGCACGTCGTACGCCGGCTCCGGGCGCAGGCCGGTGACCCGGGCGTGGGCGTGGGTCGAGCAGACGGGGTGGGCGTGAAGCGTGCCGTGGGTGCGCTGCACGAGGTCGTCGGTGTAGAGCGCGGCGCCGGTGACGTGCAGAGCGGCGCTCTCGTGCGGGACGTCGAGGCCGACCGAGACCTGGGTCTCGGGGCGGGAGGACAGCGAGGTCATCGCGACGCCGCCCGGCCGCCGCGGTCCTGGCGCTCGTGCCACAAACGCGGCAACGCCTGCCCCAGCATCTCCGAGCGGTACGCCGCGCTGGCGCGCTGGTCGTCGATGGGCGTGCCTTCACCGCTGAGCACCGCGGCAGCGGACACCACCGTCTCCAGGGTCCACGGCTGCCCGGTGAGAGCGTCCTCCGTGGCGCTCGCCCGGAGCGGAGTGGCCGCGACCCCGCCGAGCCCGATGCGAGCGGTCACGACGACGTCGTCGACGACGTCGAGTGCGAGCGCCACCGCGACCCCGGAGATGTCGTCGAAGCGGCGCTTGGCGATCTTGTGGAACGCCGTGACCCCGGCCAGGGGCAGCGGGACCCGGACCGACCGGATCAGCTCGTCGGGGCGCCTGAGCGTCTGGCGGTAGCCGGTGAAGTACGACGACAGCGCGACCTCCCGCTCACCCTCGGGGGAGGCGAGCACGAGCCGGGCGTCGAGGGCGAGCAGCGCTGGTGCGGTGTCGCCGATGGGCGAGGCGGTGCCGAGGTTGCCGCCGAGCGTGGCGCCGTTGCGGATCAGGCGGGAGGCGAACTGGGGGATCACGGCTCCGAGCAGCGGCAGCGACACCCCGGCGCTGGCCAGGCCGGTCTCGATCTCCGAGAGCGTGAGCGCTGCTCCCAGGGTGATCGCCGCGTCGGTGACCCTCAGCTCGCGCAGCTCGGGCAGCCGGTCGAGCGCGACGACGTACGACGCCCGCAGCCCGCGCAGGTTGACCTCGACACCGTGGTCGGTGCAACCCGCGACGGGGACGGCGCCGGGGTGGTCGCGCAGCAGTTCCAGCGCCTCGGCGAGGCTCGAGGGCCGCACGAAGGTGCCGTCCAGGTCGGCGAGGTGGGTGGCGACCGGCGTCGGTGGCGCAGACGTGTGGCGGGCAGCGAGCGGGTCGTCGGCGGCCGGAGGGCCGAGGGCGAAGGCGGCATCGCGGATCGGACGGTAGCCGGTGCAGCGGCACAGGTTGCCGCTCAGGGCGTGCAGGTCGAAGTCGTTGGGCCCGACCTCGCCGGACTGGTGACCGCTGGGCTCGTGGTCCCCGGTCACGCCCGAGCCGCGGTCGGGGCGGTAGTACTCCGCCGCCATGCTGCACACGAAGCCGGGCGTGCAGTAGCCGCACTGCGACCCGCCGCGCACCGCCATCTCGTGCTGCACCTCGTGCAGCGCGTCGGGGGAGCCGAGACCCTCCGACGTCACGATCTCCTGGCCGTCGAGCGCGGCCACGGGGACCAGGCAGGCGTTGAGCGCCGTCCAGCGGGTGGCCCCGGGGTCGACCGGGTCCGGCCGGGCCACCATCACCGAGCAGGCACCACACTCGCCCTCGGCGCAGCCCTCCTTGGCACCCGTCAGACCCTGGTCGCGCAACCAGTCGAGGGTCGAGGAGTGCACCCGGGCGGCACCGAGCGGGCGCTGCCGCCCGTTGACGGTGATCTGTACGTCGCTGCCCACCCCGTCATCCTAGGAGCGAGCCGTGACAGCCGTGTGACGACGCTTCGGCGGCGTCTCCTAGGCTCACGTGGTGCACGCCGACGACCGAGCCTCCTTCCGGCGCGGCGTGCGTCTCGGGGTGCCGTTCTCGGCGGTCGGTCTGCTGCTGTCGTCGTCGTTCGGCGTCCTGGCGGTGCAGGCCGGGTTCTCGCCGTTGCAGGCGCTGGTGATGTCGGCGTTGGTGCACGCCGGTGCGGCGCAGTTCGCGGCCACCTCGATCGTCGCGGCGGGCGGTGGCATCGTGTCCGGCGTCGTGGCGGCCAGCCTGATGAACGCCCGCTTCCTGGCGATGGGCGCTGCTCTCGCGCCCTCCCTCCCGGGCGGCCCGGCCCTGCGCGCCGTCCAGGCCCAGACGGTCGTCGACCCGTCGTGGGTGGTCGCGAGCAATGGCGACGGCACCTTCGACCGCTGGCTCCTGTTCGGTGCGACCGCGCCGCAGTACGTCGGCTGGATCAGCGGGACCCTGCTCGGTGCGTTCGGCGGAGACCTGATCGGCGACATCGAGCGGTTCGGGCTGGACGCGATCTACCCCACCTTCTTCCTTGCCCTGCTCATCGGCGAGCTGCGCCGACCGGGGTCACGCGGCGTCGCCCTGGCCGGGGCCCTGATCGCGCTGGCCCTGGTGCCGTTCGTGCCCGCCGGAGTCCCGATCCTGGTGGCCGCCGCCGCCGCACTCGTCGGACTGGCCCGGTGATCGCCCGATGAGCGACCCGAGCTCGACCACCCTGTGGCTCCTGATCCTCGGCACCGCCGCCGCCACGATGGCCATCAAGGCCTTCGGCCCGGTGGTCCTCGGCGGGCGCCAGCTGCCGCCCGCGGCGACCTGGGTGCTGGTGCTGCTGCCTCCCGTCGTGCTGGCGGCGCTGGTGGCCACGTCCGCGCTCGCCGACGGGTCCACCCTCGAGATCGACTCCAGCACCGCCGGTGTCGCCGTTGCTGGTGTCCTGCTCTGGCAGGGCCGGCACCTGCTGCTCGCCGTCCTCGTCGCCGCCGCCGTGACCGCCGTACTGCGCCTCCTGGGGCTGCCGTGAGCGACCCGACCTTGGAGATCCTCGCGCTGCTCGCCCTGGCCGGGCTGGCCGCCGGGTTCGTGGACGCCGTGGTCGGAGGAGGCGGCCTGATCCAGCTGCCTGCCCTGCTCCTCGGGCTGCCCGGCGCCAGCCCCGTGCAGGTGCTGGCCACCAACAAGCTCGCCTCGATCTGCGGCACCAGCGTCAGCTCGGTGACGTACTACCGCCGGGTGCGCCCGGACCCGAGGACGTTCGGGCCGCTGATGCTCTTCGCCTTCGTCGGCTCGGCCGGCGGGGCGGCGCTGGCGAGCAAGCTGCCCGGCGAGGCCTTCGACCCGATCGTCCTCGCCGCCCTGGTGATCGTCGGCGCCTACGTGCTCCTCAAGCCCGACCTGGGGGGAGACACCGAGCTGCGCCACGCGGGTCGTCGCCACACCGGCATCGCGATGCTGACCGGACTCATCATCGGCTTCTACGACGGTGCGCTCGGGCCCGGCACCGGCAGCTTCTTCGTCTTCACCCTCGTCGGCCTGCTCGGCTACAGCTTCCTCGACGCCAGCGCCAAGGCCCGGATGGCCAACTGGGCCACCAACCTGGCCGCCCTGTGCGTCTTCGTCCCGCAGGGTGCGGTGCTCTGGAAGGTCGGCCTCGTGATGGGTGCGGCCAACCTGATCGGCGGGTACGTCGGAGCCCGCACCGCGGTCGCCAAGGGAGCCGGCTTCGTGCGGGTCTTCTTCATGGTCGTCGTCTCCGCGTTCGTCGTGCGGATCGGCGGCGAGGTGCTGGGACTCTGGTCCTGACGGCCCCGACGCTGGTCGAGGTGCGAGCGCAGCGAGCCTCGAGACCCGGAGCACGTCGGTAGGGTCGTCACCATGAGCATCCCGGTGGACCTCGCCGACCTCAACACCGCACTGGCCGACTTCGGGGCCGGCTACCTCCTCAGCGTCTCGACCGGCGGCCGGGTCAAGGCCGTGACCGTCGAGCCGCGCGTGGTCGACGGTGCGCTGCACGTGGCCGGACCGGGGCGCGGCTCGCTGGCCAACGTCGGCGCCAACCCGCTGGTCACGGTGCTCTTCCCGCCGCTCGCCCCACGGGGCTACACCCTCCTCGTGGACGGGGAGGCGAGCGTCGACCGAGGCGACGTGCGAGTCGTGCCGTCGGGGGCGGTGCTGCACCGCCCTGCCTCCCACAGTGACGGCCCGGGGCCGCCGGCGGCCGCCGACGGGTGCGGCCACGACTGCAAGGAGGTCAGGTGACCCCCTTCTGGAGCACCGTCTCCCTCGACCTCGCCCCCGACGACCACGCCGCCGGGCTGGAGGTGGAGCGCCACCTGGCTCGGAGCGCGCAGGTGGGGCACGTCGACGGCTTCTGGACCGTGCTGCGTGTCCACATGATCGAGGAGTACGCGCGGCACAACGGGCACGCCGACCTGATCCGCGAGTCCATCGACGGAAGGACCGGCGAGTGACGATCCGACCGATGACGCCTACCGACTGGGTGCAGGTGTGGCCGTTCTTCGCCGACATCGTCGCCGCCGGCGAGACCTACGCCTACCCGCTGGACCTCACCAGCGCCGAGGCGCAGACGCTGTGGACCAAGGAGTCTCCGGGCCAGACCGTCGTGCTCGAGGAGGACGGTGAGGTCCTCGGCTCCGCGACCATGGGGCCCAACCGACCCGGGCGCGGCGCCCACGTCGGCACCGCCTCCTTCATGGTCGCGCCGGCCGGTCGCGGGCGGGGAGTCGGCCGACGCCTCGGCGAGCACGTCGTGCAGTGGCACCGCGACGCGGGGTTCGCGGCGATCCAGTTCAATGCCGTCGTGGAGACCAACACCGTGGCCGTGCGCCTGTGGCAGAGCCTGGGCTTCGAGATCGTCGGCACGGTCCCGGGTGCCTTCGACTCCGCGACCCACGGACGAGTCGGGCTGCACGTGATGCTGCTCAGGCTGTAGGCACCGGTCGTCGCGACGTCGCACGAGCGCAGTGCCGGCTCAGTCCTCGTCGGCGAAGCCGGGCAGGTACTCGGTGAGGATGTCGTGGAACGGCGCCTCGGCCTCGAGCTGGCTGAGCACCCCGATCCCGCCGATCCACGTGCGGTGGATGAGCATGTACGACGGCGGCAGGTTGAGCTTGATCGCGATCGTGTAGGTGGGTTCGCGGGGGTTGTTGATGCGGGCGAACTGCTCGCGCATCCAGGCCCGGTTGAACTGGAAGCGCTCCACCATGGTCGGCTCGACGAACGGGGAGAGGTAGTCCATCAGCAAGGTCGGGTCGAGCTTGATCTTGTCCTTGATGAAGCCCTCGCGACGCAGCCCGGCCATCAGCTGCTCCCCGTCGCCGAGGGCGCACAGCCGGATCAGCGAGCCCATCGCACGGGGGAGGTTGCCCTCCTCGAGTCGCGCCACGGCGCCGTAGTCGAGCACCCCGAGCCGGCCGGGCGTGCCGTCGTCGTTGGGGATGACGCGGAAGTTGCCGGGGTGCGGGTCGGCGTGGAGCATCCCGGTGCGGGACGGTCCGGCGAACATGAAGCGGACCAGGAGCTCGCCGTAGTGGTTGCGCTCCTCGGGGGTGCCGTCCTTGATGACCTGGGCCAACGACGACTCGGAGTCGAGCCACTCGGTGACGATCACCGTCGGACCGACCGCGACGACGCCGGGGATGACGATGTCGGGGTCGCCGTCGAAGGCCTCGGCGAACGCAGTCTGGGCCTCCGCCTCGAGGGTGTAGTCGAGCTCGTCCTCGGCGCGGGCCCGCACCTCCTCGACCAGGGGCTTGATGTCGATGCCCGGGAAGACCGGTCCGATGGTGCGCGCGAGCCGGGCGAGCTGCCGGATGTCGGAGAGCAGTGCCTCACCGGCGCCGGGATACTGCACCTTGACCGCGACCTCGCGCCCGTCGTGCCAGCGGCCCTTGTGCACCTGCCCGATCGAGGCGGCGGCGGTGGGGCCCCCGTCGAGCCAGACCAGCTGCTCCTGCCAGTCGAGACCGAGGTCGCGGGCGAGGATCTCGCGGACCGTCGAGGTGGGCATCGGGGGCGCGGAGTCCTGGAGCTTGGTGAGCTGGTCGCGGTACGGCGCGGCGACGTCTTCCGGGAGGGCCGCCTCGAAGATCGACAACGCCTGCCCGAACTTCATCGCCCCGCCCTTGAGCTCGCCCAGGGTGCGGAAGAGCTGCTCGGCGGTGCGCTGCTGCAGCTCGGTCATCACGGCCTCGGCGGGAGCGCCGCCGAGGCGCTTGCCGAAGCCGACGGTCTTGCGACCGGCGTAGCCCAGCGGCAACGCTGCCAGGCGCGCCGTACGGGCTGCGGCCTTGCGAGGGAGATCGGCCATGTCGCCATTGTGGCCCACCGCCGGTCACCCGATGGGGTCAGGCTCGTCGGGCCGCCCGAGCCTGCACGAGCGCGGTCGCGACGGCGACGACCAGCACCAGGCCGGCGAGCCCGAGGGTCAGGGGGATCAGGACGATCGCACCGATGGCCACGAGGCCGGCGGTCTGGCCGGGAGCCTGGCTGACCAGGACGAAGCCCGAGGCGTCGGAGCAGGTGACCTCCACCGAGGCCGACGTCGGGCTGAACGTCGCCTCTCCCACCCAGGCGCCGGTGCCGGAGAGGGTACGGCGATCGGTGCCGTCCGCGGGCGCGGTCGTCACCACGTCACCACTCGCCGGATCACGGAGCTCGCAGTCGGGCTCCACCTGCGTCTCGTCGAACCAGATCATCGACTCGCGCTCTGCGCTCGTCTCGGCGGTGTGGGGCTGGTCATCGACGGGCAGCACCGAGTCCCCGGACTGCACCGGTCCGTCGCTGAGCACGGCAGGGAGCACCCAGAGCGAGACGAGGGCAGCGACCAGGAGCACGACCGCGGCGATGCTCTGCCGCAGCAGCGTCCGCGCACTCGTCGGCCGCGGGTCGTGGCCCAGGCCCTGGGTGCCGAGGGTGAACAGGGTGCTGTCGTCCTCGTCGGTCCCCATGTCCGTCAGGCTAACGAGGGTGACCGGGCGGCGGCCCCGGGGTGCCGCGGGGCGTAGCCCTGGATGCGCCTGCGGCGGGGCACATGTGCCGCCCTACTTGATGACGCGCACCTCCTGCGGCCAGCCGCACGCCACGGCGATCCTGCTCGCCCAGTGCTCCGCGGCCGCGCGGTCTGGCACGTCGACGATCGTGATCCCGCCGAGGTACTCCTTGGTCTCGGCGTACGGGCCGTCGGTGATCAGCACCTCACCACTCGTCGCGTCGGCGCTGAAGGCCTCGTCGAGCTCCTCCACGAGACCGCCGGCGAAGACGTAGGCGCCCGCCGCCTTGATCTCCTCGACCGCCGCCCTGGCCAGCGGCCCGCGCTCGCGGAACCACTCCTCGGTGTGGTCGCCGACCCACTGCTGGTTGAAGTAGATGGCGTACTGCGTCATGGCTGCTCCCGTGCTGGTGGCGGGCCCGGTGCCCGCCTCAACCTATCCACGAACGAGGTGGTCCGGATACGACACGCGCTCGGCGCGCCCGATGTCAGGCGCCGTCGTCGCCGGGGTCTGCCGGGTGGGGCTGGAGGTACCTCACGGCGATCCCGAGGGAGCGCGCGTGCTCGATCTCGCGGCGGGTGGCGTCCCCGACGTGGTCGCCGACGTTGACGACGAGCACCTCGTCGGCCATCGCGACCTTCTGGAGGTGGACCCGTCCGAGCCGAGCGCGCTCTTCCGCGGTCGGCGCAGTCGACGTCGTCAGTGGTGCCGGGCTCAGCACCACGTGTCCTGCCAGAGTCAGCTCGGCCTCGAGGCGCGCGAACTCATCTCGGAACCGCATCGAGCCGCACAGGGTGGTGACGATGAGCTCATCGGTCACGAAGCACCGCCATGCGCGCGGATCAGGCGTCTGCCGGGAACTTCACGCCCGTGTTGGCGTGGCACCGGTAGCCGAAGGGGTTCTTTGCCAGGTACTGCTGGTGGTGGTCCTCGGCGTAGTAGTACGTCGGCACCTCGCGGATCTCGGTGGTGATGTCTCCCAGTCGACGGCGCGCGAGCTCGTCGCCGTACACCTTGGTGAGCTCGCGGGCGGTCTGCTCCTGCTCGGGGGTCGTGTAGTAGATCGCCGAGCGGTACTGGGTGCCGACGTCGTTGCCCTGGCGCATGCCCTGGGTCGGGTCGTGGACCTCGAAGAACGTCTTGACCAGGTCGGCGAAGGAGACCTGAGCCGGGTCGTAGACGACGCGGACGGCCTCGGTGTGGTTGGTGCGGCCCGAGCAGACCTCCTCGTAGGAGGGGTGGGGGGTGGTGCCGCCGGCGTACCCCGCGGAGGTCGACCAGACGCCGTCCATCTTCCAGAAGATCTCCTCGGCACCCCAGAAGCAGCCGAGTCCGAAGATCGCGACCTCGTAGCCCTCGGGCGCGGTGTCGGTGACGATCGGTGTGTCCAGGACCGTGTGCTTCTCCGACAGGTGGAAGGGGCGCTCGCTGCGACCCGGGAGTGCCTGCTCGGCCTCGATCAGCTCGGACTTGCGGGTGAAGAACACGGTTGCCTCCTGGTGGTCGTGCGGGAGTGCTGCGGTCGTCCCCTGCAGTGGGGGACACCGGGTACAACCACGACGCTAGTCGGTTCCTTCCGCCCACGTCCTTACGAAGGGGTGACGTGGGCGGGTGGGCGGATCGGCGTGGGTACGCTCGCGGGATGACCGACCAGACCCACCCCCCGTCCCACCTCGGCAAGGCCGGCTTCGAGACGCGTGCGATCCACGCCGGCTACGAGCCCGACCCCACCACGGGCGCGGTGATCCCTCCGATCTTCGCCACCTCGACCTACAAGCAGGACGGTGTCGGCGGGCTGCGCGGCGGCTACGAGTACAGCCGCTCGGCCAACCCGACCCGCACCGCCCTCGAGGGCAACCTCGCGGCGCTGGAGGAGGGTGAGCGCGCCTTCGCGTTCGCCTCCGGCCTGGCCGCCGAGGACACGCTGGTGCGCAGCACCTGCCGGCCCGGTGATCACGTGGTCATCCCCGACGATGCGTACGGCGGCACCTACCGTCTCTTCGACAAGGTCGAGCAGGCCTGGGGCATCGAGCACACCCCGGCGCCGGTCAGCGACATCGACCGGGTGCGCGCGGCGATCCGCCCCGGCCAGACCAAGCTGGTCTGGCTCGAGACACCGACCAACCCGCTCCTCAACGTCGGCGACATCGAGGCGCTCGCAGCAGTTGCCCACGACGCCGGCGCCCTGCTCGTGGTCGACAACACCTTCGCCTCGCCCTACCTCCAGCAGCCGCTGACCCTCGGCGCCGACGTCGTCGTGCACTCGACCACCAAGTACGCCGGCGGGCACTCCGACGTCGTCGGCGGCGCCCTCGTCGTCCGCGGACACGACCTCGCCGAGCAGGTCGCCTTCCACCAGAACGCGATCGGTGCGGTCGCGGGTCCCTTCGACGCGTTCCTCACCCTGCGCGGCCTCAAGACGCTCGGCGTACGGATGGATCGGCACTGCGACAACGCGGAGAAGGTCGTGGAGTTCCTCTCCGAGGACCGCCGCGTCGACTCGGTCATCTACCCCGGCCTGATCGAGCACCCGGGTCATCGGATCGCCAGCCGTCAGATGAAGCGGTACGGCGGCATGGTGTCGTTCCGCGTCAGTGGCGGCGAGGAGCAGGCGCTCGCCGTCTGCGAGCGCACCGAGGTCTTCACGCTCGGAGAGTCGCTGGGCGGGGTCGAGTCGCTGATCGAGCACCCCGGTCGGATGACGCACGCCAGTGTCGCCGGCACCGCACTCGAGGTGCCGGCCGACCTGATCCGGCTCAGCGTGGGCATCGAGACCGTCGAGGACCTCGTCGCGGACCTCGACCGTGCCCTCGGCTGACCTGCCTGACCCGGCTGACCTGCCTGACCCGGCTGACCTGCCTGACCCGGCTGACCTGCCTGACCTGGCTGTCTGCGTCGACGTCGGCTCCACGTTCACCAAGGCGCTGCTGGTCGACCTGAGCGAGGGCCGCGTGGTGGCTGCCTCCGAGCACCCCACGACGGTCGGCACCGACGTCCTCGACGGGTACGACGCCTGCCTCGCCGACCTCGTGGGGCACGAGCCCCGCGCCGCGTCCGCGGAGGTGCTGGCCTGCTCGAGCGCCGGGGGTGGTCTGCGGATCGCGGTGGTGGGCAATGAGGAGCTGGTCACGGCTGAGGCGGGGCGTCGGGTCGCGCTGTCGAGCGGCGGCAAGGTCGTGGCCGTGGTCGCCGTCGGCGGCAGGGGCCGTGGGCCCGGGCCCGACCTGGAGGCCGTGCTCAGGCACGCGACCGTGCCCCCGGACCTGGTGCTGCTCACCGGTGGTACCGACGGCGGCAACAGCGAGATGCTGCTCGCCGCGGCGCTGCAGGTCGTCGCCGCCGGGTGGGTCGGACCCGTCGTCGTGGCCGGCAACAGCGAGGCCGCCGACGAGGTCAGCACCATCCTGGGCGACCTTCCGCACGTGGTCGCCGACAACGTGGTCCCGCGGATCGGGGTCCTGCGGCCCGAGGGCGCACGAGCGGCGATTCGTGAGGTGTTCCTGCGCCACGTCATCGGCGGCAAAGGTCTCAGCTCGCGTGACCAGGGCAGGACCTTCCCGGCGATGGTGCGCGGGGCGACCCCGGACGTCGTGCTGACCGGTGTCGAGGTGCTGGCCGAGGAGGTCGGCGACCTCGGAGACGTCGTGGTGGTCGACGTCGGGGGCGCGACCACCGACGTGCACTCCGTGGTGGAGCTGGACCCCGAGACCGGCGGCCTCGGACGCGATGTCGTCGCCCCGACGCCGCGGACCCGCACCGTCGAGGGCGACCTCGGCATGCGCTGGTCCGCCGTGAGCACCGTCGAGGTGGCAGGCCTGGGCTCCCTCGCCGAGGAGGCCGCCGCCCGCGCGGCCATGCCGTCGTACCTTCCCCTCACCGACGCCGACCACGACGTCGACGAGGCCATCGCCCGTGCCGCCACGGGTCTCGCCGTACGCCGCCACGCCGGTCGCAGCACCGTCGTGCTGGGCCCCGGCGGACGCGTCGTCGAGCGCAGCGGCGTCGACCTGAGGAAGGTCGGTCTCGTGGTCGTCTCCGGTGGCGTGCTGCGGCACGGGCGAGCGGGGGTCGCCGCCCGCGTGCTGGAGGGCACCATCGGGACCGAGGCCGGTCGCGACGGTGGCTGGCAGCTGCCCGAGACGCCTCGGGTGGTCGTCGACAGCGACTACGTGCTCGCGGCCGTCGGACTGCTGGCCGAGCACCGTCCCGCTGCCGCGCGTCGCCTCGCCCGCTCCCTGCTCGAGGGCGCGGCGGACCGTAGGGTCACTACGTGAGCCCCCACGACGACACCTCTCCGGACCCGACGGGCACGTCGGTGGAGGGGGTGCCCGACCCCGCAGCCGGCCCCGCGACCGGCCCCGCGACCGACGACGAGACCGAACGCGTCGCCCAGCGCCAGCGTCGCCTGCGGCGGCGCGCCACCCGGGAGCGGGAGGATCGCGACCGGGAGGACCGGATGACGGCCCGCCTCGCGGCACAGTGGACGCTGCTGCGCGAGGAGCGCGACCGCCGTACGACGGGTGGCGCCGGCGAGAGCATCCCGACCGGGCCTTCGAACCTCACCCGCGCGCAGGTGCCGTGGGGACTGGACCTCGCTGCCTCCTGGGCGTGGCGCCTGATCGTCATCGGCGCTGCCGGCTACGTGTTGCTACGGCTCATCGGCTACTTCTCGATCGTGACCCTCCCGCTGGCGATCGCGCTGCTCATCGCCGCCTTGGTGACTCCGGTCGTGCAGGGCCTGCAGCGCGTCGGCTTCCCCCGCTCGCTGTCGGCGATCGTCGTGGTGATCGGCGTGATCGGGTTCGTCGCGCTGATGCTGACCTTCGCGGGCCAGCAGATCGCCAACGGTGCCGCCGACCTCGCCGACTCGACGGTCCAGGGCCTCGACGACATCCGCACCTGGCTCAAGGACGGGCCACTCAACGCCAGCGACAGCCAGATCGACAACGTCATCGCCGAGGCCCAGGCGGCCATCACACGGCAGACGCAGGACACCGACTACGTCGGACGGATCACCGAGGTCAGCTCGGTCCTGGGCCACGTCTTCGCCGGGTTCTTCATCGTGCTGTTCGCCACCTACTTCTTCCTCGCCGACGGCGACCGGATCTGGGCCTGGGTGGTCCGGATCGCTCCGCGTGCGGCGCGGCTGCAGGTCGACGGCTCCGGCCGCGTGGCCTGGATCTCGCTGACCCAGTTCGTCCGGGCCACGGTGATCGTGGCGGCCGTCGACGCGATCGGGATCATGATCGGAGCCGCCATCCTCGGGGTGCCGTTCGTGATGGCGATCGGCGTCCTGGTCTTCCTCGGCGCGTTCGTCCCGCTGATCGGTGCCACGGTCGCGGGCGCCGTCGCCGTCCTCGTGGCCCTGGTCGACCAGGGCCCGGTCACGGCGTTGCTGATGCTCGCCGTGGTGATCGGGGTGCAGCAGGTCGAGGCTCACCTGCTCCAGCCGTTCCTGCTGGGTCGCTGGGTCTCGGTCCACCCGCTCGCGGTGATCCTCGCGATCGCCGGCGGCGTGCTCGTCGCCGGCGTGGCCGGCGCACTGGTCGCCGTACCGCTCGCTGCTGCCGCCAACGCGGTCATCCAGCACCTCGCCGCCAACACCGATCCCGGAGACGACCCGGTCGAGGAGCTGGCCGAGGACTACGAGGAGAGCCGCGCCACCCACGACGTAGGGGACCATGATGAGCGCGACTGAGCCCGAGCGCGTGACGCTCGCCGACGTCGAGTCCGCCAGGGAGGTCCTGGCAGGCCATGCCATCACGACCCCCATGGAGGAGTCCCGTTGGCTCTCGGCGATCGCCGGGGGGCCGGTGCTGCTCAAGTGCGAGAACCTGCAGCGCACGGGCTCCTTCAAGGCCCGCGGCGCCTTCGTCCGGATCTCGCGGCTCACCGATGCCGAGAAGGCCCGCGGCGTCGTGGCCGCGTCGGCCGGCAACCACGCCCAGGGCGTCGCTCTCGCAGCGCAGCAGCTCGGCATCGAGGCCACCGTCTTCATGCCCGAGGGCGCGCCGATCCCGAAGGAGAAGGCCACGCGGGGGTACGGCGCCGAGGTCGTCTTCGAGGGGCGCTACCTCGAGGACGCGCTGGCCGGGGCGCGCCGCTTCGCCGAGGAGACCGGCGCGATCCTGATCCACCCCTTCGACCACGCGGATGTCGTGGCCGGCCAGGGCACCGCAGGCCTCGAGATCCTCGAGCAGGCTCCCGAGACGACCACGGTGATCGTGCCGACCGGAGGTGGGGGACTGCTCGCGGGGGTCGCCATCGCCGTCAAGGCGTTGCGGCCCGACATCACCGTGATCGGCGTGCAGGCCAAGGGTGCCGCCGCCTACCCCGACTCCCTGCGGCAGGGTGCACCGGTCGCCCTCTCCTCGATGAAGACGATGGCCGACGGCATCGCGGTAGGACTGCCCGGCGAGATCACGTTCGCGGCTGTGCGCGACCACGTCGACGAGATCGTCACCGTCTCGGAGGAGGCGATGTCGCGGGCACTGCTGGCGCTCGTCGAGCGCGCCAAGATGATCGTCGAGCCTGCCGGTGCCGCCGCGGTGGCAGCGATGCTGGAGCGCCCCACGGCGTACGGCACCCCCGCCGTGGCCATGCTGACCGGAGGCAACATCGACCCGATCCTGCTGGGGAAGGTGATCCGGCACGGGATGGCGGCAGCCGGGCGCTACCTCAACCTGCACGTCGTGATCCCCGACGTGCCCGGCGGGCTCGCCCTGCTGCTCAGTGAGGTGGGCGAGACCGGTGCCAACGTGCTCGAGATCGCCCACGAGCGGATCAACGCCTCACTGCACCTCGACGAGGTCGACGTGCACCTGCAGCTGGAGACCCGCGGGGAGCCGCACGCCGAGAAGGTGCTGGGTCGGCTGCGCGAGCGGGGCTACCGGGTTCTGGAGTAGTCCCGTAGTAGTCGCCTCAGCGCGGTCGCACGAGGGTCTGGCCGTTGTCGAGCTGGCGGGTCTCCAGCACCTCGCTGCGGGAGTCCACGAAGGCGACGAAGGAGGAGTAGCCCAGCGACTTCTCCTTGAAGCCGGGGTCCATCCGCTGCATGGTGCTCTTGACCCCGCCCATGTGCAGCCACTCGTCGTCGCTCTTCTGGCCGAGCACCCGCACGGCCCGCAGCAGCAGCGACGTCGCCGCGCTCTGCTCGGGCGGCTCGTCGATGGGGGCAGGGGTGGTCTTGGGGTTGCTCTTCTTGGTGGCAGTCCGCTTCGCGGTGGCCTTCTCGGACGTGGCCTTCGTGGCCGCCTGCTTCTTCGACGAGGCCGGGGTGATGCCGGGCAGGCGCGCGTAGTCGGTGAACTCGTCACAGGCGGCGACCAGAGCGCTGCTCGTGGACCCGGTGACCCCGACCCCCACGACGTAGCGGCCCATCCGCTTGCAGCGCTGGGCGAGCGGGACGTAGTCGGAGTCCCCGGCCACGATGAGGACGTGCGAGATGTCGTCGTGCTGGAAGAGGTCCTCGACCGCGTCGACGGCGAGTCGGATGTCGGCACCGTTCTTGGTGCCCGACGCGGCGAAGAGCTGGACCAGGTCCACGGCGCGGTCGATCAGCTGGCGTCGGTAGGCGGCGTTCGCGGGGGTGGACCAGTCCGCGTAGGCGCGGGTGAGAGCCACGGTGCCGAAGCCGGTCGCGTAGTCGATGATCGCGCCCAGGTCGATCGTCGCCGATTCCAGCTTGGCGTCGACCTCGTCGACAGGTCCGCCGTCGCCTGAGGGCCCGACGGGATGCTTCCACGCGTCGTCACGGCGCCACGAACCGACACCGTGCACGTTGTCGTAGCGCGAGATGACGATGTTGTCGAAGTCCAGGTACACCGCGATGCGCGCGGCGTCCCCCATGCTCACGCCCGGGCGTCCTCAGCCCGTGTATGGCACCGCGTCGACGATGACGACCTGCAACGTCTTGCCGTTGGGCGCCTCGTAGTCGACCGTCTCGCCCTTGGAACGGCCGTTGATGGCCGAGCCCAGCGGGGACTGCGGGGAGTAGGCGGTCAGGCCCTCGGGCTCGATCTCGCGTGCGCCGAGCAGGAACGTCTCGGTCTCGTCCTCGTCGTCGCCGACGAAGCGGTAGGTCACGACCATGCCGGGCTCGACGACGCCGTCGTTGGGCGGCGTCTCGCCGACCTCGGCGCGGCGCAGCATGTCCTCGAGCTGACGGATCCGGCCCTCGTTCTTGCCCTGCTCCTCACGGGCGGAGTGATAGCCGCCGTTCTCCTTGAGGTCGCCCTCGTCGCGGGCCTCGCTGATCCGCTGCACGATCTCTTCACGCACGGGGCCCCTGAGCTCGTCGAGCTCGGCCTGGAGCTTGTCGAAGGCGGCCTGGGTCAACCAGATCGTGCCCTGCTCGGTGGATTGCGTCATGGGTACTCCTGTGCTGATCGTGAGTGTGCGTCTGTCCGGGAGATCGGCCGTGCTCAACGCGGGCGGTAGGGCCACGGGTGTGGTGCGGGAGCGATGCGAGTGGTGACGGGTGTGCCCTGCGGGTCAGCCGAATGGTCGAGCCTAGCAAGGACGTGACCGAACACGAGGCGGTCCGGACCGATCGAGGGGGTGAATCCTGCTGTGGCCAGCCTCAGCGCGGGCGAGGCTGCCCCGGCGCGGTGCACCCGAGCAGCTCGATCGACGTGGCGCGGCGGTCGGTGCTGATCTCCTGGGTGACCCGCCCCGACGGTGTGGGCTCGGGGGTGAAGGAGACCGTGCCGACGAGGGTGTGGTCCTCGGCGTAGGCCCGCACGGTGCACGTGGCGACCACGTCGTCCTGGAGGTCCACGACGAAGCGCGCCGAGGCGGTGTTGTCGTCGACGATGGTGAACGTCAGCTCGCCGGAGGCCACCGGAGGGCTGGCCTGCTCCCAGATGGTCCAGCCGAGCCAGCCGCCGGAGACCAGGACCAGCAGCGTGATCGCTGCGATCGATGCCGGACGTCGCCACGGCGCGGGGGCGCCGTACCGGTCGGCCAGGACTTCCTGCGTGCTCACCACCCCATCCTCCCACCCCACCCACAGCGGCCTACGCTGGCTCCATGAGTGATGCCGGGTCCCGGGCGGGCTACCGCCTCATGCACGTCCACGCCCACCCCGACGACGAGTCGAGCAAGGGTGCGGCCTCGACGGCGATGTACGTCGCCCAGGGCGTCGACGTGCACGTCGCGACCTGCACCGGCGGCGAGCGCGGGTCCATCCTCAACCCGAAGATGGAGCGCCCCGACATCCTCGAGAACATCACCGAGGTGCGCCGCCAGGAGATGGAGCGTGCGCGCGACATCCTCGGCATCCGTCAGGACTGGCTGGGCTTCATCGACTCCGGCTGGCCGGAGGGCGACCCCAAGCCGCCGCTGCCCGAGGGCTGCTTCGCGCTGGTACCGCTCGAGGAGTCGACCGAGCGCCTGGTGCGGCTGATCCGCGAGTTCAGGCCGCACGTGCTGACGACGTACGACGAGCGCGGCGGCTACCCGCACCCCGACCACATCCGCTGTCACGAGGTGAGCGTGGCGGCGTTCGAGGCCGCAGCCGACCCCGAGCGGTTCCCCGACGCCGGGCCGCCGTGGCAGGTGCTGAAGCTCTACTACCACCACTCCTTCAACCGGGCGCGGATCGAGGCGATCCACGAGGCGATGCTCGACCTCGGTCTCGAGTCCCCGTGGGGCGAGCGCCTGGAGCAGTGGAAGCCGGAGCCCGACTGGGACGCGCGGGTCACCACCAAGGTCCCGTGCTCCGACTACTTCGGTGTGCGCGACCAGGCCCTCCTGGCGCACGCCACCCAGATCGATCCCGACGGGCACTGGTTCGCGATCCCGCGCGAGACGCAGGCGAAGATCTGGCCCACCGAGGACTTCGAGCTCGTGACCAGCCACGTGGAGTCCGTGATGCCGGAGGACGACCTGTTCGCCGGCATCGAGGTCGCCCACCTGGCGCCGTGATCACCTGCTGGCCGACGGTGAGAGACTGACGTCATGTCTGCCGCAGTCGCACTTCTGCTCACGGTCGCCGTCGACCAGATCCCCGAGGACGACGACGTCGTCGCCGGCTGGACCGCCTTCGCGATCTTCGGGCTGCTCATCGTGGCCGTGGTGGTCCTGGGGTTCAGTCTGACCAAGCGGCTCAAGAACACCGCGAAGGCTGCCGACCAGGGCCTCTACGACCCCTCCGACCCCAAGCCGGAGCGACCCGCCCGGGGGCTGGCCGCCGCGCGCCAGATGCGCGAGCAGGCCGCCCGCGAGGAGTCCGAGGGCGAGGACCGGGCGCCCGGCTGACGTCCACTCGCGGCGGCTGGTCGTCCCGCCCTGCGAGACGACGAGGCCCGACCACCACGGGGGGTGGGGTCGCGACGTACCGGGGAGTAGGTTCGGTCCTGTGACCCAGGACACCTATGACTACGTGATCGTGGGCGCCGGCAGTGCCGGGGCCGTGCTGGCAGCTCGACTGAGTGAGGATCCGGGCGCCACCGTCCTGCTCCTCGAGGCCGGGGGTGAGACCGACGGGGCCGACGAGGTGAGCATCCCGGCGGCGTTCCCGTCCCTCTTCAAGACCAAGTGGGACTGGAACTACTCGACCACCGAGCAGAAGCAGCTCCACGGCAAGCGGGCCTACTGGCCACGGATGAAGGCCCTCGGCGGGTGCTCGTCGATGAACGCGATGATCTACATCCGCGGTGCCCACGCCGACTACGACTCGTGGCGCGACCAGTACGGCGCCGAGGGCTGGGGCTATGACGACGTCCTGCCCTGGTTCCTCAAGTCGGAGGACAACGCCCGGCTGTCCGGTCGCTACCACGCCAGCGGCGGACCGCTGCACGTCGAGGACCGCGCCTACACCCACGAGCTCAGCTCCGCGTTCGTCGAGAGCGCCGTCAGTGCCGGCCACAAGCGCAACGACGACTTCAACGGCGCCACCCAGGTCGGCGCCGGTCAGTACCAGGTCACCTGCAAGCGCGGGAAGCGCTGGTCCACCAACACTGCCTACCTCGCCCCGGCTCGTGGGCGGTCCAACCTCACCGTGGCCACCGGCGCTCTCGCGTCACGCGTCGAGCTGACCGGCGAGCGCGCGACCGGAGTCGTCTTTCGCCAGGCCGGTGCGGAGCACACCGTGCACGCGCGCCGCGAGGTCATCCTCAGCGGCGGCGCGATCAACAGCCCGCAGCTGCTGATGCTCTCGGGCATCGGGCCAGCCAGCCACCTGAGCGAGGTCGGCGTCGAGAGTCGTGTCGACCTCGCCGGCGTGGGCTCCAACCTCCAGGACCACCCGGTCACCCCGCTCATCTGGCGCACGCGTGGCACCACCGACGTCGCGGAGATGTCCAACCTGAAGAACCTGCTGCAGTGGAAGGCCCGAGGTACCGGCCCGCTGTCGTCCAACATCGGTGAGGGCGGGATGTTCTTCTCGACCCGTGAAGGACTGCCCGCCTCCGACCTTCAGGTCCACGTCGCTCCGACCGGCTTCTTCGACAACGGCCTGCACGAGCCGAACGAGCGGATGTTCTCGGCCGCGCCGACCCTCGTGTCCGTGGCCAGCCGCGGCTCGATCCGGCTCCGCTCCGCGGACCCGAGCTGGCACCCGGCGATCGACGCGGCGTACCTCGAGGACCAGAGCGACCTCGACGCCCTGCTCTCCGGGGCGCGCACGACGTGGGAAATCTGCACGCAGGGGGCCCTGGCCGACTACCTCGACCAACCGTGGAACCTGCCGAGCGACCCGTCCGACGAGGACCTGCTCGAGCACATCCGCACGTGGACGCAGACGCTGTACCACCCCACCTCCACCTGTGCGATGGGCTCCGGCGAGGACGCGGTCGTCGACGCGTCCCTGCGGGTCCGGGGCGTGGAGGGCCTGCGGGTCGTGGACGCCTCGGTGATGCCGGCCGTGCCGCGCGGCAACACCAACGCACCGACCATCATGATCGCCGAGAAGGCAGCCGCCGAGATCAGGAGCGCACGATGACACTGACCGACCCCACCCTCGAGCACACCCAGACCTTCTTCACCCCGGACGGGACGGCGCTGGAGGCGGAGAAGACCTTCGACTCGCTGAGCCCGATCACCGGCGACGTCGTCGGCACCCACCCGATCCACTCTGCCGAGGAGGTCACGGCGGCGGTGGGCGACGCGCGGGAGCACGCCGCCTGGTGGGCGGCCCTGAGCTTCGACGAGCGTGCCGAGCACCTGACCAAGTGGAAGGGCGCGATGACCCGTCGGCTGGCGCAGCTGGCCGACCTGGTGCACCAGGAGACCGGCAAGCCGCACGGCGACGCGATGCTCGAGGCCTCGCTCGCCATCGACCACATCGCCTGGGCCGCCGGCAACGCCGAGAAGCACCTGAAGCGGCGCAAGGTCGCCTCGGGCCTGCTGATGGCCAACCAGGCCGCCTCGGTCGCCTACAAGCCCCTCGGCGTCGTCGGCGTGATCGGCCCGTGGAACTACCCGGTCTTCACCCCGATGGGCTCGATCGTCTACGCGCTCGCCGCTGGCAACGCGGTGGTCTTCAAGCCCTCCGAGTACACCCCCGGCGTGGGAGCCTGGCTGGCCCGGACCTTCCAGGAGTCCGTCGGCCGACCGGTCTTCACGGTCGTCACCGGACTCGGAGAGACCGGTGCGGCCCTGTGTCACGCGGGTGTCGACAAGGTCGCGTTCACCGGGTCCACCAACACCGGCAAGCGCGTCATGGCCGCCTGCGCCGAGACGCTCACCCCTGTCGTCATCGAGGCCGGCGGCAAGGACTCGGTGATCGTCGACAAGGACGCCGACATCGATGCCGCTGCCGACGCCGCTCTGTGGGGAGCGGCCTCCAACGCCGGACAGACCTGCATCGGCGTCGAGCGCATCTACGTTCACGAGCGGGTCTACGACGAGTTCGTCGCCGCGCTGGTCGCCAAGGCCAAGGATGTCCGCGCAGACTCCTCACCCGGCTCGCAGATCGGGCCGATCACGATGGCCAGCCAGCTGGACGTGATCCGGTCGCACATCTCCGACGCGCTCGCCCGGGGCGGCCGCGCGCTGCTCGGCGGCGTCGAGGCGGTGGGGGAGCGCTACGTGCAGCCGACGATCCTGGTCGACGTCCCCGAGGACTCCCTGGCGGTCCAGGAGGAGACGTTCGGACCGACCGTCACCGTCCGCAAGGTCTCCACCATGGAGGAGGCGATCGAGCTGACCAACGCCACGAAGTACGGTCTGGGCTCGACGGTCTTCTCCAAGGACCGCGGCATGGAGATCGCCGAGCAGATCCGTTCCGGGATGACGGCGGTCAACGGGATCATCGCCTTCGCCGCCATCCCGTCCCTGCCCTTCGGCGGTGTCGGCGACTCGGGCTTCGGTCGGATCCACGGCCCCGACGGACTGCGGGAGTTCACCTACGCCAAGGCCATCGCGCGGCAGCGGTTCAAGCCGGTGATGGCGCTGACGTCCTTCCAGCGCACTGAGAAGATGGACGCCCAGCTGGCCCAGATGATGACGATGCTGCACGGCGGCAGCTCGACGCTGCCGAAGGTCGCCAAGCGGTTCCGCAAGGCCGCGAACGGCTGAGGATCAGGCTTCGGGAGCGTCGCCCTGCTGGGCGGCGATCTCGCGGCGGACGTCCTCCATGTCGAGTCCGCGCACGCCCTCGATCACCTGGTCGAGGGCGGCGGCCGGCAGCGCTCCGGGCTGTGAGAAGACCAGGACCTTCTCGCGGAACACCATCAGGGTCGGGATCGACTTGATGCCGGCCGCCGAGGACAGCTCGCGCTGCTCCTCGGTGTTGATCGAGCCGAACGTGATGTCGGGGTGGGCCTCCGAGGCGGCCTCGTAGGTCGGGGCGAACTGCTGACACGGACCACACCAGCTCGCCCAGAAGTCGACGAAGAGGATGCCGTTCTCGTCGATGTGCTCGGTGAAGTTGTCGTTGGTCAGCTCGATCGTCGCCATGGCTCCACGGTAGCCACCGTGCGGTCACCGCGCTCGGACCTGAACCGCTGCCGGCTCAGCCCGGATCCACCGACTCAGCGCAGGGAGTAGGTCGCCAGCGAGATGCTGGTGTAGTGCGCCACGAAGGCCAGGATCGTGAAGCTGTGGAAGATCTCGTGGAAACCGAAGTGGCGCGGCCACGGGTTGGGTCGTTTGAAGCCGTAGACGACCCCGCCCAGGGTGTAGAGCGCCCCGCCCACGGCGATCAAGGTGAGGACCGCGATCGCAGTCCCCGTGCCGAGCCGAGCGGTGGCACCGTCGATGAAGGCAGGGATGAAGAAGACCGCCGCCCACCCCAGACCGATGTAGAGCGGGGTGTAGAGCCATCGGGGCGCCCCGATCCAGAACACCCGGAACAGCACTCCCAGGATGGCGCAGGACCACACCGTCGTCAGCAGCACGACCCGTTGGGTGCCCTCGAGCAGCATCAACGTCAGTGGCGTGTACGAGCCCGCGATGAGGATGAAGATGTTGGAGTGGTCGAAGCGCCGCAGCGCCGCCCAGACCTTCGGGGACCACGTGCCGGTGTGGTAGATCGCCGAGACCCCGAAGAGCAGCAGCGCGCTCGCAGCGAAGACCGCCGACCCGATCCGGGTCGAGGTGTCCGGAGAGAGGCAGATCAGCACGATGCCGCCGGCCAGGGCCAGCGGCGTCAGCGCGAGGTGCGACATCCCGCGGAGCTTGGGCTTGACCTCGGCGATGGTCTCGGAGACCTTGTCGCCGACCTTGTCCAGGCTCTCTCGGAGCGCGTCGTTGGCGTGCTTCATGGCGCGGTCCATGCGGAGATCTTACCGGGGGCGACCTACCGCCGCGACAGAACAGGGTGAGACGTCAGTGACTGTGCGGCGGGACCGAGGCTCCCTCGGACGGCTGCACGATTACGAACCCCTGGCCGGCGAAGGTCACCTGCAGGGCCTCGCCCGAGCCGCGACCGATCAGGGCGCCGGCGGACATGGTCGAGCGCAGGCTCGTCTGCAGGTGGGCCGACCACGCGACGACGGCATCGGTGTCGGCGAAGGTCGCCGCCTCGCCGGCGTTGAGCACCACGGGCTCGCCGTCGGTGGTGATCGCCACCCACCCGCTGCCCCGCAGGGTGGTGTTGAAGAGGCCGCCGGTGGCGATGCTGCCGCCCTTGACCCGCTCGACGTTCCACTCGAGCGAGGAGGAGAAGGCGAGGACGCTGCTGCCGTTGATGGAGATGCCGGTGTCGTGCAGGTGGAGGATGTGCACGTGGTGACCCTGGTCGGCCAGGAACACGTCGCCCGAGCCCTCCACGCGCATCAGCGAGAGACCTTCACCGGTGAACGCCTTCTTGAGGAACTTCGCTGCCCCGCCGCCCTGGTAGTTGAAGTGCACGTCGCCCTGGTAGGCGACCATCGAGCCCTGGCGTGCCATGAACGGCTCAGTGACCCGCACCCGCAGCATCCGGTTGTTCTGACGCTCGACGCCGGTGCCGCTCTTCTCCGAGAATCGCCCGTCGATCAGGTCGCCGGAGATCCCGGCGAAGGCGTCGCCGCTGAAGTCGGCGGCGGGTCCGGGGGAGGAGGGCTGTGCGGCGGGCGCCGACTGGGGGACCGGTCCCGAGGTGCCGTAGGGATCGGCGCCGTACGACGTGGGCTGCTCGGGCTCGACGGGCGGAGCCTCGTCGGCGGTGGCATCGGCAGCGGCGTGCCCGGCCTCGGGCTGCTCCGCGGTGTCGGGCTGCGGCGCGGAAGCTCCGGCAATCCGCGTGACGTCGGTGGCCCGCTCCTGGAACGACGCCATCGCAGCCGGGTCCAGCGTGGGCTCGGCGGCCGCGACGGCCTGGGGAGCCGGGTCGGGCTGGGGGATGAGCGGGTCGACCGACTGGTTCCCCTGGTCGGCGACGTGGTCGGTCCACGTCGAGCCGTCCCAGTAGCGCAGCTCGTGCCGGCCGGTCGGGTCCGGGTGCCAGGAAGGGTGCATCGTCGTCCTCTCGTGAGGGGAGCGGCCTCGCGCCGCCCCGTCCACTGCCGCCATCGTGACAGGCGAGCGGGGACGACGCGATCCCCTCGCCGACTGGCGGTGTTCGCGCCGGTGTTCATGCCGGAGTCGGTGTCGGCGTCGGTGCCGGCGTCGGGGACATCGGGTCGCGTCGTGTCGCTGCCCGTCTCCGGTGTCCTACGATCGGTGGGTGGCGGACTGGAAGACGGGACTGCGCCGGGTGCTCTACCCGGCGTACGAGGCGCGCATGCTGCGCCGGATGTCCGGCGACCTGCCCCAGCACGTCGGCGTCATGCTGGACGGCAACCGACGCTGGGCGAAGGCGGTCGGACGCGACACCGCCCACGGCCACCGCGCCGGGGCTGCCAACATCGAGCCGCTGCTCGGCTGGTGCGACGAGGTCGGCATCAAGGTGGTCACCCTGTGGCTGCTCAGCACCGACAACCTCAACCGGCCCGCAGACGAGCTCGCGCCGCTGCTCGAGATCATCGCCGACGCCGTCGACTCGCTCGCCGACCAGCGCCGCTGGCGCTTGCACCCCGTCGGTGCCCTGGACCTGTTGCCCGACGACGTCGCTCGACGCCTCAAGACCGCGGCCGAGGCGACCGCCGACGTGGACGGCATGCTGGTCAACGTGGCTGTCGGCTACGGCGGGCGTCGTGAGATCGCCGACGCGGTCCGCTCGCTGCTCCACGAGCACGCGGCCCTGGGGACCACCCTGGAGCAGCTCGCCCAGATCATCGATGTCGAGCACATCGCCGACCACCTCTACACCAAGGGACAGCCCGACCCCGACCTCGTGATCCGCACGTCCGGTGAGCAGCGGCTCGGGGGGTTCCTGCTGTGGCAGAGCGCCAAGTCGGAGTTCTACTTCTGCGAGGCCTACTGGCCCGACTTCCGTCGGGTCGACTTCCTGCGCGCGATCCGCGCCTACGCCCTGCGCGAGCGCCGATTCGGCGCCTGAGGCACCAGCCGGCGCCCCGGCTTGCGGTGCGAGCGTCCGACGTCGTCACGTAACGCGAACTTCACGCCTCGTTACCGCGTGTCGCTGAGCGACGGCCCTGCGGCGGCGTACGTTCTCAGGTGTCGGCGAGTGGGGAAGCTCGCCGGTATCGGGAGGCCCGCTCGTGAGAAGTCACGACCTGTACGCAGGAGGTGGTTCGCAGGTGCTCACCTGCTCGCCGCCCCCGGCGGAAGGACGCCGGCACTCCGGCGTTCGGGCTCCTTCCCGGTCCATCTGTGGCGACTGAGGGCCGGGCGAGGAGTGCGCGCGCGGTCACGTGAAGGGCGAATCCCGTGACACCTCGCACCTATGTCCTCGACACCAGCGTCCTGCTTGCTGATCCCGGCGCTGCGCGCCGCTTCGCCGAGCACGAGGTCGTGCTCCCCGTGGTCGTGATCACCGAGCTCGAGGGCAAGCGTCACCACCCGGAGCTGGGCTACTTCGCCCGCTCGGCGCTGCGGATGCTCGACGAGCTGCGCGTCGAGCACGGTCGTCTGGACGAGCCCGTGCCCGTCGGGGAGGAAGGAGGGACGCTCCGGGTCGAGCTGAACCACACCGACGCCGGATCGCTCCCGTCGGGCTTCAGGCTGGGCGACAACGACACCCGGATCCTGGCGGTCGCCTACAACCTGTCGCAGGAGGGCTCCGACGTCACGCTGGTCTCCAAGGACCTGCCGCTGCGGATCAAGGCCTCCGCGGTCGGTCTCGACGCCCAGGAGTACCGAGCCGAGGCCATCAGCGACTCCGACACGGGCTACACCGGCATGACCGAGCTGGAGGTCGCGGCTGCCGACCTCGACGAGCTGTACGACGACGGGGTCCTCGACCTCGACGCGGCCCGCGACCTGCCCTGCCACCAGGGCCTGGTGCTGCTCTCCGAGCGCGGCACCGCGCTGGGGCGGGTCGGGCCGGACAAGCAGGTCCACCTCGTGCGAGGCGATCGGGAGGCCTTCGGGATCCACGGACGCAGCGCCGAGCAGCGGGTCGCCCTCGAGATGCTGCTCGACCCCGAGGTGGGCATCGTCAGCCTCGGCGGGCGCGCCGGCACCGGGAAGTCCGCGATGGCGCTGTGCGCCGGCCTGGAGGCCGTCCTCGAGCGGGGCCAGCACAAGAAGGTCGTCGTCTTCCGCCCGCTCTTCGCAGTCGGGGGCCAGGAGCTCGGCTACCTGCCCGGCTCGGAGTCGGAGAAGATGTCGCCCTGGGGTCAGGCCGTCTTCGACACGCTCGGCTCGATGACGTCGACCGACGTGATCGACGAGATCCTCGACCGCGGCATGCTCGAGGTCCTGCCGCTGACGCACATCCGAGGCCGCTCGTTGCACGACGCCTTCGTGATCGTCGACGAGGCGCAGTCGCTGGAGCGCAACGTGCTCCTGACGGTGCTGTCGCGGATCGGGGCCAACTCGAAGGTCGTGCTCACCCACGACGTCGCGCAGCGCGACAACCTGCGCGTCGGTCGTCACGACGGGATCGTTGCGGTCATCGAGAAGCTCAAGGGTCACCCGCTCTTCTCGCACGTCACCCTGACCCGCTCGGAGCGCTCGCCCATCGCGGCGCTCGTGACCGAGATGCTGGAGAACGTCACCGTCTAGCCCGCCTAGCCCGCCTGCCTTGTCTGGCTCCGGTGCGGGCCGAGTCGCGACGCTCCCGCTCTCGGTTCGGCCCGCATCGTGGGACAGGTGTGACGGGTGGGAGGCATGTGGCGCGTGCCACCTGAGAGCGTCCTGATTTGTCCCCACGAGTCCGAGTTTTCCGCGCGTTCGGTTTGCACGCCCCCACCGCGCACGGCAGGGTGGCGGCAGGCCTCGTCGTCGTGTAACGGCGAGACCTGTCGTATGTACGCCGACCTCCGCAGCACCAGACGACCCCCGTCGCCTACCTCCAGGGATTTCTGCACCTTGTCGAAGCACGCCAAGCACGCCGCACCACGGCCCGCACGCACGAGCCGGTCCGCGACCCGACCCGTCTCGTCCGAGATGGCTGTGTCCGGCGCGACCGCCGGGAGGCACCGCAGTGCGCCGCAGCGCGGCCCCCTCGGCGCGGCGCCGCGCAAGGCGCTCGGCACGTCGGTCCTGCTCGGGTCGGTTGCGGTCGCCGCCACCGGCACGACGATTGCCGGAGGCATCCTGTCGTCCTCCTCGGCCGGTCCCGCGACGCCGGCGGCGGCCTCGCTCGCGGCAGCGGCGCCGGTCGCCACCCCCGATCCCGAGCGCGCCGCCGAGGCGGCTGCCGCCAGCCTCGAGCGCGCGCCGCAGGTCTCCCGCTCGGCCGACCGTCGGGACGACACCGACCCGGTCAAGGAGGCTGCGCTCTCGGATGCCCGGGCCGACGGCCCGGCCCAGACCGGCGAGCAGGACCTGTCCGACGGCGACCCCCGCGACATCGCCCGGGTGCTGCTGGCCGAGTTCGGCTTCTCGTCCGACCAGTTCGGCTGCCTGGACTCGCTCTACATCCGTGAGTCCAACTGGAACCCGCGTGCCGACAACCCCTCCTCGTCGGCCTACGGCATCCCGCAGGCGCTGCCCGGCTCCAAGATGGCGTCGGCCGGAGCCGACTGGGCGACGAACCCGGTCACCCAGATCCGCTGGGGCCTCGGCTACATCCGCGACCGCTACGGCAGCCCGTGCGGCGCGTGGGGCCACAGCCAGTCCCACGGCTGGTACTGAACGCAGCCGAGCTTGCGAGGCTGCGTTCGTTGGTGGTTGAGCAGCGACCGCGGCTGAGGCACGAAGCCGCGACGGAGCATGTCGAAACCCGGTGAGCAGAGCGCCGACGCCAGCCACAGACGCCAGCCACCGACGCCGACCACAGACGCCGACCACCGACGCCGACCGCGGGACGGCGACGGCCACCAGCTGCCCGAGTTGAGCCACCTGGGACGATGGACCCCGTGAGCGAACGCGACCCGGAGACGATGCTGCCCTACGGCTTCGGCGAGCCTCCGAGCGAAGGCTCCGACCTGGTGCGGTTCATCGCGGTGATCCTGGCCGGCGCCATCATGCTGGGCGCCTTGTTCCTGCTCATCCGGGCGCGCCAGGAGAACAACTCCGAGTCGACCTACGAGGCGTGCCTGTCGCGGGTCGAGGCGCAGGAGAACCCGCCCGGGTTCCGCCCGGAGAACTTCTGCCAGCGACCGAAGTAGGTCAGGTCGCGACGAAGACCGTCGTGTGACCGGCGTACTCCCGCGGACCGTCGAAGTCCGGGAGGTGCCAGGCGACGTCCTCCTGCGAGGAGTGGAGGTAGGCCACGGCCGCCGCGTGGTCGCCGAAGAACGCCCGCGTGCGGAGATCGTCGCGGGCGACGTCCTCGAAGTGGTGCAGCAGGGCGTCCTCGCCGTTCTCGCTGCTGAAGTGGGTCCGTACGGCGTCGCCGCCGGCCTCGCGGCGCAGGTCGGCCATGTGCTCGTCGCCGTTCGTCACCGCGACGAAGCGGCCGCCCGGTCGCAGGACCCGGCGGATCTCGGCGAGGCCCCGGTGCAGGTCGCCGACGTGGTAGAGCATCCACATGGCGGCGACGGCGTCGAAGGACGCGTCGTCGAAGGGCAGCTCCTCGACGTCGGCGACACGCGCGTCGATGCCACGGCGCGACGTGAGCTCGACGAAGCGAGGCGACTGGTCGACCGCCTTCAGCTCGGCTCCGGGCAGCGCGGCAGCGATGCGCGCCGCGAAGGCGCCCGTGCCGCACCCGACCTCGAGCACGCGCTCCGGCTCGCCCTGGACGACGGCGGTCAGCGCCTCGCAGGAGGGCTCGCGACCGTCGAGGGTGGGGTGCCACACCGACGAGCGGGTCTCGAGGTGCTCCTCGGTGGCGTACTGGCGGCTGACGTGGTCGCGGTCGGTCATGCTCATGGGTGGGTCATCCCCTCGAGGTCGAGCGCGTCGTCGAGCTGCTCCTCGGTGAGCTCGCCGCGCTCGACGTACCCCTCCGCGACGACCGTCTCGCGGATCGTCGACCCGGCTGCGAGCGCCTTCTTGGCGACCGAGGCCGCTGCCTCGTAGCCGATGTACTTGTTGAGTGGCGTGACCACCGACGGCGACGACTCGGCGTAGGTGCGCATCCGTTCGACATCGGCGGTGATGCCGGCCACGCAGCGCTCGGCCAGCACCGTGGTCGAGGTGGAGAGCAGCCGGATCGACTCCAGCACGTTGCGGGCGATGACGGGCATCGCGACGTTCAGCTCGAAGCTCCCGCTGCTGCCCGCAGCCGTCACGGCCCCGTCGTTGCCGATCACCTGGAAGCAGACCTGCAGCGTGGCTTCGGGCAGCACCGGATTGACCTTGCCCGGCATGATGCTGGAGCCGGGCTGCAGGTCGGGCAGGTGGATCTCGGCGAGCCCGGTCGTGGGCCCCGACGACATCCAGCGCAGGTCGTTGCAGATCTTGATCAGACCGACCGCCGCCGTCTTCAGGACGCCGCTGAGCTCGACCAGCGAGTCGCGCGTCCCCTGGGCCTCGAAGTGGTTCCGGGCCTCGCTGAAGGGCTGACCGGTGGCCTCGGCGAGCACCTCGATCACCCGCGGCGCGAACCCGGCCAGGGTGTTGATGCCGGTGCCGACCGCCGTGCCTCCCAGCGGGAGCTCGCGGACACGTGGGAGCACGGACTCGAGGCGCTCCACGGCGTAGCGCACCGTGGCGGCGTACCCGCCGAGCTCCTGGCCGAGCATGACGGGCGTGGCGTCCATCAGGTGGGTGCGGCCGGACTTGACGACGCCCGCGAACTCGTCGGCCTTGGCGGCCAGCGCGTCCCCCAGGATCGTCAGGGCCGGGGTCAGGTCCTCGACCACCGCCAGCGTGATGGCGACGTGCATGGCGGTGGGGAACGTGTCGTTGCTCGACTGGCTCGCGTTGACGTGATCGTTGGGGTGCACCGCGGCGTCGCCGCCGGCTGCAGAGCGCGCGACGAGGCTGGCGATCACCTCGTTGGCGTTCATGTTGGAGCTGGTGCCGGACCCGGTCTGGAAGACGTCGATCGGGAAGTGCTCGTCGTGGCGGCCCTCCGCGACCTCGCGGGCGGCCGAGACGATGGCCGAGGACTGCTCCTCGGTGATCACCCCGAGCTCGCCGTTGGCCTGGGCCGCCGCGGCCTTGACCCGGCCCAGGGCGTGGATCAGGCGGGGCTCCAGGGTGGTCCCGCTGATCGGGAAGTTGTCGACCGCGCGCTGTGTCTGGGCGCGCCACAAGGCTGCCTTCGGCACCTCGATCTCACCCATGGAGTCGTGCTCGATCCGGACGTCGTCGTCGTGCGTGCTCACCCCTCGCACGTTACCGACCGGGTCTGTGCCGGGGCTGTCGGGCACCTGACGACCGGGTGACGAACGTGGTCCCGGGTCCCGGACCCCGGCTACAGGTGCTCGGCCACCAGGTCGGCCACGGCCCGCATCCCGGACGCATTGGGGTGGTAGGCCAGCGGCGTCCCGCGGGTGGGCAGGGTGAGCCCGACGGTCCACGGGTCCTCGGACCACGCATGGTGGTCGCGGCTGGCGGCCGCGACGCTGACGAGCTCACAGCCGGTGGCCTCGGCTGCCTCCGCGGTGACTTCCTCGAGGCGCACGGCGAGGTGCCGGGCGAGGTCGGCGTGCGGGCGACGAAGGGGGAAGGACCGCTCACCGGCCGGCGGCAGGAGGGTGAGGTAGTCGATGAAGACCACCCGGGCTCGCGGGGCCTTCTGCCGTACGGCGCGTCCGACGGCGCGCATCGCGGGGGCCAGTCGGGCGAGAGCGAGCTCCCGGGCGTGGGGGTCGAGCGCGTCGCGCAGCCGTGGGCCGACGAGCGGGAGGGCGCGGGTCAGACGCGGCAGCGTGGCGACGTACATCCCCGGGACGTAGGCGATGTCGTTGCCGCCGATCGTGATCGTCACCAGGGTCTCGGTGCCGTCCAGCGCATCCACCTGTGGCGCGGAGGAGTTCTGGCGGGTGTGCAGCACGTGCGCGGTCGTGGCTCCGGAGTAGGAGACGTCGACCAGGTCGTGACCGAGGTCGGCGGCGAGCAGGCTCGGGTAGTTGCGCGTCGAGCGCATCGCGGCCGCGGGACTGCCGGGCGCCCGCGGGAGCAGGCCGGGGCCGGCCGCCATGGAGCTGCCGAGAGCCACGTATCGCGTCATGGTGATGAATCCTGCCGCAACCTCGACGACTACGGTGATCCGGTGACGCAGTGGCTCGATGACCTCAGCACCCTGCAGGTGCTCCTCCTCGTCGCCGGGGTCACCCTCGGCGGCTCCTTCCTGGCTGCCGTCCTGGGGGCCGTCCTGGTGCGGATGGGGCTGCGGCGGCCGTGGTTCCTCCAGCTGCTCAGCCGGTTGGCCTACAAGGTCCTGGGCGTCATCAAGCGGCCCCTCACGATCGTGGTCCTCGACGAGGTCGCCGCGGTGATCCAGACCGGCAAGTACACCAAGAACATCTCCGACGCCCTGCTCGAGAACCACGACGAGCTCAAGGCGCTGGTCGCCGAGAAGGTGCGCCAGGACCCCAACGCGCGCATCGTCAGCAAGCTCCCCGGCTACGACACGATCGTCTCGGAGGCCTCGGAGACCGTGATGCGGGTGATCATCGAGATGCTCAGCGATCCCCGCATGGACGAGCTCGTCTCGGACCTGCTGCGCAACAACCTGCAACAGATCCGCAAGGCCGTGCGGCAGAAGGACCACGAGGCCGTCGGCGAGCCCACCGAGCCGGACCCGATCCCGGAGCACGCTCCCCGCCCCCGGTCGGAGCGCCCGGGTCAGCCGTCGGACGGGTCGGCGACGCGCCCCACGTAGAGCCAGTACTGCTCCTCGCGTCCCTGAAGCACCACGTCGAGCGGGATGGTCTCGCTCCCGGCGTAGACCGACGCCACCGCCGTCTCCAGGGCCGGGGCGCGGTCGGCCGACCAGATCGCCACCGCTCCGCCGGGGCGCAGGATTCGCGCCACCTCGGTCAGGAACGGCGGCGAGTAGAGCGCGGCGTTGGCGTCGTGAACGAGGTAGCCGGGGCCGTTGTCGACGTCGAGGAGGACCAGGTCGTACGACGCCGGGCGGGCCTCTGCCACGGCAGCCGCGATGTCGGCGACCACGACCGAGGCGCGCCGGTCGGCCAGCAGGGCGGGTCCGTGTGGCACGGTGCCGTCGCGCATCCACGCGACGAGTGCCTGCTCGATCTCCACGACGGCGCAGGTCTCCACACGGGGGTCGGCCAGCACCTCGTGCATCGTGAACCCCAGCCCCAGGCCCCCGACCACCACGGCTCGCGGGTCGGCGACCAGACCGAGAGCGGTGGTGGCGAGAGCTCTCTCGGTGCCGACCTCGACGGTGTCCATCACGAAGACGCCGTTGGCGCGCAACTCGAGTACCCGCGGACCGGCATCGTCGGGCTCGCGCTCGCGCAGCACCAGCTCGCCGCGCTCCGACTCTGCCCGCGCGACCTCGACGTACTCCATCGCCCCATCCTGCCTGGCCGTGCTGCCCCTCGGGGTGGGCCGCGCCGACCTCCCACCTGGCACGGTGGAGTCATGGACGAGCACATCAAGGACCAGGACGGCCGCGACGGTCAGGTCTCGGAGGTCGGCGCGATGGATCCCGCAGACGCCGACACCCCGATCTCCGACGACCAGTCGGTCGCCGGATCTCCCAGCGACGAGTCGGGTGACGTCGACGAGGGGCCGCAGGGACCGAACGCGCGGACGGGGTCGGACCGGGCCTGATGTCGCGGTGGGCCTGGTGCTCGCGGTGGTGGCGCCTGCGGGCGTAGTCGACCTGTCCTTTGGGGTGGGTGGGGCGCCCGCGCGCGTAGTCGACCGGGGTGCTCTTCGGGGTGGGTGGGGCGCCCGCGCGCGTAGTCGACCGGGTCTCGCCGTCAAGGATCTCGCTGCGCTCGACCGCTGCGCGGTGCCTTCGGCATCCGTTGACTGCGAGCCTCTCCCGGTCGACTGAACGGCGCGCTCAACGGCGAGGGCTCCGCCCACGCCGCCGCATGCGCGGGCGCCCCACCCGTCACACAGACCACAACGCCTGATCGAGTGGGCGCAAACGACATGGTTTCAGCCGGTTTTCGTGTCGTTCCTGCCCAACTGATGAGCGCATGTGACCGATGTGGCTGATGGGGTGGGGCTACGCGCGCGGCCCCACCACCGCCACCACAGGGACCAGCCCCGAAGAAGCCCCTACTCCGCCGAGCGCACCCGGATCCCCGAGATCGGGACGGTGACGGCCCCGGACGGGTCGGTGAAGAAGTCGTTGCCCTTGTCGTCGACGACGATGAACGCGGGGAAGTCCTCGACCTCGATCTTCCAGACCGCCTCCATGCCGAGCTCGGGGTACTCCAGCACCTCGACCGACTTGATGCAGTCCTGCGCGAGTCGCGCAGCAGGCCCACCGATCGAGCCGAGGTAGAAGCCGCCGTAGGTGTCGCACGCCTCGGTGACCTGCTTGCTGCGGTTGCCCTTCGCGAGCATCACCATCGAGCCCCCTGCTGACTGGAAGGACTTCACGTAGGAGTCCATCCGGCCGGCGGTGGTCGGACCGAACGAGCCCGACGCGTAGCCCTCGGGGGTCTTCGCCGGGCCGGCGTAGTAGACGGCGTGGTCCTTGAGGTACTGCGGCATCTCGCCGCCCTCGTCGAGGACCTCCTGGATCTTGGCGTGGGCGATGTCGCGGGCCACGACCAGCGGTCCGGTCAGGGCCAGGCGCGTCTTGACCGGGTGCTTGGTCAGCTCGGCGAGGATGTCGGCCATCGGCTGGTTGAGGTCGATCCGTACGACGTCAGCCTCGGCGGCCAGGTGCTCGTCGGTGGTGTCGGGCAGGTACTTCGCCGGGTCGGTCTCGAGCTGCTCGAGGAAGACGCCGTCGGCGGTGATCTTGCCCAGTGCCTGCCGGTCGGCCGAGCAGGAGACGGCGATCGCGACCGGGCACGAGGCGCCGTGGCGGGGGAGGCGCACGACGCGGACGTCGTGGCAGAAGTACTTGCCGCCGAACTGGGCGCCGATCCCGAACGACTGGGTGAGCTTGAAGACCTCCTCCTCGAGCTCCAGGTCGCGGAAGCCGTGGGCATCCATCGAGCCCTCGGTCGGCAGGTTGTCGAGGTAGTGGGCCGAGGCGTACTTCGCGGTCTTGAGGGCGAACTCCGCGCTGGTGCCGCCGATGACGATCGCCAGGTGGTACGGCGGGCACGCGGCGGTCCCCAGGGAGCGGATCTTCTCGTCGAGGAAGCTCAGCATCCGCTTCGGGTTCAGGATCGCCTTGGTCTCCTGGAACAGGAACGACTTGTTGGCCGATCCGCCGCCCTTGGCCATGAAGAGGAACTTGTACTCCGGACCCTTCGGTCCCTGGGTCGTGGAGTAGAGCTCGATCTGGGCCGGCAGGTTGGAGCCGGTGTTCTTCTCCTCGTACGTCGTCAGCGGCGCGAGCTGCGAGTAGCGCAGGTTGAGCTTGGTGTAGGCGTCGAAGACCCCGCGGCTGATCGCCTCGGCGTCGTCGGCCCCGGTCAGCACGCCCTCGGCCTTCTTGCCCATCACGATCGCCGTACCGGTGTCCTGGCACATCGGCAGCACGCCGCCGGCGGAGATGTTGACGTTCTTGAGCAGGTCGGTGGCCACGAACCGGTCGTTGCCCGATGCCTCGGGGTCGTCGATGATCTTGCGCAGCTGGGCCAGGTGCGCGGGGCGCAGGTAGTGGCTGATGTCGTGCATCGCCTCCGCGGTCAGCCGCTGGATCGCCTCGGGGGCCACCCTGAGGAAGGTCTGGCCGTCGACCTCAGTGGTCGAGACGCCCTCCGTGGTGATCAGGCGGTACGGCGTGTCATCGGCGCCCGTGGGGAGGAGGTCGGAGTAACGGAATTCGGTTTCGGTCGCCACGAGCCACCAGATTACGCCTCGGCCGACCTGGCTGCGTCGGCGGTTCAGCAGTTGCTACGGTGGCGTCATCCACCACGGGAGTCCACGGCAGTGGGCTGAGATGGGGCTGAGGCCGCTCCGACCGTTGAACCTGATCCGGGTCATGCCGGCGAAGGAAGCGAGGAGCTTTCCGTGTCTCACTGTGTCCTGCCGTCCCTGTTCTGTCTCGTCGGGCCCGCCGACGACCTCACCGTGCTGGCGGAGCTCGCCGCAGCAGGCGTGCGGGGGTTCCAGGTGCGGGCGAAGGACCGCCCCGACCGGGAGATCCTCGATCTGATCCGCCACGTGCGTCGACAGGTCGAGGGTCACGGGGCGCTCGTCGTGGTCAACGACCGGGTCGACCTGGCGCTGGCGGCCGGCGCCGCCGGCGTCCACCTGGGGGCCGACGACCTGCCCGTCGCCGCAGCGCGCCGGATCGCGCCCCACCTGATGCTCGGGGCGACGTGCCGGGACCGGTCACAGGTCATCGCCGTGAGGGAGGCCGGGGCGGACTACGCGGGTCTCGGTCCGGTCTTCGCCACCGCCAGCGTCGCAGGGCTGCCCGAGCCGCTCGGCCCGGAGTCCGTCCGCCACGCCGCCGGTGTGCTCCCACTGGTGGCGATCGGCGGGGTGAGCGCCCCACGCGCGGCCGAGCTGCGAGCCGCGGGCGCCGACTCCCTGGCCGTGATCGGTGCGATCTGGCGACAACCCGATCCTGTGCGTGCCGCGAAGGAGCTGCTCGACGGGATCGTGTGATGCGCGTCGAGGTCCTCGGGGCCGGGATCATCGGGCTCGCGGTCGCCGACGAGCTGTCGCGCCGTGGGCACGGCGTCGAGGTCGTCGACCCGGACCCGGGACGCGGGGCGTCGTACGCCGCCGCCGGGATGCTGAGTCCCTGCGCCGAGGTCTGGCACGGTGAGCAGGCGCTGCTCGAGCTGGGGCGCCGAAGCCTGAACCTGTGGCCCGCCTTCGCGGAGTCGCTCGGCGTCCCGGTCCAGCGCACGGGGACGCTCCTCGTCGGCCGTGACGCGGGAGACCTCCAAGAGGTGCATCGCCAGGCCGGTCTCGTCGACTCGCTCGGCGGCCGCGTGGAGCAGGTCGACGCGCGCACCTGTCGCCGGCTGGAACCGACGCTCGCCACGGTCGCCGGAGGCGCGCTTCTGCCCGCCGACCACAGCGTCGACCCACGCGCTGTGCTCGACGCTCTGCTCGACCGGGTCCCGGTGCAGTCGACGGCACGGGGCGCCGAGGTCACCGTGATCGCGACCGGAGCAGTGCTGCCCGCGCCGTACGCCGGACTGGTGCGGCGGGTGCGCGGCGAGGTGGTGCGAGCACGCACCGACGACCCGCCGCGCAGGACCGTGCGCGGGTGGGTGCGCGGCGAGGCGGTCTACATCGTTCCTCGCCCGGACGGCGAGCTCGTCATCGGAGCGACCAGCGAGGAGCACGACACCCCTGCCCGGGTCACCGTCGGCGGGGTGGCCCGGCTCCTGACGGCCGCTCGCGAGCTGCTGCCCGGGCTGGACCGTGCCGAGCTGGTCGAGACCCTGGCCCGCGACCGGCCGGGCACCGCCGACAACCTTCCGGTGGTCGGCCCCACCCACGAGCCCGGCGTGGTCCTCGCCGCGGGGCACTTCCGCCACGGCGTGCTGCTGGCACCGCTGACCGCCCAGCTCGTCGCCGACCACCTCGACCACGGACACCTCGAACCGACGACCGACCCACGACGACTCCTGGAGCCCCGATGACCGAGCCCCTGACCATCCTCCTCGACGGGGAGCCGGTGCGAGCCGATCCCGGGAGCACGCTGGGCGACCTCGTCGATGTCGGCCACGGGTGCGCCGTCGCCGTCAACGGCCAGGTCGTCCCGCGCACCGCGCACACGAGCACCGTGCTGGTGTCCGGAGACGTCGTCGACGTGGTGACGGCGGTGCAGGGCGGATGACGACCGACACGCTGAGCATCGGCGGGGTCGAGCTGGCGTCGCGGCTCTTCCTGGGCACCGGTGGACTGGCCCGGCTGGCGATGCTGCCCGACGTCCTGGCCGCTGCCCAGCCCTCGTTGGTGACGGTCTCGATGCGACGCTCCTCGGGGCGTGACGACGGCGGGCTGCTGGCCACCCTCGCCGCAGCGGGTGCGCGGGTCCTGCCCAACACCGCTGGGTGCACCACGGCCAGGGAAGCGGTCCTGACCGCGCGCCTGGCCCGCGAGGCGCTGCAGACCGACTGGGTGAAGCTCGAGGTGATCGGCGACGAGGTCAGCCTGCTGCCCGACGTCGTGGAGCTGATCGAGGCAGCCTCGATCCTCGTGCGCGACGGCTTCGTGGTGCTTCCCTACACCACCGACGACCCGGTGGTCGCGCGTCGCCTGGCCGATGTGGGCTGCGCCGCGGTGATGCCCCTGGGATCCCCGATCGGATCGGGGCAGGGCGTGCTCAACCCGGCGGCGCTGGAGGCCGTCGCCGCCTCGGTAGCCGTCCCGGTGGTGCTCGACGCCGGCGTCGGGACCGCCTCTGATGCCGCCCTGGCGATGGAGCTCGGGTGCGCCGCGGTCCTGGCCGCGACGGCGGTGACCCGGGCCGACGACCCGGTCGCGATGGCACGCGCGGTGCGGCTCGGGGTCCAGGCGGGGCGTGAGGCCCGCCGTGCCGGCCGCATCCCGCGTCGTACGTCGGCCCGGGCGTCGAGCCCGCTGCGCGGGAGGGTGGGAGCGCCGTGATCCCGCGGTTGATGGTCCTCACCGACCGCCGGGCTCTGCGCCGCGGTCGCGGACTCAACGAGGTCGTCCAGGAGTGCGCCGACGCCGGACTGACCCACGTGGTCGTGCGTGAGCACGATCTGCCCACCGCTGAGCGCGGCGACCTCGTCGCCGAGCTCGCTGCCCACGGCGCTCTGACCGTGCTGGCTTCCCGGCGCCCGGACCCGAGAGCCCACGGCCTGCACCTGGCCGCCGCGCAGCCGCTGCCGTCGGGCCGGCGCCCGCCCGTGCTCGGACGGTCGTGCCACGACGTCGACGAGCTCGCACGCGCGGCCGCCGAGGGGTGCGACTACGCCCTGCTCTCGCCGTACGCGACGAGTGCGAGCAAGCCGGGGTACGGGCCGCCGGTGCCGGCGGAGCTCTTCGTGGACAGCCCACTCCCCGTGCTCGCGCTGGGCGGTGTCCACCGCGGCAATGCTGCCCAGGCGTGCGCCGCCGGCGCTCACGGCGTCGCGGTGATGGGTGCGGTGATGCGGGCCCAGGACCCGGCTCGCGAGGTCGCCGACCTGGTGGCGGCGCTGCGATGAGCCCCACCCCTCCGGTCGCCTGCACGGTCGCCGGCACCGACTCCGGTGGGGCCGCCGGGGTTGCGGCCGACCTCACGACCTTCTCCGCCCTCGGGGTGCACGGAGCCTGCGTGGTCACGGCGGTGACCGCGCAGGACACCCTCGGCGTGCGCGCTGTCCACGCCGTGCCGCCCGACGTGGTGGCCGCTCAGCTGGACGCGGTCCTGGAGGACCTGCCGGTGGGCTGCGTGAAGACCGGCATGCTCGGCACCCCGGGTGCCGTGCGGCTCGTCGCGGCGCGGGCAGGCGCGCTCCCGCTGGTCGTCGACCCTGTGCTCGTCGCGACGAGTGGAGCGGTGCTGGGCGGTGCCGACGTCGTCGACGCCTACCGGCACCAGTTGCTCCCGGTCGCCACCGTCGTCACGCCCAACCTGGACGAGGCGCGCACGCTGACCGGCATCGACGGGCCTGCGCCCGACCTGGCCCGTCGCCTGGCGGACCTGGGGACCACGGTCGTGCTCACCGGCGGAGCGGACGGCGTCGACTGGCTCGCCCGTCCCGGTTGCCAGCCCGAGCCGGTCCGGCACGCACGGGTCCGCACGACCAACGACCACGGCACCGGCTGCACGTTCTCGGCCGCCCTGGCCGCGCTGGTGGCGAGCTCGGCCGGCCGCCGGGTCGACGGCGAGGTCGTGCGAGCCGCCGCGGAGTTCACCCGCGCCCGCCTCGTCGTCGGCCGCGACTGGCGGCTCGGCCGCGGCCGCGGCCCCGTCCCCCACATCGCACTCCCCGCACGATCCACCGCACCACCCCACGGAAAGAGGAACCGATGACCGTCCACGAAGCCCACACCCGGGTCCTGGTCCAGGGACCCCGAGGCCAGCGCGGCGACATCCGGGTGCCCGTCACCCGCGTCGCGCTCACCAACGGAGACACCTTCGACCGCTACAGCACCGAGGGACCGGGCTCGGTGCCCGAGCAGGGGCTGCCGCCGATCCGGCGTCCCTGGATCCTCGAGCGCGACGACGTGGAGGAGTACGACGGCCGCGCCGTCGAGCTCCTCGACAACGGGTCGCGAGCAGTACGCCGCGGAGAGGTCCACCAGCCGTGGCCCGGCCGCGCCGAGCGGCCCCTGCGCAGCGTCGCGGGCAGGCGGGCGACCCAGCTGCACTACGCCCGGGCCGGGGTGGTCACCCCGGAGATGCTGTTCGTCGCGACCCGGGAGGGCTGCGACGTCGAGCTCGTGCGCAGCGAGGTGGCCGCGGGCCGCGCGATCATCCCGGCCAACGTCAACCATCCCGAGGCGGAGCCGATGATCATCGGACGCCGCTTCCTGGTGAAGGTCAACGCCAACATCGGCAACTCTGCCGTCACGTCCGGCATCGACGAGGAGGTCGACAAGCTCACCTGGGCGGTGACCTGGGGCGCCGACACCGTCATGGACCTCTCCACCGGCGACGACATCCACACCACCCGCGAGTGGATCCTGCGCAACAGCCCGGTGCCGATCGGCACCGTGCCCATCTACCAGGCGCTGGAGAAGGTCGACGGCGAGGCCGACCGGCTCACGTGGGAGGTCTTCCGCGACACCGTCATCGAGCAGTGCGAGCAGGGCGTCGACTACATGACGATCCACGCCGGCGTGCTGCTGCGCTACGTACCCCTGACCGCCGAGCGGGTCACCGGCATCGTGTCGCGCGGAGGGTCGATCATGGCGGGCTGGTGCCTGGCGCACCACCAGGAGAACTTCCTCTACACCCACTTCGACGAGCTGTGCGAGATCTTCGCCCGCTACGACGTCAGCTTCAGCCTCGGCGACGGGCTGCGTCCCGGCTGCACCGCCGACGCCAACGACGAGGCCCAGCTCAGCGAGCTGCGCACGCTGGCCGAGCTGACCGCCCGCGCCTGGGAGCACGACGTACAGGTGATGGTCGAGGGCCCCGGGCACGTGCCGCTGGACCTCGTCGAGCGCAACGTCACGCTCCAGCAGGAGTGGTGCCACGGAGCGCCGTTCTACACCCTGGGGCCGCTGGTCACCGACATCGCTCCGGGCTACGACCACATCACCAGCGCCATCGGTGCCGCCACCATCGCGATGCACGGGACCGCGATGCTGTGCTACGTCACGCCGAAGGAGCACCTGGGGCTTCCCGACCGCGATGACGTCAAGACCGGCGTCATCACCTACAAGCTCTCCGCGCACGCGGCCGACGTGGCCAAGGGGCACCCCCGGGCCCGGGAGTGGGACGACGAGCTGAGCAGGGCACGTTTCGAGTTCCGGTGGCACGACCAGTTCGCGCTCTCCCTGGACCCGCACACGGCCCAGGCCTTCCACGACGAGACACTGCCGGCCGAGGCCTCCAAGACGGCTCACTTCTGCTCGATGTGCGGTCCGAAGTTCTGCTCGATGCGCATCAGCCGGGACGTGCGCGACCGCTTCGCGCAGGGCGGGATGGAGGGCTCGTCCAGCGAGTTCATCGAGCTCGGGGCGACCGTCGACGTCCGCCGGTCGCCGCGCGAGGAGGAGTAGGGCACCGCCCGGCGAGTTCGCGCACGATGGTCACCGGTCGCGAGGCAAGATGGCCGCGTCATGGGTAGAGCAGGTGGAGGGCACGCGCGCGTCGTGCTGGGGGCGGTCGGCATCCTCGTCGCCGGGGTCGCGCTCGCGCTGCTGCCGGTGGCGATCCCGGCCCCGCCCGGCGGGGCCGGACAGCCGGACCCTCTCGCTTCCGGGGCCGACGACCCCCCTCCGGGGGTGCGCGTGCCGCCCGAGCGGGGACCCGCCGGTCCGGCTCCCACCGCCACACCCGAGCCGCCCCCTCCTGCCGGCCCGCCCAACATCGTGCTGGTGGTGATGGACGACTTCTCCACCGAGCTGCTGCGCACCATGCCGAACGCCGTGGCGATGCAGCAGCAGTCGGCGACGTACGACAACGCGTTCGTGGTCAACAGCCTCTGCTGCCCCTCGCGCGCGGCGACCTTCACGGGGTTGCCGCCCCACCTCAACGGCGTGCTGTCCAACACCTCAGGAGGACCGCTCGGGGCGTTGGGTGGCTACCCGGCCTTCGAGGACAACGACGACGCCGCTCGCTCCTACAACGTCTCCCTGCAGGACGCCGGCTATCGGACCGGGTTCGTCGGCAAGTACCTCAACGAGTACGAGCCGCCCCGGACCTCGCTCGGCTCGAGGATCGCGCCGCCGCTCATCGAGGGCTGGGACGACTTCGAGGCGGTCAGCGGTGGCGCCTACCAGGGGTGGGGCTTCTACCGGACGAGCATCGAGGGCGACGGCGAGGACGCGGCCCTCACTCTGCGCGAGTACCCGCGCCCGGACCGTGACGTGGAGTCGACGAGCCGGATCGACAAGACGTACGCCGGCACGGTGATCGCCGACCGAGCGCTGCGGCTGCTGCGCCGCTATGAGAAGCGCGACAAGCCCTTCCTGCTCCACGTCGCTCCGTACGGCACCCACGGCCGCACCGGACCGTCGTACCCCGGCGAGCCGATCTTCCCGCCCGCGTTGCGCGACCGACCCAGCGAGAAGAACCCCGACGGCAACTGCGGTGCCGTGCCGTGCGCCGAGCTCAGCGTCGCGGACCTGCCCGGCTACGCGGACCCCGGCGAGGACAACGTGCCGTTCCGAATCGACGAGACAGGCACCGTCAGTCTCGCCGAGTCCTGGCGCACCGAGCCGTTCCGGCTGAGCGAGGAGCAGGGCTCGCGGTGGTACCGCGAGCGGGCCCAGATGGCGCAGTCGATCGACCGGATGATCGGGCAGATCGGGGCGTCGGTCGACGACAACACCTACCTGATCGTCACCTCCGACAACGGCTTCCACCTGGGCCAGCACAGCCTCAACGGGGGGAAGGGGCTGCCCTACGACTCCGACTCGCGCGTGCCCCTCGTGGTCGCCGGGCCGGGTGTGGTCCCCGGGCCGCGCGACCAGGCGGTCAGCAACATCGACCTCGCCTCCACCATCGAGGCGCTGGCCGGCGCCGAGGCGAGCGGCGAACGAGCGGGCCGCAGCTTTGCCGAGACCCTCGGCACACCGACCGCTCCCGGTGGGCGCTACGTGTTCATGGAGCACACCTACGGGCCGGTGCTGCCCGGCGAGCCGGACGCCGACCTCGGCAGCGGCGGAAGGCTGGACATCATCCCCTCCTACGTCGCGGTCCGCGGAGAGGAGGGCCTGCTCGTCCGGGTCGACCTCGACCGGAGCTTCTACGGCGACGACTTCGCCTGGGAGCTCTACCGCTACGACCAGCCGTGGGAGGACGTCAACGTCTTCGACACCGACCACGACCTGCCCTACGCGCGCGAGCTGCGACGTCGGCTCGAGGCCTGGGTGGACTGTGCGCCGAAACGCTGCGCGCGACTGAGTCGCTGACCTACCGTACGGCCCATGGGGCTCCGCGCTGGTCGTGCACTGCTCGGCGCGGTCGTGACCACGCTCCTGGTCACGCTGCTCCCCGCCGGGCAGGTGGGGCCCGCCGCCGCGACCGGAGCCCCGATCACGCGCTCCGCGGCCACCACCGGGCCGGTGCGACCGAGCTTCGTCGTGGTGGTGATGGACGATGCGTCCCTGGAGCTGGTGCGCTCCATGCGCACGCTGCGCGCTCTGCAGCGCGAGGGAGCGACCTACGACAACGCCTTCGTGGTCAACAGCCTGTGCTGTCCGTCGCGCGCCGCGACCTTCACCGGTCAGCCGCCCCACCTCAACGGCGTGCAGACGAACACCAGCGGGGGGCCCGGCACCGACCTCGGTGGCTGGCCGGCGTTCCGCGCCCACCGAGGCCCGCAGCGTTCCTACAACACGGCACTGCAGCGCTCGGGCTACCGGACGGCGTTCCTGGGCAAGTACCTCAACGAGTACGAGCCCGGGCGGGCCGCGAGTGGCGCTCGCACGCCGCCGCCGCTCGTGCCGGGCTGGGACGACTTCGAGGCGATCTCGGGCGAGGGCTACAACGGCTGGGGCTACTACCGCACGACGACCCGGGGCGCCGGCGGCTCGGGCCTGCGGCTGGTCCACCACCCGCGGCCCGCGGAGTCGGCCTCTCGCGCGGTCAAGGACAAGGCGTACGTCGGGACGGTCACCCAGCAGCGCGCCACCGCGCTGGCGCGGCGACTGGAGAAGGGTGCGGCGTCCGGGACGCCGTACCTCCTGCACGTGGCGACCTACGCCTCGCACGCCCGGATCGTGCCCGCCTGGCGCAACGACCCGGTCTTCCCGGCCGCCTTCCGGGATCGGCCCTCGAGTGCGAACCCCGGCGGCAACTGCGGACCGCGGCGCTGCTCGCGGCTGACGCTGCGCGACCTGGCGGGCTACGGCGACGACCCGTCCGACAACCGGCCGTACTACGTGCAGCGCGGCACGGTCACCCGGGCTCCCGCGTGGCGCAGGCCGATCGGTCGGCTCAGCCGGCAGGCCGCACTCGTCCGGTACCGCGACCGGGCACGGATGGTGCAGTCGGTCGACCGGATGCTGCGAGGTCTGCGCCAGGTGATCGGTCCCGACACCTACCTGATCGTCACCTCCGACAACGGCTTCCACCTCGGCCAGCACGGTCTCAACGGCGGCAAGGGCACGCCGTACGACTCGGACACGCGGGTGCCGCTCGTCGTCACCGGTCCCGGGGTCGTCGCCGGCCGTCGCTCCGGCTACGTGAGCAACATCGACCTGGCGCCCACCATCGAGACCCTCGCCGGCCGGACGCCGGCACGCTGGCGCGCCGGGAACAGCTTCGCGACGAGCCTGGACGATCCGCGGGCCGACCGGGCGGAAGGTGCCGCCTTCACGTTCTTCGAGCACACCCAGGGGCCGGTGCGGCCGGGGGAGCCGGACGCCGATCCCGGCAGCGGGGGACGGCTGGACGCCATCCCGTCGTACGTCGCGGTGCGCAGCGACGACGGGTTGCTGGTGCGTGTGGACCTGGACAAGGCACCGGGGAGGACCGACTACGCCTGGGAGCTCTACCGCTACCGGCGGCCCTGGGAGGACACCAATGTGTTCAAGCGTCAGCACGACAAGCGCTACGTCCGCCAGATGAAGCGGCGGCTCCTGGCGTGGGTCGACTGTGGCCCGCAGCAGTGCCGCCGTCTCACCCGGTAGTCGGGTGGACGGCGGCGCGTGGATCCCGACATCGCGCTACACGGTCGTCAGGGCACGCTCCTCGAGCCGGCCGGCACGCTCGCGGTCGACGGTGAGGTTCTCTCCCGTCGCCGGGTCGAAGAGATGCAGCTTGTCGGTGTTCATCCAGATCTCGGCCTCGTCGCCGGCGGCGACCCGGCTGGAGCCGTCGAGCCCGACGACGAGCTGGGTGCGCAGGGAGTCGCCGTCGAGGTCCTTCTCGAGCTGCGTCAGCTGGTCGCGGACCTCGTCGGGGGCCTCGAACGGGACGTAGGCGTAGGCCTCGTTGCCCAGCCACTCGACCCGGTCGACGGTGGCGTGGAAGGTCGATCCGCCCTGCTTGTCAGCGACCGCGGCGTCCTCGAAGTCGCCCGGGCGCACGCCGGCGATCAGCAGCCCGCGGCCCTCGGTCTTCGCCGCCTTGTCGGCCGAGATCTCGACGGAGCCGAACGGCAGCTGGACCGACGTGCCCTCGACGGTGGCAGGCAGGAAGTTCATCGGCGGGGAGCCGATGAAGCCGGCCACGAAGAGGTTCCCGGGGTTCTCGTAGAGCTCGCGCGGAGTGGCGAGCTGCTGCAGGACGCCGCGCTTGAGCACCGCCACCCGGTCACCCAAGGTCATCGCCTCGGTCTGGTCGTGGGTGACGTAGACCGTGGTGATGCCCAGACGCTTCTGCAGACGGGCGATCTCGCTGCGCATCTGACCACGCAGCTTGGCGTCCAGGTTGGAGAGCGGCTCGTCGAAGAGGAAGGCGTCGGCGTCCCGGACGATCGCCCGGCCCATCGCCACCCGTTGACGCTGCCCACCGGAGAGGTTGCCAGGCTTGCGCTCGAGGTGCTCGTCGAGCTCGAGGGTCTTGGACGCGGCGCGCACCTTCTCGTCGACCTCGGAGTCGGGGGCCTTGGCGAGCCGGAGGGGGAAGGCGATGTTCTCGTAGACCGTCAGGTGGGGATAGAGTGCGTAGTTCTGGAAGACCATGGCGAGGTTGCGGTCGCGCGGCGCGAGGTCGTTGACGCGCTTGTCGCCGATCATCATGTCGCCGTCGGTGATGTCCTCCAGCCCGACGATCATCCGCAGCAGGGTGGACTTCCCGCACCCCGAGGGACCGACGAGGATCATGAACTCGCCGTCCTGCACGTCGATGCTGACGTCGTTGACGGCGGGGAACCCGTCGCCGTACTTCTTGACGATGTTCTTCATGTCGATGGCAGCCATGGGTCAACCTTTCACTGCGCCGGAGGTGAGCCCGGCGACGATCTTGCGCTGGAAGAGCAGGATGATGATGACGATCGGGATCGTGGAGATGACCGCCCCGGCGGCCAGCAGGGACGCCGGCCGGTTGAACGGGTCGGAGCCCACGAAGAACGACAGCGACGCCGGGATCGGGCGTGCCGCCTCGGTCGAGGTCAGCGAGATGCCGAAGACGAAGTCGTTCCAGGCGAAGAAGAACGTCAGGATCGCCGCGGTGAACACGCCGGGCGCGGCGAGCGGCACGATGACGCGTCGGAAGGCCTGCCAGGACGTGGCACCGTCGACCTGGGCGGCCTGCTCCATCTCCCAGGGGATCTCGCGGAAGAAGGCCGACAGGGTCCAGATCGCCAGCGGCAGCGTGAAGGACAGGTAGGGGATGATCAGCCCGGGCCAGGTGTCGTAGAGACCGACGGCGCGCCACAGGTCGAAGAGCGGCCCGACGAGCGAGACCACCGGGAACATCGCGATCACCAGCGCCATCGTCAGCACCAGCTTCTTGCCCCGGAACTCGAGGCGCGCGATGGCGTAGGCCGCCAGGGTCGCGATGAGCACCGACAGGGTCGTGGCGATGAGGCTGATCCCGATCGAGTTGATGATCGCCCGTCGGAACTGGTCGTTGGCCAGGACGTCGGCGTAGTTCTGCCAGCCGGCGCCGTCGCCGGAGGCCGGGAAGAAGCCGGGGCTCCCGTTGGTGATGGCGGTCTGGGACTTGAAGGACAGCGAGATGATCCAGGCCACCGGAAGCAGGCACCAGGCGAGGATCAGCAGGACGCCGACGGGCAGTCCGATCTTGTTCTTCATCTCACTTCTCCTGTCGTGCGTCGGCGAGGTCGACCCGGAAGATCTTGACGATGAGGAACGCGATCAGGATCACCGAGAGGAACAGCAGCACCGAGAGCGCGGAGCCGATCCCGATCTGGAACTGCTCGATGGTCTGGCGGTAGGTCAGGAAGCTGATCGACTCGGTGTTCACCGCCCCGGCCGTCATCACGAAGATGTTGTCGAAGATCCGGTAGGCGTCCAGGGCCCGGAAGAGGACGGCGACCATGATCGCCGCACGCATGTTGGGCAGGATCACCTTGACCAGGCGCTGGGTCCAGGTCGCACCGTCGACCTTGGCGGCCTCGATCATGTCCTCCGAGACCTGCGCGAGGCCGGCCAGCAGCAGCAGCGACATGAAGGGCGTCGTCTTCCAGATCTCCGAGACCATGATCGCGATCACCGCGGGAGTCGTCTCCCCGAACCAGTTGAAGTTCTCGCTGATGCCGGGCAGCCAGTTGTTGACGAAGCCGTTCTGGAAGCTGAAGGCGAACTGCCAGGCGAAGCCCGAGACGACCGTGATGATGCCGTACGGAATCAGGATCGAGGTACGGATGATGCCGCGCGCGAAGATCACCCGGTGCATGACCATGGCGAAGGCGAAGCCGATCACGAGCTCGAAGCCGACCGTCACCACCATGTAGAGCACGGTGACGCCGGTGGTCTTCCAAAAGAGCGGGTCGCTCAGGGCGACGCCGTAGTTGCCCAGCCCGATGAACTCGCGGTCGTCGGGCGCGGTCAGGGAGTAGTTGAACAACGACAGGTAGAGCGCGCGCAGCATCGGGAACGCGGTCACCAGCAGCATCAGCACGATGGCCGGGGCCACCAGTCGCTGCCCGAGCCGGGCCTCGGCGCGCATCCGGTCGCTGGCGACCGGCTTGCCCGAGCGGGGCTTCTCCCGGTGGGCGGGTCGTTCGGCCTGGATCGTCACAAGAGTGCCTTCCCGTCGAGGACCTCGCGCAGGAACTCGGCTGAGTCCTCAGGGGTCGAGTCCGGACTGACGCTGGTCGGCGAGTGCCACACGCTCTGCACGGCGCCCGAGATCAGGGCGTAGTAGGCACTCTTGGGCCTGGCGCCACCCTCGTCGAGGCTGGTCTGCCAGAGGTCGAGCAGCCCTTCGGGGTACTCGCTCAGCTCGGGGGAGTCGTAGACCTCGCCGCGAGCCGGCATCAGTCCCTCGTCCCGGGCGAGCGCCTCCTGCGCCTTCGAGGTGGTGACGCACTGAGCGGCCTCGAGGGCGAAGTCGGGATTCTCGGTGAAGGCGCCCACGGCGATGTCGATGCCGCCGACCGGCGGCGCCGACGGTTGGTCGGCCACCGTGCGCGGGTAGCGCGCCCAGCCGAGGTCGTCGAGGTCCTCCTTGGTCAGGTCGCCGCTCTCGACGAGGTCCTGGTAGTTCTTGTAGACGAAGGTCCAGTTGGTCATGAACTCGCCGGCCCCACTGTCGGGGTACATCTGGCCGAGGCTGGTGCCCTCGTTGGACACGGTGAGGTCGCTCTGAGCGGCGTCGGAATCGGCCAGCTTCTGGATGATCGCGGCCGCCTTGCGTCCCGCCTCGGAGTCGATGTCGACCTGGGCATCCTTGCCGGCCTCGGTGTCGGAGACGATGTCGCCGCCGGCGCCCAGGATCATGGCGTTGATCAGCACGACGTACGCCTCGTAGCGGTTGGCCTGGATCCCGACCGTGCCGTCGTTGTCGGCGGCTGCCTCGATGACCTGGTCCCACGTGACGGTGTCGTCCATGGTGAGGTCGGCCGCCGCGGCCAGGGACTTGCGGAACCACACCACCTGGGTGTTGGCCCACTGCGGCGCGGCGAAGACCTGGTCCTCCCACATGACGGTGTCGAGCGGGCCGGCCAGGATGCCGTCGGTGACCGCGTCCGCGGCATCGCCCTCGAAGGGGAGCAACCACCCGGCATTCGCGAACTCCGGGACGAAGACCGGGTCCAGACTCATCAGGTCGGTCGAGGAGTCCTCGGCCGCCAGGCGCCGGGCCAGCTGGGTGCGCTGGTCGGTCGCCCCGCTGGGCAGCAGCTGGATGTCGATGTCGTAGTCCGCGGTGCTGCACTGCTCCGCCAGGGAGGTCAGCGTGTCGACCCCGTCAGGATTGACGTACCAGTTCAACGTCGGTGGGCCCGAGCTCCCGCAGGCCGTCAGCAGGGAGCTCACCACCGCCCCGGCACCCAGCGCTACGACTCCTCTGACCCGATTCCGTGGCGCTCTGCTCGCCGCGCCATCGTGCGTCGTCATGACGGCTCCTCCCGTTGTGCTCCTCGCCACACCTTGGCCCTATCGGGCGTGGGTGTCTAGCCCACCCAGGGGTGTGCCCGGGGGAGTACCAGGCGCAGCCGGGCCGAGCGGTCAGGCCGAGGCCCGGTCGGCGTTGCGGCGGATCGCTCGGGTGAAGGTCTCGTCCAGGGCTGCGGGGAGGTCGTGGCCCATCTGGTCGACGAGCAGCAGGTCCGCGCCCGGGATGGCCGCGGCAGTGGCGCGCCCGCCCGAGACGTGCACCATCTTGTCGGCCAGGCCGTGGATCACGACGGTCGGCACCGCAAGCCCTCGCAGCAGCGGCTCCCGGTTGGGTTGCGTCACGATCGCGGCCATCTGACGGGTCAGTCCGGCGAGGCTCACTCCGCGCTCGTAGGTCTCGGCGGCTCGCTTCTCCGTCGCCTCCTGCGGCTGGCGGTAGCCGGGGGAGCCGATGATCCGCCACGTGGTCACGCTCGAGCGGATGTAGCCCTCGCGACCCGACGAACGACCCAGCAGGTTGCGGAAGAGGCTCGGGTGCTGCCAGCCGACGGTGCGCCTGCCCGTCGTCGACATGATGCTCGCCAGCGAGCGAACCCGCCGAGGCTCGGCCAGGGCCATCGTCTGCGCGATCATCCCGCCCATCGACACGCCGGCCACGTGGGCGGAGTCCAGGCCGAGGTGGTCGAGCAGGCCGAAGGCGTCGGCGGCCATGTCGCCCAGGGTGTACGGCGGTCGCGTCCGCGCACCGGTGAATCCGCGGATCAGCATCGACCGCGTGACCTTGCCCCTGCCCCGGCTCGAGCGACCGGCGTCGCGGTTGTCGAAGCGGACGACGTAGAAGCCCGCCCGGGCCAGCCGCGTGCACAGGGCCGGCTCCCACCACGTCATCGGACCGCCCAGCCCCATCACGAGCAGCAGCGGCTCGTCGTCGGGATCACCGAAGGTCTGGTAGCACAGCTCGATCTCCGCCGAGATCGGAGCGAGCAGCTCCTCCGAGACGGCGACGGAGGTCTGGTCCGTGCCCCTACCGGACGGAGCCGTGGCCTTGCTGCTGGGCGTGCGGGACATGGCGTCCAGTCAACCCCAGGGATGAAGAAGATGTGCGGCGACCCCCATTTCCTGTGACGCGATGTAACACGTGCGTAATGTGGGTCACATGAGCGACAGTCCGTTGGCATCCTTCCTGCTCCCGCAGGGCTTTGCCCGCCCGCACCTGGTGTCCCTGCTCCACGAGGCCCGCATCGTCGGCGAGGTCGGTCGGTACGCCGTACGGACCTGCGAGGAGCGTCGGTCCCGGCACGCGCGGACCGCCACGGATCGTGCCGCCGCAGGAGCCGACCCGGTGCTGCTGATCCCCGGCTTCCTCGCCGGCGACGCGACGTTGACGGCGATGTCCAGCAGCCTGCGCCAGCGCGGCTTCCGCACCTATCGCAGTCACATCCTCGCCAACGTCGGCTGCACCCTCGAGTCGGTCGACGCGCTGGAGGGTCGCTTGGAGGCCCTGGCGGAGCGTCGCGGCTCGAGGGTCCAGATCGTCGGGCACAGCCTCGGCGGCATGATCGCCCGCGGACTGGCCGCGCGGCGGCCGGACCTCGTCTCGGGCATCGTCACCATGGGCAGCCCGATGATGGCGCCCGCGGCACACCACCGCGTGCTGTCGTGGGGCGTCGACGCGCTGGTGCAGCTCAGCCGCGTGGGACTGCCTGGGCTGATGTCCGCCGAGTGCGTCGCCGGCACGTGCGCCCGGCAGAGCTTCGACGAGAGCCGGGAGCCGCTGGCGCCCGGGGTGGGCTTCACTGCCATCTACTCCCGCCACGACGGCATCGTCGACTGGCGCGCGTGCATCGACCCGATCGCCGTACCGGTGGAGGTCACGGCGTCACACTGCGGCATGGCCGTCGACCCACGGGTCATCGACGCCGTGACCGAGGCGCTGTTCGCGCACAACGCCGGCGCGGAGCGGTTGAGCCGGATCGCGTGAGCCGTGCGGCCTACTGGCCTCCGAAGTCGATCGCCGAGAACGGGCGCAGCTTCTCCAGGCGGTGCTCGGAGGTGATCGAGCGGATCGTGCCGCTGCGCGAGCGCATCACCAGCGAGTGCGTGCTGGCGCCCCCGGCGGTGTAGCGCACGCCCTTCATCAGCTCGCCGTCGGTGATGCCGGTGGCGACGAAGAAGCAGTCGTCGCCGGTGACCAGCTCGTCCGTGGTCAGGATCGTCTCGGGGCTGAGGTCGTGGCCGGCGTCGAGGGCCCGCTGGCGCTCGTCGTCGTCGGTCGGCCACAGCCGGCCCTGGATGACGCCGTCCATGCACTTGAGCGCGCAAGCGGCGATGATGCCCTCGGGCGTGCCGCCGATGCCGAGCATGAGGTCGATGCCGGTCTCGGGCCGGGCCGCCATGATGGCGCCGGCCACGTCGCCGTCGGAGATGAACTTGATCATCGCTCCGGTGGCGCGGATCTCCTCGACGAGCTTGTCGTGGCGCGGGCGGTCCAGGAGGACGACGGTGACGTCGGTGGCGCTCTTGCCCTTGGCCTTGGCGACCTGGTGGATGTTCTCCGCGACGGGGAAGCGCAGGTCGACGACGTCGGCGGCCTCGGGCCCGGTGACCAGCTTGTCCATGTAGAACACGGCCGAGGGGTCGTACATCGATCCGCGCGGCGAGACGGCGAGCACCGAGACGGCGTTGGTCATGCCCTTGGCGGTCAGGGTGGTGCCGTCGATCGGATCGACGGCCACGTCGCACTCGGGCCCCGTGCCGTCACCGACCTGCTCCCCGTTGTAGAGCATCGGCGCGTTGTCCTTCTCGCCCTCGCCGATCACGACGGTGCCGGCCATGCCGATCGAGGAGATCATCACGCGCATCGCGTTGACCGCGACGTCGTCGGCACCGTTCTTGTCGCCGCGCCCGACCCAGCGACCGGCCGCCATCGCGGCGGCCTCGGTGACGCGGACCAGCTCGAGAGCCAGGTTGCGGTCAGGGGACTCGGGGGCTACGGCGAACTCGGGCACAACCGCGTCGGGGCTCATGGCCCGCATGGTATCGGCTGAGCGACGGAGGGCGGGGTGCACCCCGACGGGCGATGCCGACCTGAGAAGATCGCGTGGTGAGTGAGCAGGGGACCGGCAGCAAGCAGGAGAGCCCGGGGCGCTACCACCGCAGCTTCGGCGGGTTGACCGCCTCCGTCGTGGTGATCGTGGTCCTGGTGGTGGGCATCTTCCTGCTGCGCGACCTGGTCTTCGGCACTCCGCCCGAGCAGCAGCCGGACGCGGTCGAGTATCTCGACTCGGTGCAGGGACTGCAGCAGAACGGCTTCGACGTCGTCTACCCGGTCAGCCTGCCGGAGGACTGGATCGTCACCGAGGTCGGCGCCGACCTCGGTGAGCAGCCGTCGTACCGCTTCAACCTCTACACCGCCGATGAGGAGTTCGTCGGGATCCGGCAGGAGAGCCTGGAGAGTGCCCGGCTCGAGGAGCTGCTGGATGAGTACGTCGACGAGGACACTCGCAGCGAGGACCCGCTGACCGGCGTCGGCGACCTCGCGCCGGCGTGGGAGGGCTGGTCGGACGACGGCGGGGACCACGCCTACTCGGCGGAGGTCGCGGGGACGACGGTGCTGGTCTTCGGGGACGTGCCGGCCGACGAGCTGGCCGACCTGGTCTCGCGGCTCGGGACCGATGAGGTCGCGACTCCCGAGCCAGTCACTCCGCCGAGCTGACGTCCTTCTCGACGACCGCGTCGAGGCGGGCGCGGGCGCCGTCGAGCCACTCCTGGCACGTGGTGGCCAGGGCTTCCCCCCGCTCCCACAGGGCCAGGCTGTCCTCGAGGGTGGTGCCGCCGGTCTCGAGCCGACGCACGACCTCGATCAGCTCCTCGCGAGCCTCCTCGTAGGACGGCGTGTCGTGGGTGGTCTCAGCTGTCATCGGTGGCCTCCTGGCCGTCGGTGCGATCGGTGGGCTGCTCGGTGGGTGAGGCTGCGAGGGCGGTCGCGGTGACGTCGGCGTGCACCCGGCCGTCGGCGACGCGGACGCTGACGCTGTCGCCGGCTGCGGCTTGCCGGACGGAGGTGAGGACCGTGCCGTCGGAGGCCTGCAGGACGGCGTACCCGCGCTCCAGGGTCGCCAACGGCGAGAGAGCCCGGGCGCGCGCACGGTGGTGACCGATGTCGTCGGCGGCCCGGTCGAGGGAGTGCCCGATGGTGCGCCGGGCCCGCGCGAGGAGAGTGACGAGCTCGGCGGTCCGCTCGTCGACGAGCGTGCGGGGATCTGCCAGGGCGGGCCGCGAGCGCAGGGCGTCGAGCCCGGCCTGCTCGCGCGTCAGGAAGGCAGCGGTGAGTGAGCGCAGCCTTTCACGCGCAGCCGCCACCGCATGGGCTTCGGCCGCCACGTCGGGGACGACGAGCTTGGCGGCGTCGGTGGGGGTCGCTGCGCGGACGTCGGCGACGAGGTCGAGCAGCGGCTGGTCGGGCTCGTGGCCGATCGCGGAGACCACGGGGGTGCGGGCGGCCGAGACCGCGCGCAGCAGACCCTCGTCGGAGAACGGCAGGAGATCCTCCACCGAGCCCCCGCCGCGGGCGATCACGACGACGTCGATCTCGGGGTCGGCGTCGAGCCGGGCCAGGGCAGCCATCACCTCGCCGGCGCACCGGTGCCCCTGCATCGTGGCGTGCGCGACGCTGAACTGCACCGCCGGCCAGCGCCGGCGGGCGATGTCGAGGACGTCGCGCTCGGCGGCCGACCGTGGCGCGGTGACCAGGCCGATCGTGCTCGACAGGAAGGGGAGTGGTCGCTTGCGGGCGGCGTCGAAGAGCCCCTCGGCCGCCAACAGCTGGCGGCGCCGCTCGAGCTGGGCCAGGAGCTCTCCGAGCCCGACCATCCGGATCTCGCGCGCCTGCAGCGACAGCGAGCCGCGCGTGGCGTAGTAGGAGGGCTTGGCGTGCAGCAGCACGCTGGCGCCCTCGACGAGGGGCGGGTTCATCGAGTCGACCAGGGTGCGTGAGCAGGTCACCGGCACCGAGATGTCGGCGACGGAGTCGCGCAGGGTCAGGAACACGGTGTTGAGGCCGGGACGCTTGCTGAGCTGGGCGACCTGGCCCTCCACCCAGACCGAGCCCAGGCGGTCGATCCAGCCCGAGATCGCGTTGGCGATCTGCCGGACCGGTGCCGGCTGCTCGGGGGAGGTGTCCAGGGCCATGCCGGGGAGGCTATCCCGCGCCGCCGACGTCGCTGCCACCCCAACGCTGCGTCAGCACGCGGGTGGCCTCGGCGAGGGTGAGACCGAGGCGGCGTGCGGTCGCGGCGTACTCGTCGGCGGCCTCGACGGCATCACCGGGGGCGGTGGGAGAGGCGACGAACGTGCCGCGACGGCCGTCGGTGACCACGATGCCGTCGGCATCGAGCTCGGTGTAGACGCGCTGCACCGTGCGCACCCCGATGCCGAGGTCGACCGCGAGCTGGCGCACGGTGGGCAGACGGGTGCCGGCGGGCAGGTCGCCTGACGTGGCGCGCGCGGCGATCTGCGAGCGCAGCTGCTCGTAGAGCGGGTCGGTGGACTCGGGGTCGAGCGGCAGCACGGTCACGAGCACGACCGTAGTGCCGCGAGGGAGTCGCGACTGGTAGGCAGGAGCCATGCAGTCCTACGTGCTCGTGGTCGGCGAGTCCCTGATCGACGTCGTCACCACCGCTGACGGCTCGAGCGTCGAGCGGCCGGGCGGGAGCGCCGCCAACGTCGCGGTGGCGCTGGCGCGGTTGGGCCGCGCGGTGCGATTCGCGACGGCGTACGCCGACGACCCGCGCGGTCGGCTGGTCGCCGAGCACCTCGCCGGCTCGGGCGTCGAGGCGGCGAGCGACCCGCACGTCCTCGAGCGGACCTCCAGCGCGGTGGCCACCATCGGCGCGGACGGTGCGGCGTCGTACGACTTCGACCTCGAGTGGCGGCTGGGTCCGGTCGACCTGTCGACCCGGCCGACGTTCGTGCACGTCTGCTCGCTGGGCGCCGTCGTCGAGCCGGGGTGCGGCGACGTGCTCGCGCTGCTCGACCGGCTGCCCGCCGCCCGGATCACCTACGACGTCAACGCCCGCCCGGCCATCACCGGGACCGGACCCGAGGTCGTCGCCCGCGTCGAGGCGGTGGTCCGACGGGCCGAGGTGGTCAAGGCCAGCGACGAGGACCTGGCCGCGCTCTACCCGGATCACGACGTGGTGGGTGCCGCCCGCCACCTGCTCTCGCTCGGCCCTGCTGCCGTCGTCGTGACCCGCGGGGGAGAGGGCTCGACCTGGTACGACGCGGACGGTGCCGTCTCCGCCCCGGTCCAGGCCGCGACGGTGGTCGACACGATCGGAGCCGGGGACACCTTCTCGGCCGGCATCATCGACGCGCTCTGGGACGGCGCGGACCCTGCGTCGACGCTGGCGCACGCGGCGAGGGCCGCCGCGGTCACGGTGTCGCGCCCAGGTGCGGACCCGCCGACGCGGGCCGAGCTGGTCACTGAGCGGTGAGGGTCGTCCTGCTGGGGGACAGCCATCTCGCCCGCATTCGACGCGACCTCCCTCGGCTCGGTGAGAGCGTGCTGAACGCAGCCGTCGGCGGCGCCGCCGTCCTTGACCTGGAGGCCCAGGCTGATCGCGTGGGTCTGGCACTCGACGATGCCGTTGTCGTCTCCGTCGGCACGAATGACGCCGCCACCTGCAACCAGGTGCCGCTACTCGACTTTCGCCGGACACTGGCACGCCTGGTGACCACTCACCGTGTGAGCCGGTGGATTCTGATGGCTCCGCCGGGCGTGGACGAGTCGCAACTCGGCGCCGTCGAGCGAACGAACGCGGCCCTGGATGGCTACGCTGCTGGGACCTTCGCTGTGGCCGAGGCGACCTCCGCGCGGCTGGTCGACTCTCATGCCCTGATCGAGCCCCTCGGTTCTCGAGCGTTCGCCACGGACGGCCTGCACCTCAGCGGCGAGGGCTATCGGAAGTTGCTGCCTGCGCTCGCTCGGGCCGTTGGTGTGTGACGGACACTCGCAGTGGAGCGAGGTCGTGATGGTGCGCGCGGATCGCGGCATGGTCGGGCGGGGTCCTGACATGGGACGGTCGTCTTATGACTGAGACGACGGGCCGGTTAGGCCTCGCAGACGTCCTGCAACACCTCGGTGCTGAACTGCGATCAGCACAGCAACGAGGCGGCGGGACCATCGCCTGGATGACCGCAGAGGTCGAGATGGAGGTCGTTGTTGAGACCTCCGGCGCCGGCGGTGCGAAGTTCTGGGTGGTGAACGGCGAGGTAGGACGGTTCGTAGGGACTACCACCAGGCTCAAGGTCAGCCTGCACCCTCACTCTGACGACGGACAGCCAGACGGCGTGGGCATGTAGGAGAGCGACTCTCCGCTCGGGCCGCTGGCCGGCCCCGTCCCGCTCGTGCACCCGACTCTAGGCACGACCGCTCAGCTCGACGGCAGGTCGGGCGGTTGAAGCGGCGTAGCGACGAGTCTGGCGTCGGTTGAAGAACGCTGCCGTTGAAGCGAGCCCGCAAGCTGCTGCGATAAACGCAACGCGCGCTGGTTGATCCGCGCTGCCAGACGCAAGGATGACGATGCAGATTGCCGTGACGATCGGGAAAATGACGAGCGCACCCACGTGCAGCCACCGGCCGATGGAAGCGGTGAGGGCTGCGGCTGGGTCGTTGTCGTGCTCGGACACGGGGCGCATCTTGACAGAATGAAGAAGCACGCTCATCGGCACGACAGCACAGCTGCGGCATGGTCGGGCGGAGCCCTCGGGGCGGCATGGTCGAGCGGAGCCTGTACGGGCGCTTGGTCGGGCGGACAGCCAGGGCAAACGATCAAACCCGCGACCATTCACTGCGATGCAATGATCTGTCTCAGACAACATGGGGCCGCGTCGTGCGCGGCGTTCCGCACATGCCCGGTTCGTGGGAGATTCGTTAGATGGCACCCGACCCGCGACGTCGCTACCGACGCGAGCCCCCTATCTACCCAATACAGGTTCGCGCTGTCGATGGCGCCAGATTTGTCGTCAGACAGGTCGACTATCCGACAGGCGAGAGCTCCAACACCCACGGCGGCTTCTTCTGCGAATGGCATGACGTCAACGTGTCTTTAGAAGAGACAAGCCAACTAATAACTGCCGTTGCTTGGAACGATGATGCTGGCCATTACGAGCCGCACGTTGCCCGACAGTCCTATACGGCTTTCGAGTGGGGTGCCAGCGGGTACGGAATTGAGTTTGTGGTCGATATCGTCAACAACGTTGCCGCAGACGCCATCACTCTTGGCCTGGGATACGCGATCGGGAGGATGCGGGGTCGTAGTACGGGGCCGTCTACTGGGACGCTGCAGGACGCGGAGACCATTGCATTTGAGGCAAGGCGGGCCGTCGCAGCCGTGTTTGTGGAGGACTTTGACGACGTGACCGTCGACGAGACGGTTCTGGCCGGGGACATGTCGAGCGTGACCCTGACTGGCTTGCACGGCCGCTATCGAGCGACGCTTGGACAGCTCGAAACGGGAGACGCGTACACACAGGTGACACGTCTCGACGCGCAATCCTGAGCCCGTCTCGAGACGACGACCCTGCGCTTCAACGCAATGAGCGCGGCATGGTCGGGCGCATCGGAATCGGCCTCAGCAGCGGAGAACGCCTCGCGCTGATGGGCGGGCGCTTCGATGTGGCCCCTCTGACAGCGTCGTTCGGAGTCTCCGACTAGAGCAGCGTGTCATGTCCGGCGATGCTCGCGTGGGGGTCGGCACCGTCGACCGTGGCGGGGCTGACGTGGACGGTCGCCGCGGTGAGACGGGGCACCTCGTGCAGCAACCGGTGCTGGGTGTCGTGAGCGATCTCGTGTGCTGCTTGTAGGTCGAGGTCGCCGACGACGACGACGCCGACTTCGGCGCTGAGGCGGTGCCCGATCCATCGGAGCCTGAGGTACTCGACATCGACTACCCCGGCTGTTGCCCTGACGGCAGTGGTGGCCTGAGACGTCAGTGCCGGGTCCACGGCATCCATCAAACGCCGGTAGATATCGCGTGCTGCGCCACGCAGGACGACCAGGATCGCCACGGTGATGAGCAGGCCGATCAGCGGGTCGGCGAGGGGGAAGCCGAGCATGACCCCGATGGCCCCGACGACCACGGCGAGTGAGGTGAATCCGTCGGTACGGGCGTGCAACCCGTCCGCAATGAGCGCAGCGGACCCGATCCGACGACCGATCCGCACCCGGTAGGCAGCAACGAGTTCATTGCCAGCGAACCCGATGAGCCCGGCTGCCACCACGACCCACGGGTAGGTCAGCGGGGCAGGGTCAAGGAGCCGGCGGATTGATTCGTATCCCGCGAGGACCGCTGATGCGGCGATCATCACCACGATGAACACCCCTGCTAGGTCCTCGGCACGTCCGTAGCCATAGGTGTAGCGCTCGGTGGGGCGACGGCGTCCGATCACGAACGCGATCCACAGCGGCACCGCAGTCAAAGCGTCAGAGAAGTTGTGAATGGTGTCAGCCAGCAACGCCACCGACCCCGTGAGCACGACGACCGCGGCTTGGGCGAGCGCGGTCATCAGCAGGGCCACGAGACTGATCTTGACCGCTCGAATCCCCTCCGCGCTGGCCTCAAGCGCGGAGTCGACCGAGTCGACCGAGTCGTGACTGTGCGGTTTGAAGAGATCCCTCAGCGCCCCGCCAAGACCGGACCGCTCGCTGTGACCATGACCGTGACCGTGGCCATGCCCGTGACTACCGTGGTGGGTTGAATCTTCCTCGTGCAGGTTGCTCACCGTGGCACGACCTTTCCGAAGAGGGGCTCAGGTGTCGTAGCCCAAGGATTCGAGCCAACTGTCAGAGAACTCTCGCAGTGCTCCGACGTCGAACGAGTCGCAGGTCATCTGCTGATCGGCAGTGATGACGTCGACCCCATCTCCCCCGTCGTTCCGTACACCGGCCAGGAGCGCCGGAGGATTGGACTCGACCACGACGTCGCGCAACAGGTCCAGGTCGGTCACCGACAGGTCAGCCGGGTAGAGCACGACGACGTACCCATCACCTAATGAGTGCCCAAAGTTCTCCATCGGTGCCGACTCACCCGGTTCGTAGAAGGCCTTCTCGGTGTGACCGCCACCGATGCCGGGCAGCACGGCTGTCCGCGCACCGATCTCACAGGTGGAGTCGTCAGCCAACGCAACATCGGTGACCTCGCCGTCAACGGAGCGGAACTCGGCCAGGGCCAGGAACGGCGCGACCATGGCCCCGATGGCGAACAGCGCGACGAATGCGAGCTTGACCAGGACGGCCTCGCGTCCCCTCTTGATGACACTCTCGGCGACAGAAACGACGGCTAGGAATCCCATGATGGCCGTGATCTGTCCGATCTCGATGCCGAGATTGAACGCCAACAACCGCCAGACCATCCCGTCGTCGGCAACGCCGATAGCCTGGAATCGTGTAGCCAAGCCAAGTCCATGGATGAGACCGAAGCCGAAGACGATGCCGGTGAAGATGTCCCATCGCTGAGGTCGTCCGAACATGCCGTATCCGCCGACGAAGGCGACCGACAAGACGATGACAACGTCCACCGCGGTCGCGTTGACCTGCCACCCTGCGAGAGTGGCCGTGATCAGGGTGAGGCTATGCCCCAGCACAAATGCGCTGATGACCTTTGCCCCACGCCGCGCGTTCGCTGCCAGAAGCAGGATGCCCGCGACGAAGAGCAGGTGGTCCCACCCGAGCAGCATGTGCTCGACGCCGATGCCTACGAAACCCGGGACACTCGCCGTCGCTGCGTCCGTGCTGATCCCATGCGCGGCAGCAGGCAGCGAAGTGAGCATCACCAGCAGTCCGGTGACGGCCGCTACAAAGTAGGCACGGACTGCTGACGACGACCACCACGCCGCGCTGATTCGTGCAAGCGCCGGGTCGGTCGGAACCTCGGCACGCATCAGCGATCTCATGGTCCAAGGCTAGCGAAGCCGACGCGAAGACTGGCACAGCGCGACGTGCCTCTGGTCGACGCAGGTCGGGACCTCGCCTCCGCCTGAGATCGCACGACTCTCGGCATGGGCGTGCGCGTCAGACCGGCAGCGGATTCCTGCCGCGCGATCAGCACCATGGACCAGCACATGGTGGTCACTTCGGTTGGCAGCACTGGCGGACAGATCCCGCGGTGGTGAGGACGTGCCGATGACCCCGCTGTGGTGGGCGGGGTGGCGGAGCTCGGTGTTCAGGGCTCGGAGTCGGGTGGGACGAGGTCGATCTGGGTGGTGAGGGGCATCCGTCCGTGGCGTCGGCTGCGGGTGACGCGGAAGCGTGATCCGGTGGGGCTGGTCCAGTCGTAGACCCCGGGTTGTGGTGTGTCGTAGGTCCAGGCGCTGAAGGTCTTGGTGCGGTGGTGGCGTCGGCAGAGCAGGGCGAGGTTGGACGTGGTGGTCTTCCCGCCGGTGGCGGGATCGGTCTGGTGGTAGGGGATGCGGTGGTCGAGGTCGCAGTAGCGGGCACGTCTGGTGCAGTGCGGGAACACGCAGCACTGGTCGCGGAGCCGGACCTGCTCGGTGAGCTTGGTGGTGGGGGTGTAGGCGTCGGTGGAGGTCTCGGTGTTGAGGTCGATGACGGGCTTGATGGTCACGGTGTTGCCGACCGCCTGGCACCAGGCCTGGATCTGGTGGATGAGGACGTCGCCGGCGCCGGGGTTGTCGAGGGTGGCGTGGGGGCTGTCGGGGTCGAGGTGGGCGTAGATGGTGACCCCACGCCCACTACCGGTGCCGCCATCGGTGGTCCCCGACTCCAGGTCGTCGTCGCTGGCGAGGTCGAGGGCGAGCTGGGTGCGGGCCATCTCGCCGACGGCCATCGCCCGCCTGGCGTCAAGGGTCTCCTCGCAGCCGAGGTCGGCAAGGGTGTTGGCGCCGTGTTGGACGGCCTGTTCGAGGTCGAGGGCGTCCTCGAGGGCGAGGGTGCCGTCGACGTGCACGACGCCCTCGGTAGAGGCAGGTCCTCCCAGGCGCACGTTGAACTCGCGCTCGTCGGCGGCCTTCTTGCCGCGGCGTTCTGCTTCGTCGGGGTCGTAGAGGTCGATGCCCATGGTCACGGTGCGCTCGATCTGGGCGTAGGTGCAGGAGTGCAGGGTGGGGGCGAGCATGGTGTCGATGTAGCGGGCTGCTTCCCAGGTGAGGTTCATGGTGAGCTCGGCGAGGCGGAAGGCCTTCCACTTGGGTACGTCCAGGGAGAGGACGCGTTCCCAGGTGCGGCGTAGCCGGTAGCGCAGCTCGAGGGTCCTCCCGACGAAGTTGCACCCGGCGTCGCTGCTCATCGAGAGGGAGGCGGCGAGGTCGTAGACGTCGAACTCCGACATGAGGGGGCATCCGACGCCGCCGAGGAGGACCCCGTTGTCGCCGAACGTCGCGGCGGTGACGACGTCCTGCTCGACGCGGTGCTCGGCAGTCCAGGCGATCACCGACTGCAGCACGACCACTTCGGCCGCGGCGCTGGCGGCCTGGGCGTCGCGGACCGCGTCGATCGCGGTCTCGGTGGTGGTCTGCGTCATGTCTCGATTCTACGCCATGGCGCCGATAATCGCTAGTATGTTCGAAAAGCTTTGAATAAGAAGTGAGCCCGCTCAGGGATGCAACGGGCCTTGCAGCGAGTTCATGACGGCGTCGCCTCGTTTGCGTCACTCCGCCAGAGCTGGACCTGGCTCAGCCGGTCAACCAGGAGTGCACGAGCGGCACCACGGAGGCGCCCTCGCCGGAGGCCGAGGCCACGCGCTTCATCGACCCGGAGCGGATGTCGCCGACCGCGAAGACACCCGGCACCGTGGTGGCGAGGTTGGCCGGCGGGAGTCCGTCGGCCCAGCGGTCCTGGGCGACGTCGCGCCCGGTGAGCACGAAGCCGCGAGCGTCGCGCTCGACCTCGGCCGGAAGCCAGTCGCAGTGCGGCTCGGCCCCGAGCAGCAGGAAGAGGCCCTGCGCCTCGCGCCGCCGTACGTCGCCCGACTCCACGTCGCGGACGTCGAGCCACTCCAGCCGTCCGGTGCCGCCACCGTCGGCGATCTCGGAGCACGGAGCGAGGGTGATGCGGGGGTTGTAGGCGATCTCGTTGATCAGGTACGACGACATCGTCGCCTCCAGCGAGGCCCGCCGGATCATGATCGTCACCGACCTCGCGAAGCGCGCGAGGTGCAGGGCGGCCTGGCCCGCCGAGTTGCCGCCCCCGACCACCACCACGTCCAGGCCCTCCATCTCGCGCGCGGCGGTCATGGCGGAGCCGTAGTAGACGCCCAGCCCCACGAGGCTCTCGACACCCTCGATCCCGAGCTTGCGATAGGCGACCCCGGTGCCGACCACGACCGCGCGTGCGTGCACGTCGCCGCCGTCGGTGTGCAGCACATGCGGCTCACCGACGATGCCGGCCTCCAGCGCGGTGACCTCCCAGCCGGTGAGGAAGTCGACTCCGAAGCGGATCGCCTGGTTGCGGGCGCGCTGCGCCAGGCGCATCCCGGAGATGCCGCGGGGGAACCCCAGGTAGTTGCGGATCATCGAGCTGGTGCCGGCCTGGCCGCCGATCGCCTCCGCCTCCAGCACCACCGTGCGCAGGCCCTCACTGGCGCCGTAGACCGCGGCCGCCAGGCCGGCCGGGCCGGCGCCCACGATGGCCAGGTCGACCACGCCGTCGACCTGGAAGTCGTCCGGCGCCCCGTAGATCGCTTGCGCGACGTCGCGTACCGAGGTCGGTGCCAGCGGGTCCCGCTCCATGGCGTGCACCAGGGGCAGCGAGCTCGTGCCGCCGAGCGACTCGTGGTGCGCGATCAGCTCGCGGCCGATCTCGCTGTCGGGTGCATGCACCCGTGTCGGCATCCCCATCCGCTCGGTGAACTCGCGGATCGCCGACGTCAGCGCGTTGCCGGGCTCGGAGACGATCCGGACCGTCTCGACCTCGGGCGCGGCGACGGTCGAGCCCCAGTCGGACAGCATCTCGCAGACGGCGCCGTGAAACTCCTCGTCCCGCACGCCGCGCGGCATCAGCAGGTAGGCGTCGTACTTGCCCTTGGCCATGCCCGGCCGCAGGGCCGCCGCCTCCACGAGGAAGCGGTCGTACGGCGCGGCGATGATCCGCCGGGCCGTCGGGACGACCGTGCGCCACTGCCCGAAGGCCTCCAGCGGGTGCGCATCCGGCAGGTCACCGTCCTGGACGTAGAGCGCGACGGTGCCACCGGTAGCCCGCACCTCCTGCGACACCGACAACGCCTCGGCGCTCGAGCGCGCCACCCGCACGTCGTAGTCGCGGGTGTAGCGACCGAACTCGTCGAGCAGGAAGTCGGCGTGCTTCTCGGAGACCAACATGATCACGGGATCGGCCACGCCACGACAGTAGTGAGACGCGCAATAGGGTGGGCCTCGTGCGCCTGCGGATCGACCTCGCCTACGACGGGACCGACTTTCACGGGTGGGCGACCCAGCCGGGCTACCGAACGGTCCAGGAAGACCTGAGCGCCGCGCTCGCGACCGCCCTGCGCCTGCCTCGCGTCGACGTGGTCTGCGCGGGGCGCACGGACGCCGGGGTGCACGCCCGCGGCCAGGTGGTGCACACCGACCTGCTCGACGACGTGGCCCCCCGCGACCTGGAGCGGCTGCCGCGGCGCCTCAACGGCATCCTCACTCCGCAGGTCCGGGTACGGCGGGTCGCCGTCGCGCCGCCGGGCTTCGACGCCCGCTTCAGCGCGCTGTGGCGTCGCTACGCCTACCGGATCGCCGACCGGCCCGAGACCGTCGACCCGCTGCGCCGCGACCACGTGCTCACGTGGCCCCGCGAGCTGGACCTCGCCGCGATGTCGCAGGCGTCCGCGCTGCTGCTGGGGCAGCAGGACTTCGCGTCGTTCTGCAAGCAGCGCGAGGGCGCCACCACGATCCGCACCCTGCTGGACCTCACCTGGGCTCGCCACGAGGACGGGCTCGCCACGGCCACCGTGCGGGCCGACGCGTTCTGCCACTCGATGGTGCGCTCGCTGGTGGGGTGCCTCATCTCCATCGGGGAGGGTCGACGTCCGGTCGCGTGGGCGGGTGAGATCCTGCACGCCCACCGACGCGACCCCTCGGTGATCGTCGCCCAGGCGCGCGGCCTGACCCTCGAGGAAGTCGCCTACCCCGCGGACGAGGAGCTCCTCGCCCGCGCCGAGCAGACAAGGGCCAAGCGTGGCTGACGAGACCGACGAGACCGGCCCCGGCGAGACCGAGCACTACTTCTCCGCCGATCCTTCTGTGCCGTTCAAGCGCGCCCCCGTGAGCGCCGCGGTCTGGGGCCACGACCTGGCGCTGACCAGCGGCTCCGGAGTCTTCGCCCAGGGCCGGCTCGACGTCGGCACCGCGATCCTCTTCCGCGAGACCGACCCGCCCACCACGGCGCGACGCGTCCTGGACCTGGGGTGCGGGTACGGCGTCATCGGTCTGGCCATCGCCGCCGCCGTGCCCGAGGCCGTCGTCACGGGCGTCGACGTCAACGAGCGGGCGCTGCTCCTCGCCGCCGAGAACGCTCACGCCGCGGGGGTCTCCGACCGCTACACGGCCGCGACACCCGACCGGGTGCCGGACGACGCAACGTACGACGAGATCTGGTCCAACCCACCCATCAGGATCGGCAAGCCCGCGCTGCACGCCCTGCTGCTGCAGTGGCTGCCGCGGCTCGCGCCGGGAGGTCGTGCGGTGATGGTGGTCGGCAAGAACCTCGGCTCCGACTCGCTGCAGCGCTGGCTGGGGGAGCAGGGCTGGCCGACGGTGCGCACCGGCGGCGCCAAGGGGTTCCGGGTCCTGGAGACCCGACGGGCCGATGACGCGTAGTCCCGCGCCGTAGCCCCGGGCCGTCGTCCGTGGATCTCGACCGGCTCACCACGTAGCGTCGCGGCATGGCCGACCGGTACGACGTGCACCCGCACCACGTGCTGCGCGCGGTGCTGGAGGATCGCGTGGCCATCGACGCGCTCGTCGCGATCGGCGTCCACCCGGCCCAGGTGCAGGTGACGCTCGCGCACCACTGGCTGGACGCGGCCGACACGATCGAGGTCGAGGAGATCGAGACCGTCGGTGTCGACGTGGCGATGCTGCTGGCCGCCCTCAACCCGGCCGACGGCGCGGAGCCGCGGTGGGGCGGGCGGCACCTGACGCAGGCGGCCCGCGACGTGCTGGTCCGCTCGCTGGGCGTCTGCGGAGCCATGCGGCAGCGGCGTACGACGTCGGGGCACGTCCTGCTGGCGCTGTTGGCCAGCAAGGACCCGATCGTGGTGAAGACCTTCGCGACGCACGGCGTCGGGCCCCACGAGTCACGTCGGCTCCGCGGCCTGGTGGAGCAGTGGGGGCGCCGCGCGACCTGACGGCCGGGCGACGCCCCCACGGTGCTGCTGTGTGGTGCTCCTGCGGGTGAGGACTACTGCGGGATGCCGCCCTCGGCCGGGCCGTCGTCGGCCTGGTCGGAGGTGTCCTCGGTGATCTCGGCGTCGCCGATGTCGGTGACGAGCACCGGCGTCAGCGGGGTCGAGGCGACCCCCTTGATCTCGGCGATCCGCATGCCGGAGACCCCGAGGTGGGAGTCGGCCGAGTAGCGGTACGGCGCCAGGTTGGGGCCGGCGAAGTCGCCGCCCTGCTCCTCGAGCGCCGCGATGATGCCCTCACGCGTGAGGTCCTCGCCGGCGGCGACGAGCGCCTGGACGAACGTGTAGGCCTGCGACATGCCGTAGATGTGGAAGTTGGTGAGCGGGCCGTCGCCCCCGTTGGCCTTCCACACCTCGTTCCACAGCTGGGTCCACTCGCTGTCGGTCTCGGCGTTGGTCGGGATGTACTCCGTGGTCAGCACGCCGTCGAGCGCACCGGCGCCGTCGACGCTGCCCTCGGAGAAGTTGGCCAGCAGGCCGCCGACCAGCGACGGGTCGGAGCCGACGTTGCTGTAGAACCACTGCGGCGTGTAGCCGAGGCCGAGGCCGTTGAGCTGGGTCAGCGCGGTGTAGGCCGGGGTGTTGAAGCCGATCACGAGGTCGGCCCCGTCGGCCTGCAGGGCCGCGATCTGCGGACCGATCTCGGTGTTGCCCGAGGTGTACTTCTGCACGCTGACGATCTGCTTGTCGAGGAACTGGCGCACGCCCTTCTCGCCGTCCTCACCGAAGTCGTCGTCCTGCAGGAACAGGCCGACCTTGGCGTCGGGCATCTCGTCGGCGATGTACTGGCCGATGATCTTGCCCTCGATCTCGTAGTCGGGCTGCCAGCCGAACGTCGTCGGGCGGTTCTCGACGTCGTCACCCCACTGCAGCGAGCCGGAGGAGACGAAGAGGTCCGGAACGCCCTCGGCGTTGAGGTCGTCGACGACGGTGCGGTGGGTGGGCGTGCCGAGGCCGCCGACCATCGCGAAGATCTCGTCGCGCAGGACCAGGTCGTCGGTGACCGCGGTCGTCTTGGACGGGTCGTAGCCGTCGTCCTTGACGATGAAGTCGATCGTGCGACCGTTGACCCCGCCGGCGTCGTTGACGAAGTCGTAGTAGGCCTGGGCGCCCACGGGGATCTCGCTGTATCCCGGAGCGGCCACGCCGGTGAGCGGGTAGTGCCCACCGATCGTGATGCTGTCGTCGGTGACGCCGGTGGTGTCACCGGCCACCTCGCCGTCGCCCGAGCCGTCGCCGCCGCCGTCGCCGTCGTCGCGGCCCCCGGAGCCACAACCGGCGAGCACGAGGGTCGCGGCCAGGATGCCGGCGACAGGGGCCGTGGAGCCCCAGATGTGTCGCTTCATGATGTTCCCTTCTTGGTGGTGATGGGGGTGGAGCCGTCATCGGGCTCCGCAGTCTCCGCTGTCGACGACGGGGAGGCTGGGTCTGTGGTGGGGGAGGGTGCCGCACCCGAGGACGAGGACCCTCCGGACGCCGGCGGGGTACGTCGTCCGGCGCGGGCCGAGCGGAGGCGCAGGCCGAGTGCCCGGACCCCGCCCATCAGTCCGCGAGGTGCCAGCAGGATCACCAGCACCATGACGAGCCCGAAGGTGAGCGTGGCCATCTGCGAGGCGCGGGTGGCGTCGAGATCGGCACCGGAGCCCAGGTCCATCACGATCTGGGGCAGGAAGACCAGCACCCCGGAGAGCAGGATGGCACCGGTGAGGCTGCCCAGCCCGCCGAGGACCACGATGGCCAGCAGCGTGAGACTGAGGTTGAGGCTGAAGCCCAGCGGGCCGACGGTGCGCTGGGCCAGCGCGAACATCGCACCTGCCGCCCCGGCGGCGGCGGCACTGACCACGAAGGCCGAGACCCGCGCCCGGGTGAGGTCGATGCCGGCGAGCTCGGCGGCGACCTCGTCGTCGCGCACCGCCGCCCAGCGCCGTCCGATCCGGCTGCTGGCCAGGTTGGCGAGCAGGATGAAGACCACGATCAGGGTCACCCAGGCGAGGAACGCGACGTACTTGCTGCGACTCGGGTCGGATCCCGTGAGGTAGTAGGCGATGTCGGTGGCCCACTGGGGGATCTCGGGCACGAACAGGCGCAGGCCCTGGTCCCCGCCGAGCTGGTCGAAGTACTTGCCGATCTCGGGGACGGCGATCGCGAGGGTGAGCGTCGCTCCCGCGAGGTAGGGGCCGTGGAGCCGGGCGGCTGCGATGCCGATCAGGATGCCGACGAGCACGGTCACCAGGACCGAGACGAGCACCACGACGACCAGGGGAGTGCCCACCTCGCGGTCGTCGTAGAGGAGTGCGGTCGTGTAGGCGCCGAAGGCCATCAGGGCACCGTGGCCCAGCGAGATCTGTCCGTTGAGACCGGTCAGCAGCGTCAGGCCCCCGGCGGCGATGGCGATGTAGGCCATCTCGGTCAGCTTGGTGGCCTGGAAGTCGTCGACGGCGGTCAGCACGACGATCACCACGGCGAGGCCGATCGCGGCTGTGACGAGGTGCCGGATCAACGGGTAGCCCTGCCACAGGGACGAGAGCTGCTGGCCGCGCGTGGCTCCGCCGGCGCTCGGTGCCGTGGTCGTCTCGGACATCAGACCCGCCTTCCCTGGGTCGCGGTGAACAGTCCGCCGGGCCGCAGGGTCAGCACCGTCATCAAGATGCCGAGGGCGACCAGGGCGACGAGCTGGGCGCTGAGGTAGCCGCTGACGAAGCTGAGCGAGAAGCCGAGCAGGAGCCCGCCCACCACCGCGCCGGCCGGGCTCTCGAGCCCGCCGATCACGGCGGCGATGAAGCCGAACACGACGATGGAGTCCATGTAGGAGGGCTGGACCAGCCCCCCGGCGGCGATGAGGAGGCCCGACAGGGAGCCGACCACGGCGGCCAGCGCCCAGCCGAGGGTCAGCATCGCGCCGACCTTGACGCCCAGCAGCCCGGCGACCTCCTGGTTGTTGGCCGCCGCGCGCATCTTCAGACCGAGGTCGGTGAAGCGGAAGAGGGCGACCAGCAGCACGAGCGTGGCGATGACGGCACCGATGGTGAAGAAGTCCGAGGTGGTGATGCCGATCGTGGTGTCACCGATCTCGATGCCCCGGATCCCGAAGGTGGGTGGGTAGGTGCGGAGCTTGGTGCCGAAGATGACCTCGGCGCCGGACTTGAAGACGATGAACAGGCCGAGGGTCAGGATGACGGCATTGATGTCCGGCTTGCCCTCGACCGGACGGATCACCACCCGCTCGAGCACGGCCCCGAGGACGAGACCGGCCAGGAGCGCCACGACGAACGCGAGCCAGTAGGGCCGGCCGTCCTCGATCATCACCAGCGCGATGTAGGTGGTGAGCACCGCCATCGGAGCCTGGGCGAAGTTGAGGATGCGCGTGGAGCGCCAGATCAGGACCAGCGCCAGCGCGAAGGCGGCGAAGATCATGCCCAGCACGAGCCCGGCCAGGGCGGTGTTGGTGAACTGCAGCACGGTGGTCCTCCTTTCGAGGTCGCTGTGGCGAAGGGCAGGGGGGCGGCGTCAGAAACCCAGATAGGCGTGGCGGAGCTGGTCGTCGGCAGCCAACGTGGCGGCGGAGTCGTCGGCGACGACCTGACCCAGGTTGAGCACGATGCCGTGGTCGGCGACGGAGAGCGCGCTGCGGGCGTTCTGCTCGACGAGCAGGACGGTGAGGCCCTCGTTGTCGACGAGCCCCTTGAGCAGCTCGAAGATCTGGGTCACGATCCTCGGCGCCAGTCCGAGCGACGGCTCGTCCAGCAGGAGCAGCGTGGGCCGCGCCATCAGTGCGCGACCGATCACGAGCATCTGCCGCTCGCCGCCGGACAGCGTCGCGGCCGCCACGTGCCGGCGCTCGTCGAGCGGGGGGAACAGGCTGTAGATGCGGTTCAGGTCGTCGGCCTTGACCCGGCCCCGGGCGAGCCCTCCGAGGCGCAGGTTCTCCTCGACGGTGAGCTCGGTGATGACCCCGCGGCCCTCCGGCACGTGGGACATCCCGAGCGCCGGCATCTTCTCGGCCGGGACGCGGGTGACCGTCGAGCCGTCGAGGGTGACGCTGCCGCTCGTCGAGCGGTGTAGGCCGGAGATCGTGCGCAGCAGGGTGGTCTTGCCGGCACCGTTGGCGCCGAGGACGGCGGTGATGCGGCCCTGCTCGGCGGTGAGGGTGACGCCGCGCAGGGCGGTGATCGGGCCGTAGCCGGCGGTCAGCTCGGTGATGGTCAGCATCAGGGCGTCTCCTCCGAGCTCTCGCCCAGGTAGGCGTCGAGGACGGCCGGGTCCGAGCGCACCTCGTCGGGGGTCCCGTGGGCGATGACCTTGCCGAAGTCGAGCACCGTGATCTCGTCGCAGACCTTCATCACGAGGTCCATGTGGTGCTCGACCAGGAGCACGCCCATGCTCGTGCTGAGGCTGCGGATCAGCTGGCCGAGCTCGTCGATCTCGTCCGAGGACAGGCCGCTGGCCGGTTCGTCGAGGAGCAGCAGGTCGGGCTCGGAGACCAACGCCCGGGCCAGGGCGACGCGCTTGCGCACGGGGTAGGGAAGGCTGCCGGGGTAGCGGCCGGCGTACTCGGCCACGCCCAGCTCGCTGAGGGTGCTCATCGCCCGATCGCGCAGAGCCCGCTCGTCACGTGAGCTCCCGGGCGAGGCGAACAGGGCGCGGATGAAGCCGCTGCGGGCGTGGCGGTCGGCGCCGACGACGACGTTCTGCAGGACGGTGAGATGGTCGAAGAGGCCCAGCCCCTGCAGCGTGCGCGCGATCCCGAGCCCGGCCAGGTCGTGGGGGCGCAGCCGCGCCCGGGCGGCCCCACGCAGGTGGATGCTCCCGGAGCTGGGCTGGACGAAACCGCAGGCGACGTTGAAGAGCGTCGTCTTGCCGGCGCCGTTGGGCCCGATCACGCCATGGACCCGCCGCGGCGCCACGCGCAGACCGACACTGTCCAGGGCCGTCAGTCCCCCGAAGCGGACCGTGATGTCGCGCAGGTCGATCTCCGCGACGTCGGTCGTGGACGAGCTGTTCGGCTCGATCGAGCTCAACGTGACCTCCTGCGCTGCTGCTGGGCGGTGTGACCGACCCCACTCTGGTGCGCACCGACCAGTGGCCGCATGGGGCGCTGCGCCCAATTTATCTTGGCTATTGTGACTGGAGTCACGCGCTGCAGTGGAGTGAATTGTGCTGATAGTGCGAGACGCTCCAAGTGCACCCTGCACAGTCAGGGCTGCACGGAAGCGTCACCAGGCCCAATCCCGGGCCTGGTACGAGGTCGTCAGCACATCCCGCCGGTCGGCGGCAGTCACGCGAGGTGGTCATGAGCGCAGAGCAGGTCGTCGACAGGGTCGTGGTGGACACCGACCTCGTCCGAGCGGTGGCCCGGGCCTGGGGCCTGCTGCTGGACACGTCGGACTCGATCGCGGACTCGATCACGTTGACGCTGTTCGAGAAGAACATCGACCTCTACGACCACGTCGGCCCCGAGCTGCGCGCCGATGTCCGGGCGAGCTGTCGCCAGCACATCCGGCGGGGCCTGGAGGTCCTGTCCGACACGACCCCCGGCTCGACCCACAGCCCGGTCAACGCCACCGAGCTGTGGCGCGAGACCGGGCGGCGCCGGGCCCGGCAGGGGGTGCCGCTCGAGCACGTGCTGCACGCCTACACGACGGGCGCCAGGGTGCTGTGGGAGTCCTTGGTGGCCCGTGCTGAGACCGACAACGGGGCCGGGATCGACGAGCGTGTCCTGCTGTCGGCCGCGAGCACGGTGTGGTCCAACCTCGACGTCCAGAACGCCGTGCTCATCGACTCCTACCGCCGCGAGGGCGCCCGCCTCCAACGGCAGGACCTGCAGCGTCAGCAGGCCACGCTGGACGCGCTCCTCGAGGGACGCGGGGGAGACCCGGCGTACGTCGAGGAGGCGCGCGCCGCGCTCGACATCGGCGCCGGAGACGACCTCGCGTGCGTCGTGCTGCTGCAGGAGGTCGATGCTGCCGACGAGCTCGGCTCCCTGGAGGACCGCCTCGAGCGCCTGGGCATCGGTGCGCGCTGGCACATCCGCTCGGGGGTCTACTTCGGGCTGCTCTTCGGCGACCTCCCCGACGAGGCAGGGCTCTGCGCCCTGCTGGGGCCGCACACGCCGGCCCGGATGGGGGTCGCCCGGGCGATCGGTGGGCTGCCGGGCTTCGCCACCGCATTCCTGCTGGCCAACCGGGCGGCCGAGACGCTGGCCCGCAACGAACGACGCGCGGTCTCGGTCGCCGACCGGTTGCCCGAGGTGCTGATGATCGGCAGCCCCCAGGTGACGTCCGTGCTCATCGCCCAGACGATCGGCCCCCTGCTGTCCCAGCCCGACGCCCAGCGCTCGACCCTGCTGGAGACCCTCGAGGCGCTGCTGCGCCACGACGGCTCGCCGACGCACGCGGCAGCGGACCTGTTCTGCCACCGCAACACCGTGATCTACCGGCTCAAGCAGATCGAGACCCTGACCGGGCGCACCCTGTCGGACCCGCGCGACAAGCTGTTGCTGTCGCTGGCTCTCGCCGCCGAGGCGCGCCCTCCCGGGTGATGCGACCCACGCCACTAGCGTCGGGCGCGAGCCTTGCGGTTGCGCGACGTGCTCGCCTCGACGAGCCCGGAGCCGGTGTAGACGACCTGGATCCGGTGTAGGCCCTTCCCGAGGCGCAGCTTCAGCCGGTGGACGCCGTCGTCTGCGGGCTGGAGCCGGAAGCTCCTCGTCGGCTCCTTGTCGATCAGCACGCGCACCCGTCCCTTGACGGGGACGTCGGGGTGGCGGGCGGAGGTGGAGGTGATCAGCCGGATCCGGCGCTGCCCGAGCTGCTTGACCTTCGTCCGGGTCGTGGAGGCCACCTTGGCCGTCACCACCGCCACCGCGCGAGTGGCGGAGGCGGCGAAGTCGCCGTCGGCCGGGATGAAGCCCGCCCGCAGCCGAGGCGCGCCCGGTCGGCGTCCGGGCAGCGTGAGCCGGGCGCTGCCGTCGGAGAGCCTCGCGGAGGCCAGCACGGAGTCCGAGGAGTCGACGACGATGACGTCGCCCTCCGGCGTGCCCTCGCCCTGCTGCGGGGCGACCTCCACCCGCACGGTCGCGGCGTCGGGGTAGGTGGTCGCGCCGACCTGGGACAGCGAGACCGTGGTCGGACGGGGTGTCGGGAGCGGTGTGGGAGCCGTCGAGGCCGCCCAGAAGATCGCGCGCCCACCCTGCCCGAGCCCACCCTTGGGGTGGGTGCGGAAGAAGATCGACGTGCCGAACACCACCGAGCGGGCGCCCGAGGCGACCTCGTTGCTGATCACGGCGGCCCTGCCGGAGGAGAAGTCCGGACCGTTGGTGCCCGAGGAGCCCGCCCAGTGCCCGGCCAGGAACGTGTCGGCGGCGTAGCTCTGGGCGACCTCGGTCTCCGGACCGAGGTCGGTGAACGTCACCGCGGGGTAGATGAACGAGCTGTCCTGCGCGTACGGCGCCAGCGGCGAGTCGCCAGGGGTGTCGAGGGCGACGATCCCGTTGCCGGAAGAAGTGCCGGTGACGGCGTCGGCCGACACCAGGCCGTAGGCCTCGGCGGCTGCGAGCCCTGCCGTGCCCCGCCCGACGATGGAGTGGCCCTCGTCGACCCAGGCCTGCACGGCGTCGTCGCCGGCCGAGCCGGCGGTGAGGCCGAGCGGCGCGCCGACCCACAGGAGGTCGAGGCCGTCGAGGATCGAGGGGTCGGCCGTGATCGCGGCGCCGGTGACGGGGACCAGGTCGTCGAAGCCGAGCTCGGTCAACGACAGGGTGTCGTCCTGGGTGCCGGTGAACCCGACGGTCAGGTCGGCGAGGGTGCGTCCACCCTCGCCACCGGCCGCGGTGATCTCGGTCGGGGTCGCCGCGCGCAGGTCCACCTCGTGGGCGGCTGCCGCGGCGACCGCCTCGGCATAGGACCCGGCCGCGACCACCACGGAGCCGTCGGGTGCCATCCGGGCATCGCCTCCGGCCTCGAGCAGGTCGTTGAGGGTGCGGAAGTCGGCGACGCCGGCGAGGTCGAAGGCGGTCGCGGTGCGCACCTGCGGCGCCGGGGCGGCCGGAGTCGGCTCCTGGATCGGGGTCGCTGCTCCGATGGCCGGGTCGGTGGTCACGCCGACCGGGTCGACGCTGGCACCCCACAGGTAGGAGTAGCTCCACGCCGAGACGTCGTACATCGACGGGACCTTCTCGGTGATGTCGTAGCCCACGTCGAGCAGGGCGTTGGCCAGCCCGCGCAAGGGCTGGTGCATGTCGACGACGTAGGAGCCGGCCGGGTACGTCGCGGCACCCACGGTGGTCTCGGCGTCCAGGGTGCCGACCTCGACCTGGTTGAAGAGCAGGTGCGCCACGACCCGGTCGGCGTCGGACTGGGAGCGCTGGTCGTCACCACGGGCGATCACGTAGGCGCGCGGGTACTCGACGGGGTTCTGGTCGTCGGCGGCGTCCCACAGCTCCTTCCACTCGTCGGGCCCGGGCACGCCGGCGATGGTCTCGCCGGTCAGCTGCACCTTGGGCGCCCCGACCACGCCGCGGCGGAAGACCTCGATCTGGTTGGCCAGCATGTCGTCGGTGTTGCTCGTGACGTAGTCGACCAGGCTCTCGATGGTCTGGGTCGCCACCGCGGTGTTGATCGCCGAGGTGACGGGCGTCTGGGTGGTGCCGGCGCGCGGCAGCGGGAGCTCGACGGTACTGGTGACGGCGCCGTAGTAGGCGGTGTACTGGGCGGTGAAGACCGGCGGGTAGTCGTCCCACCCACTGGGGGTGTCGCGGTAGGGGATGGTGATCTGACCGAACGGCAGCGGGTTGCCGGGGATCAGGGCGTCGAGCATCTCCTCCTCGACCTGCAGGGCGGCGGCGTAGCCGTGACCGATGAAGAGGTCGTACTCGTAGTTGTCGCCGTGGGGCGGTCCGCACGGCTCGACCTGGAGCACGTTGGTGTAGCCGTGCAGGTCGGCGGAGTAGAGGGGCTGCACCTGCTGGGCGACCTTGGCGAAGGCCACGGCCTCGGGGGTGGTGCTGGTGATCATGTCGCGGTTGATGTCGAGGCCCAGGACTCCCGGGCGCTGGCCGATGGTGCGGCCGTCGGGATTGATCGTGAGGTAGAAGTACAGCCGGTGCTCGGCCATCAGGGTCTGGGTGGCCGCGTCGTCCTCGGCGTCGAGGAGGTCGCCGATGTAGCCCATGATCCCGTCGGTGCCCTCCCACTCGTTGCCGTGGATGTTGGCGCTGAACCAGATCGGCGCCTTGTACCCGGCAGCGAGCGCCGCGTCGTCGGCGGCCTCGGTCGGGTCGTTGCGGATCTCGTCCTTCCAGGCCTCCTGCTGGGCGGTCTCGGCCGCGGTCTCGGGAGCGGTCAGGGTGACGAGGTAGAGATCGCGCCCCTGGACCGACTGGCCTACCACCTGCGCACTGACGAGGTCGCTGTCGGCCATCCAGACGTTGACCTGGGGTGCGAGGTCGGAGTGGGCCAGGACGCCGCTCAGCGTCGAGGCGTCCTCGCCGAGAGGCTCGGGCTCGGGCTCGGCCAACGGGGGTTGCGACGGGTAGGAGGTCGGCAGCACGAGGGGGGTGTCGAACCCGGCGCCCTCGCCCTGGATGGTGCGCTCGGCCGCGGCACGTCGCGCCGCCCGTTGGGCCGTGGCGAGGCGCGGAAGGGTCGCGAGGCGGTCGGCGACCCGCTCGCGAGCGGCGCCGGCTGTCGGGGGTGCCGTCGCCGTACCGGGGTCGGCGGGGTCCGCCGGCTCGGCGAGCGCCGGCCCGGGCAGGACCCCGAGCAGTCCGGTGGCGAGGGAGGCGACGCCCAGCAGGGCGATCCGTCGGGTGCGCGTGGTGGTGCGAAGGGAGTACACCGGCTCAGTATCGGCCGCGAAGCTCCCCTCCGTGGGCGAATCGGAACGACGTCACACCAGCGTCACGGGCACGTCACACGAACGCGTTGATGCCCGTCTCCGCGCGCCCGATGAGGAGCTTCTGGATCTGGCTGGTGCCCTCGTAGAGGGTCATCACGCGGGCGTCGCGGAGGTACTTGGCTGCCGGGTACTCGTCGACGTACCCGGAGCCGCCGTGGATCTGGATCGCGTTGTTGGCAGCGCGTACGGCCGCCTCGGAGGCATAGAGCTTGGCCTTGGACGCCGCGGTGCCGAACGGCTCGCCCCGGTCGATCAGGTCGGCGCAGCGCCACACGAGCAGCCGGGCGGCGTCGGCGTCGAGGGAGATGTCGGCGATCATGTCCTGGACCAGCTGGAAGCCGGCGATCGGCCTGCCGAACTGGGTGCGGCTCGTGGCGTACTCGACCGAGGTCTCCAGGCACCCCTGCACGATCCCGACGCAACCGGCGCCGACGGCGAGCCGACCCTTGTCGAGCGTGCTCATCGCGATCTTGAAGCCCTTGCCGACCGCCTCGTGCCCGCCGAGCACGGCCGAGGCCGGCACGCGCACGTCGGAGAGGAACAGCTCGGCCGTGGCCTGACCACGGAGACCGAGCTTGCCCTTGATCTCACGGGCCTCGAAGCCCGGGGTGTCGGTGGGCACCAGGAACGCCGTCACGCCGCGGGGCCCGTCGTCGCTGGTGCGGGCGAAGACCAGGGCGACGTCGGCCCAGGTGCCGTTGGTGATGAAGAGCTTCTGGCCGTTGAGGATCCAGTCGTCGCCGTCCTGCTTGGCCGTCGAGGTCAGGTTGCCGGCGTCCGAGCCGGTGCCCGGCTCGGTCAGGCCGAAGCAGCCGAGCTTGCTCGCGACGGCGAGCTCGGGCAGCCATTCCTGCTTCTGCTCCTCGGTCCCGAAGAAGAGGATCGACTTGCCGACCAGCCCGCTGCTGACCGAGACGATCCCGCGCAGGGCGGAGTCGGCGCGGCCGAGCTCCTCCATCGCCAGCGCGTAGGTCACGTAGTCGCCGCCGAGCCCGCCGTACTCCTCGGGGATGGTGAGGCCGAAGAAACCGATCTCGGCCATCTTGGGCACGATGTCCAGGTCGACGGCCTCGTCGCGGTCCCACTGGGTGCGGTGCGGGACGGCCTCCTTGTCGAGGAACTCGCGGGCCAGCCGGCGGAAGGCCTCCTGCTCGTCGTTGAGCGACAGATCCATGACTACTCCTTCGTGGTGGTGGCGCACGCGAACGGTGGTCGAGGTGCGAGCGCAGCGAGCCTCGAGACCTCGTGAGCCGGACAGCAGCCGTCCCCGACGACGTCGCCACGTCGCTGGGTCTCGAGGCTCGTCGCTGGCGCTCCTCGCACCTCAACCACCGTGGGTCGCGTCGAGACCGGCCGCCAGCAGCGGCTCGACGGCCAGGCCGATCTGGTCGAAGCCCTCGCCGACGGTCTGGCCGGCGACGAAGCGGTGGTGGATCCCCTCGAGGATCACCGCGATCTTGAGGTAGGCCAGTCCGAGGTGGAACGACAGGTCGGGCAGCTCACGGCCGCGGGCGGCGACGTAGCGCTCGAGCTGGGCGCGCTCGTCGGGGTAGCCGGGGGCCGACGAGGCGTCGGCGACGGCGCTGCCGCCGACGAGGGTGCCGAGCTTGTCGTAGACGAGCAGGAGCGCGACGTCGGTGAGCGGGTCGCCGATGGTGGCCATCTCCCAGTCGACGACGGCCTTCACCGGCCCGGAGGGGGTGCCGACGTCCCCGGCGACGCTGAGCAGGTTGTCGAGGCGGTAGTCGCCGTGCACGATCGAGGACGTCGTCGCGTCGCGGTCGGCGTCGTCGGCCGGCACGCTCGCCGCGAGTCGGGCCAGCAGCGTCTCCGCGTCGGGAAGCGGTCGGGTGGCCGAGCCCTCGAGCTGGCGCGCCCAGCGGCGTACCTGGCGCTCCAGGAAGCCCGCGGGCCGACCGAACTCGCCGAGGCCGACGGACTGCGGGTCGACCGCGTGGAGTCGCGCCAGAACGTCGACCATGGCGCCGGCGAGCTCCGAGGTGGTCTGGGCGCCGAGGGCGGCGAGCTCGTCGGCGGTGCGGTAGGCGAGTCCGTCGACCTTCTCCATCACGTAGAACGGCGAGCCGATGACGCCGTCGTCGGCGCAGTGCGCGTAGGTCTGCGGGACGGGTACGTCGGTGCCGGCCAGCGCCGACATGGCGGTGTGCTCCCGGCCCATGTCGTGGGCCGTGGCCTGGACGTGGCCCAGGGGCGGTCGTCGCACGATGCGCTCGGTGGTGCCGTCGCTCACGCGGTAGGTCAGGTTGGACTTGCCGCCCGCGATCAGTGCGCCGGTGAGGTCGGCGCCGAGGTCGCCCGGTCGCTGCGCGTCGTACCACCGGTGGAAGGCGGCCAGGTCGAGACCGGGGAGGTCGCTCACAGGGCGTCGACCTTCGACTGCAGCCGCCGCATGCCGCTCAGCCACCGGTCGGTGTCGGCCGCGCGGGCGGCGTAGTAGTCCTTGACCTCCGGGTGCGGGAGGACCAGGAAGCGGTCCTCATCCAGCGAGGCGACCCACGCCTCGGCGACCTGGGCGGGGGTGAGGGCCTCGTCGTGGGAGAGCAGGTCCTTGAGGGGGCCGGCCTGCTCGAGCATCGCCGTCTGCACGCCCTGCGGGCAGATCGCCTGTACGGCGACCCCGCGGCCGCCGTAGGTGATCGAGAGCCACTCGGCGAACCCGACCGCGGCGTGCTTGGTGACCGAGTAGGGGGCCGCGCCGATCATGGTGAGCAGCCCGGCCGCGCTGGCGGTGACCACGAAACGCCCACCCTCGCCGCCGGACTCGGCGCGCTCGGCCCACATCGGGGCGAGGACGCGGGCGGCCCGCACGTGGCTCATCACGTTGGTCTCCAGCATCACCGCCCAGTCCTCGTCGGAGGCCTGCAGGCTGTCGGGCTGGGTGCGGTCGATGCCCGCGTTGGCGCAGTAGACGTCCACGGAGACGTCGACGCCGGCGAGGTGCTCGGTCGCGGCGGCGACCAGGTCGCGCACACCGTCGGCCGACGAGCAGTCGCCGGGCACGGCGTACGCCCCGATCTCGGTCGCCGTGGCCGCCACGGCCTCGGCGTCGAGGTCGTTGACCACGACCCGCGCCCCTTCGGCGACCAGCCGCTCGGCCAGTGCCCGACCGATGCCGCCGCCGGCGCCGGTGACGACGGCGCCCTTGCCGTCCAGCTTGGCGTGCCCCATCACACCCCGCCCGTCATGCTCACGCCGCCGTCGGCGACGACGGTCTGCCCGGTGATCCACGACGACTCGTCGGAGAGCAGGAAGGCCACCAGGCTGCCGATGTCCTCGGGCTCGCCGAGCCGCTTGAGGGGGTACCCGGCGGCTGCCTCCTCCTCGCGTCCGACGTAGAGGGCCTCGGCGAACTTCGTCTTGACCACCGCGGGTGCGACCGCGTTGACGCGGATCCGGGGGCCGAGCTCCTCGGCGAGCGTCTCGGTGAGGCTGATCAGCGCGGCCTTGCTGGCGCCGTACATGGAGATGTACGGCGCCGGGCGGACGCCGGAGAGCGAGGAGATGTTGACGACCGAGCCGCCGTGGTCCTTCATCCAGCCCCTGAACGCCTCCTGGGTGAAGCCGAGCGCGGCGACCACATTGACGTCCATGATCTTGCGGGCGGCGTCGAGGTCGAGCTCCATCAGGGGACCGAAGGCCGGGTTGATGCCGGTGTTGTTGACCAGCAGGTCGACGCTGCCGAAGGCCTCGATGGCCGCGGCGACCACGTCGGCGCGGTGCTCGGCATCACCGGCGTTGCCGGGGATGCCGAGGGCGTGGTCGTGACCGCCCAGGGCCTCCACCGCCTCGGCCAACGCCTCGGGCTTGCGGGCCGTGATGACGACCTTGCAGCCCTCGGCGACGAGGCGCTCGGCGATGCCGAGGCCGATGCCGCGGCTGGCGCCGGTGACGATCGCGACCCTGCCGTGCAGTCCCTTCAGCGACACCGGGCCTCAGCTCCGGTCGAGCGGGTCGATGACGCCGTGCTCGTCGAGCGTCGCGTCGAGCACCCTGAGGTGTCGTCCGGCGTCGCCGAGCAGGTGGTCGAGCGCGGTCAGGTGCGCGGTGTACATGCCCACGCTGTACTCGGCGGTCATCCCGATGCCGCCGTGCAGCTGGATCGCCTCCTGGCCGACGTGACGTCCGCCGCGGCTGACCTGCAGGCCGACACGGGCGGCCGCGTCCGCGACCTCCTCGGGCTTGCCGGCGGCGACGACCATGGTGGCCCAGTCGACGAGGCTGTGGGTCAGCTCCTGCGAGGTGTACATGTCGGCCGCGCGGAAGGTGAGCGCCTGGAAGGTGTTGAGCGTGACGCCGAACTGCTTGCGGCTCTTGAGGTAGTCGGTCGTCTGCGCGAGCAGCGTCTCCATCGCCCCGAGCGACTGGTTGGCCGCCATGATCCGGGTGATGTCGTGCACGATCGCGATGCTGGCCGTCACGTCGGCGCCGGCGGTGCCCAGCGGCGTCGCCGCGGTGGCGTCGAAGGTCACGCGGGCGGCGCGCCCGCCGTCGTACGTCGCGAAGCCCGTGCGCCCCTCGTCGGCCACGTCGGTGCCCTGGACCACGAAGAGCCCGGTGCCGCCGTCGGACAGCGCCGCGCTGACGATCAGGACATCGGCGCGGGCACCGTGCAGGACGGGGTCCTTGGTGCCGCTGACGGTCCAGGAGTCGCCGTCCTGGCTGGCGGTGACGGCACTCGCGGAGTCGGACCAGCGGCTGCCCGGCTCGGCGTGGGCGAAGGCGAGCACGCTCTCGCCGGACGAGAGGGCGCCGAGGATCTCCTGGCGCTGCTCGGGGGTGCCGACGGCGGAGACGAGCCCGCCGGCGAGCACGACCGAGGAGAGGTAGGGCTCGGGCGCGATGACGCGGCCGAGCTCCTGGCACACGATGCCGATCTCGACGGGGCCGGCGCCGACGCCGCCGTCCTCCTCGCTGAACGGGAGTCCGAGCAGGCCCATCTCGGCCAGCTGGGTCCAGACCTTCTCGTCGAAGCCCGGGTCCTCCTTGGTGGTCTGGCGGCGCTTCTCGTAGTCGCCGTACGCCTTGCCGATCAGGCCGCGTACGGCGTCGCGCAGCGCGTCCTGCTCGTCGTCATAGGTGAAGTCCATGGTCTGTCGCTCCTAACTCAGAGGCCGAGGATCGTGCGGCTGATGATCTGGCGCTGGACCTCGTTGGACCCGCCGTAGATCGAGGCCTTGCGGAGGTTGAGGTACGTCGGGGTGGAGCGGCGGTACCAGGACTCGGTGTCGCCCGCCTCGCCCGAGGCGAGGGTGTCGGGTCCACCGAGGTCGACGACCAGCTCGCTGACGGCCTGCTGGAGCTCGGTGCCCTTGAGCTTGAGCACGCTGGATGCCGGGTGGGGCTCGCCGCCCTCGGAGTGGGCGACCACGCGCAGCGCGGTCAGCTCCAGGGCGAGCAGCTCGTTCTCGAGCTCGATGATCCGCGCGCGCAGTAGCGGGTCGTCCTTGACCAGCGCGGCGCCGAGCTCCTTGGCCCGGGCGAGCACGCGCTTGGTCGAGCCGACCGGGGCGACGCCCACGCGCTCGTTGCCGAGGAGGAACTTCGCCTGGGTCCAGCCGCTGTTCTCCTCGCCGACGAGGTTCTTCGCCGGGACGCGGACATCGGTGAACCACACCTCGTTGACCTCGTGGCCGCCGTCGATCAGCTCGATCGGGCGGACCTCCAGGCCCTCCGACCTCATGTCGATCAGCAGCATCGAGATGCCGGCCTGCTTCTTCACCTCGGGGTCGGTGCGGACCAGGGTGAAGATCCAGTCGCCGTACTGGCCCAGCGTCGTCCAGGTCTTCTGGCCGTTGACGATGTAGTCGTCGCCGTCCTTGACCGCGGTCGTGCGCAGGCCGGCGAGGTCGGAGCCGGCGTCGGGCTCGGAGAAGCCCTGGCTCCACCAGATGTCGAGGTTGGCGGTCTTGGGGAGGAACTCGTCCTTCTGCTCCTTGCTGCCGAACTGCGCGAGCACGGGGCCGATCATGCTGGCGTTGAAGGCCAGCGGGATCGGCACGCACGCGGCCTGCATCTCCTCGTTCCAGATGTGGCGCTGGAGGTCGGACCAGCCGCGGCCGCCGTACTCCTCGGGCCAGTGCGGCACCGCCAGGCCGGCCTTGTTGAGGGTCTGCTGGCTCTCGACGATCTGCTCCTTGGTGAGCTCACGCCCCTCGGCCACGGTGGTGCGGATCTCCTCGGAGACCTCGGTGGTGAAGAACGTGCGCATCTCGTCGCGGAACTTCTCGTCCTCGGCCGACAGCTGGAGCTGCATGCGGTGCCTCCTCGGCGGTCACTCACGGGTTGGTACGGGGTCTGCCTCCCATCTAACTCGCCAGTAGGTGTCGCCGACCAGCAGGGGAGGTCCAATCCAGCCTGGGCGCGGCGCACAATCCCGCGCCACACCCGGGTGGTGGGTGCAGGAATCCCCGGTTGACCGGGGATTCCTGACGTTGCAGGGGGTTGCAACACCCTGCAACGTCAGGAAGGCCCCGGCGAGTGTCACTCCTGGGGCTGATGTGACCGGGACCGGCGCGGTCGCAACACGAATCCGCCTCCGAGCGTTGAAGATGCATGGAGACAGTGGTGGACGGTGGCACCGAGCGGACGGAGCAGCGCGTGAGCGTGCCTGACTTCGACGAGTGGGTCGCCGCACGTGGACCCGCACTGCTCCGCCTCGCCTACACCCTGACCGGCGGCGCCGCCGACGCCGAGGACGTCGTGCAGGACGCCTTGTCGCGGGCGCTGCCGCGGTGGTCGCGGATCGCCGGCATGGCGGACGTCGACGCCTACGTCCGCCGGATGGTCGTCAACGCCCACACGTCACGGTGGCGCCGGTGGCGGCGTCGCGAGACACCGGTCGAGCAGGTGTACGACGCGGACACGCCCGCCGCGGCTGGTGATGGGACTGACGGCGTACGGATCGAGCACGACGAGCGCTGCCGCATCTGGGACGCCTGCCGGGCGCTGCCCGAGGCGCAGCGCACGGCCGTGGTGCTGCGCTACTACGAACAGCTGGAGTACGCCGAGATCGCCGAGCTGACCGGGGTGCGAGAGGGGTCGGTGCGCTCGCGGGTCTCGCGCGGGCTGGCGGCGTTGCGAGTGGAGCTAGGGGAGGAGCGGGGCGATGAGTGACTTCGAGGACCGACTGGGTCGGGCGCTGTCCGAGGGCGCGGAGCACGCGCCTGGAGCGGCCGGTGTGGCTGCGGGCGCTCGCGGTCTGGCGAGCGCACGTCGGCGGCGAAGGCTGTCGGTGCTCGCCGCAGCGGCGGTCGTCGCGGTCGTGGTACCGCTCGCGGTGGTGTCGCAACTCGGCGACGAGCCTGGCGACACCGCCGCGACCGCGGGTGTCGGCTGGCGGACGGTCACCGTCCAGCGTGAGGTCTTCGGGCAGGACACGTCGGAGGTGACCGTCCTCCTCGACGTCCCCGACGACTGGGTCGAGCTACCGGAGTCCGACGACGTGTGTGGCTTCTACGACTTCGGAGCTCCGTCGGAGTCCTGCTCGGAGACCGACGTCGTCAGCGTCGTCTCGGACGCCGGCGCCCTCGACTACGCCTTCGGGCCGGGGCTGCGGCCCGCCTCCGACTACGACTACCCGGTCTCGGCCGCGTGGATCGGTCATGTCGGTCTCGGCGGCGTGGACGTCAGCGTCTCGAGCGACGACTACCAGGTGGCGGTGCGGGTGCTGGGCTCGGCGCGGCTGGAGGGGCAGGAGATCCCGGACCTCTCCGGTGAGATCTACGTCGTCGGCTCGGACGGCGTGTCGCGTCCGGCGCTCCCGTTGGACGCAGCCGACGGGTACGGCGAGCGCATCGAGCCTCGCCGGACCCGCGACGAGTACGCCGAGGCCGAGGAGATCGACCCGACCCACTGGCGTGCTGCGGCGACGGTGGGAGACAAGCGGATCGTCGTCGTCGCTCCGACCCCGGCGCTGGCCGAGCTGATCGCCGGCTCCGCCACCGTCCAGGACCGCGACGAGGACCTAGACGGGTGGCAGACCGTCACCTACGAGGGCGACCCGGTCAACGAGAGCGGCGACAGCACGGTGCTGATCGACGTGCCGGCCGGGTGGGAGCAGCTCGCCGGGCGGGGCTGCTCGGTCGGATCTGTCCGGTACGGCGACCCCGACCTCGGCTGTGCTGGCGGGCCCGCGGTGCGGGTCTACCTCGAGGCCACGCTCGACTACGCGGGCCCGGCGCTGGTGGAGGACGGCGAGTCGTCGACGGGGCTGGTTGTCTCCGGGAGGTACGTCGTCTCCGCCGACGGCGCCGACTACCAGACGATCCGTCGCATTCTGGCCTCGGTGCGGGCGCCGGGGGAGTCGGCGCCGAGCGCGACCTGGCGTACGCGGGATCTAGGAGCAGGCTTTTCCATGGAGGCCCCGGACGACGGCTCGGTCGAGACGACCTTCACCGGTGTCGAGGGCGTCGCCAGCAAGACGGTTGCCTCCACGCCAGCGCGCCGCAGGGGCTCCGGGAGGTGGGCGGCAGAGGTGACGCTGGGAGCCGCAACCAATCTGACCATCACCGCTCCCACTCAGGCCCTCGCCGACGTAGTCGCCTCGACCGTCCGCTCGACTACGACGACCACGACGACCGACGGCTGGCAGTCCTTCACCTACGACGGCAGCGACCCCGACGCGCGCGGCAACGCGGTGAGCTTCCAGGTGCCGCCCGACTGGGTTCGGCTCGACACCGACCAGTGCCGGATCGGCTACCCGCGCTTCGGCCCACCCGACAGCGACCCGTGCGAGGACGCCTCGGCGCTCACGTTCTTCGACGCCGAGACGTACGGCGTGGAGCCGCAGGGCTTCTCGACCCCGGAGGCCTCCGCCGGGGACGCGCTCGTGGGCGATCTGGTCGCCTATGTCGACGCCCCCGACCACGAGACCGCCGTACGGATCCTCGACTCCCTCCGGGTCGTCGACTGACCCGGATCCACCGCTCTCGCCGGCGAGCATTCACCGGCTGGCCGGTGAAGGGGGCACTTGGACGATGTCGGGACAGCGTCCAAGCGCACGGAACGTCGGCCAAGCTCTCCGACGATGTCGGCCGGCCTGTGCGACGACCGAAGCGGCATGGCCCCGGGCCCGCCTGCCACGATGGAGCGCGTGACGCACTTCTACCGGCCCGCCGAGGGTCATGGCCTGCCGCACGACCCGTTCAACGCGATCGTCGGACCGCGCCCTATCGGGTGGATCAGCAGCCTGGGGGCCGACGGCAGCCGCAACCTGGCGCCGTACAGCTTCTTCAACGCGTTCAACTACACGCCGCCGCTGGTGGGGTTCTCCAGCGTCGGGCACAAGGACTCGGTCACCAACCTGGAGGCGACCGGCGAGTTCGTGTGGAACCTCGTCACCCGCGACCTCGCCGCGGCGATGAACGAGACCTCGACCATGGACGCCGTCGACGAGTGGGAGCGCTCGGGCCTCGAACCCGGCGAGTCCACCGTCGTGAAGCCGCCGCGCGTGGCCGCGGCCCCGGTCAGCTTCGAGTGTGTGGTCACCCAGATCGTGCGACTCCAGGACAAGGACGGCGGCGAGGTCGACGCCTGGATGACGTTCGGAGAGGTCGTGGGCGTCCACATCGACGAGGCGTTCCTGGTCGACGGCGTCTACGACACCGCCCTGGCGCGTCCTGTGATGCGCGGTGGTGGGCCGTCGGCGTACTTCGAGGTGGGGGAGCGGTTCGACCTGCGTCGACCGTCGTGAGTTCTCGGGGTTGGTCCTGGTGGTCGTCGTGGTGGTAGGGCCGCGCGCGTAGCCGACCTGCTCCGCCGTCAAGGATCGCCTGCGGCGCCCGCTTCGCGGCACCTTCGGTGTCCTTGACTGCGGGACCCGGGTAGGTCGGCTGGTACGGCGCACGGGGCGGAGCCCCCTCGCTGGCGCTCGGTGGCGCCGCCCGCGCAAGCGCGGCCCCACCCGTCCCACGGGTCACAGGTGCTCATCCGTTGGGCAGGAACGACAGGAAAACCGGCCGAAAACGTGCAGTCTTCGCCCACTCGACGAGACGTTGTGGTCTGTGTGACTGGTGAGGCGCCCGCGCATGCGGCGGCCCGGTCGACTACGCGCGCGGGCGCCACACCCACCCCGCAGGACTCCGGCCAAGAGGCGCGCGGGCGCCACGCCCACCCCGAAGCAGGTCACCGCCGAAACCCGGATGCGCCCCAGCGCCCACGTCGCGCACAATGACCTCCCGTGGGACATGTGGATGTGGCAGGCGTCAGGTACGAGCTGCCGGACGGTCGGCTCCTGCTGGACGACGTGTCGTTCCGGGTCGGGGAGGGCGCGAAGGTGGCGCTGGTCGGGGCCAACGGTGCGGGCAAGACGACGCTCTTCCGGATCATCACTGGTGACCTGGTGCCACACGGCGGCGCGGTGACGCGCACCGGTGGGCTGGGCGTGATGCGCCAGGACGTGAAGGCGGGGGTGTCGTCGGGCTCAACCTCCGAGGGTGACCCGACGGTCGCCGACCTGCTCCTCAGCGTCTCGCCCGCCCGCATCCGCGAGGCGGCTCGTGCCGTCGACGCGTGCGAGCTCGCGCTGATGGAGACCGACGACGAGAAGACGCAGATGCGCTACGCCGAGGCGCTGCACGAGTACGCCGACGCCGGCGGCTACGACCTCGAGGTCACCTGGGACGTGTGCACGATGAAGGCGCTCGGGCTGTCCTACGACCGAGCGAAGTACCGCACGCTGCCGACGCTCAGCGGCGGAGAGCAGAAGCGCACGGTGCTGGAGTACCTCCTCGCCGGCCCCGACGAGGTCCTCCTGCTCGACGAGCCGGACAACTACCTCGACGTGCCCGGCAAGATCTGGCTCGAGGAGCGGATCCGCGCCAGCGACAAGACGATCGTCTTCATCTCCCACGACCGCGAGCTGCTGGCCAACACCGCCACCCGCGTCGTCACGGTCGAGCTCGGCAGCGGCGGCCCGGGTTCGGGCAACAAGGTCTGGACCCACCCGGGGGACTACACGAGCTATCACGTGGCCCGCCAGGACCGGTTCGCGCGCTTCGAGGAGCTGCGTCGCCGCTGGGACGAGGAGCACGCCAAGATCAAGGCGCTCGTGCTGCGGATGAAGATCAAGGCGGAGTACAACGACGGGATGTCGAGCCAGTACAAGGCGGCCCAGACCCGGCTGCGCAAGTTCGAGGAGGCCGGGCCGCCGACCGAGCAGCCGCGCGAGCAGCAGGTCAACATGCGCCTGACGGGCGGGCGAACGGGCAAGCGCGCGGTCGTGTGCACGGATCTCGAGCTGCGCGGGCTGATGCGGCCCTTCGACCTCGAGGTCTGGTACGGCGAGCGGGTCGCCGTCCTCGGCTCCAACGGATCGGGCAAGTCGCACTTCCTGCGCCTGCTGGCTGCCGGTGGCAGTGACCCCGACGTCGAGCACCAGCCGGTCGGCGACGTGACGATCGCGCCGGTCGACCACCAGGGCAAGGCCAAGCTCGGCGCCCGGGTGCGTCCAGGGTGGTTCGTGCAGACCCATGACCACCCCGAGCTCGAGGGGCGCACGCTGCTGGAGATCCTGCATCGCGGCGACGGCTCGCCCCACGGGCGCGCCGGGATGGGTCGTGAGCAGGCGGCGCGCGTGCTCGACCGCTACGAGCTCAGCGTGCAGTCGGAGCAGACCTTCGAGTCGCTCAGCGGCGGCCAGCAGGCCCGCTTCCAGATCCTGCTCCTCGAGCTCTCCGGCGCCACGCTGCTGCTGCTCGACGAGCCGACGGACAACCTCGACGTGCAGTCGGCCGAGGCACTGGAGACCGGTCTGGACGCCTTCGAGGGCACCGTCCTCGCGGTGACCCACGACCGGTGGTTCGCCCGCGGCTTCGACCGGTTCCTGGTCTACGGCGCCGACGGCGACGTCTACGAGTCCGACGGTCCCGTCTGGGACGAGGGAAGGGTGCAACGAGCGCGATGACGAGCAACCCACTGGAGATCAGCGAGATCGACCTCTTCGACGACGACGCGCTCGCGAGGTGCTACGACGCTCACGCGCTGGCCGAGCGAGAGGGGCTCGGCGACCTGGCCACGATCTGGACCCTGCCGGAGCTGAAGGTCGCCCTGCGCGAGCCCAGCCGGACCCGGGAGCAGCACCTGTACGTCGGCACGGTCGACGGGTCCGTCGTGGCGACCGGTGCCCACGTCCTGCCGTTGCAGGACAACCTCGACAGCGCGACCTTCTCGGTCAACGTCGTGCCCGACGCCCGACGCAGGGGACACGGCACGGCGATGCTGGCCTTCATCGAGCAGCGCGCCCGCGAGCTCGGGCGCTCGCGGCTCGAGACGGGGATCAGCTGGACCGACGAGCACGGCTCCGACGGTGCCGGGTGGCCCGGCCGCGAGTTCGCGCTGGCGCGTGGCTACCGGCTCACCCTGGGCGACGTGCAGCGCGAGCTTTCGCTGCCGGTCGCCGACGACCTCCTCGCCGAGCTGGCGGCAGAGGCCGAGGAGAAGCACGCCGGCTACCGCCTGATGTCGTGGGTCGGCGCCGTGCCCGAGCAGCTCGCGCTGGGCTACGAGACGCTCAGCAGCAGCCTGATGACCGAGGCCCCGATGGGGGAGTCGGAGCGCGAGCCGGAGGTGGCCGACGTCGCCAACCTGCGCGAGCGCGAGGCCGTCGCCGAGAAGCAGGGCCGCACCGTGGTCTGCACGGTGGCGCTGGACTCCGACGGGGAGGTGGCGGCGTACACCGACCTCGCCTACACGCCCCACGAGTCCGGCAAGGCCTACCAGTGGGGGACTCTGGTGCGGACCGCCGACCGCGGCCACCGTCTCGGGATGGCGGTCAAGGTCGCCAACCTGCGCCTGCTCCAGAGTCTCGGCATCGGCGCCGACCGCGTGGTCACCTGGAACGCCGAGGTCAACTCGCACATGATCGGGGTCAACGAGCGGCTCGGGTTCGAGCCGGTGGCACGGGCGGGAGAGTTCCAGAAGCGCCTGTCCTGAGGCGCCTGTCCTGAGGCCGGCGCGGAGCCATCTGGTCGAGGTAAGTGCGACACGGTGTTCGTTGTGTCACAGTCACACCCATGGATCCGTTGACCGAGGTGCTCGGAGCCGAGCCCCCCGCCACCGTCCGCGCCCTGGCCGAGGAGACCCGGTCGGCACTGGCCGCCCGGGTCCATGAGGCCCGGCGCGCCACCGCGGCCCTCAACGCCGATGCCGTCGAGACGGCGCTTCGCGGCGTCCCTCTGCCGGTGCGCGGTCTGGTGAGGAAGACGTTGGGCGCATGACGGCGCCGGCCTCGGTCCCGACCCACCCCCAGCTGGTGCGGGTGGCCCGGCTGCTCGGCGTGGCGGTGGAGGAGCTGCCCGCCGAGCTCGCCACGGTGCCCGCAGACGACCTGCGCACGCTGCACGACCAGATCGGCGAGGCCATCCACCGCGGTGCCCGCGCCCGCTTCGCGGCGGTGGCCGGGCTGGCCGCCAGGCTGCCCGCCCCCGCGGCGGGACGCCTGGCCCAGACGTTCCTGCCACCCGTGCTGGCGGCCCGGGTGTGCGAGCACCTCGAGCCCGCCCGTGCGCGCGACCTCGTCGGCCGGGTCTCTCTGCCCTACCTGGCCGACATCGCGGTCGCTCTCGACCCGGTGGGGTCCCGCGAGGTGGTGCGCGCGATCCCGGCGCCACGCGTGGGGGAGGTCGCGCACCTGCTCCTCGAGCGACGCGAGTACGTCGTGATGGCGGAGTTCGCCCGGGTGGTGGACGAGGACGCCCTCGTCGCTGCCCTGGAGGCGGCGTCGCCGCACGACCTGCTCTGCGTCGTGCCGCTGCTGGAGTGGAACGAGACCCTGGAGCGCGTGGTGGCGCACCTGCCGTCGGAGCAGCTGGACCGCATCGTCGCCGAGCTCGACCACGAGGAGCTCGCCGACCTCGCGCTGGCCCTGGACCCGGTCCGCTTCGGCCCGGTGATCGCGCGGGTCGACGAGGCGACCGTGGCCGCCCTGACGGGCCTCCTGCTCGACCGCCGGGAGCACGCCGCGATGGCGCGCCTGGCCGCGGTGCTGCCCGTCGAGCTGCTGAGCGCGACGTTGCACGTCGTACCGCCGGACGAGCTGGACCGGCTCCGGCCACTGCTGACCGACGAGCAGCGAGAGGTGCTTGCCGGGCTGTCGTGATCCGATGGCGGTGAGGACGGCTGGGAGCACGGGAAGGCCGGCGACCGTCGGGGGGAAGTGACGGTCGCCGGCGATGGTGCGGCCCTACCCAGGGGCCACACCGACCCCTCTCCCGTGGGGTCTTCGTCCTGACGTCCCCGTGTCGGGGCAGCGTCAGGAAACTGTCTCAGGAGTCGGTGGACTCCGCGTCGGAGTCGAGCGTGAGCTGGGTGGTCTGCTCCTGGCCGTCGCGCTCGAAGGTCACCGTGACCTCATCCCCAGGGCGGTAGGAGCGGATCGTGGCCACGAGCGAGTCGGAGCTGGTGATCAGCGAGTCGTCGATCTTGGTGACGATGTCGCCGCTCTCCAGCCCGGCGGCCCCGGCGGCGGAGCCGGCGCCCACGTCCTGGATGCGGGCGCCGTCGATGACCAAGGCGCCGGAGCCGTCGTCGGTCACGTTGCCGACCTGGACACCCAGCCGGGCGTGGGTCGGTGTCTCGCCGGCCTTCATCTGCTCGATGACCGGCAGCACCTCGTCGATCGGGATCGCGAAGCCGAGACCGATCGAGCCCGCCTCGCCTGACGTGGTGCCGTTGGACTGGATCGAGGAGTTGATCCCGATCACGTGCCCGGCCAGGTCGACGAGCGGCCCCCCGCTGTTGCCGGGGTTGATGGCGGCGTCGGTCTGGATGGCCGGGTAGACGGTCGCGTTGCCGGCTTCATCGGTCCCGACGTCCACCGGACGGTTGAGCGCGCTGACGATGCCCGAGGTGACGGTGGCGTCGAGGCCGAAGGGCGAACCGATCGCCACGACGCCCTCGCCGACGTCGACGCCGCTGGACTCGCCGATCGTGGCCGGCGTCAGGCTGTCGACGCCCTCGGCCTGGATGACCGCGGTGTCGGTGAGCGGGTCGGTGCCGAGGATCGTGGCCTCGGCGTGGCTACCGTCGCTGAACGAGACCGTGATCTGGCCACCGTTGCCGGCGACCTCCACCACGTGGTTGTTCGTGAGGATGACGCCGTCGGACGACAGGATGACGCCCGAGCCCGAGCCGGCCTGCCTCCCGTCACTGACGTCCAGCTTGACGACCGAGGGAAGAACGGCGCTGGCGACCTGCTCGACGCTGCCCTCGGCGGCCGGCTCGTCGGAGGAGCTCACCACGGGGCTGGTCGAGACGCCGCTCGCGGTCGCCGCCGGTCCGTCGTCGTCGTTGAAGGCGTCGTACGCCGCGGCGCCACCGAGCCCGGCGCCGCCACCGACGAGCAGCGCGGCAGCGACGATCCCGACCGCGAAGCGCCTACGTCCGCGGGGTGCGGGGTGGCTCTGGCTCGGGCGCGGTTGGACGGGCAGGACCTGGGTCGAGTCCGGCGGGGCCCACGGGGCGCCGGCCGGCGGGCCGGACGGCGGCGGGTAGGAGGGGCGGCCGAACTCCTGGAATTCGGCGGGGCGCGGGTCCTCCGGTTGCTGCGGGTGGTGCGGGTTCTGCGGGTGGGGCGTGTGCTCGTTCATGGCTCCACTGTGCGGACCATGGCTGTGAGAGGGCTGAGACGACCCTGGGCCCTCGACAAGAAACTCGGAGCCGCCGGTGTGGCCCGGCTCACACCCTGTCGGCAAGGATGGGGTCATGAGCGCACCCACCCCGACCTTCACCGACGACCGCATCGCGCACTGGGCATCCGAGACCCCGGACGCCGACGCGATGACCTACGGCGAGCGCACGTTCTCCTGGAAGCAGTGGGACGAGCGGGTACGGCGCAACGCCGGCGGGTTGCAGGCCCTCGGCATCGGCCGCGGTGACGTGGTGTCCTTCCTCGACAAGAACCACCCGGCGTGCGTCGAGACCTCACTGGCGGCGGGCTCGCTCGGCGCCGCCAACGCGATCATCAACTGGCGCTCGGCCGGCGACGAGATCGACTACGCCGTCAACGACTCGGGCGCCAAGGTCCTGTTCGTGGGCCGCGAGCTGATGCCGACGATCGAGAAAATCCGCGACCGCCTCACCTCGGTCGAGACGGTCATCGAGGTGACCCCCGACGGCGCCGACGACGAGTACGAGCGGTGGCTCGCCGCGGCCTCGCCCGTCGGACGCCAGCCGGAGGTGACCCCCGAGGACACCTGCCTGGTCATGTACTCGTCAGGCACCACGGGACGCCCCAAGGGCGTGATGCTGAGCCACGCCAACATGGTCAGCCACACGCTCAACGCCCACGACGGCTGGTCGTTCGAGCCCGGCGACAAGGCGATGGTCGCGATGCCGCTCTTCCACGTCGGCGGCTCGTCGTACGTGCTCTTCCCGATCCACGACGGGGTGCCGAGCATCATGACCCGCGACCCCGACGGGGCCTCCCTGGCAGGCGCGATCCTCGGGGGCGCCAACCGCACCTTCCTGGTGCCGGCCGTGCTCGCGCAGGTCCTGCAGACCGGTGAGGACGCCGTCAAGCTCTTCGCGGCCCTCAAGACCTACACCTACGGCGCCGCCCCGATGCCGGCGCCGCTGCTGCGCGCGGCGATGGAGGCCTGGCCCGACACCGACTTCCTCCAGGTCTACGGCCTGACCGAGGTCGCCGGTGTCGTGACCCAGCTGGGCTCCGAGGACCACCGCACCGCCGTCTCCTCGGGCCACCCCGAGCGGCTCGTCTCGGCCGGGAGGCCGATCCCCAACACCGAGGTCCGGATCGTCGACCCCGGTAGTGGTGATGATCTGCCGACCGGAGAGCACGGCGAGATCTGGCTGAGGACTCCGCAGCTCTTCACCGGCTACCTCGGCAAGCCCGAGGCGACGGCCGAGGTGATCACCGAGGACGGCTGGTTCCGCACCGGCGACATGGGCAAGGTCGACGCCGACGGCTACGTCTTCGTCGAGGACCGGATCAAGGACATGATCATCAGCGGGGGAGAGAACATCTACTCGCCCGAGGTGGAGCGCGTCCTGGCCGAGCACCCGGCGGTGATGGAGGTCGCGATCATCGGCGTCCCCGACGACACGTGGGGCGAGGCCGTGAAGGCGGTGGTGTCCCTCAACGAGGGGACCGAGGCCACGCAGGACGAGCTGATCGCCTTCTGTCGTGAGCACCTGGCCGCGTTCAAGTGCCCCAAGACCATCGACATCACCGGCCCGCTGCCGCGCAACCCCACCGGCAAGATCCTCAAGAAGGACCTGCGCAGGCCGTTCTGGGAGGGGCGCGACCGCGGGGTCAACTGAGGGACCGGAGGGGCGGTGCGCCTGGCGGCGACCAGGTCGACCACGGTGAGGTCCGGTCGCCGCACAGCGTGCCCACGAGCGCGGCCGGGACGCCGGGCACCCGGGTCACCACGGGTGCCAGGGCGTCGCGAGGCCAGGACAGGGGCACGAGACCGCTCTGGAAGACCGGCATCATCAGTCGCGTCCACCACTGGTACCAGCGCAGGTGCGCGGCACGGTGGTGCTCGTAGGCCGCGAGGGCGTCCTCCAGCCTCGGGTGCCCGCGCAGCGTGTGGGCCAGCGTCCAGGCATCGGCCAGGGCGAGGGAGGTGCCGGTGCCCAGCTGCGGGCTCATCGCGTGGGCGGCGTCACCGATCAGGACGGCGCCCCGGTGAGGTCCGTCGAGGCGGTACGGCGTGCGTACGACGACGTCTCGGTAGGTCGCAGGCAGCAGCGCGTCGACCGCGTCGAGCAGGTCGCCGTACGGGCCGGCGAGCGGGCGCGCCTGGTCGCGCCAGGCGGGCAGGCCGCGCGCCATGAGGCCGGCCATCTCCGAGCGACGCACGGACCAGAACAACGAGGTGCGTCCGCGGCCGGTCGGCAGCACTCCCAGATAGCTGCGGGTGTCGCGCAGGCACTGGAAGAGCGTGTCGTCGGCGAGCTCGTCGGGGTCCTCCACGATCGACCACACGGCGCCGTACGCGTAGACGCGCTCGCGCGCCGTGACTCCCAGGCTCCACCGCACCCGCGACCGGCTCCCGTCGGCGCCGACGACCAGGTCGTAGGACGCGAGGTCGCCGGCCCCGGTCTCGACCGTGATGCCGGCCGGGGTGGGGCGGACGCCGGTGACCGGGACACCCAGCTCGATCCGGACGCCACGTGCCAGGACCTCCCGGTGGAGCAGCGCGAAGAGCGCGCCGCGGTGGACGCCCAGGGCGGGCACCGCTCCCGGCAGGGCGTCGTAGCCGAGGTCGACCAGGGAGCGACCTGAGCCGGTGACGATCTCGACCCGCGACACGGTGCGGGAGGCCTCGCGCAGCTCGTCGAGCACGCCGAGTCGCTCCAGCACGCTCTGGCCCATCGCCTGGAGCCAGATTCCGGCGCCGACCGGGCGTGGGTCGTCGGCCTGCTCGACGACGGTGACGTCATGGCCGTCGTCGTGCAGCAGGCACGCGAGCGTCGCGCCTGCCATGCCGAGTCCTGCGACCGCGATCCGCATCGCTCGATCCTGGCATGTCGGTGGCGGGTGGTTCGCTCGCGGCATGAACGCTGCGACCCCGACGCGACCCGACACCCGCTACTGGATCAACACGATCAGTCTCGACCACGTCCTGCTCGGGGTGGCCGGTGGGTTCACCCAGGCAGGGCACGGCCGCGACACCCGCCTGCGACGGCTGCGTCGCGGCGACGGGATCGCGTTCTACTCGCCGCGCGCCGAGATCGGCGCGAGCAAGCCGCTGCAACAGCTCACCGCGCTCGGGGTGGTCGGCGACGACGAGCCCTACCAGGTGGAGCAGCGACCGGGCTTCCTGCCGTGGCGGCGCCGGGTCGACTTCGAGGAGGTCCGGGCCGTCCCGATCCGTCCGCTCCTGCCGATGCTCGGCTTCGTGACCGACGAGCAGCGGTGGGGGCTGCCCTTCCGACAGGGCTTGTTCGAGGTGCCGTCCGGCGACTTCGGCGTGATCGCCGGGGCGCTGCGCGACGCGGCCCACATGGACGACGCGTTCTCCGCCTCGGGCAGGACGGCCGAGCGCTGACGGCTGACAGACTGGTGGGCCCCGTTCGTGAGATGACGACATCTCCCGTTCACCTCGATTCGACAGGTTCGCACCCGTGCCCGACGCCGACCACGACGCCGCGACCGACCCGCTTCTCCGGGGAGCCTTCGCGCCGTCCCCCCGCACCCTCGTCGACATCTTCCGCGAGACCGTGGCCCAGGCGGCCGACGAGCCGGCCGTGGACGCCGGCACCGGCGTCCTGACCTACGCCGAGCTCGAGGAGGCCGCCGACGCCCTCGCCGCCCAGCTGGCCGAGCTCGGCGTCGGGCCGGGCCACAAGGTCGGGGTCCGGGTCAGCTCCGGCACCACCGACCTCTACGTCGCCATCATCGGCATCCTGCTGGCCGGCGCCGCCTACGTGCCCGTCGACGCCGACGACCCCGATGAGCGGGCACGCGTCGTCTTCGAGGAGGCCGACGTCTCCGCTGTCGTCGGAGACGACCTCACGATCGCCTCGCGACGTCCCTACGCCGTGCCCCGCGACCTCGAGGATCCCGCCCAGGACGACGACGCCTGGGTCATCTTCACCTCGGGCTCCACCGGCAAGCCCAAGGGCGTCGCGGTCAGTCACCGATCGGCAGCGGCGTTCGTCGACGCCGAGTCCCGGATGTTCCTCCAGGAGGCCCCGCTGGGCGTCGGGGACCGGGTGATGGCCGGGCTGTCGGTCGCCTTCGACGCCAGCTGCGAGGAGATGTGGTTGGCCTGGCGCTACGGCGGCTGCCTGGTGCCGGCCCCCCGCGCCCTCGTGCGCAGCGGCATCGACGTCGGACCGTGGCTGGTCGCCAACGAGGTCACGGTGGTCTCGACGGTGCCGACCCTGGTCGCCCTGTGGCCCGCCGAGGCCCTCGAGCGTGTCCGTCTGCTCATCATGGGCGGCGAGGCCTGTCCGCCGGAGCTGGCCGCGCGCCTCGTCGCGCCCGGCCGCGAGGTGTGGAACACCTACGGCCCCACGGAGGCCACCGTCGTCGCCTGCGGAGCGGAGCTGACCGGTCAGGGCGTGGTGCCCATCGGTCTGCCGCTCGACGGGTGGGACCTCGCCGTGGTCGATGCTGACGGGCTGCCTGTGCCGGTGGGTGCCACCGGTGAGCTGATCATCGGCGGCGTCGGGCTCGCCCGCTACCTCGACCCCGCGAAGGACGCCGAGAAGTACGCCGCCATGCCCACCCTCGGCTGGGAGCGCGCCTACCGCAGTGGCGACCTGGTGGTCAACGAGCCCGGAGGACTGCTCTTCGGCGGGCGAGCAGACGACCAGATCAAGCTGGGTGGACGGCGCATCGAGCTCGGCGAGATCGACAGCGCACTGCTGGGCCTGCCCGGCGTCAACGGCGCGGCGGCCGCCGTACGCAGGACCAGTGCCGGCAACAGCCTGCTCGTGGGGTACGTCGCCGTCGACGCGACCTTCGACCAGACGAGCGCCCTGGAGACCCTGCGCGAGCAGATGCCTGCGGCGCTGGTGCCGCGCCTCGCCGTGATCGACACGCTGCCGACCCGGACGTCCGGCAAGGTCGACCGCGATGCCCTGCCGTGGCCGCTGCCGAGCAGCTCCGTGCCGGGCACCACGGACCTCGATGACGTCGAGACCTGGGTCGCCGAGCTGTGGCTCGACGTGCTCGGGGCCGGCGTGGAGACGCGGAAGGCGGACTTCTTCGACCTCGGCGGCGGCAGTCTCACCGCGGCGCAGATGGTCTCGCGACTGCGTGAGCGCTATCCCGACGTGGTGGTCGGCGACCTCTACGCCCATCCCACCCTCGGCGCCCTCGCCACCCACCTCGACTCGATGGCGCTGGCCACCACGAGTGACCGCAGCAGCGTGCGACCCACGCCGATCAAGACCCAGTCGGGGCAGGTCGCCGCCACCGTCCTGGTGCGCTGCCTGGCCGCCCCCCGCTGGCTCTTCTGGGTCGGACTCGCCTGCCTGCTCCTGGGCGGGCTCGAGGGGCTCGCGTGGCTGCCGGACGTGTCCGGTTGGCTGCTGCTCGTCCTCGGGGCGCTCTTCGTCAGCCCGCCCGGGCGGATGGTCATGGCGGCGGTGGCCGCACGAGTGCTGCTCCACCCGGTCACGGCGGGGGACCACCCGCGCGGCGGCAAGATCCACCTGCGCCTGTGGCTGGCGACCCACGTGGCCGACGAGATCGGGGCGACGAGCCTGGCCGGCGCACCCCTGATCACCTGGTACGCCCGACTGCTCGGCGCGAAGGTAGGGCGCAACGTGGACCTGCACTCCCTGCCACCGGTGACCGGGATGCTCGAGCTCGGCAAGGGCGCCTCGATCGAGCCCGAGGTCGATCTCACCGGCTACTGGGTCGACGGTGACGTGCTGCACCTCGGCGAGATCAAGGTCGGTGCGCGCGCTCGCGTCGGCGCGCGCAGCATGCTGTGTCCCGGCGCCGTCGTCGGCGCCGATGCCGAGGTCGCCCCGGGCTCGGCGGTCTTCGGGGAGGTGCCGGCGGGGGAGTACTGGGCCGGGTCGCCCGCGGTGCTGCGAGCCGACGACGCTCGAGGTCCGTGGCAGGAGCGTCCGACCGGGTCGCGCGCGTGGGTGGCGGCGTACGTCGCCACCGCGCTCGGCCTGTCGCTGCTCCCCGTCCTGGCCGTCGTCGCCGCCGTGCTGCCGCCGCTGCTGTGGGCGGACCGTCCCAGCGGGCCCGGTGGCGTCGTCGGGCTGCTCGTGTGGGTGCCGCTCTCCACGGTGCTCGGGCTGGTCGTGCTCGCCCTGCTCGTCTGGGGCGTGGTGCGACTGGCCGGGCGGGCGATCAGCGCCGGGGTCCACCCCGTCCGCAGCCGCACCGCGCTGGCGGTGTGGGCCACGGTCCGGGTGCTCGACGAGGCCCGTACCTGGCTGTTCCCGCTCTACTCCTCGACGCTGACGCCGTGGTGGCTGCGTCGGCTGGGCGCGCGGATCGGCAAGGACGTGGAGGCCTCCACGGTGCTGATGGTCCCGTCGCTGACCCAGGTCAACGACGAGTCGTTCCTTGCCGACGACACCCTGATCGGCGGCTACGAGCTGGGCGGGGGATGGCTGCGCGTCGAGAGGGTGAAGATCGGCAAGCGGGCCTTCGTCGGCAACTCCGGCATGGCAGCGCCCGGGCGCAAGGTGCCGAAGGCATCCTTGGTGGCGGTGCTGTCTGCGGCGCCGCGTCGCAAGAAGGCACGCTCGGGCGAGTCGTGGCTCGGCAGCCCGCCGGCTCCGCTACGGCGTACGGCGGCCGCCGAGACCGACCACCGCACCTATCACCCGCCCACGCGGCTGCGCGTCCTGCGCGCACTGGTCGAGCTGTGCCGCCTGGTGCCGGTGATGGTGTCCTACCTGCTGACCTCCTTGGTCGTGATCGCGCTCGTCTCCCTTCTCGACGGACCGGGGTTCGTCGTCGCCCTGATCCTCACCGGACCGGTCCTGGTCCTGACCGGCCTCGCCGCCGCGGCGATCACCACGGCCGCCAAGTGGCTCCTGGTGGGGCGGATGCGGCCCGGCACGCACCCGCTGTGGAGCGGGTTCGTGTGGCGCAACGAGCTCGCCGACACCTTCGTCGAGGTGGTCGCCGCCCCGTGGTTCGCTCGCGCGGTCAGCGGCACCCCGATCCTCAACGCGTGGTTCCGCCTGATGGGGGCACGCATCGGTCGTGGCGTGTGGATCGAGTCCTACTGGCTGCCGGAGACCGACCTGGTCATCATCGGCGACGGCGCCACCGTCAACCAGGGCAGTGTCGTGCAGACCCATCTCTTCCACGACCGCCGTTTCGCCAAGGACGTCGTGGTGCTGCGCCGCGGCGCGACGCTGGGTCCCAACAGCGTGATCCTGCCTGCGGCGACGCTCGGACGTCACGCTACGGTCGGACCCGTGTCGTTGGTGATGAGGGGCGAGTCGGTGCCCGACAAGACCACCTGGATCGGCAACCCGATCGGCCCCTGGGACGGCCGGGTGGGCGCTTCGTGAAGCTGACCTCCGGCGCCTCGACCAACGGACTCCCCACCGCCGACCCCTACCTGCCCGGGCACGGCGACCCGTCGTGGAGCGCTCGGCACTACGACCTCGACCTCTCCTACGACCTGGCCCGCAACCAGCTGCGCGGACAGGCGGTCGTCGAGGGGGAGGTGCTCGAGACGACGCGGCGCATCGTGCTGGACCTCTCCCGGCTCGACGTGTCCAAGGTGCTGCTGGACGGCAGGACTCCGGCCAAGTACGCCGTGCGCGGCAACCGGCTCGTGGTCACGGCGAAGACGGAGCTGAGCGTCGGCACCTCCTTCACGCTGACGGTGAAGTACGCCGGCACCCCCAAGCCGCTCGTCGAGAAGCACCACGGCGACGCCGGGTGGGAGGAGCTCGAGGACGGCGTCATCGTGGCCGGGCAGCCCCACGGCGCCCCCACCTGGTTTCCCTGCAACGACCGACCCGACGACAAGGCGACCTACCGCATCGAGCTCGCGGCGCCCCACGGCTACACCGTGATCTCCAACGGTCTGCTCACCAAGCGCGCCCGCGGTGCCGGGGCGACCACGTGGGTCTACGAGCAGCGCGAACCCATGGCGACCTACCTGGCGACCGTGCAGCTGGGTCGCTACGAGATCCGCGAGCTCGACGCGGGGGAGGACGGCGTCCCGTTGCTGGCCGCGGTGCCGCCGGAGCCGGGGGAGGGCTTCGAGGCCGCGTTCGGACGCAACCCCGACATGCTCCGCTTCTTCGCCGGGCTCTTCGGGGAGTACCCCTTCCCGCTCTACACCGTGGTGATCACCGACGACGACCTCGAGATCCCGCTCGAGTCACAGAGCCTGTCGACCTTCGGTCGCAACTTCATGACCGACGACTGGGACTCCATCCGCCTCGTGGCCCACGAGCTGTCGCACCAGTGGTTCGGCAACGCCGTGACGCTGCGGTGGTGGAAGGACATCTGGCTGCACGAGGGCTTCGCCTGCTACTGCGAGTGGCTGTGGTCCGAGGAGTCCGGCGGCGACTCTGCCGACGACTGGGCGCGCCACCACCACGAGCGGCTGTCCGAGCTGGATCAGGAGCTCGTCCTGGCCGACCCCGGTCCCGAGCTGATGTTCGACGACCGCGTCTACAAGCGCGGCGCCCTGACCCTGCACGCGTTGCGGCTCACCGTCGGCGACGATGTCTTCTTCGCGCTGGTGCGGTCCTGGGTGGCCGAGCACAGCGGTGGCACCGTCACCACGTCCGACTTCGTCTCCCACGCCGTGCGGGAGACCGGGGCGGACCTGGCCGACCTCTTCGTGGCCTGGCTCGACAAGCCCGAGCTGCCCGACCTGCCCGGCTGACCGGGTCCCTCAGACCGGCAGACGACGCTCCAGCAGCGCGGCACGCAGGGTCTCGGCGTCGGTGAAGAGCAGCGCGTCCATCCCGCACGCGGCGGCTGCCTCGACGTTGTCCGTGCGGTCGTCCACGAAGACCAGCTCCGACAGTGCGTGCCCGGTCCGCGCGACCAGGCGCTCGTAGATCGCCGGGTCCGGCTTGGCGAGGCCCTCGACCCCGGAGACGACGACGTCCTCCAGCAGGGCCAGGAAGTCGAACGTCGCCGGGGCGTGCGGGTAGAGCTCGGCCGACCAGTTGGTCAGGCCCCACTGCGGTACGCCGGCACCGTGCAGGCGCCGAACGAGCTCGACGCTGCCGGGCACCTCGCCCAGCAGCGACGCTGCGAAGTGCGGCCGGTAGGCGCGGCCGTGCTGCGACCACTGCGGGTGCTCGGCGTCCAGCCAGGCCTCGGCGTCGGCCCAGGAGCCCCCGCTGTCGGGCCCGTGGTTCCAGGCTCGGAAGTCGAAGGCGTCCAGGAATCTCCGGGCCTCGTCCTCACCGACTCCCGCAGCGATCGCCGCGAGCGGGTCCCAGTCGATGAGGACGTTGCCGAGGTCCCAGACGACGCCGCCGACGCCCCGTGGCGCTAGGCCCAACGCTCGGAGGCCGGCACGAAGTCCAGGCGCCGGTCGCCGGTGTAGATCTGCTTCGGGCGAGCGATCTTCTGCTCCTTGTCCTGCACCAGCTCCACCCACTGCGCCAGCCAGCCCGGCGTGCGGCCGATGGCGAAGAGCACGGTGAACATCTCCGGCGGGAACTGGAAGGCCTCGTAGATGAGGCCGGAGTAGAAGTCGACGTTGGGGTAGAGCTTGCGCTTGATGAAGTACTCGTCCTCGAGCGCGATCTTCTCCAGCTCCTTGGCGATCGCCAGGAGGGGGTTGACCCCGGTGACCTCGAAGACGTCGTCGCAGGCCTTCTTGATGATGGTCGCGCGCGGGTCGAAGTTCTTGTAGACCCGGTGCCCGAAGCCCATGAGCTTCTCGTTGCCGTTCTTGACGCCCTCGATGAAGGCCGGGATGTTCTCCTTCGACCCGATCCGGCGCAGCATCTTCAGCACGGCCTCGTTGGCACCACCGTGCAGCGGCCCGTAGAGCGCACCGACACCGGCAGCGACAGCGGAGTAGGGGTCGACCTGCGAGGAGCCGACCGAGCGCACCGCGTTGGTCGAGCAGTTCTGCTCGTGGTCGGCGTGCAGGATGAAGAGGATGTCCAGGGCCTTGACCAGGCGGGGGTCGGCCTCGAACTTCGACTCGCTCATCTTGAAGAGCATGGAGAGGAAGTTGGCGGTGTAGCTCAGGTCGTTGTCGGGGTAGACGTACGGCTTGCCCTGGGCGTGGCGGAAGGCCCAGGCGCCGAGGGTCGGCATCTTGGCGATCATCCGCACCACCTGGATGTGGCGGTTGTCGGCGTCCGAGATCCGGCCGGCGTCCGGGTAGAACGTCGACAGGGCACCGACCGAGGCCATCAGCATCCCCATCGGGTGGGCGTCGTAGCGGAAGCCCTGCATGAACGTCTTGACGTTCTCGTGGACGAACGTGTGGTACGTGATCTCGTGCACCCAGGCCTCGTACTCCGCCTTGGTGGGCAGCGCGCCGTGGATCAGGAGGTAGGCGACCTCGAGGAACGTCGAGCTCTCGGCGAGCTGCTCGATCGGGTAGCCGCGGTACTCCAGGATGCCCTTCTCGCCGTCGATGTAGGTGACGGCGGAGCGGCAGGAGGCGGTGTTGGTGAAACCGGGGTCATAGACGGCCAGGCCAGGCTCGTCGTCGTCGGTCCGGATCTTCCCGAGGTCGCCGGCCTTGATGGTGCCGTCGAGGATCGGGACGTCGTACTCCAGCCCGGTGCGGTTGTCGCGGACGGTGAGAGAGTCAGTCACACTGCCAACTTAGACGGCGCCGCGCGGCGGTGTGAACCCGGTGTCCCATCCATCGGCACCCCCAGCCGTCGGAGCCGTCGATCCATGGCGTTTTGACCCCGCTCACCGCGGCGCCGTATCTTGGCACGTCGCGTCCCTGCCGCGGTCCGGTCGTACCTCTCGACCGAGCCGCAGATCCGGACAGTCGCACCTCCGCCGAGACGGGGAGGGGCGGTGAAGCCGGGCCGTGTTCGTCAAGGACGCAGCACCGCCAGCACGACCACGTGCGGACTCCTCCGTCGTGGACCTACGAACGAAGAAGAGCATCTCCATGCGCACTTACGCACCCAAGCCCGGTGACATCGAGCGTTCCTGGCTCGTCATCGACGCCGAGGACATCGTCCTGGGCCGTCTGGCCGTCGCGACCGCAGGCCTCCTGCGCGGCAAGCACAAGGCGATCTTCGCCCCGAACACCGACACCGGTGACTTCGTGGTGATCGTCAACGCCGAGAAGGTCGCCCTGTCGGGCAACAAGGCCACCACCAAGCTGTCCTACCGCCACTCCGGTTACCCGGGTGGTCTCTCGGCCACCCCCATCGGCGAGATCCTCGAGAAGGACGCCCGCAAGGCCATCGAGACCGCGGTCTGGGGCATGCTGCCGAAGAACAAGCTCGGACGTCAGATCATCAAGAAGCTCAAGGTCTACTCCGGCCCGAACCACCCGCACGAGGCCCAGAAGGCCGTGCCCTACGTGATCACCCAGGTCGCGCAGTAGTCCCCGGAAAGCGCCTGTCACCCGACTTGTTCCGCACAGCGTCACCAGACTTGAAGAAGAGGAATCACCGTGGCTGAGACCACCGGCACCACCGAGAGCACCGAGGTCGAGGAGACCTTCGAGACCAACGAGCAGGGCGTCGCCTACAGCTCCGAGAGCGCCCCGTCGGCCGACGCCCCCGAGCGTCCCGCGACGATCGCTCCGGCGCAGGCCACCGGTCGCCGCAAGGAGGCCGTCGCCCGCGTGCGCATCGTCCCCGGCACCGGCGTCTGGACGGTCAACGGCCGCCAGCTCGACAACTACTTCCCCAACAAGCTGCACCAGCAGGTCGTCAACGAGCCCTTCGCTGCCCTGCAGCTGGAGGGTCGCTTCGACGTCATCGCGCGCATCCACGGGGGCGGCATCACCGGCCAGGCCGGCGCTCTGCGTCTGGGCGTGGCCCGCTGCCTCAACGAGATCGACCTCGAGACCAACCGCCCCACGCTGAAGAAGGCCGGGCTGCTCACGCGTGACGCCCGCGTCATCGAGCGCAAGAAGGCCGGTCTCAAGAAGGCCCGTAAGGCGCCTCAGTTCTCCAAGCGGTAGTCGCTTCATGCCGAAGGTCTTCGGCACCGACGGGGTCCGGGGTCTGGCCAACGGTCGTCTGACCGCTGAGCTGGCCCTGGACCTCGGCGTTGCTGCTGCCCGGGTGCTGGTCGGCCACGGCGAGTTCAGCGGACGTCGTCCGCTCGCCGTGGTGGGCCGCGACACCCGGATCTCTGGGCAGTTCCTCGAGCACGCGGTCGTGGCCGGGCTCACCTCGGCCGGCGTCGACGTGCTGCGGCTGCGGGTGCTGCCCACGCCCGGGGTCGCCTACTTCACCGATCTGCTGGGCGCCGACCTCGGCGTGGTGATCAGCGCCTCCCACAACGCGATGCCCGACAACGGCATCAAGTTCCTCGCCCACGGCGGGGTCAAGCTCGACGATGCCCTCGAGGCCGAGATCGAGGCCTGTCTCGGCGAGGAGTGGGACCGCCCGGTCGGCGCCGACGTGGGCCGCGTGATGCCGCACGACGGCACCGTGGCCCAGTACGCCGCCTACCTCGTCAGCACGCTCGAGGGCTCGCGCGACCGGCCGTTGACGGGACTCACCGTCGTGCTCGACTGCGCCCACGGCGCGGCGAGCGAGGTCGGGCCACGCGCCCTGCGCGACGCGGGTGCGACGGTGATCACCATCGGCGCCGAGCCCGACGGGCTCAACATCAACGACGGGTGTGGCTCGACCCACCTGGAGCCGCTGCAGGCCGCGGTCCTCGCCCACGGGGCCGATGCCGGCTTCGCCGTCGACGGCGACGCCGACCGGTGCCTGGCCGTCGACCACACGGGCACGGTCGTCGACGGCGACCAGCTGATGGTCGTCCTCGCGCTGGCGCTGCACGAGTCGGGACGCCTGGCTCACGACACCCTCGTGGCGACCGTGATGAGCAACCTCGGGCTCGTGCAGGCGCTGAGCGCCGCCGGGGTCGAAGTGCTGCAGACGGCCGTCGGCGACCGGTACGTCCTCGAGGCCATGCGTGCTGGCGGCTACTCCCTGGGTGGCGAGCAGTCCGGTCACGTGATCATGCGCGAGCACGCGACGACCGGTGACGGCATCCTGACCGCGCTTCACGTGCTGCAGCGGATGAAGACGTCGCGCCGGTCCCTGGCCGACCTGGCGGGTGTGATGACCCGGCTGCCGCAGGTCCTCGTCAACGTGCCCGACGTCGACAAGTCCCGCACGGAGACCGACGAGGTGCTCGCCGGGGCGGTGGCCACCGAGGCAGAGCTGCTCGGCGACACCGGGCGCGTCCTGCTGCGGCCCTCCGGCACCGAGGACCTGGTGCGTGTGATGGTCGAGGCCCCCACCCAGGAGGCTGCCGACGTCATCGCGCACCGACTGGCCGACGTGGTCAAGGCGCAGCTGACGCAGTGACGCGGGCCTCCCGTGGATGCCCACCCCGGTCGGCGACGACGTGCGCGCGCTGCGTTCCGCGCCGCGGGCCTTGAGCAACGCTTGAGGTCTGCTTGCGCGCTTCCGGAGACGCCCTGCCTAGGCTCAGGGGCGTCGCGGGCCCCGTCCGCGACGTCGAGCGGTCGGGAGGGCCGCGCGCGCAGTTCTCGATCTCGACCGTCTGGACGCCGACTCATCGGGTACAGGACAGACGTCGCGGACGACAACGACACGGCAACGGAGGAAAAACGGTGGGGACCACAGGCGGCAAGCGCACCAGGGGCGGCATCCGCCGAGGGTTGACGAGCGTGCTGGCGCTGGTGCTGCTGCTCCTCGCGCTCGTGCCGGCGCCCGCCGCGCACGCGGTCGACAAGGGCCGGGTCCGCGGCGAGATCATCGCCTCCGGCGGCGGAGCCGTGACGGTCAAGCTGCTCTGGTTCGACAACCAGTGGGGCTACCTGGGAGCGCGGAAGTTCCGCGGCGGTGCCTACTCGCTCTCCCTGGCTCCCGGGACCTACTACCTGCAGGCGGTCGACCAGGCGCCGTCCTACGACGTCACGAAGAACCGCCCCAGCACCGTCAAGGTCACCGTTCGCTCCGGGAAGACCACGGTCAAGAGCATCAAGATGCGCCGCGGCGCCTCCATCGGCGGCACCGTGAAGGCCGGTGGCAAGGTCGCGAAGAAGGCCCGGGTCGTGGCCGCCAACACCGACGAGCAGTCCTTCGAGACCACCGCCGACAAGTCGGGCAACTTCGCCCTCGGTGGCCTGCCGCCGGGCAAGTACTCCGTGTTCACCTACGACCGCAAGGCCACCTGGGTCGGCAAGTCCCTCTACCTGCCGAAGGTCAAGGGCAAGAAGTTCACGCCGGTCTCGATCAAGCTCACCCAGAAGGCCGGTGGCCTGCTCGTCGACCTGTACGCCGGCAAGAAGGCACTCCCCGGCACCGCGTTCGTCACCGCGGTCAGCCGCAAGACCGGCCAGTTCTGGACCGCCAAGTCGCGCCGGGGCTCGGTGACCTTCGCGGGCCTCTACCCGGGCGCCTACGACCTCCAGGTCCCCGGCTCGGGCAACTACCTACCGGCGAGGGTGAAGGTGAAGGCCAAGGTGAAGCCCGGTCGCGTCGCCTTCGGCAGTGCGCGGCTCACCAAGCGGGGGGCGTGGGTGACCGGGAAGGTCGTCGACGAGAACAACCCCGGCGAGCCCCTGCCGGGCGCGGCGGTCAAGCTGCTGGACTCGAGCGGCAACCAGGTGGCGGCCGACACCGCCGACGGCTCGGGTGGCTTCACCCTGGACGGTCAGCTGCTCACGCAGAAGGGGATGACCGTCGTGGCAGGGCCGGGACCCAACTCGCCGTACCTCGGCCAGGACCTCAGCTACTGCAAGTACGACACCACGCGGACCCGCACGTTCGCGATCACCACCGGCAAGCGCACGTCCTTGGGCACCGTCGCCCTGCCCCACCTCCCGAACGAGCAGCAGGACGGTGTGCAGTGCTGGACCGTCACCGACGTAGTGCCCTGAGAGGCCACCGATGACCGACGACACCACCGTCTCGCGCCCCGACCTCGAGGGTCCGTACGTCCGGCGCCCCGACGCCACGCTGAGCTCCTACGCCGACCAGTACCTCGACGAGGTCGCCTCGATCCCCGAGCACCGGGCCACGGTCGGTTGCGTGATCCCGGCCTACAACGAGGCCGAGACCATCGCCGGGGTGCTGGACTCCCTGCTGATGCAGACCCGGCTGCCCGACGTGATCCACGTCATCATCAACAACACCAGCGACGACTCCGTCGAGGTGGCCTCGCACTACGCCGGCCCGCATGAGCGCCGGGGGCCGCACGGAGTGCAGAACACCGTCATCTACGTCCACGACATCGGCAAGAACCCCGACAAGAAGGTCGGCGCGCTCAACTACGGCTACTCCCTGGTCGAGCACATGGACTTCGTGCTGGGCGTCGACGGCGACACCACCCCCGAGCCCGACGCCATCGAGGCGCTGGTCGACGAGATCTCCAGCGACGACCGGATCGGTGGCATCTCGGCCATCTACTCGATCGACGACAGCGCCCTGGACGGGCCGATGGCGAAGTTCCTGATCGCCGGGCAGCGCGCCCAGTTCTCGGCGTTCAACATGCAGAACCTCCTCAAGGGCCGCAACATGGCGGTGCTCGGCGGCCAGTTCTCGATCTTCTCCACCCGTGCCCTGCGCGACGTCCTGCGCGACAGCCACCAGCGCACCCCGTGGGTCAAGGACAGCGAGGTCGAGGACTCACTGCTGTCGCTGCAGATCAAGAGCGCCGGGTACCTCACCAAGATCAGCGCGACCGCCCGCGCCCACGTGGGTGGCATGACCACGCTGCGGAGCCTGGACGCCCAGCAGGTCAAGTGGAACTTCGGTGCCATCGACCTGATGTGGCCCGGTCAGCGCGGTGACACCCGCGGTCAACCGCTCCACCCGAACCTGCGGCTGCGGTGGTTCGAGCACATGTCGATGGTGATCAACATGGTCACCCGGCTGATGTTCCTGATGCTGCTGCTCGGGTCCCTGTCGATCGACGCCTTCGTCTTCCAGGTGTGGTGGGCGATCCCGCCGTTCATCGCCATCCTGCTGAACTTCCGTGTCGCTCGCTCGATGGCCTTCGCCAACCGGCGTGACTATCTCTTCGCCCTCACCCTGGTCCCGGCGGAGATCTACATGTGGACCCGGATGGGGCACTTCGTGCGCGCTTGGCTGAAGTTCTTCAGCCACCAGCAGACCGACAACTGGGCGGCGCAGGCGAAGGCCGAGCGCGGCAAGGGCTCCTCCTGGCTCTACCCCTACCTGACCCTGCTGCTCTTCCTCGCGACCAGTGCGGCCATCTGGTTGCAGGTGCCGGTCGACGCACGCTCCGACGTCCTGGCGGTGTGCTGGCCTATCCTCGGGATCATCACGGTCCTCCAGACCGCGTGGATGTTCATCAAGGCAAGCAAGCGCTACCGGGGGTTCAAGGCATGAGCAGCACTCGCGTCCCTCGCACGCTCGCCTGGATCCTGGCTGTCGTGGTGGCAGCGTCCTCGTGCTCGGTGCTCGGCTCGGACACGGAGGAGGCACCGGTCGAGGCACCGACCTCGGCGGCGGTCGAGGAGGCGCTGGTGGACTCCCAGTTCACCCGCGACGGGACGTTCCAGTCGCACCTCGACGTCAAGGGTGCCAAGGGCATGGACATGGTGCTCACCCTCTACCCGACGAAGTCCACGCCGCGCACCAACGAGTGGTACCCCAAGGGCCTGAAGTACTTCTCCTTCACCTTCCAGGCCTACGACCTCTCGCAGAAGCTCCGCGACCCGTTCGAGACCAAGCGGCTGGTCTACCTCAAGCGGATGAAGGTCACCTCCGACACGGTCACCGTCGACGGTGGCAAGACCAAGCACCCCTACAAGCTCGACGTCGAGGCCGCCAAGGCCACCTTCGACCCCGAGCCCGTGCAGACGGCCCGGGGGATGCTGATCACCTCGCCCAAGGGCGCCTTCGAGCTGCGCAACCAGCCCATCAAGTGGATGTCGCTCGACACCCGCGGTGTGATCCTCACCTTCAAGGCGACGATCTCGGTGCAGGCGGAGGCCGGCGGCTCGAAGTACCTCGAGCGCACGATCAAGCAGGAGGTCCCGATCCGGATCTTCGAGTCCGACGAGGAGACCGAAGTGGCCGAGATCCCGATCAACGCCAACTGAGCGGCCCGATCGGCGTCGTCGCGCTCGCTCGGAGGTCGTACGGCGGCTCACCCGGCGAGGCGGAAGCCGACTCCCTTGACGGTCTCGATGTACTTCGGTGAGGCCTCGTCGTCGCCGAGCGCCTGTCGCAGTCCGGCGATGTGTCCCTCGACGGCGCGCTTGTCCGCCTCGTTGACGAAGTGCGAGGTGACGAACTGCTCGCCCCGCAGCGCCAGGACCAGGTCGGCCTTGCTCCGGACCCGTCGCCCGCTCCCCAGCAGGGAGACCAGGAGCTGCAGCTGGGGGTCCGTCAGTGAGAGCGAGCGTCCGTCGCGGGCCGTCTGGCCTGTGGTGGTGTCGACGGTGAGGTCCCGGAAGATCAACGCGTTGCCCTCGGCGCGCGCCTCCGAGCTGGGCGGGCTCGGCCGGGAGGGCACCGGGGGCACGACGGGCGAAGCGGGCGCGGCGGGGGCCGGTGCCGGGCTCGGGGGTGGCGCGGCTGCGGGCTGGATCGGCTGGGCCGGGGGAGCGGGGGGAGTCGGGTCCGCGTCGTAGCGATGGGCGTGGCGTCGACGCGAGTCGGGGCTCATCTCCTCCTGGAACTCGCGCACCGCGGCAGCGGCCCAGGACTCCGGAGCACGCTGGGCTGGTGGCGTCGGGGCGCTCGGGGCCGGGTCCTGCCCGGACGTGCCGTCCGCGAAGGCGACCCGGCGCAGCATGGAGTCGGCCCGCGCGCGGAGCTCCCGTGGACGGAACGGCTTGACGAGGTAGTCGTCGGCGCCGGCCTCGAAGCCCCGGATGATGTCGATCTCCTGGGTCAGCGCGGTGATCATGATCAGGTAGGTCTGGCTGAACTCGCGCAGACGCTTGGCCACCGCGAAGCCGTCCATGCCGGGCATGTTGACGTCGAGGGTGGTCAGCAGAGGCTGATGCTCGCGCACCGCGGCGATGGCGGCCGGTCCGTCGGGCGCGTGGAAGATCGTGAAGCCCGACTGGGCCAGGACGAGCTCGATGAGATCGCGGACGTCCGGGTCGTCCTCGGCGATGACCGCGACCTTGTCTCCATGCACGCCCTTCATGCTATCGGCATCGGTGCACGACGTCCGCGATACCTCCGGGAGGATCAGGAACGTAACCCGCCGGTTACCAGCCGGCAGCGCTGGCCAGGCTCGCGGCCCGGTCGACCCAGACCTCCCCGGCGGCGGGCCCTCCGTGGCACTCGCCATCGCTCTCCGCGGGCGGCTTGATCCACAGCAGTGCGTCGAGAGCCGTGTCGTCGTCCACGAACCCGGGGTCCTCGCCGAGGGCGCGGTCCACGGGGTTGCACCAGTCGGTGACGGGCTCTCCGGTCCCGGACGGGTCACCGCTGCGTCCCACGTCGATGACGTAGTGGGCCCCGTCGAGCAGACCGCTCAGCTCGGCGGCGTACGCGCGCTCCCGCGCCACGGGCTGGTAGTTGGCGACGTTCGTGGCGAAGCCGCGGGCGCTCGAGACCCCGACCTTCTCGAGCAACGGGGCCATCTCGCTCGCCGGGATCCAGTCGGAGTGACCGGCATCGACGTACGTCGCCACTCCCGCGGTGACCAGGGTCTGCAGGGCCTGACGCAGCAGCGAGGTCCGGTCGGTCGGGCCGCAGGCCACCGAGCCGGCCAGCGCGTCGGGCTCGAGGACGGCCGCGGTGTCGGTTCCTGCGTTCGCCAGGACGTCGGCGATGGCCTGGACCCATGGCAGGTACGTGTCGGCGGTGAGCCCGCCGGCCGAGAAACCGCCGGTGCAGTCGCGGTCGGGGATCCCGTAGAGGACGAAGAGGGGCACCGTGAGGGCCTCGGTGGCCGCGACCACCTGGGTGACGTACGCACCGACCTGGTCGGTCCCGTAGGACTCCGGGGTCAGCCAGATGCCTGTGGGGGTCCGGGCCAGGCGCTCGAGCGCGGAGGCCTCCTGGGCGTCACCGTCGCCCGCTGCCTGCTTCGCGGCCGCCTCCAGACGTGGCTTCTCGACCAGGGTCTGAGCGCGTTCGGCGAACACGTTCGTGTCGCTCGCCCGGTCCTGGACGCTCGTGTCGCCGCTGCCGCACCCGGCGAGCAGCACGCACGCCAGCGTGGCGGCGGCCAAGGGCCGGGCGGCCGAGCGATGGGGGGAGGGACGCACGCGACGATTGTGCCGCACCCGTCCCACCCGTCGCGCTCTATGGTGCTGGGCATGAGCACAGCGGCGATCACGGTCGAGGGACTCACGAAGCACTTCGGACCGGTCACGGCAGTCGACGACCTGTCCTTCACCGTCCGCACGGGTGCGGTGACGGGCTTCCTCGGTCCCAACGGCTCGGGCAAGACGACCACCCTGCGCATGGTGCTGGGCCTGATGCGTCCGAGCGCCGGGCGCGCCCAGGTGGGCGATCGCCCCTACGTCGAGCACGCGCGACCCGGTCGGGTGGTCGGCGCGGCCCTGGAGGCGTCCAGCTTCCACCCGGGGCGCAGCGGGCTCGACCACCTGCGTGTCTACGCCCCGCAGGTGGGAGTGAGCGACGCGCGGTGTCGAGAGGTCATCGACCTGGTCGGGCTGGGCGCCGCCGCGAGCCGTCGAGTCTCCGGGTACTCGATGGGCATGCGGCAGCGACTGGGTCTGGCCACGGCGCTGCTGACCGATCCGCCCACGATCGTGCTGGACGAGCCCGCCAACGGACTGGACCCCGAAGGGATCGTGTGGCTGCGAGGCTTCCTGAGGCACCTGGCCGAGGAGGGCCGCAGCGTGCTGGTCTCCAGCCACGTGCTCGGCGAGGTGCAGAGCACGGTCGACGACGTGGTCGTGATCGCGCGCGGACGGCTGGTGCACGCCTCCTCGCTCGCGGAGCTGGCAGACCTGGCCGAGCACACCACGTACGTCGAGGGCCCGGACCGCGGCGCGGTGGCGCGACTGCTCGAGCAGCACGGCTGGAGCGCCGAGGTCCGGGGGGCCGGGTGGATGGTCGCCGATGCCACCGCCCCTCTGGTCGGAGGCGCCGCCCATGCCGCCGGGGTGGAGCTCCACGAGCTCACACCGCGGGGCCGGGACCTGGAAGAGGTCTTCCTCCGGCTGACGGCCCCACCCACGACCCCGCCCACGACCCCGCCCACGACCCAGGGAGGGGACGCGCGATGAGGGCCGCACTGCTCACCGAGTACCGCAAGCTGGTCTCGACCAGGTTCTGGTGGATCCTGCTGATCGTCATGGCCGGCTACCTGGCGTTCCTGGCCGCCGTGATCGCGTTCTCCGTCAACGCGGGGTCGGGCGACGGGTCCGGCGGGGCTCCGGGGGTGCCGGCGTCTTCGGGCGTCGAGGCCGCCACCATCGTCTACTCGTTGATCAACGCGATCGGCTACGTCTTCCCCTTGGTGATCGGCAGTCTCGCGATGACCTCCGAGTTCCGCCACGGCACGATCACCCAGTCCCTGCTCGTCGAGCCGCGACGCGGGGTCCTCCTGGCAGCCAAGCTGCTCGCCGCGGTGCCGCTGGGACTGCTGTACGGCGTCGTGGCCTGCGTCGCGGTCGTGGTCGGCGGCGCCCCGGTCCTGGCTCTCGCGGGCGACGGGGCGTTCCTCGGTGACAGCGAGGTGCTCCAGGTCCTTGTCTACGGCGCCCTGGTCACCGTGGTCTGGGCCGCGATCGGAGTCGCCTTCGGGGCGCTGGTGACCAACCAGGTCGCGGCGATCGTGGTCATCATCGCCTTCACCCAGTTCGTCGAGCCCATCGCGCGCGTGGGGCTGGCCTCGGTCGACGATCTCGCGGGGGCGGCGGCGTACCTGCCGGGCGCTGCTGCCGATGCGGTCATCGGGGCGAGCTTCTTCGCCAGCATGGGCTCCGCCGAGGTGCTCTCGCGCGGAGCCGGGATCGTCGTCCTGCTCGCCTACGCCGGGGCCCTGGCGCTCCTGGCGCGCTGGACGACGCTGCGCCGCGACCTGGGGTGAGCGGACGCGGCCGTGGGTCCGCTGACTACCCTGGCGCCATGATGCGTCGCACCAACCGAACCCTGCCCCGCCGTCTTGCCGCTCTCAGCGCGGCCGCCTTGCTGGGCGGCGCCCTCCTGGTCGGCTGTGGCGAGGAGAACGGCTCGGGCGCCGCTGACGAGCCCGTCGCCGGGACCCAGACCGACGGCGCCGACAGCGACGTCTCCTCGAGCGAGCTGCCGGACTGGGCTCCGGAGATCCTCACCGACGGCGACGACAACGTCACCGGCCTCGACTTCACCGACATCGCGCCCCTGAGCGACGAGCTGCTCGTGGAGGAAGTCGTCACCGGCGACGGTCCGCCCGTCGAGCAGGGCCAGACGATCACCGCCGACTACTTCGGCCAGCTCCCCGACGCCGACGCGCCGTTCGACGAGAGCTTCAGCAAGGAGCCGTTCTCCGCGCCCATCGGCGTCGGGTCCCTCATCGCGGGCTGGGACCAGGGCCTCGTCGGTGTCCCGGTCGGCAGCCGCGTCATCATGTCGATCCCCTCCGACCTCGGGTACGGCGACGCCGGTGCTGGTGCCGACATCCCCGGCGGCTCCACGCTGTTCTTCGTCATCGACATCGTCGACGCCGTCTGACGCTCGGACGGTCCGACCACGCGGCGCCCGGCGCCAGGCGTCAGAGCTTGCGCAGCCGCACGTAGCGCACCGAGTGGTCGGCGTCCTTGCGCATCACCAGGGTGGCGCGTGAGCGGGTGGGCAGGACGTTCTGCACGAGGTTGGGGCCGTTGATCGTGTCCCAGATCCGCGAGGCCTCGACGACCGCCTCGTCGTGGGTGAGTCCGGCGTACTTGGCGAAGTAGGAGCCGGGGTCGCGGAACGCCGTCTCGCGCAGGTGCAGGAAGCGGGAGATGTACCACTCGCGGATCTTGTCGCGCCCGGCGTCGACGTAGACCGAGAAGTCGAAGAAGTCGCTCAGGGCCAGGCCGGCCTTGCCGTCCTCGCTGACGCGGGCGGGTTGGAGGACGTTGAGTCCCTCGATGATCACGATGTCGGGACGCTTGATGACGACCTTCTCGTCGGGCACCACGTCGTAGACCAGGTGGGAGTACGTAGGTGCCTCCACCTCGTCCTTGCCCGACTTGATGTCGACGACGAACCGGAGCAGCGCGCGCCGGTCGTAGGACTCCGGGAAGCCCTTGCGCTGCAGGAGCCCACGGCGCTCGAGCTCGGCGTTGGGGTAGAGGAAGCCGTCGGTGGTGATCAGGGCGACGTTGGGGTGCTCGGGCCAGTGGGCGAGCATCTGCTGGAGCACCCGTGCCGTGGTCGACTTGCCCACAGCCACGGACCCGGCGAGGCCGATGACGAAGGGCGTGCGCGGCGGGGTCTGGCGGTGCAGGAAGCTCTCCTGGTCCCGGTGGAGGCGGCCCGCTGCGCCGACGTACAGGCTCAGCAGCCTCGACAGGGGGAGGTAGACCTCCTCGACCTCCTCCAGGTCGAGACTGTCCCCGAGACCGCGCAGGGCACGGATCTCGTCGGCGCGCAGAGGGTTGCGGCTCTCGTGAGCCAGCTCCGACCAGGCGGCTCGCTCGAGCTCGATGTACGGCGACGACTCCCGACCCGATGAGTCGTGGTGCCCCTCGCCGTTCGACCCGTGAGACATGGCCGCGATTCTTGCAGCACCGGCGGCGCGCGGCCGCGCAGGTCCACCTCGGGCCAGCTCGTGGGGATGCGGAAGTAGAGTCTCGGGCTATGTGCGGCATCGTCGGGTACGTCGGACCCCAGCAGGCCCAGGATGTCGTCATCGACGGACTGCGGCGCCTCGAGTACCGCGGCTACGACTCCGCGGGTGTCGCGCTGGTCGTCCCGGGCGGCACCGTGGTGACCGCCAAGAAGGCGGGCAAGCTCGCCAACCTCGAGAAGGTGCTGGCCGACTCGCCGCTGCCGGCGTCGACGACCGGGATCGGGCACACCCGCTGGGCCACCCACGGGCCACCGACCGACGTCAACGCCCACCCCCACGACGGCAACGCCCACCGGATCGCGCTGGTGCACAACGGCATCATCGAGAACTTCGCCGACCTGCGGGCACGCCTCGAGGCCGACGACCACGTCCTGGTCTCGCAGACCGACACGGAGGTGGTCGCCCACCTGGTCGAGCTGCAGGTGCAGTCGGGGGAGGACCTGACCACCGCGATGCAGCGGGTCTGCCAGCAGCTGGAGGGCGCCTTCACCCTGGTGGCTGTCGACTCGCAGGATCCCGACCGGGTCGTGGCGGCGCGGCGCAACAGCCCGCTGGTGGTCGGCGTCGGCGAGGGCGAGTACTTCGTGGGCTCCGACGTCGCGGCGTTCATCTCGCACACCCGAGAGGCCCTGGAGCTCGGGCAGGACCAGGTCGTCACGATCACCCCCGGCGGCGTGGAGATCACCGACTTCGACGGGCGGCCCGCCGAGGGGCGCCGCTTCCACGTCGACTGGGACCTGTCGGCGGCCGAGAAGGACGGCCACGACTGGTTCATGCGCAAGGAGATCTTCGAGCAGCCGCGCGCGGTGGCCGACTCGCTGCTGGGACGGCGCACCCGCGCCGGGCTGCTCCAGCTCGACGAGATGCGGCTCTCCGACGACGAGATCCGTGACGTCGACAAGATCATCATCATCGCCTGCGGGACCTCCTTCTACGCGGGCATGGTGGCCAAGTACGCCATCGAGCACTGGACCCGGGTGCCCGTGGAGGTGGAGCTCGCCTCGGAGTTCCGCTACCGCGATCCGATCCTCGACTACTCGACCCTGATCGTCGCCATCAGCCAGTCGGGCGAGACCGCCGACACGCTCCAGGCGATCCGGCACGCCCGCACCCAGCGTTCGAAGGTGCTCGCCATCTGCAACACCAACGGCTCGACCATCCCGCGCGAGTCCGACGCCGTCATCTACACCCACGCCGGCCCCGAGATCGGGGTCGCCTCCACCAAGGGCTTCCTGACCCAGCTGGTCGCCTGCTACCTGCTGGCCCTCTACGTCGCCCAGGTCAAGGGCACCCGCTACGGCGACGAGATCAACCAGGTCATGGGCCAGCTCGAAGCCATGCCCGACCACATCGAGACGGTGCTGTCCGCCTCGGAGTCGGTCTACGCGCTGGCGCGCGAGCACCTCGACACCCGCTCGGTGCTCTTCCTCGGACGCCACGCCGGCTACCCCGTCGCCCTCGAGGGAGCCCTCAAGCTCAAGGAGCTGGCCTACCTGCACGCCGAGGGGTTCGCCGCAGGGGAGCTCAAGCACGGGCCGATCGCGCTGATCGAGGAGGGACTGCCCGTGCTCTGCGTGGTGCCCCCTCGCGGGCGCGACCAGCTCCACGAGAAGATGCTCAGCGGCATCCAGGAGGTGCGCGCCCGGGGCGCTCGCACGATCTGCCTGGCCGAGGAGGGCGACACCCGGATCGAGCCGTACGCCGACGTCCTGATCCGGCTCCCCCAGGTGCCGACGCTGCTGCAGCCGCTGGTGGCCATCGTCCCGCTCCAGCTCTTCGCATGCGAGCTGGCCAGCGCGTTGGGCCACGACGTCGACCAACCACGCAACCTCGCCAAGTCCGTCACGGTCGAGTAGGGGCGCACGATGGCGGTGATCGGCGTCGGCATCGACGTGTGCGACCTGGAGAGGTTCGCCGAGTCGCTCACGCGCACCCCGGGCCTGCTCGACCGGCTCTTCACCCCGGCCGAGGCGAGCCGGCCGCCGGCCTCGCTGGCGGCGCGCTTCGCGGCCAAGGAAGCCCTGGCCAAGGCGCTCGGAGCCCCCGGGGGACTGGCCTGGCAGGACGCCGAGGTCTTCTCGGAGGAGTCCGGCCAACCCCGCTTCGAGCTGCGCGGCACGGTCCGGGCACGCGCCGACGAGCTGGGGGTAGCCCACGTGCACCTGTCGCTCTCGCACGACGCAGGCATCGCCTCCGCGATGGTGGTCCTGGAGTCCTGAGACGGTCCCCGACGGCTCGGCGGGGTCGCATTCCTCAAGGAATCCTCAACACTTCCCGAGGGACTGCCACAGGCATCCCTCAGCGAGTGCTGAAGCTCGATTTCCGGTGTCATCCTTGTGCCATGACCCCCCACGCTCCCTCTCTCGCGTTCCTGGCCGCTGCGGTCCTGTCCTCGGGCCTGGCCCTCGGTGTCGCCACGCCGGCCTCCGCCGCCCCGGGCAACTGCGACGACCTCGACTCCGGTCGCGTCGTCGTCCCGGGCAACGCCGACCGCGTCACCGTGACGGCTCCGGCTGGTCAGCTGGTCACCGGCTACTGCGTGAAGTCCGCCGGTCTCAAGGGCACCACCGGCGACCCGGAGTACGTCGTCCTGGAGAAGCCGGTCGCGTCGCTGTCGCTGAAGCACACCGACGGCGGCAACCTGACGCACTACTCGTTGACACTGAGCCCGATCGCGCCGACGCCGACGCCGACGCCGACGCCCGTCCCGACGCCCGTGCCGACGCCGACCCCGACCCCGACGCCGACGCCGACCCCGGAGCCCACGCCCGTCCCGACCCCGGAGCCCACGCCCGTGCCGACGCCGGAGCCGACCCCGGTCCCGACGCCGGAGCCCACGCCGACCGGACCGGAGTTCCCGCCGAACCCGCCGTCCTCGCCCCACGGCTTCGACTGGAACTGGACCTACGTCGACCCCGGCTGCGACGCCCTGACGGTGGCCTACCCCTCCGACATCCCCAGCGGACAGGCCAACGACGTCAACGTGCGCTTCAGCTCCAGCGCCGGCGAGTTCACGCTCAACTTCCACAACAACGTCGGCACCTGGTCGGGCACCACCCGCTTCGCCTTCGACAGCCACCCCTCGTGGCCCGCCGGACTCACGTCGTACGCCGTGTCCTGGGTCCAGGTGGGCGGCACCAACTACCACTGGCAAGGCCTCGTCAAGTGCCTCCAGACCGACGACGGAGACCCCTCGACCCTGGACGTGCCGCTCGGCGTGACCCAGGTCGACGGCTTCCGCACCGGCAAGGTGAAGATCGCCAAGGGCCGCTCGGCCTCGGCAGACGTCGTCACCGTGTCCCAGGCCGGCGCCGAGCAGCTCGTGCTGCAGAAGCGCAAGCGCGGCTCGTGGGTCCGGGTCAAGGGTGTGGCTGCCGCTGCCGAGGGTCAGGCCAGGGTGACCTTCCCCCGCCAGAAGAAGCGCGGCAAGGCCGTCTACCGCCTGGCCGTGTCCGGCTCGGAGTCCGTCACCGGCGCCACCACCAGGACGGTCACGGTCCGCGCGCGCTGAGCCACCGGCCGGCACCCGCACACCAGGCGGAGGTCGCGACGCTCCATTAGCGTGGAGGCCATGATCCGAGCGCACACCGTCGACCAGGTTCGCGAGGCCGAGTCCCGGCTGCTCGCCCGCCTCCCGCAGGACGCTCTCATGCAGCGCGCGGCTCACGGCCTGGCGCACGCGATGCTCGACCTGCTCGGGACGGTCTATGGACGCCGGGTGCTGCTGCTCGTCGGGTCGGGTGACAACGGCGGCGACGCGCTGTACGCCGGCGCGGTGCTGGCCCGACGCGGCGTGCAGGTCTCGGCCTGGTTGCTGTCCGGGCGCGCTCACGAGCGAGGACTCGCCGCCCTGCAGCGGGCGGGCGGCCGGGTGGTGACCGGAGCGCCCGATCCCAGGCCGGACCTCGTGGTCGACGGCATCGTCGGGATCGGTGGTCGTCCCGGGCTGAAGCCCGCTGCCCGCGAGGCGATCGCCGCGGTGGCCGGAGTGCCGATCATCGCTGTCGACCTCCCGAGCGGGGTGGACGCCGACACCGGCGAGACGACGGGTCTGTCCGGCGACCACGTCAAGGCGATGCTGACGGTCACCTTCGGCACCCACAAGGTCGCTCACCTGGTCGATCCGGCTGCCACGGCCTGCGGGAGCGTGCACCTCGTCGACCTCGGGCTCGACCTGCCGCAGCCGGCCGTGGAGGCGCTCCAGCCCGACGACGTCGCGGCGCTGGTGCCGCGACCCGACCGGCACGCGCAGAAGTACTCCCGAGGGGTCGTCGGAGTTCGCGCCGGCTCCGCGACCTACCCCGGCGCCGGCCTCCTCTCGGTCGCCGGCGCGGCCTGTGGTCTGACCGGGATGGTCCGCTACGTCGGCGATGTCGCCGTGCACGACCTCGTGCGTGCCCAGCACCCGGAGGTCGTGGGGGAGGGGCGGGTGCAGGCCTGGGTCGTCGGATCCGGGAGCGGCGACGGCGTCGCCGAGACCCTGTCGGCGGCGCTGCGCGACGACGTGCCCACCGTCGTGGACGCCGACGCGCTCCAGCACGCCCCGCACGGCAAGGACGACGCGATCCTCACCCCGCACGCCGGAGAGCTCTCCCGGATGCTCGACGTCGAGCGTGGCGTGATCGAGGCGCAGCCACTGGCCCACGCCCGCCGGGCTGCCGAGCAGTACGGCGCGGTCGTGCTGCTCAAGGGGCGCCGCACCGTCGTGGCGCATCCCGACGGTCGGGTGCGACTGACCACCACAGGCACGCCGTGGCTCGCCACGGCCGGAGCCGGTGACGTCCTGGGTGGCGTGATCGGGGCACTCGCGGCGGCCGGCCTCACGCCGTACGACGCCGCGTCGGTGGGCTCGTGGCTCCACGGCGCCGCCGCGACGCTCGCCTCGCAGGAGGGCCCCATCGTCGCCGGAGACGTCGCTCGAGCCCTGCCGCGGGTGGTGGGCGCCCTGCTCGCCGGAGCCGGGATGAAACAATCGTCCCCATGACGCCGCCGCCCCGCGCCGAGATCGTCGTCGACCTCGACGCCATCCGGCACAACGTCGGGGTCCTGCGCGAGCTGACCGGCGTCACGATGATCACGGTCGTGAAGGCCGACGGCTACGGCCACGGCATGCTGCCGGTCGCCCGGGCCGCACGCGAGGCGGGGTCCGAGTGGTTGGCCGTGGCGACCCTCGACGAGGTCGGCCGCCTCCGGGCCGCCGGCGACACGGGGCGGATCCTGACCTGGCTCACCGTCCCCGACGAGGACTACGACGACGCGATCCGCGCCGACGTCGACCTCACGGCGTACTCCCTCGGCGAGCTGGACGAGATCGAGGCCGCCGCCCGCTACGTCGGCAGCCCCGCTCGGCTCCAGCTCAAGGTCGACACCGGGCTCTCGCGCGGTGGGGCGTCGCGTCGCGAGTGGGAGGCGTTCTACGCCCGGGCCCTCGACGGTGAGCGCGCCGGACACTGGCGCGTCACCGGCATCTGGTCCCACCTCGCCTGCGCCGACGAGCCCGACCATCCCGCCAACGACGCCCAGGAGGCCTCCTTCCGCGAGGCGCTCGAGCTCGCCGACGAGGCGGGGCTGCGTCCCGAGCTGCGTCATCTGGCCAACTCGGCGGCGGCGGTGCTGCGCCCCAGCGCGCGCTTCGACGCCGTGCGCTGCGGGATCGCGAGCTACGGGCTCGACCCTGCCCCGACCGTCGACCACGGCACCGACCTGAGACCGGCGATGACAGCGCGGGCCAACCTCGCCCTGGTCAAGCACCTCGATGCCGGCGACTCGGTCTCCTACGGGCACCAGTGGACGGCGCCCGGTCCCACGACGGTCGGCCTCGTCCCGGTCGGCTACGGCGAGGGCATCCCGGTCCATGCCAGCAACGTGGCCGAGGTCCGGGTCGGCGGCAAGCGCCGTCCGGTGCGGGGCCGGGTCTGCATGGACCAGATCATCGTCGACCTCGGCGGCGACGAGCCGGCCGTCGGCAGCGACGTGGTGCTGTTCGGGGCGCCCGGGGAGGACCGTCCGACCGCCCAGGACTGGGCCGAGGCCTGCGGCACCATCAACTACGAGATCGTCACGCGGATCGGCGGACGGATGACGCGCCGCTACGTCGACACCTCGGCCGCGGTCGGGGCCGTGTGATGGCCGGCTCCCAGACTCCTCGCGGCGCGGGCGGCAACCCCCGCCGACGCCTCATCGGCGCCATCGGCGGCGCCCTCGGTGTCGCGGCAGCGGGGACGGCGATCGGCATCGTCCGCCAGCAGCGTCAGATCAGTCGACGAGCGGGTGAGGACCTGCCGTTCGGCTCGTTGCACTCGACCCCGCTGACGGTGGTGGCCGACGACGGCGTACCCCTGCACGTCGAGATCGACGAGGTCGACGCGGTCGCGGACCCGGGCGGAGCAGGGTCGGTGGCGAGCATCAGCCGTCGGCTGCGTCGCGGCACCGAGGCAGACCCGGTGACGGTGGTCTTCGCGCACGGCTACTGCCTCAACCTCGACTGCTGGCACTTCCAGCGCGCGGCCTATCGAGGGCTCGTGCGCACCGTCTTCTACGACCAGCGCTCCCACGGCCGCTCCGCGCGGTCCTCACGCGAGCACGCGACGATCGACCAGCTGGGGCGCGACCTCAAGCACGTCATCGACGTGTGCGCCCCCGACGGTCCCGTCGTCCTCGTGGGGCACTCGATGGGGGGGATGACGATCGTCGCCCTGGCCGAGCAGTTCCCCGAGCTCATCGGCGAGAAGGTCATCGGTGTCGCGCTCATGTCGACCACCGCCGGAGGGCTGGACCCGAGCAGGATCCTCATCCCGTTGCTCCCCGCTCGCCTCACCGGACGCCTCACCTCCCGCACCGTCGCGGCCCTGCAACGCGGGCACCTCGCCGTCGACACGGCCCGCCGACTTGGCCGGGTGATCGCCAACGTCGCCACCAACCGGTTCGCCTTCGGCGGTGACGTCCCGGCGTCGTACGTCCGCTTCGTCGACGACATGCTCTCGGCCACGCCGTTCGAGGTGGTCGCCGACTTCTTCCCCAGCCTGGGCGACCTCGACAAGTTCGACTTCGTCGAGGTCCTCGACCGGGTGCCGGTCTCGATCATCTGCGGCACCGCCGACCGCCTCACCTCGATCGGCCACTCGCGCAAGCTGGCCTCGCGCATCCCCAACGCCCGGCTGCTGGAGTGCGCCGGTGCGGGCCACATGGTGCCCCTCGAACGTCACGACCAGGTCAACGCCGAGCTGGACCAACTGATCACGGCCGCCACGATGCGTGCCGGGACCCGATGACAGCAGAAGTCGAGTGATCCGATGAGCCTGACCGTACGACGTGTCGGCGCCGAGTCGGCGGCGGTGGTGCTGGCGATCATCCAGGACGCCTTCGGCAACCGACCCGCCCTGAACCCGCCGGCCGACGCCCTCAGCGACACCGAGGCCGCGATCGCGACCCGTCTGGCGCTCAACGGAGGGCTGCTGGCCAAGCTCGACGGCGACCCCGTCGGCACGCTGCTCTTCGACCCGGTCGGCGACACGATGTACCTGCGTCGCGTCGGCATCCTGTCCCAGGCCCAGGGTCACGGCATCGCCGGCGCCCTGATCGAGTCGGCCGTGGAGGCGTGGACCGGACGCGCGACCCGACTCAGCGTCGTCGCCCGCGAGGAGCTCCCCAAGACGATCGGCTTCTGGGCCCGTCGCGGCTTCACCCAGACCGACCGGCGCTCGCCGTACGTCGAGCTGGCGCTGCGGCTGCCGAAGGTGCACCAGGTCGCCACGCCCGAGGAGATGCGCGAGCTGGGCGCGCGGGTCGCCGACGACCTCGAGCCGGGCGACCTCCTCGTCCTGACCGGCGACCTGGGGGCCGGCAAGACGACGTTCACGCAGGGGCTGGGAGCGCGCCTCGAGGTCGAGGGCCGGGTCACGTCCCCGACGTTCGTGATCGCCCGCGAGCACGCCCCGCGCAGCGCCCACCGTCCGGGCCTCGTGCACGTCGACGCCTACCGGCTCGGCAGCATCGGCGAGCTCGACGACCTGGACCTCGACACCTCCCTCGAGGACGTGGTGACGGTGGTCGAGTGGGGCGAGGGCGTGGCGGAGTCGCTCGCGCCGTCGCGCCTGGAGATCCGGATCCGTCACTCCGAGGGCGAGGTGGCCGCCGACGAGACGATGGACGGGGTGGAGCCTCGCGTCGTGGAGATCCAGGGCATCGGCCCGCGCTGGGCCACGCACCCCAACCGCCCGACCGACGGCCCGGCGCGCCGATAGCCTGACGCCGTGCTCCTCGTCCTCGACACCTCGTCCCCCTCCGTCAGCGTCGCCCTGCTGGGCGGCGAGGGAGGTGACGAGGTCCTGGTCGAGCTGACGTCCGAGCAGGAGATGCGCCACGGTGAGCAGCTGGCGCCCCTGCTCGAGCAGGCGCTGGACCTGGCCGGGGCGACCCGCCTCGACCTCACGGCCGTCGGTGTGGGTGTCGGGCCGGGCCCGTTCACGGGCCTGCGCGTCGGTCTCGTCACCGCGCGCACGCTCGCCTTCGTCCTCGACCTCCCCGTGTACGGCGTGTGCTCGCTCGACGCGCTCGCGCTCGAGGCGGTTTCGACGGGCGCGGTGGGGGAGCCGTTCGTGGTGGCGACCGACGCGCGGCGCAAGGAGGTCTACCTGGCGTCGTACGACGAGGCGGGGGCGCGGCTGGAGGGTCCGGCGGTCGCCAAGCCGGACAGCGTGGCCACCGCGTCGTCCGGGGTCCCCGTCGTGGGGGAGGGTGCTCACCTCTACCCCGACGACTTCCCACGCGCGGTCGGGCCGCGGCGGGTCTCGGCCGCCTGGCTGGGGCGCGCGATCGTGCACGAGACCGCCGAGCTGCTCGACCCCGACCCGCTCTACCTGCGCCGACCCGACGCGGAGATCCCGGGCGCGCCCAAGAAGGTGTCGTGACCCGGCGGCCGGTCCGCGCTGCTCGGCCCGAGGACGCACCGGCGATCGCCGACCTGGAGGCCGACAACCTCGGGCGCGACGCCTGGTCTCCCGGCCTCGTGGAGCAGGGGGTGTCGGGCGAGCTGGAGACGATCCACTACTTCGTCGCGGACGTCGGCGGGGTGCCCGCCGGGTACGCGGCTGCCAGCATCGTCGCCGACATCGCCGAGCTCCAGCGGATCGCGGTCACCCCGGCCCACCGGCGTACCGGTCTGGCCGTCGCCCTGCTGGCCGCCGTCTCCGACGCCGCGCGGGACCAGCGCGCAGACCGGGTGCTGCTCGAGGTGCGCGAGGACAACCACGGAGCCCTGGCCTTCTACGCCGACCAGGGCTTCGTGGAGATCGACCGACGCCGCCGCTACTACCGCGACGGCGCCACGGCCGTGGTGATGCGTCGGGGCCTCGGACCCGCGTGCGGAGGCGAGCTCAGCTCGCGCCGGTGAGGAACCAGGGAGCGTTGAGCTCGTTGCCGGCCGTCGTCGTCTCGAGGACCTCCAGCTCGCCGTCGACTCCCAGGGAGACGATCCTCCACTCACCGTCCTGGTAGGTCGTGGCGATGGCGTGCTGGGAGTCGGCCCAGGTCACCCCGCTCACCACGCTGTCGGAGGTGAACGACGCCACCTCGTTGCCGTCGTTGTCGAGCAGGTAGAAGGAGCGCGGACCCAGACCGTCGAAGTAGGAGTCGAAGGCCACCGTGTGCTGTCCGTCGGGGGCGATCTCGTGCACCTGGTAGGCGCAGGTCTCGAACACCCATGCCCCTCCGCCCTCACGGTCGTAGAGGCCGCCGCACGTCTCGAAGTCCGTCCCCGACGTGATCACCGAGACCAGGAAGTCGTCCCCGGCGTCGTTGACCTGCAAGGCCCCGGGGGCCGGTGCGGAGTCGGCACCCTCGTAGTTGATCTCGAAGGCCGCGCCCTCCTCGAAGGACAGGTGCTCCAGGAACGGGTGGCACCCGGCCTCGGTGACGCAGTCGCCGTTGCCGACGATCGCGGACAGGGTGACGCCCGGGTCGACGTCGTCGCGCAGCGTCTGCGCCCCTCGCTCGCCGTTGTAGACGATCAGCTCGTCGTCGGTGGTGACGAAGGCGACCGTGAGGCCGTCGGGCGTCGTTGTCATCGCCGAGCGGACGGCGTACGTCGTGCTGACGGTCAGCGGTGAGCCGCCGTCGATGACGTCCACGAACCCGTTGCCCTGGTCGTCGGTGCGATAGCCCACGATGGGCCCAGCGAGCACGGCCGCGTCACGGTAGGCGCCGGGGAGGGTCACCGTCGACCCGTCGACGGTGTGCAGGACCGTCGATCCGTCGGCCCTCTCCAGGTAGGAGACGCCGAGGGCCGCACCGACCTCCGGGGTCCCGGTCTCCTCCGGGGTCGCGGGAGGCGTCGGCTCCGGGGTCGGCGCGGGGGTGGACGGGTCGGTGACCGTCACCGACGGGACGGCGGGGTCGATGCCGTCGGCGCGGTCGTTGCCGTTGGTCGCGATGACGGCGACGGGCACGATCACGGCCGCCGCAGCGAGGACGCCGCCGGCCAGGGCCGCGCGCCGCTTGAAGCGGATGTTCATGGCCTTTCCCTTCACGGAGCTGAGGTCCAGCGGCGCCTCGTGGAGGTCGCGGACGCGGCGTTCGAACTCGTCGCCCATCTCGCTCTCCCAGGTGCCGTTCTCGTTGTCAGGGCTGTTCATCAGGAGTCCTCCGGTCGTCCGGGGTGGAGGTGGGCCGGCACCCGCTCGCGCAGCGACGCGATCGCGCGGCTGCACTGCGACTTGACGGTGCCGGTGGAGATGCCGAGCACGTCGGCCGTCTCGGCCTCGGTGAGCTGTTCGTAGTAGCGCAGCACCACGACGGCGCGCGCCTTCGGCGGCAGGGTGCGCACGACGTCCCACAGCGCGGCGCCGCGGCCCTCGTCGTACTCGTCCACGTGCGGCGCGCCCTCGGGCATGGCCTCGTCGGACGTGGCGTACTCGCGCTTCTTCCACCCGCGTCGCCACAGCGAGTTGTTCTCGTTGACCATGATCCGGCGCACGTAGGCGTCGACGGAGTCGCGGTCGCGGACCTTGTCCCAGGACAGGTAGAGCTTGGCCAGCGAGGTCTGCAGCACGTCCTCGGCCTGGTGACGGTCGCCCGTCAACAGGTACGCCGTGCGCAGCAGGCTCGGCTGGCGGGCGTGCAGGTACGCCGTGAACTCCTCGTCACGCCGTTCAGCGCGTGTTGCGCGTCGCCCCATGGCGACAGTCTCGTTGCCAGACCCGGGCTTCGGGTGATGCAGCTGCATCGTGGCACCTCCTCGTTTCACACCACCAAGACGCGAGCCCGTGCGAGATGGTTGCAATGCTGCCCCTACGGTGGGCTGTGACTCACCGAGCGCCGTGATGCGCGGCGTCGCCCTCGCTCCCGATCCCTGGAGGTCCGCAGCATGCAGCAGGTCAAGGCCGTCGTCGCCAAGGCGAAGGGCGAGCCCGTCGAGCTCGTCACGATCAACGTCCCCGACCCGGGCCCGGGCGAGGCCGTGGTGAAGATCCAGGCGTGCGGGGTGTGCCACACCGACCTGCACTACCGCGAGGGCGGCATCAACGACGAGTTCCCGTTCCTGCTGGGCCACGAGGCGGCCGGCATCGTGGAGGCCGTCGGTGACGACGTCACCAGCGTCGCTCCCGGAGACTTCGTGATCCTCAACTGGCGCGCCGTGTGCGGTGACTGCCGGGCCTGCAACCGCGGGGAGCCGCAGTACTGCTTCGCGACGTTCAACGCGACCCAGAAGATGACGCTCGAGGACGGCACGGAGCTGAGCCCCGCGCTCGGCATCGGTGCGTTCGCCGAGAAGACCCTGGTCGCGGCGGGGCAGTGCACCAAGGTCGACCCCGACGCCCGGCCGGCCGCGGTCGGTCTGCTCGGGTGCGGCGTGATGGCCGGGATCGGTGCGGCCATCAACACCGGCGCCGCCACGCGGGGCAAGTCCGTGGCCGTCATCGGCTGCGGCGGCGTGGGCGTGGCCGCGGTGGCAGGTGCGTCGTTGTCGGGTGCGAGCCCCGTGATCGCGGTCGACATCGACCCCAAGAAGCTCGAGGCCGCCACCAAGCTGGGTGCCACCCACACGATCAACAGCGCTGCAGACTCAGGCGTCGACCCGATCGAGGAGATCAAGCGGATCTGTGCCGAGACGTACGACGGCGCCGAGGGCGCCGACGTCGTCGTCGAGGCCGTGGGTCGCCCCGAGACGTGGAAGCAGGCGTTCTACGCCCGCGACCTTGCCGGCACGGTCGTCCTGGTCGGGGTCCCGACCCCCGACATGTCGATCCCCGAGATCCCGCTGATCGACGTCTTCGGTCGCGGTGGGTCGCTGAAGTCCAGCTGGTACGGCGACTGCCTGCCGAGCCGCGACTTCCCGATGCTGGTCGACCTCTACCAGCAGGGCCGCCTCGACCTGGACGCGTTCGTCACCGAGGAGATCGGCATCGACGGCATCGAGGCCGCCTTCGACAAGATGCACGGTGGCGACGTGCTGCGCAGCGTGGTGATCCTCTGATGGGCAACGTGCGCGTCGACCACGCCGTGGTCTCCGGGACCTTCAGCCTCGACGGGGAGACCCACGAGGTCGACAACAACATCTGGGTGATCGGCGACGACGAGGAGTGCCTGGTCATCGACGCACCCCACGACGTCGACGCCATCATGGACGTCGTCGCGGGCCGTCAGGTCAAGGCGATCGTGCTGACCCACGCCCACGACGACCACAGCCGGATGGCGCCGGCGCTGCGCGACCGCGTCACGGCGCCGATCATGCTGCACCCCGACGACAAGCCGCTGTGGGAGCTGACCCACAGCGACACGCTGTGGGACGTCGACCTCTCCGACGGGCAGAGCATCAAGATCGGCGGCGCCGCGGTGAAGGTGCTGCACACGCCCGGTCACGCGCCGGGCGCGGTCTGCCTCTACGTCCACGACCTCGACTGCGTCTTCACCGGCGACACCCTGTTCCAGGGCGGACCCGGGGCCACCGGGCGCAGCTACAGCGACGCCGACGTGATCGTCGACTCGATCCGCTCGGTGCTCTTCCGGCTGCCCGAGGACACCGTGGTGCACACCGGCCACGGTGACGACACCACGATCGCCGCCGAGATGAAGACGATCGGCTGACTCAGGCGTCGGCGAGCTCGGGCTCGTCGGTGCGCTGCTCGTCGCCGTGCCCGGGCCACCAGGCCGTGTGGCCCAGCAGCGCGGTGATCGCGGGCGTGAAGAACATCGACATCACGAACGCCGCCACCAGGATCCCGAACGACAGCGCGAAGCCCATCGAGAGCAGCAGGGAGTTGCCGCCGAGCATCAGCGAGGCGAAGGTCCCGGCCAGGATCACCCCGGCCGCGGCGATCGTCGGCCCGGCATGGCGTACGGCGAGCGCCGCGGCGTCGTGGGGGGTCTTGCCCTCGCGGGACTCCTCGCGCAGGCGCGCCACCATCAAGATGTTGTAGTCGGTGCCGAGGGCGACGACGAACAGGTAGATGTAGATCGGCAGCAGGAAGATCAGCCCGTCCTGACCGCCGATGTGCTGGAAGACCAGGGTCGTCATGCCCAGCGTCGCCGCGAAGCCGAGGCCGACCGAGACCATCAGGTAGATCGGGGCGACGAGGCTGCGCAGCAGCAGCGCCAGGATCACCATGATGACGAGAGCGGCGACGGGGAACACCACGGCGTAGTCGCGGCTCATGGCCTTCTGGAAGTCCACGAAGATGGACGTGGTGCCCCCCACGAAGGCTTCGGTGCCGCTGGGGGCGGCTGCCTGGGCCGCGGCGCGCACGGGCCCCTCGACGTCCTTGATGGCGGCGTCGGAGGACGGGTTCTCGTCGAGCAGGAACGTGATCTGCCAGGTCGTGCCGTCGGCGGAGGCCTGGGCGGGCTGGGCCGAGGCGACGCCCTCGGTGCCGGCGATCTCCTCGGCGAACGCGGCGGCGTCGGCCTCGCTGATCTGTCCGTCGGAGGTCAGCATGATGTAGCCGGGGTCGCTGGCACCCGCCGAGACGTTCTCGGTGAACTTGTCGGTGGCCACGACCGACTCCACGTCGTCGGGCAGGCCGGAGTCGCCGAGGTCGAAGGTCGGGCTGAACGAGAAGGCGATCACCGCGAGGATGGTCAACACGCCGCCCGACGCGATCGCGAAGCGCCCGGGGTGCCGCCCGAGCGCGGCGCCGATGGCTGCGAAGCGCGCCCCCGTGGGCTCGACGAGGTACTTCTTCGACGGCCAGAACAGTGCCTTGCCCAGCAGCGTGACCACGGCCGGCACGAGGGTCAGCGCGGCCAGCAGGGTCACCGCCACGGCGATGGCCAGGGCCGGCCCGATCGAGCGGAAGATGCCCAGCGAGCTGAGGACCAGCGCCATGAACGCCACGATGACCGCTCCGCCGGCGGAGGCGATCGCCTCGCCGGCGCGCTCCAGCGCGTGGGCGACCGCCGACCTCGTCTCCTCGCCCTCCCGCAACCGCTCGCGGTAGCGGAAGAGGAAGAAGAGGATGTAGTCGGTGCCGATGCCGTAGAGCACCACGAGCAGGATCACCTCGACGTCGCTGCTGGCCTTGAGGTCGAAGACGTCATTGGCCCAGGCGATCAGTCCCGTGGCGATCGTGGAGACCACGCCGACGATGACGATCGGCATCAGGGTGATGATCACACTGCGGAAGATCACCGCCAGCAGGACCACGATCAGCAGGATCGTCGCGGCTCCCACGATCGCCAGCGCGTTGCCCGAGGCCTCCTGGGAGTCGTAGCCCTGCGCCAGCGCGCCGGTGACGCCGGCCTCGAGGTCCGTGCCGTCGAGGGCGGCGCCGAGGTCGTCGCGCAGGTCCGTCACGCTCTCGAACTCCTCCGGTGCGTAGCCGGTCGCGTCCTCGGCGAGCCCGATGATGGAGAAGCCGATCTGCTGGTTCTGCGAAGGGGTCACCAACGCGTCGGGGTTGCTCGGGTCGACCGGCTGGACGCGGTCGAGGGCGTCACCCAGGTCGGGAGCGAGGTCGGCCATCACCTGGTTGGCGCTGACGAGGTCGTCGGCCGTGAGCGGGGAGCCGTCGGCGCGGTCGAAGACCACGATGGCCCCGACGGTGCTGTTGGTGTCCGGGAAGGCCTCGGCCTGCAGCTCGGCGGCCTGGATCGACTCGTAGTCCGAGGGCAGGAACTCCGACTGGTCGGTCGTCGCCTCCAGGGACGGGGCGAGGCCGACGACGAGGCCGGCGAAGACGAGCCAGCCGGCGATGATGAACCAGGGGCGACGGGAGGCCACGCGGCCGAGGGCACCGAACATGGACGACACGCTAGCGAGTGGAGCCGACGGTCTGGCAAGCCCTGTGCGTCGTCCGGTGGTCGACGAGATGACCGTCGTCGGTCAGATCGGCTCGACCAGGAGGGCGATACCCCCACCCGCAACCCGGGTGAGCACCACCGTGGCCTCGTTGTCCCCGCGCAGCCCCAGCCGCTTGCGCAGCTGCTCGGGGACCACGTCGACGCCGCGCTTCTTGATGGTCAGTCGTCCGACGCCGCGCTCGCGCAGGGCCGCCTTGAGCTGCTTCTCGCGGTAGGGGAGTGACTCGAGCACCCGGTAGCCGCGCGCGTACGGCGTACGGAACGGGGCGTCGGAGGTGACGTAGGCGATGTGCTCGTCGACCAGGCCACCGTGCACGCCGGCGGCGACCGCGGTGACGAGGCCGGCCCTGATCACCGCGCCGTCGGGTTCGTAGAGGAACTCAGCCGGCGGGCGGACGCCGATCGCGGCCGGCCCGGGGTCGTCGTCCTCGGTGAGCGTCGCGAGGCCGCCGTCGCCGATGACGGTGGCCCTGCGCCGCGTCGTGGCCAGGCGCCCGGACCACAGCGCGGCCTCCTTGACCTCGCCGCGGTCACTGACCCACTCGGCCTCGACGCCCTCGGGCACCAGGTCGTGGGGGATGCCGGGAGCGACCTTGACGCAGGCGTCCCGGGCAAGGAGCTTCTCGACGAAGGGCCACGGAGGGGTCCAGTCCTCGACGCGAAAGCTGCGCCCCGCGCCGGTGCGCCGCGCGGGGTCGGCGAAGGCGACCTCGAACGGCGAGGTGTCCAGCTCGGTCACGTCGGCGACCATGACGGCGCCCGGAAGCCCGAGCGCGGCGAGGTTGGCCTCGGCCACGGCCACGCGGAGCGGGTCGAGGTCCACCCCGGCGCACGTGATGCCCACGCGGGAGCTGGCCAGGAGGTCGCCCCCGATGCCGCACCCGAGGTCGACCAGCGTCGCCGTGCCGAACGCCTGCAGGCGTCCCGCTCGATGGGTCGCCACGCGCGCACGCGTGGCCTGCTCGAGGCCGTCCGGGGTGAAGAACATCCGAGCGGCGTCCGGGCCGAACTTCGTGGCACCGCGGGCGCGCAGCTCCACCTGCGTCAGCGCCGCCGCGACCTGCTCGGGCGACGCCGTACGACGCAGCTCGGCCTGGATCGCGAGCTCGGGGCCTCCCGCGAGGTCGGTGGCCCGAGCGAGCAGTGCGGCGCCGTCGTCGGTCAACAGCCACCGGAACGCATCGAGATCCACTCGATGATCCTGACAGGCGGAGCCCGCTCTGGCACTCGCTAGACGAGAGTGCTAGTTTCGTTTCTGGCACTCTCCCTGTGAGTGTGCCAGTGCAAGCCACGAGGTGCGACCCCCGCGACGGCGTACCTCACCGCTTGCCCCAACGTGGGGTGGACGCCCGTCCGCCCGTCATTCCGCAGAGACGCTGATTCACACGGAAAGTGGAGGTCGACATCGTGTCGGTCAACATCAAGCCCCTCGAGGACCGCATCGTCGTCAAGCAGCTCGACGCCGAGCAGACCACGGCCTCTGGCCTGGTCATCCCGGACACCGCCAAGGAGAAGCCCCAGGAGGGCGAGGTCGTGGCGATCGGCCCCGGCCGCTTCAACGAGGACGGCGACGGCCGCGTCCCGATGGACGTCGCCGTCGGCGACAAGGTCATCTACAGCAAGTACGGCGGCACCGAGGTCAAGTACGCCGGCGAGGAGTACCTCATCCTCTCCGCGCGCGACGTGCTCGCCGTGGTCGGCTGATCTTCTCTCAGCCGCTTCACAGCACCGGGTCGTGTGCCTGAGCGCGACCGCTTGGTCGTCCTCGGGCACACGACCCGAGCTCGTTTTCCCGTGCCTTTCACCGCAACAGCAGTAGAAGAAGGAGCCACACCAGATGCCCAAGATCCTGGAGTTCGACGAGAACGCCCGCCGCGCCCTCGAGCGCGGCGTGGACGCGCTCGCCAACGCCGTCAAGGTGACGCTCGGCCCGAAGGGTCGCTACGTCGTCCTCGACAAGAAGTGGGGCGCGCCGACCATCACCAACGACGGTGTCACCGTCGCGCGTGAGATCGAGCTCGACGACCCGTTCGAGAACCTCGGCGCCCAGCTGACCAAGGAGGTCGCCACCAAGACGAACGACGTCGCCGGTGACGGCACCACCACCGCCACCGTGCTGGCCCAGGCGATGGTCCACGAGGGCCTGCGCGCCGTGGCCGCCGGTGCCAACCCGATGGGCCTCAAGCGGGGCATGGACGCGGCCTCGGCCGCCGTCGGCGAGGCGCTGGCCACCGCGGCCCGCGACGTCGAGTCGGTCGAGGACATGACCGCGGTCGCGACCATCTCGAGCCGCGACAAGCACATCGGCGAGCTGCTCGCCGAGGCCTTCGACAAGGTCGGCAAGGACGGCGTGATCACCGTCGAGGAGTCCAACACCATGGGCACCGAGCTGGAGTTCACCGAGGGCATGCAGTTCGACAAGGGCTACCTGTCGCAGTACTTCGTCACCGACCCGGAGCGCATGGAGGCCGTCCTCGACGACCCCTACATCCTGCTGCACCAGGGCAAGATCTCGGCGATCGCCGACCTGCTGCCCCTGCTGGAGAAGGTCATCCAGGCCGGCAAGCCGCTCTTCATCCTCGCCGAGGACGTCGACGGCGAGGCGCTCTCGACGCTGGTGGTCAACAAGATCCGCGGCACGTTCAACGCCGTGGCCGTCAAGAGCCCCGCGTTCGGTGACCGTCGCAAGGCGATGATGCAGGACATCGCGACCCTGACCGGTGGTCAGGTCATCGCCCCCGAGGTCGGCCTCAAGCTCGACCAGGTCGGGCTCGACGTCCTCGGTACCGCGCGTCGCGTGGTCATCACCAAGGACAACACCACGATCGTCGACGGCGCCGGCGACAAGGCCGAGGTCGAAGGCCGGGTCAACCAGATCAAGGCCGAGATCGAGAACTCCGACTCCGACTGGGACCGCGAGAAGCTGCAGGAGCGCCTGGCCAAGCTGGCCGGCGGGGTCTGCGTGGTCAAGGTCGGCGCCGCCACCGAGGTGGAGCTGAAGGAGAAGAAGCACCGCATCGAGGACGCCGTCTCGGCGACCCGCGCGGCCATCGAGGAGGGCATCGTCGCCGGTGGCGGCTCGGCGCTCATCCACGCGGTCTCCGCGCTCGACGGTGACCTCGGCCTGACCGGCGACGAGGCGACCGGCGTCCGGATCGTGCGCAAGTCGGCCGACGAGCCGTTGCGCTGGATCGCCGAGAACGGCGGTGTCAACGGGTACGTCGTCACCACCAAGGTGCGCGAGCTCGGCGTCGGCCACGGCTACAACGCCGCGACCGAGGAGTACGGCGACCTGGTCGCCGCCGGCGTCATCGACCCGGTCAAGGTCACCCGTTCCGCCCTGGTCAACGCCACCTCGATCGCGGGCATGCTGCTCACGACCGAGACCCTGGTCGTCGACAAGCCCGAGGACGAGGACGAGGCCGGCGACGCCGGCCACGGCCACGGCCACGGCCACGGCCACTGATGGTCACTGGTCGTCACTGATCAGGAGCCTTTTCCGCTGACCCGTCGCCGATCGGCGACGGGTCAGCGTCATTTCCGTCCGCATCGGGGCCCGCGGCGTGACAGGGTGGTCTCGTGCACGACCTGCAGGAGATCCTCGACCCCCTCAAGAACCCGATCACCTACGCGGTGCCGTTCTTCGTCCTGACGATCCTGGTCGAGCTCGCCGCCCTCCGCTGGCTCGACGACGACGAGCCCATCGGTGGAGACGGGCCCGCCGCGGTGTCGCTGCGCGGCTACGAGGCACGCGACTCGCGAGCCAGCCTCCTGATGGGCGCCGGCTCCCTGGTCAGCACGACGATCTTCAAGATCGGCTCGTTCTTCGTCTTCACCGCGGCCTTCGTCTTCCTCGCACCGTGGGAGCTGCCGACCGACACCTGGTGGTACTGGCTGCTGCTCATCGTCACCCTGGACCTGCTCTTCTACGCCAACCACCGGTTCGTGCACCGCGTCAACGTCGGCTGGGCAGCCCACCAGGCCCACCACTCCAGTGAGTACATGAACTTCACCACCGCGCTGCGGCAGAAGTGGAACCCCTGGTTCGAGCTGATCTTCTTCCTGCCGCTGCCGTTGCTGGGGTTCTCGCCGTGGACGATCTACGTGGCGTTCGCGTTCAACCTGATCTACCAGTTCGCGGTCCACACCGAGGTCGTCGACAAGCTGTGGGCGCCGATCGAGCTGGTCTTCAACACCCCGTCGCACCACCGGGTCCACCATGGCTCCGACCCCGAGTACCTCGACAGCAACTACGCGGGCATCTTCATCGTCTGGGACCGGCTCTTCGGGACCTTCGTCGCCGAGCGGCACCGACCGACGTACGGACTGACCACGCCGGTGGGGACCTATGACGTCGTGACCCTGCAGTTCGGCCACTACGCCCGGCTGTGGCGCGACGTGCGGATCGCATCGTCGAACAGGGAGCGGCTGGCGCTGCTGTTCGGTCCGCCCGGCCGCACCGGTCCTCGGCCCTCATGAACGCCGATGGTGGCGCGGGGGAGTCGATCGAGCTGTCGGTCGGCCAGGGCCGCACGCCGTGGCGCTTCTGGGTGCTCCCGGGCGTGCTGGGGGTGCTGCTCGTGGCGCTGGTCGCCACGTCGGTGGTCCTGCTGCTGGATCGACGCGAGCCGTTGCCGGAGGAGGTCGCCGTGCAACCGGCCGACATCGGCTCGGGCTCGCTCGGTGACGGCGCCGCCCAGCAGGCCGTGGCGCGGGCACGTCTCGCGGCCCGCACGTACTTCACGATCGACTTCACCAGCGTCGAGGCCGACATGGACCGGCTGCGAGGTCTCGGAACGCCGGACTTCGTCGAGGAGTACGACGAGACCGCGGCCGCGCTGGCGCGTCGGGTGAGGGGGCAGCAGCTGCGACTGAGTGCGGTGCTTCCGGACAACGGCGTGGCGACCGAGTACCTCTCCCAGAACGTCGCCCAGCTGCTGGTGTCGGTCGACGTGACGACCCAGCGTGGAGAGCAACGCAGCACCGGTGCCTACCGCACCCGGGTCGTCCTGCAGTGGGTCGAGGACGAGTGGCTGCTCGCCGCCGTGGACGAGGTGGCGTGATGGCTTCCCTGGCTTCCCTGCGTCCCCGGCTCGCGCCCCGCAACGTCCTGCCGCTGCTGACGATCCTGGTCCTGATCGGCTCCGCGCTCAGCCTGGCGCTCGCGCTCACCCGTCCGGACCCCCGACCTCCGGCCGACCTCCCGGGGGCCGACGCCGGCGCGGGCACCTACGTGGCTGCCGACCTGGACGGGCCCGGCGGACCGGCGGTGACGGCGGCGGTGGAGCTGCTGCCGGTCGCGCTGGGCTACGACTTCCGCAACCTGGCCGGGGGCCTCGACGACGCGACCGACACCATGACACCGCCCTTCGCGGAGGCGTTCACCACATCGTTCAACTCCTCCGCCCGACCGCTCGCCAAGCGTCAACGCGCCATCGCGCAGGCTCGGGTGCGCGGTGCCGGGCTGGTGCGGGTGATCGACTCCCAGACGGTCCTGGCCCTGGCGTACGTCGATCAGGTGCTGGTGCAGAGCCGCACGCTCGCACGGTCGGACGCGCCCCAGGTCCTCACCCGCAACCGGGTGCTCGTCCGGCTTGCCCGGGTCGACGGGGACTGGTTGATCGCCAACATCAGCCCGATCTGACCAGGTGTTCGCGGTCGGAAACCGGCGAGACTTGATCGGGCAACGTCAACGGAGGAGCCTCGGCACATGCTGTGGAGAGTGCGCACCACCCTGCTCGACCGTCCCGGGTCCCTCGCCGTCCTCGCCGACGAGTGTGGGCGGGCCGGGGTCAACATCCTGGGACTCCAGGTCTTCCCCGGTGACGGGCAGGTCACCGACGAGCTGGTCCTCAGCACCCCCGACGACTGGGACGACGACCAGCTCGCCGCGCTGCTCGGCAGGGCGGGAGGCGAGAACGTCAACGCCCAGCGGTGCACCGAGGATGCGCTGTCGGACCAGCCGACCCGCTACGTGCAGGCCGCCCGGGCGGTGCTGGCCCAGCCGGCGTCCTTCCCGGACGTCGTGGCGCACCTCTTCGACGCCGACGTCGCACCCGCCTCCGACGTGCACGACGTGATGGAGATGTCGGTCGCCGACGTGCTGGTGCAGATTCGTCGCGTGGCCCCCTTCACCGCGACCGAGCATGCGCGCGGCTCCGCGATGGCAGAGCTGGTCAGTGACGTCCTCGGACGCGAGCGACCGGCCTTCTCGCCGTCCGGCAGCCGACGGATGGGCAGCGGTGCCACGCCGACGTACGCCGTGCGCGGCTCGACGGTGGTCGCGATGGCCGAGGGCACGACCGTCGGCCTGGCCGTCGTCCAGCCGCCCGAGGACGAGAGCGACGTGGTCCGCACGATCGACATCGACGTCGACGCCGCCTGGCAGCGCCGCGGCATCGGCACCCGACTCCTGGGCGACTCCGCGCGCCTCGCGCGGCGACTCGGCGCGGAGGAGGTCATCCTGACGACCGCGCACGACAACCGGGCCGTGCTGCCGATGGTGCTCGCGGCCGGGATGCGGGGCCGGATCCGGATGGCGGGCGAGACGCTGACCGTGCGGATCGCGGTGCGTGAGCTGAAGCCGCTCGCGGAGTAGCCACTGGGGCAGCTCCTACCCGAGCTCTCGGTCGAGATTCATCGCCGCACTGATCAGGCTCAGGTGGGTGAACGCCTGCGGGAAGTTGCCCAGCTGCTCGCCGGTCAGACCCACCTGCTCCGCGTAGAGGCCCAGGTGGTTGGCGTAGGTGAACATCTTCTCCAGCGCCACGCGAGCATCGTCGATCCGGCCGGCACGGGTGAGCGCCTCGACGTACCAGAACGAGCAGAGCGAGAAGGTGCCCTCGGGGCCGTCGAGACCGTCGGTCGTGCGCCCGAGGTCGTAGCGGAAGACGAGGCTGTCGGAGACCAGCCGCTCCTCGATGACCGCGAGCGTCGACAGGAACCGAGGGTCGTCGGGCGCCACGAACTTCACCAGGGGCATCAGCAGCACCCCGGCATCGACGCTGTCGCTGCCCTCGTGGGCCATGAACGCCCCGACCTCGGGATCCCAGCTGTGCTCCATGATGCGGGTGTAGATCTGGTCGCGCACCTCGCCCCAGCGGCTGAGGTCCCCGGGGAGTCCGCGCTGGCGGGCCGTGCGCATCATCCGCTCGATCGCCACCCAGCACATCAGCCGCGACGTGGTGTGGGCGCGGAAGTCGTCGCGGATCTCCCACATGCCGGCGTCGTCGCGCTCCCAGTTGTCCAGGAGCCACTCCACCACTGTCGTCAGGTCGGTCCAGGCGTCGTGCGAGAGGCCGGGGCCGTACTTGTTGAACAGGTAGACCGAGTCGATGAGCTCGCCGTAGATGTCGAGCTGGAGCTGGTCGACGGCGGCGTTGCCGACCCGCACCGGGCGGGAGTCCAGGTAGCCGCGCAGGTGGTCGAGCTCGTACTCCGCGTCCGGGACGTTGCCGTCGATGTCGTAGAGGACCCTCAGCGGCCCGAGGTCCTCCCCGTCCTGACTCTCCAGGCGCTCGCCGAGGCGCCGCGAGAGCCAGGCCATGAAGGCGGCGGCCTCGTCGGTGAAGCCGAGGCGCAGCAGGGCGTAGAGGCTGAAGGCGGCGTCGCGGATCCAGACGAAGCGGTAGTCCCAGTTGCGCCCCCCGCCCACCTCCTCGGGCAGGCTCGTGGTGGGGGCGGCGATGATCGCGCCCGTCGGCTCGTGGGTGAGGAGCTTGAGGGTGATCGCCGAGCGGTCGACCATCTCGCGCCATCGCCCGGTGTAGGTGGACTGGGCAAGCCAGGACCGCCAGTAGCGTGCGGTGCGCTCGAAGAGGTCGTCGATGTCGGCGTCGTCGGGCACCTCCTCGTCCTCCAGCACGTGCAGCGTGAAGCGGGCCTCCTCCCCGGCCTGGAGCCTCACCTCGGCGGTGACCGAGGCGTCATCGGTGTCCAGCGGGTGGGTGGCGGTCAGCCCGAGTCGCAACCCGGCTCCGCTGATGGTCACCGCGTCGTCGCCGGCGTCGACGTCAGGGACGACACGACCGTAGTCGGGTCGCGCGCGCAGCGCGGTGCGCACGGTCACCTCGCCTCGCACGCACGTCACCCGGCGCACGATCCGCTGGTGGTGGTCGGGCTCGTGCGCAGCGACCAGTGGCATGAAGTCGTGCACCTCGGCCACTCCCTCCTCGGTGAGGAAGCGGGTCACCAGGATGGCGGAGTCGGGGAAGTAGAACTGCCCGGTGCGCGTGGAGCCGTCGACGACCTGCATCGTCCAGGACCCGGCGTCCGGGTCCAGGATCGAGCCGAAGACGCTGGGCCGATCGAAGCGCCCGGCGCAGAACCAGTCGATCGTGGCGTCGTCGTCGACGAGGGCGCACGTGCGCAGGTCGCCGATGATCCCGTGGTCGGAGATCGGCTGGAACTCCGCGTCGTCGTCAGGGCCGCGGTGCATCAGGCCTCCGCGCCGAGACGCCACCCGTGCTCGACCAGGTCGACGGCGGCCTGCGGTCCCCAGGACCCCTGCTCGTAGGACTGCGTCTCGGGACGGTCGTCCAGCAGCGGCTGGATGACCTGCCAGAGGCGATCGACCTCGTCGGAGCGGGTGAAGAAGGTCCGCTCGCCGTTCAGCACGTCGAGCAGGAGGCGCTCGTAGGCCTCCAGGGGCTCGCCATCGGGTACGTCGTCGCCCAGGTCGAGGTGGAAGCTGGCGCCCGTCAGGTCCATGGTCGGGCCGGGGAGCTTGGCGCGGACGTCGATCGTGATCCGCGGGTCGTCGGTCAGCTCGAGGACCAGCTCGTTGGCCAGCGGCTCCGCGCCCCGGAGCACGGTCGTGTGCGGCGTGCGGAAGCGCAGCGTGATGGTGCGACGCGAGGCAGCCAGGGCCTTGCCGGTGCGCAGGTAGAACGGCACGTCGCGCCACCGGTCGTTGTCGATGAAGACCTCCATGGCCACGAAGGTCTCGACCTCGGAGTCGTCGGCCACGTCCTCCTCGTCGCGGTAGCCGTCGTACTGCCCGAAGACGACGCGGCCGTGGTCGAGCGGTCGGATGGCCTCGAAGAGTGCGGCCTTGGCGTCGCGCACGCACTTCTCGTCGAGGTTGTCGGGGTCCTCGAAGGCGACGAACCCGAGCAGCTGGCACAGGTGTGTCGAGACCATGTCGCGCAGGCAGCCGGTCGACTCGTAGAAGCTGCCGCGACCCTCCATCGCGAGGGTCTCGGGCACGTCGATCTGGACCGACTCGATGTGCGTGGCGTTCCAGGCGGGCTCGAAGAGTCCGTTGGCGAAGCGCAGCGCCAGGATGTTCTGCACCGCCTCCTTCCCCAGGAAGTGGTCGATCCGGTAGACCTGATCCTCGTCGACGACCTCCTTGAGGGCCGCGTCGAGCTCGCGCGAGGACGCCAGGTCGAGGCCGAACGGCTTCTCGATGACCATGCGGGCGCGGTCGGTGAGGCCCTCGCGGTCGAGCATCGCGATCATCGGCTGCATCGCGGCAGGGGGCAGCGAGAGATACAGCAGTCGGCGTACGTCGGAGGTGTCGGCGCCCTCGTGGTCGAAGGCCTCCTCGGCGGCGCGGACCGCGTCGGCCAGGTCGGCCCCGTCGTCGGCGTTGGCCGTCTGGAAGGAGATCCGACTCAAGAAGTCGTCGAGCGTGTCGCTGTCCAGCTCGTCGCCGACGGTCTCGTCGAGTCCGTCACGCACCTGCTGGCGGAACTCGTCGTCGGTGCCGGGGGAGTGGCGGCCGCTGCCGATGATCACGTAGTCGTGGGGGAGTCGTCCGGCCTCGGCGAGGCGGTAGAGCCCGGGGAAGAGCTTGCGGGCGGCCAGGTCGCCGGTGGCGCCGAAGAGGACGAGGACGTGGGCGGGGAGGGACTCGGTCACCCCCCCAGCCTGTCGGATGCACCAAGGACAGGCCACACCCGAGTGGCCCAAGCCCGGCAGTAGACTCACCCGAGTGGAGGTCCCCGAGAAGTTCGCCGCCCTTGGTCTCACCTACGACGACGTGCTGCTGCTGCCCGGTCACAGCGACCTGGCGCCGGACGAGATCGACACGAGCTCGCGGCTGACCCGCGAGATCACGCTCAAGGTTCCGCTGATCAGCGCGGCGATGGACACCGTTACCGAGTCGCGGATGGCGATCGCGATGGCCCGCGAGGGTGGCATCGGTGTGCTGCACCGCAACCTGTCGATCGAGGACCAGGCCTACCAGGTGGACCTGGTCAAGCGGACCCAGACGGGCATCATCTCCAACCCGGTCACGATCACCCCGGACAAGACCCTCGAGGACCTCGACCGGATCTGCGGCGAGTACCGCGTCTCGGGGCTCCCGGTCGTCGACAGCGACAACCTGCTGATCGGGATCATCACCAACCGCGACCTGCGCTTCACCCCGGTCGCCGAGTGGCCGACCACCAAGGTCGACGAGGTGATGACGCCGATGCCGCTGATCACCGGACCGATCGGCATCTCCCGTGACGAGGCGACGACCCTGCTGCGCAAGCACAAGCGGGAGCGACTGCCCCTCGTCGACGCGGAGGGTCGCCTCGGCGGGCTCATCACGGTCAAGGACTTCGTGAAGTCCGAGCAGTTCCCGCTCGCGTCCAACGACGCCCACGGCCGCCTGATGGTCGGCGCCGCGATCGGCTACTTCGGCGACGCCTGGCAGCGCGCGACCACCCTCATCGAGGCGGGCGTCGACGTGCTCGTCGCCGACACGGCCCACGGCAACGTGCGGATGCTGCTCGAGATGGTCCGGCGGCTCAAGTCCGACCCGGCGACCCGGCAGGTCCAGGTCATCGGCGGCAACGTGGCCACCCGCGAGGGCGCCCAGGCGTTCGTCGATGCCGGCGCCGACGCGGTCAAGGTCGGGGTCGGCCCGGGCTCGATCTGCACCACGCGCGTGGTCACCGGCGTGGGCGTCCCTCAGATCACCGCGGTCTACGAGGCGTCCCTGGCCTGCAAGCCGGCCGACGTGCCCGTCATCGCCGACGGCGGCATGAAGCACTCCGGCGAGATCGCCAAGGCCATCGTCGCCGGCGCCGACTCCGTCATGCTCGGGTCCCTGCTCGCCGGCTGCGAGGAGTCGCCCGGGGACCTCGTGTTCGTCAACGGCAAGCAGTACAAGGCCTACCGCGGGATGGGCTCGCTCGGCGCGATGTCGAGCCGCAGCAAGAAGTCCTACTCCAAGGACCGCTACTTCCAGGCCGAGGTCCTCAGCGACGACCAGCTGGTGCCCGAGGGCATCGAGGGCCAGGTCGCCTACCGCGGCACCCTCTCCGCCGTGGCTCACCAGCTGGTCGGCGGACTCAACCAGTCGATGTTCTACACGGGCTCGCGCACCGTGGCAGAGCTCCAGGACAAGGGCCGGTTCGTCCGGATCACCTCTGCCTCGCTCGCCGAGAGCCACCCCCACGGCGTACAGATGACGGTCGAGGCGCCCAACTACTCCGGTCGCTGAGCACGCACCCGGCTCACCCCCGGGCCGTCAGGAGTACGGCGGCAACAGCCGCGCGAGGAAGGCTCGGTCGTCCAGCTCGCGGGCGGGCGGGGGTGCGTTGGTCGCCGCCGGGGGGTCGCCGGCCTCGGCGAGCACCTCCAGGACGCGCGCCGCGACCTCCGCCGACTCGACGTGCCGCTCGTCGTCCAGCATCACCTCGGCTCGTACGGCGATCCGGAACAGGTCGGGGTCGAGCCCGGCGGCACGGTCGAGCTGCTGGGCGGTGATCGGATGGTCCTCGGGCAGCTGCACGTCCGGAGCGTTGCCCGGCACCGGACGGCCTTCCAGCGCAGCCTGGAGCTGGGCGGCGGCGACGGTGTCGGTCGTGGCGCACTCCCGGTAGTGGGGGAGCAACGAGCGAACGCGCCACTCCTCGAAGGCCAGGGAGCGGTCGTCGTGACCGTCCCGCTCGTCGTGGGCGAGCAGGACGTCGGTCAGCCGACCGGCGGCCATCAGGCCCATGGACACGCCCCGCCCACGGGTCGGGTTGGTCATGGCGAGGGAGTCGCCGACCTGGTGCAGGCCGCGGACCAGCGGTCGACCGTCGCGCACCAGCGAGCGGCTGCGGTTGTCGAAGGCGCCGAGGCAGTACACGTCGGAGGTCGGCCGCAGGACCTGGCACCAGGCCGCGAAGTCGCGGTTGGCCGCGAGCAGCGCGTCGAAGGCCGGTGGGTGGCGCAGCGCCTTGAGGACCGGGTCGCGGTCGTGCGCGGCGAGCGCGATCACGGCGGTGTCGCGGTCGCCGGGGAAGAGCAGCTGGACGTGGCAGGCGAAGCCGTGGATCTCGGCGAACCCGACGTTCGGCGCGGGCTGCTCGCCCTCGACGCGGTAGTGGCGCGAGTAGTAGCGGGCGATGCTGCGGTCCGTGCGCTCGGGCTGGTCGATCCCCTGGTCGTGCAACCAGCCCGTCACGGGTGATCGACGCCCGGCCGCGTCGACCACGACCTCGACCGGCAGGTGGTGACCGTCGGCGAGGACGACCCCCTCGACCCGAGGCACGGGGCCGTCCTGGGCGACCAGGAGAGCTACCGCTGGGGTGGCCCGGTGGCGCACCCCTGCCGGACCGGTGGCGGAGGCCAGCACGTGGTCGAAGAGGTGTCGACGCGTCTGCAGGGCGATGATGTCGGCGTCGCCGGACCTTCCCCCGTCGTACAGCTGCGGTGGCGCCATGCGATCCAGGCCCACGGTGTGGGAGCCGGCCGCGAGCAGGTCGCCCCACACGTCGGGCAGCCGTGACCTGAGCTCGAACCCGGTCCTGGAGCCGAAGCCGTGTGCCTGCACCGTGTGGGGCGCTCCCGGTCGCGACGACGGGGTGTCGCCGGGCTCGAGGAGCACGGGGAGCCCCGGATCGACGAGGGTGACCTGCCAGCCGGCGCGCGCCAGGAGCAGGGCGGTCGCGGATCCGGCGACCGATCCGCCGATCACGGCGGCCGTCCGCCGCTGGGGGCGCATGGAGGGACGATAGCCATCGAGGCGGGCCTCCACCAGGGACACGGGCTCGCCTAGACTGCCCGCCGTGACCGAGATCCAGATCGGCCAGGCCAAGCGCGCCCGGCGTGCCTACTCCTTCGACGACATCGCGATCGTGCCCTCCCGGCGCACGCGCGACCCGGAGGAGGTCAGCATCGACTGGCAGATCGATGCCTACCGCTTCTCGCTGCCGGTCCTGGCAGCGCCGATGGACTCGGTCATGTCGCCGGCCACGGCCATCGCGCTGGGCAGCTTCGGGGGCCTCGGCGTGCTCAACCTCGAGGGGCTGTGGACGCGGTACGACGACCCGAGCGACCTCCTCGCCGAGGTGGCCGGTCTGCAGGGCATCGAGGCGACGGTGCGGATGCAGGAGATCTACACCGAGCCGATCAAGCCCGACCTGATCACCGAGCGTCTGCGCGAGATGCGCGCGGCCGGCGTCACCGTGGCGGGGTCGCTGTCCCCGCAGCGCACCCAGGAGTTCGCCAAGGCTGTCGTCGACGGCGGTGTCGACATGTTCGTCATCCGCGGCACCACGGTCTCGGCCGAGCATGTCTCCTCCCAGGCGGAGCCGCTCAACCTCAAGGAGTTCATCTACGAGCTCGACGTGCCCGTGATCGTCGGAGGCTGCGCGACCCACCAGGCGGCGCTGCACCTGATGCGTACCGGTGCCGCCGGCGTGCTCGTGGGCTTCGGCGGCGGCGCCGCCCACACCACGCGTACCGTCCTGGGGGTCGCGGTCCCGATGGCCAGCGCCATCGCCGACGTCGCCGCCGCGCGACGTGACTACCTCGACGAGTCGGGAGGCCGCTACGTCCACGTCATCGCCGACGGGTCGATCGGCAAGTCCGGCGACCTGGCCAAGGCGATCGCCTGCGGCGCCGACGCGGTGATGGTGGGCTCGCCGTTCGCGCGCGCCACCGACTCTCCCGGGCGGGGCTTCCACTGGGGGGCCGAGGCGCACCACGCCGACCTGCCGCGCGGCCAGCGCGTGCAGTTCGAGCAGGTCGGCAGCCTGGAGGAGATCCTCTTCGGGCCTTCGCGGGTCGCCGACGGCACGATGAACCTCATCGGCGCGCTGCGTCGCTCGATGGCGACGACGGGCTACACCGACCTCAAGGAGTTCCAGCGGGTCGAGGTCGTCGTCGAGTGAGCGAGCTGGACGTCGTCACCATCCACACCGACGGCGCCTGCATCCCCAACCCGGGCCCCGGAGGCTGGGGAGCCCTGCTCCGCCAAGGCAGTCACGAGCTCGAGCTGTGCGGGGGTGAGGCCGGATCGACCACCAACAACCGGATGGAGCTGATGGCTCCGATCCAGGCGTTGGCGGTGCTCAAGCGGCGTGTCCGCGTCGAGCTCTACACCGACAGCACCTACGTGCGCAGCGGCATCACCCAGTGGGTGGCCGGCTGGGAGCGCAACGGCTGGCAGACCAAGGCCAAGCAGCCCGTGAAGAACGTCGACCTCTGGAAGCAGCTCAAGGCCGCCGTCGAGCACCACGACGTGCACTGGCACTGGGTCAAGGGCCACGCCGGCGACGAGGGCAACGAGCGGGCCGACCGGCTGGCGGCGAAGGGGCTCGAGGAGGCGGTCGCTGCCGCCCGGACCTCGGGCTAGGAGCCTTCCGGACGACAGCGCGCCGCAGACGCCGCGATTCGGCAGACTCCTCGTGACACGCCGGAGAGGGGGCTACCGCTCGCGGAGGCCGGCGTTGCGACCGAGGCCGTTGACCGCGTCGCGGACCGATGCCCGCACGGCGAGCAACCGCGCGCGGTCGCCGATGCCCTTCGCGAGATCGGCGACCACACGTCGTACCCGGATCGGGCCGGGGGCGCCGAAGACGTTCCAGGTCAGCGGCACGTACGCCGCCTCGCGCACGCCGAAGGTCCCGTCCGCTCGCTCGCGGAAGGCGAAGCGCACGGCGATGCCCTCGTAGGTCGAGGGCCGGCTCGTCTCCTGCTGCGCCACCAGGTTGCCCATGCCGTAGGCGACCCACGTGCCGTTGACCTTCGTGATCGGCTGGACGACGTGAGCGTGCTCGCCGAGCACCAGGTCGACGTCGTCGGACCGGGTGAGCTCGTCGACCAGTGCGACCTGGTCGGCGTTGGGAAGGTGGTCGTACTCGTTGCCGCCGTGCAGGTGGACGACCACGATGTCGGCGCCGGCCGCCCGGGCCTGGTGCGCCTGGCGGAGCAGGTTGTCGGCGTCCCACATCGACACGCTCCAGGGCCGCCCCTCGGGCAGCGGGAAGCCGTTGAGCCCGTAGGTGCCGGCCACCACGGCGACCCGGACTCCACCGTCAGTGGTCAGGATGACCGGTTCTCGGCGCTCCCGCTTGCTGCGGAACGTGCCGATCGGCGCGATCCCGTGGGCGTCGAGCAGGTCGGCGGTGTGCCGCAACCCGTCCCACCCCTGGTCGATGGAGTGGTTGGAGGCCGTCGTGCACCCGTCGAAGCCCATGCTGGCGATCCAGGGCGCCACCGCCGGTGGGGCCGCGAAGACGGGGTAGCTCTGGAGCGGTTCGCCGGGGAGGGCGAAGGGCACCTCCTCGTGGCACAGCGCCACGTCGGCGAGCCGGACGAGCGGCTTGACCGCCGCGAACATCGGGTCGAAGTCGAACCCGTCGCGGCCGTTGCCCGTGACGGCGTGGTCGGCGGCCGCCGACTGCCACACGGTGTTGTGCCACAGGAGGTCGCCGGCCATCACCAGGGTCGCGCGGCGGGGCGGGGAGGGCGGCTCGGCGGCGGGTGTCGGCGTGGGCGCCGGCGTGGGGACTGGCGCCGAGGTCCGCCCCACGGGAGGCGGCAGGGCCTCGGGCACGACGGGCGTGGCGTCGATCGGCCCGGCGTCGGCGGCCCCCGGGTCAGCCCCGTGCTGCGCAGGCACCAGCGCATCGACCGACGTCAAGGCCAGGGCGGCGAGCGCGGAGAGCGCGGCCATGCTCCGGCGACGGCGGTGCGAGGTCATATGGGGGAGACGCGTCAGCGGCCCGTCTGGTTGCCGGCGGGTGGCGGGGACCTTCGACCTTCGGGTTGGTCCTGGTGGTGGCGGTGGGTGGGGCCGCGCGCGTAGCCGACCTGGTTCTTCGGGGTGCTGGCTGTGGTGGCGGTGGTGGGGCCGCGCGCGTAGCCGACCTGCTCCCGCCGTCAAGGATCGCCTGCGGCGCCCGCTTCGCGGCACCTTCG
>Ga0209094_1000024_pt1 | contig 154863 bp, 147 predicted proteins | sample COGITO_mtgs_1004_2_FD_184790 | JGI IMG/M metagenome (GOLD analysis project Ga0209094, IMG submission 184790) | Pelagic marine microbial communities from North Sea - COGITO_mtgs_100430 (SPAdes) (version 2) | ecosystem: Environmental > Aquatic > Marine > Epipelagic ... | reverse complement strand
GCGCCGTTCAGTCGACCGGGAGAGGCTCGCAGTCAACGGATGCCGCAGGCACCGCGCAGCGGTCGAGCGCAGCGAGATCCTTGACGGCGAGACCCGGTCGACTACGCGCGCGGGCGCCCCACCCACCCCGAAATCACCCGGGCGAGGACTGAGCGCACCGCGCCGTACGCCGCCTCACCCCCGGGGCTAGGCGCCCGTCAGCGAGGCGGCCGCGGTCGCGGCCGAGGAGACGGGCACCAGGATCGGGAGACCGGTGCGCGGATCGGGGAGGATGTCGGCATCCAGCCCGAAGACGGTGGAGAGCATGGCTGGGGTGAAGATCTCCGTGGGCGGGCCCTGCTCGACGATGGCGCCGTCCTTCATCACGACGATGACGTCGCTGTAGCGCGCGGCGAGGTTGAGGTCGTGCAGCACCATCACCACGGTGCGTCCTCGCTCGCGGTTGAGGCGGGTGACCAGGTCGAGCACCTCGATCTGGTGAGCCAGGTCGAGGAACGTCGTGGGCTCGTCGAGCAGCACGAGGTCGGTGTCCTGGGCCAGGGTCATCGCGATCCAGGCACGCTGACGCTGCCCGCCGGAGAGCTGGTCGATCGAGCGATCGGCCAGGTGCAGGGTGTCGGTGACCCGCATCGCGGCCTCGACTGCTTGCTCGTCGTCGGGCGACCACTGCCGGAACCACTTCTGGTGCGGGTGTCGCCCGCGTCCGACGAGGTCGCGCACGAGGAGTCCATCGGGCGAGATCGGGCTCTGGGGGAGCAGCGCGAGCCGCTGGGAGACCTCGCGGGTGGGGACGTCGCCGATGGCGGTCCCGTCGAGCCGGACCCGGCCGGAGGTGGGCTTGAGGAGACGGGCGAGCGTGCGCAGCAGGGTGGACTTGCCGCAGCCGTTGGGCCCGATGATCGACGTCACCTGGCCGTCCGGCACGTCGAAGGTCAGCTCGGAGATCACCGGCGTCACGCCGTAGCCGACCGTGATGTCCTCCGCGCCCAGGCGTGTGGCTCCCGGGCTGCGGGGGTGGGGGCGTTGGGTCATGTCGAGACCTTCCTGTTGGCGCGGACGAGGAGCCAGATCAGGTACGGCGCACCCACGGCCGCCGTGACGACGCCGGCCGGCACCACGAACGGGAGGACGACCCGGGTGATCAGGTCGGCCGCGACCACCAGGACCGCGCCGAGCACCATCGAGGCGAGCAGGGGTGGGCGTGAGCCACCCGTCAGGCGCAGCGCGACCTGGGGCACGACGAGGGCCACGAAGGCCAGCGGCCCGCAGGCGGAGACGGCGACGGAGGCGAGCCCGACCGCGCTGACCAGGATGAGCAGCTGGGTGGTCTGCAGGCGCACGCCCAGCGTGCGGGCGGAGTCGTCGCCGAGCTGCAGCACGTTGAGGTGGCGGACCAGCCAGAAGGACAGCGGCACGAGGACGAGCAGCGTGAGCATCGCCGGCTTGGCCTGGTCCCAGCCGCGGGCGTTGAGGGAGCCGTTGAGCCAGACCTGCGCGCTGGCGGCGTCCTGGATCCGGGCACGGACGAGCAGCCACTCGACGACCGCGAGCAGGGCCGCGCCCAGGCCGATCCCGATCAGCACCAGACGCTGGCCGTCGATGCCGCGGCGCCAGGAGAGCACATAGAGAACCGCGGCCGTCAGGAAGCCACCGAGGAAGGCGGCGAGCGGTAGACCGAGGGTCTGCAGGGTGCCGCCGATGATGCCGCCGCCGTACCCGCTGCCACCGGTGATCACGATCAGCGCCACGGCCCCGGCGGAGGCCCCCTGCGTCACCCCGAGGATGTCGGGGCTGGCCAACGGGTTGCGCGCGAAGGTCTGGCACAGCGCGCCCGAGAGGCCCAGGCACATGCCGACCAGGACGCCGACGGTGGCCTGAGGAAGGCGGAGCTGGTTGATGATGAACTGCGAGCCGCCGTCCCCGCCGCCGAGCAGCGTGCTCACGGTGGTGCCGAAGGGGATGTCGACGTCGCCGAGCGCCAGGTCGAGGACGAAGAGCACCAGGAGCGCCGCCGAGGCCGTGACGGCGACGACAGCCGCCCGCAGCGGCACCCGCCACGAGGCGCCCCCGACGCGCACGGGGTGGGCCGCCGTCCTGGGGCTGGTCAGGACCGCCATCAGACTCACAGGCGCACCAGCCTCAGGCGACGGACCAGGATGATGAAGACGGGGCCCCCGACGAGCGCCATCATGATCCCGACCTGGAGCTCGCCGGGGCGGACGACGAGGCGCCCGATGATGTCGGCGCTGACCACCAGGAGCCCGCCGATGAGGCCGGCGTACGGCACGACCCAGCGGTAGTCGACGCCACCGAGGAACCGGGCGACGTGGGGGACCACGAGCCCCACGAAGCCGATCGGCCCGCACAGGGCGGTCGCGGCGCCTGCCAACAGCATCACGGCCAGGATCCCTCCCGCCTTGTGCCGGCCCGGGCGCATGCCGAGCGAGCGGGCGACGTCGTCGCCGAGCTGCAGCATGTTGAGCCCGCCGGCGCCGGCCACGGCGATCAGCAGGCCGACGACCATGAACGGGGCGATCTGGACCAGGGCCTCGAGACGCGGGCCGTTGACCGAGCCGACGACCCAGAACCGGTAGTCGTCGAGCGTGGTGACGTCGCGCAGCAGGATGGTCTGGGTGAAGGCGCCGAGCAGTGCGCTGACCGCCGTGCCTGCCAGGACCAGCGTCACCGGGTCGGGGCCGCGCTTGGTGGATCCGATGAGGAAGACGAGGGTCGCGGCTCCGCCGGAGCCGATAAGGGCGAACCACGCGTAGCCGAGTGGGTCGTCGATGCCCAGGGCGTAGATGCCGAGCACGACGGCGAACGATGCGCCGGCGGTCACGCCGAGCAGTCCTGGATCAGCCAGCGGGTTGCGGGTGTGACCCTGCATGAGGGCTCCGGCGACCCCGAGGCAGAGTCCGGCGACCAGCCCGACGACCGTCCGCGGCACCCTGAGCTCGCGCACGATGGTGGCCTCGCTGGAGCCGTCGGGGTGCAGCAGCACGTCGACGACGCGGCCGAGCCCGATGTCGCGGGAGCCGACCGCCAGACTCACCAGGGCTACCGCGAGGACGGCCAGCACGAGCAGGGCGATGCCCCGGAGCGAGCCCTGCCGCGGCGGCGTGGTGGTCTCCGGGTGCGCGGTCGGGTGCGCGGCGGTGCTCGTCATAACAAAGGTCAGGCTAACCTTACTGACGATGGTTGGCGATCCCGGGTCCGCGGTCAGGCGCCCCGACGCGGGTAATCTCGGGGGGTGACGAACTCGCTGGGGCAGCCGCAGCAGCCGGCCCTCGTGGGCGACTACACGCTGCTGACCAAGATCGGCGAGGGCGGGATGGGCGTCGTCCACCTGGCGCGCCGGCCCGGAGGCGATCGGGTCGCGCTCAAGGTGCTGCGTCAGCACATCGTCGGCGACGACGAGGCCCGCAGTCGTCTGGCGCGCGAGGTCAGCTCGCTGTCGCGGATCCGCAGCCGCTGGGTCGCCGAGATCGTCGATGCCGACCCCTGGGCGCCGGTGCCGTACGTCGCGACCCGCTACGTCCCGGGGCTGTCCCTGCACGACCACGTCGCGCACGAGGGCGTGATCGAGGGCGGCGACCTGCTGTGGTTCGCCGCCTGTCTCGCCGAAGGCCTCTCGTCGGTGCACGGGGTGGGCGTGCTGCACCGCGACGTCAAGCCGTCCAACGTGCTGATGGAGGGCCGCACGCCGATCCTGATCGACTTCGGCCTGGCCCGCGTCGCCGACGACCCGCGGCTCACCCACACGGGCTGGCTGCTGGGCACGCCCGGCTACCTGGCCCCCGAGATCCTCTACGGCGAGGACGCCACGACCGCCTCCGACGTGCACTCCTGGGCAGCGACGGTCGCCTTCGCCGCGACGGGTCGTTCACCGTTCGGTCGCGGGCCGTCGATGGCGATCATGGACCGGGTACGTCGAGGCCAGCACGACCTCGCGGGTCTCGACGGTGCGCTGCACGACGTGGTCGTCGCGGCGCTGGACCCCGAGCCGCAGCGACGCCCGAGCCTGGAGTCGATCCTTGCGTGGCTGCGACCACAGACCACGCAGCCGTCGCCGCTGCTCGTCGCCCCGCCGGTGCCGCCTCCGGCCGGGGCTCACGACGGCGAGCCCGATCCGTTCGCCGCGACGATGGCGCTCTTCGCCCCCTCCAGCACCGCGCGCCCGACGTACGACGACGGGCCGTCCGCCCCGGCGGCCCCCACGCTCATCGAGCCGCGGGCTCCCGGTGGCACACGGTTGATGCCGAGCGAGCCACGCCAGTGGCCGCCCCCCGCGCCTGCGCAGCCGGCCCAGGCGTCCGGACCGCCTCCGCCCGCCACGACCGCCCCGCCCGCCCCCACCGTCGCCCAGCCCCCGGCCGCCGGGAACCCCTCGTGGCCGGCGCCGTCGGCGTACCCACCTCCGGTCTCCTCCGACCTCTCGGCCTGGGAGGCACCCGACGAGCGTGTCGGGCTGGGGGAGCGCTTGCGCCGTCTCGTGGTGGTGCTCGCGGGCGCCACCGCCGTCGGCGCGGCCTGCGCCGCAGTCCCGTGGATCGCGGTGGCGGTGCTCGTGGTCGCGGTGTGGCTGCTGCGCTCGGGCTCCCTGGCCGCCAGCGGGGTCGAGGCGCGTCGCCAGACCCGGGGCCGCAAGTGGTACGACGGCATCCAGCTGCTGCTGCACGCCCCCTGGCACCTCGTGCAGTCGCTCGGCGGGACGGTCCTGCTCGTGCTGTGGAGTGCTGGGCTGGCCGCGGCCGTGGGGCTGATCTGCTACGCCGTGACCGCGCCGCTGGCCTGGTCGCTGTTCGGCAGCGGTGTGGTGCTCGCGCTGTCGCTGTGGTGGGGGCCCGGTGGGCGTCGGGTGCGCTCGCCGCTCGGGCACGTCCTGGCTCCTGCGAGCCGGACGGTCGGGTGGTGGATGATCGCCGTCGTCGTGCTGCTCGGTGCGGCGGCGGCCGGTGCTGGATGGGTGGCGGTCAACGACGTGTCGTGGACGCCTGCCGCCGACGTGCCGTTCGAGCCCTGATGGCCGGCCGGGGCCGGCCGGGGACGGCCGGATCGTGGGACGCGGGCCACACCGCCCGTCGGCGTGGCACCATGGAGGCATGCAGCACCGCGTCATCATCATTCGCTAGCGCATCGAGCAGCCCGCTCGATGCGCCAACCTCTCGTCCGACGAGGGGTTTTTTTGTTGCCCCAGACCTGCGAACCAGATCGAAGTGAGAGTCACTGATGGACCTGCACGGCGCCTTCCACGTCTACGACACCACCCTGCGCGACGGCGCGCAGCAGGAGGGTCTCAACCTCTCGGTCGCCGACAAGCTGTCCATCGCACGCCAGCTCGACGGCTTGGGCGTGGGCTACATCGAGGGCGGCTGGCCGGGCGCCAACCCGAAGGACACCGAGTTCTTCCGGCGCGCGAGCAGCGAGCTGGACCTGCGTCACGCCAAGCTCGCCGCCTTCGGCTCGACGCGCAAGGCCGGCGTACGCGCCGCCGACGACCCTCAGGTCGCGGCCCTGCGTGACAGCGGCGCCTCCGTGGTGACCCTGGTCGCCAAGTCGCACGACCGCCACGTCGAGCTCGCGCTGCGCACCACGCTCGAGGAGAACCTCGAGATGATCCGCGACACCGTCTCCCACCTGCGCGAGGAGGGGCAGCAGGTCTTCCTCGACGCCGAGCACTTCTTCGACGGCTACCGCCGCAACCGCGACTACGCGCTCGAGGTGCTGCGCACGGCGTACGGCGCCGGGGCCGAGGTGATCGCGCTGTGCGACACCAACGGCGGGATGCTCCCGACGTGGGTCTCCGACGTGGTGCACGACGTCATCGAGACCACCGAGGTGCGCGTCGGCATCCACTGCCACAACGACACCGGCTGCGCGGTCGCCAACACGCTGGCGGCCGTGGACGCCGGTGCCACGCACGTGCAGGGCTGCATCAACGGGTACGGCGAGCGCACCGGCAACGCCGACCTCGTCACCGTGGTCGCCAACCTCCAGCTCAAGCTCGACCACCAGGTGCTGCCGGAGGGGCTGCTCGGCGAGTCGACCCGGATCGCGCACGCGGTCGCCGAGGTCACCAACGTGCCGCCCGCCTCGCGCCAGCCGTACGTCGGCACCTCGGCGTTCGCGCACAAGGCCGGCCTGCACGCCAGCGCCATCAAGGTCGACCCCAACCTCTACCAGCACATGGACCCGGTCGGCGTCGGCAACGACATGCGTCTGCTCGTCTCCGACATGGCCGGGCGCGCCTCGATCGAGCTGAAGGGCCGCGAGCTGGGCTTCGACCTCTCCGGCGACAAGGAGCTCGTCGGCCGGGTGACCGCCCGCGTCAAGGAGATGGAGCAGCTCGGCTACACCTTCGAGGCCGCTGACGCCTCCTTCGAGCTGCTCCTGGTCGAGGAAGTAGAGGGGCACCGCCCGTCGTACTTCGACGTGGAGTCCTGGCGGGTCATCACCGAGACGCTCACCCACCGCGCCGAGTCGGAGGAGGCGGTCTCCGAGGCGACCGTCAAGCTCCGCGCCGCAGGCGTGCGTTACGTCGTCACGGGCGAGGGCAACGGTCCGGTCAACGCGCTCGACTCCGCGTTGCGCTCAGCGATCGTGCAGGCCTACCCGGGCGTCGCGAAGTTCGAGCTGATCGACTACAAGGTGCGGATCCTCGACCAGGGCCACGGCACCGACGCCATCACCCGCGTCCTCATCGAGACCACCGACGGCGCCTCGTCGTGGATCACCGTCGGGGTCGGGCACAACGTCATCGAGGCCTCGTGGGGAGCCCTGGTGGACGGCCTGACCTACGGGTTGCGACGCCAGCAGGCCTGAGCGCCCGGGCCCGCGGTCCTCGCGGACTAGGGTCGGGGCCATGGCCGACCTCCACGACCTGACCGCGCTGGAGCAGGGCGCGTTGATCGCCTCGGGCGAGCTGACCTCCTTCGAGCTCACGGAGCACTACCTGGAGCGCACCGCCCGGCTCGACGACGTCGGTGCCTTCGTCACCGTGACGGCCGATCGCGCGCGTGACCAGGCCCGCGACGCCGACGCGACCCGCGGGGCGGACTGGGCCGGCACCACGCCGCCGCTGTACGGCGTACCGACGGCGATCAAGGACCTCAACCTCACCGCCGGGGTGCGCACCACCTTCGGCTCGGCCGCCTTCGACGACTTCGTCCCCGAGGTCTCCGACGCCGTGACCGAGGCGATCGAGTGGTCGCGGATGCCGAGCCTGGGCAAGACGAGCACGCCGGAGTTCGGCTCGCCCTGCTACACCGAGCCGGAGGGACGACCGCCCGCCGTCACGCCCTGGGACCGGACCCGGATGGCGGGCGGCTCCTCCGGTGGCGCCGCCGCCGCGGTGGCCGCCGGGCTCGTGCCGCTCGCGCAGGGCTCCGACGGCGGCGGATCGATCCGGATCCCGGCCTCGTGCTGCGGCCTCGTCGGCCTGAAGCCCTCACGGGGGCGGATCAGCGGCGCCCCGATGTACGGCGACCCGGTCGGTCTCTCCACGGCCGGGACGCTGGCCCGCACGGTGCGCGACGCGGCCGCGCTGCTCGACGTGCTGGCCGGTCGTCGCGCGGGCGACCCGTCGTGGGCCCAGCCGCCGACGGGGCCGTTCCTCGCCGCGTGCGACCGCGCTCCGGGTCGGTTGCGGGTGGCGCGGTTCATCACACCGGTGATCTCCGACGCGGCCGTGGACCCGGAGTGCGTCGAGGCCTACGAGGGCGCCTCCCGACTGCTGGAGGGGCTCGGCCACGACGTCGTCGACGTGCCCGTGCCGCTCTCGGAGGAGGCGGTGCCGGTCTTCGAGACCTGCTGGGCCGTGCTGACGGCGCTCTCGGCGGCACCACCGGAGCGTGAGCACCTGATCCGGCCGCTGACGCGGTGGCTCGCGGCGCGGGGACGGGCCGTGACCGGGCCGGAGTTCGGCCTGGCGATCGGCGCGATGCGTCGGTTCGCCGCGGCTGCTCTCGAGGCCCTCGAGCCGTACGACGCGGTGCTGACGCCCACCCTGGCTGCGCCGCCGCTGCTCGTCGGCGAGCTCCGGAACGACGCCGACCCTGCCCGCGACTTTGAGGCCCAGAAGGCCTTCACCCCGTGGACCTCGGCCTGGAACGTCACCGGCATGCCGGCGGTCAGCCTGCCGCTGCACTGGACCCCGCACGGCCTGCCGGTCGGGGTGATGCTGGCCGCGCGTCCCGCCGAGGAGGAGCTGTTGCTCTCCCTGGCCGCCCAGGTGGAGGCAGCAGCACCGTGGCGCGACCGGACGCCACCGAGATGGACGTGAGCCTCAGTCCACGCTCCAGGTGCTGCGGAACTCCTCGGGCGTGAGCTCGTCGAGCTGCTCGCGGATGTGCTCGAGCAGGACACCGGCGTCCTCGGCGTTGCCGACCGGCACCCGCAGCTCCTCGACGCCGTCCACCCGGCGGCGCACGACGACCTCTCCGCCGCTGGAGAGCTCGAACAGGCCGCCGAACATCGCACACCACAGGTCGAGCGCGCCGAACGTGTAGCGCCGCAGCCTGCTGCGCGTCGGCGGCTCGAGGTCGTGGACGTAGACGTCTCCCGCGCACGTCGGGTCGAGGGTCGCGGTCACCCAGCCATCGTAGGTCGGGACAGCCCCTGACGAAATGGCCCCTGGACGGCCCGATCAGGGGCCACTTCGTCAGGGACTATCCCGTGAACCAGCCCGGAGCCGCAGCCGTGAACGCGGTCGGCTCGAGGCCCCCGGCTCCCTCGGGCAGCACGGCCCGCAGCGGTACGCCGGTGCCGCGCGGCAGGTCGGTCCGGTTGCAGGTCTCGGCGAGGCCGGGGGAATCGGGCCACGACCCGATGATCAGGGACGTCGGCTCGATGCCGCGCGAGCGCAGCGCGCCGACGGTCAGCTCGGTGTGGTTGAGGGTGCCGAGGCCGGCGGCGCAGACGACGACGACCTCTACGGGCATCATCGCGCCCAGGAGCGCGGCGAGGTCGGCGATCGTGCCGCCCTCGTGGTCGAGGCGCACCAGTAGCCCACCGGCGCCCTCGACGATGACGGTGTCGTAGCCCGAGGCGAGGTCCAGGATCGCGGCGGCGTGCTCGGCCACGGTCGGCAGGGGCAGCCGGGCGCGGCGGGCGGCGGTGTCGGGCGCGAGGGGCTCGGGCAGCGTGACCAGGGTCCGGGTGTCGCACCCGGTGAGCCGTGCCACCACGTCGGCGTCGCCCTCGTCAGCGCTGTCGCCCGATGGGTCCGGACCCGCCACGATCCCGGTCTGCGCGGGCTTCACGACCAGCACTCGCCCGTCGGCGGTGCACGCGAGCGCGGCCGTGGCGATCGTCTTCCCGACGTCGGTGGAGGTGCCGGTGACGACCACCAGACGGGTCACTGGTGCTCCTTGGCCACGGCCACGAGCACCTCGACCGCCCGCGACCACTCCTCGTTGGAGAGCCCGGCGTTGACGGTGATCCGCAGCCGCGAGATGCCGTCGGGCACCGACGGCGGGCGGAAGCAACCGACGCGCACACCCTGGTCGGCGGCGGCTGCCTGAGCGGCGACGGCCGCCTGCGGAGACGGCATCGGGACCGACAGCACGGCCCCCACACTCGGTGGGACACCGAGAGCGGCGGCGAGGTCGGCCACGCGTGCCTGCACGACGCCGGGCAGGCCGGGCTCGGCGACGAGGACCTCCAGCGCGGCCAGCGCGCCGGCGGCCGCGGCCGGCGCGAGGCCGGTGTCGAAGATGAACGGTCGCGCTGTGTTGACCAGGTGCTCGATGATCGCCGGAGCGCCCAGGACGGCGCCGCCCTGGCTGCCGAGCGACTTCGACAGCGTCGCCGTCACCACGACGTGCGGCTGCCAGGCCAGGCCGGCCGCGTGCACGAGTCCGGGGCCGTGGACGCCCACGCCGTGCGCCTCGTCGACCACGAGCAGGGCGCCGGCCGCCTCGCAGGTCTCGGCGAGCTCGACGAGGGGCGCGGCGTCGCCGAGCACGGAGTAGACCGACTCGGCCAGCACGAGGATCCGCTGCCCGGCGCCCACGCCGCCGGTGACGGCACGACGTACGGCCTCGACGTCGTTGTGCGGGACCACGGCCAGGGAGGCTCGCGACAACCGGACGGCGTCGATGAGCGAGGCGTGGATGTGGGCGTCGGAGACGACCAGGGTGTCGCGGTCGGCCAGGGCTGCGACCAGGCCGAGGTTGGCGTGGTAGCCGGTGGAGAAGCACAGCGCCGCGGGCTGATCGAGGTAGGCGGCGAGCGCTCCCTCCAAGGATGCGTGCAGGTCGAGGGTGCCGGTCACCAGCCGGGAGGCACCGGACCCGGCGCCCCACACCCGGGCGGCTTCGGCGGCGGCAGCGGTGACACGCGGGTCGCGGGCCAGCCCGAGGTAGTCGTTGCCGGCGAGGTCGAGGGTCGTGTCGTCGGCTGCGCGTGGCCGCAGCGAGCGCTCCAGGCCGGCCGTACGGCGTGCCGCGGCCTGCTCGACCAACCAGGCGGACCAGCCGGGCCCGGGTGACGCGGCCATCAGGCGACCTCGACCGCGGCGGCGATCGCGGTGCAGATCCGGGCCACGTCCTGCTCGGTGGAGACGTACGGCGGCATCGTGTAGATCAGGTCGCGGAAGGGCCGCAACCACACGCCGTACGACGCCGCCGCGTCGGTCGCGGCAACCACGTCGACGTCGTGGTCGAGCTGGACCACGCCGACGCCGCCGATGGTGCGGACGTCGCTCACCCCGGCGGCGGCGTGCAGCGGCGCGAGCCCGCCGACCAGACCGGCGTGCAGACCGGCGACCTGCGCGCGCCAGTCGTTGGCGACGAGCAGGTCGAGGCTGGCCAGTGCGACGGTGCAGGCCAGGGCGTTGCCCATGAAGGTCGGCCCGTGCATCAGCACGCCCGACTCCGAGCCGGAGATGCCGCGCGCGACCCGGTCGGTGCACACGACCGCGGCCAGCGAGAGGTAGCCGCCGGTCAGCGCCTTGCCGAGACACATGATGTCGGGCACCACGTCGGCGGCCTCGCCGGCGAAGAGCGTCCCGGTGCGGCCGAAGCCGGTGGCGATCTCGTCGAAGATCAGCAGCAGCCCGTGCTCGTCGGCGACCTCGCGCATCACCCGGAGGCAGTCGTCGCCGTAGATCCACATGCCGCCGGCGCCCTGGAGCACGGGCTCGACGATGATCGCGGCGACCTCGTGTGCGTGCGCGGCAGCCACCGCTGCGAAGTCGTCCGCCCAGGACTGCAGGTCGCCGTCGGGTGCCGGTGGGCGCGGTGCGAAGACCTGCTGGGCGAGCACCCCGCTCCACATCGTGTGCATCCCCCCGTCGGGGTCGCACACGCTCATCGCCCCGAAGGTGTCGCCGTGGTAGCCGCCGCGCACCGTCAGCATCCGGGTGCGCTCGGGCCGCCCGGTGCCGCGCTGCCACTGCAGCGCCATCTTGAGCGCGACCTCGACCGACACCGAGCCCGAGTCGGCGAGGAAGACCCGCTCCAACGGGGCCGGGGTGATCTCCACCAGCCGCTGGGCCAGGCGGATCGCCGGGGCGTTGGTGAGCCCGCCGAACATCACGTGCGCGAAGTCGACCGAGCGCACCGCCGCCTCCATCGCGGGGTGGCCGTAGCCGTGGATGGCGGCCCACCACGACGACATACCGTCGACGAGCTCCGACCCGTCGTCCAGGCGCAGGCGCACCCCCGCGGCCCCGGTGACCATCCGCACCGGTGTCGGGTCGGTCATCGACGTGTAGGGGTGCCAGACGTGCTCGCGGTCGAAGGCGAGCAGCGCGTCGGTCGGGGGCGTGGCTGTCACAGGGGGCTGGGGCGGTCCGGGTGGGGTGCGGGTGCCGCTGCTCAGGCGTTGGGTACGGCGGTCGTGCCGGCGCCGCGGCGACGCTTCTCGGGGTCACGCGAGACGGCTGCGGTCTCCTCGGTGTCCGGCTGGGCGCCGAGGACCACGAACCCGTTGTCGCGGATCAGCTCGAGGTCGGCCTCGGCGGCCTGACCCTCGGAGGTGAGGTAGTCGCCGAGGAAGATCGAGTTGGCGACGTGCAGGGCCATCGCCTGCAGGGAGCGCAGGTGCATCTCGCGGCCGCCGGCGATCCGGATCTCGCGGTCGGGGCACACGAAGCGCGCCATCGCGAGGATCTTCACGCAGCGGGCCGGGGTGAGCTCCCAGGTGTTCTCGAACGGCGTGCCGTCGAAGGGCATCAGGAAGTTGACCGGGATCGAGTCCGACTCCATCTCGCGCAGCGCGAAGAGGGCCTCGACGAGCTGCTCGTCGCTCTCCCCGAGGCCGGCGATCAGGCCGCTGCACGGGGACAGCCCGGCGGACTTGGCCTTGCCGACGGTGTCGACGCGGTCGGCGTAGGTGTGGGTCTGCACGATCTTGTCGTGGTGGGACTCGGCGGTGTTGATGTTGTGGTTGTAGGCATCGACCCCGGCGTCGCGCAGGCGCTCGGCCTGGCCGTCCTTGAGGAGTCCGAGGCAGGCGCAGATCTCGACGTCGGGGTGCTCGGACTTGATCGAGCCGACCATGTCGGCGACGCGGTCGACGTCCTTGTTGGTGGGTCCGCGCCCCGAGGACACCATGCAGACGCGGGTGGCGCCGCCCTTGAGCCCGGCGGCGGCCTGCTCGAGGGCCTCGTCGGTGTTGAGCCACTTGTACTTCAGGATGTCGGCGGTGGAGCCGAGCGCCTGGGAGCAGTAGTTGCAGTTCTCGGGGCACAGCCCGGACTTCAGGTTGACGAGGTAGTTGACCTTGACGGTGTTGCCGAAGTGCTCGCGGCGCAGGCGCCCCGCGGCGGCGACCACCTCGATCAGCTCGTCGTCGTGGGCCCGCAGGACCGCGAGTGCGTCGTCCTCGGTCGCCGGCTTGCCGTCCAGGATGCTGGTGGCGAGCTGGTCGTAGACGGTCATGAGCGCTCCTGCGTGCTGGTCCTGGGGGTGGTGGGCATCGGTGCTCAGTATGCCGACCAGCGGCAGCCGGCACGGGAGTGGTCCAGGGGATGTCGGTGCGACGGCGGCGTGAGGTCAGCCGGCCGGCTCGGCCAGCGCGGCGATCGCCAGCATCAGCAGGGCGAGCAGACCGAAGCCGACCTTGCGCCACCAGCCGGTGCAGGTGCGCAGCGCTGTCACGCAGATCAGTGCGTAGTAGAGCGCGAAGGCCCGCGAGGCGACCGCGACGATCGTGTACGTCGGCACGGTCGCGGCGAGGGTCAGGGCGGCGGTGCCGCTGATCAGGAAGGGCCTGGGCCCGGACATCCAGGAGGACAGGCCCCGCAGGTTGCCGTCGGCCGAGGCGGTGTCGGCGGTGGCCGCGCTGAACTGGCTGAGCACCGCCGAGATCACCAGAGGCAGCACCAGCAGCGGGGCGGCGCGCTCGGTGATGTCGATGAGCGTGGTGTCCGCCCCGTCGTCGGTGCCCAGTCCCATGAACGGCGTGGAGACGACCACGAACCCGACGTACACGACGGCCGCCAGCACCTGGGCCACCTGCGACGCACGGATCCGCGTGGGGGCGTCGTAGTCGTCGGCGAGGTAGCGGACCGTCTCGAACCCCTGGACGGTGATCACGATGCCGCCCAGCACGAGCAGGGTCCGCCACAGGCTCTCGTCGGGGACAGGTGGCAGTGCCAGGTCGCCGCCGGCGAGGTCGACCCCGCCCCGTACGGCCAGGGTCGCGCCCAGTGCGACCGTCAGCGCGAGGACGACGCCCAGGCTGATCCGGTCGAGGGTGTCGAGTCCCGAGAAGCCGCGCGCGACCCCGATGACCACGATCAGCACGATCGCTCCGCAGGCGATGATGCGCTCCACCACACCGTCCGAGCCGCCCGCGGTGAACTGCACGACGTACTGAGCCATGATCCGCAGGTACAGGGCGACGGAGATGACGTAGGCGACCACGATCACCGCGTCGGCGAGCTTCTCGAGCCGCACGGTCGTGCGGTCCAGCGACCCGTCGGCCGCCTGCGGCTCGATGACGCGTACGCCGTGACGCACGGCAATCCCGACGAGCCAGGCCACTGCCACGACACCGAGGGCGCCGAGCACCGACCAGCGTCCGAGGACGCCCTCGAGGACGGGCACGATGATGAGCAGGCCCGAGCCCAGGATGGAGGCAAGGGGAGTGACGGTGGCGCGCAGCACCGTGCCGCGAGAGAGCGGGGCCCTGGCGCTCACGCCTCGCCTCCGACGTCGACGACGGTCCCGCGGAGCTCGGCGAGCAGCACGGCACCCGCGAGGTCGATGCGGGTGCTGCCCAGGGTGGCGGTGTCCAGGTCGACACCGGTGAGGCTGGCACCGCGCAGGTCGGCTGAGCGGAGGTCTGCCTGGCGCACGGACGCGTGGTCGAGCCGCGTGTCGCGCAGCACCGTGTCGCTCAACGTGGCCATCGACAGGTCGCTCTCCCGCAGGTCGAGGGCCGACAGGTCCAGGCGGTTCAGGTCCGCGCCTCGCAGGCTGACCCCGAGCCACTGCCCGCCGCGCACGGTCATCGGCCGCAGCGTGCACCGGGAGAACGACGAGCCGGTGAGCTTGCAGCCGTCCCACGTGGTGTCGAAGAGGTTGGAGCCCTCGAAGGTGCAGGTGACGAATGCCGACGCCACGTGGGTCGAGGAGTTGAGCCGGCAGCTGCGGAACGTGCAGTCCTCGAGGTGCGCGCCGGCGGTGGTGACCTCGCTGAGGTCGACGTCGACGAACGTGACCCCGACGAAGCGGGAGTCCTCCAGGTCGTCGCCGTACCAGTCCTCGCCGCGGATGGTGCCGCCCTCGCGCTCGATCCGGGTCACCCCGCCAAGCCTGGCACACGCGCCGACGGCCTGACCCCGGCTGTCGGCGCGACCCGGTCCACTAGGCTCCTGCCCGATGAAGGCATGGACGAGCACGAGCAGCCGCGGACCGGGAGCGACATGACGGCCCGCGTCATCGACCCCGCGACGCTCGCCCGGGCCTTCCGGACCGAGGTGTCGGCCGACGTCGTCCGGCTGTCGGCCGAGCGCGGTCGCCCGCTGCGCATCCTCGGGCTGCTGAGCCAGGCCGAGGGCCCGGCGCACACCTACGCCACCTGGGCACAGCGGGGTGGGGCCGCCGTCGGGATCGACGTCGTGCTCAGCCACGTGAGCGAGCAGGACGCCGCGGCGGCGGTCGCGCAGGCCAACGCGGACCCGGACGTCGACGGGATCTTCTGCTACTACCCGCTGGCCGGCCCGACCGACGACCCGTGGCTGCGCGAGCTCGTCGACCCGCGCAAGGACGTCGAGGGCATGCACTCGTTCTGGAGCCGGATGCTCTACGAGAACCGTCGTGAGCTCGACACCGGGTCGCGCGCGATCCTGCCCTGCACGCCTCTGGCCATCCGCAAGCTGCTCGGTGAGGCCGGTCTCGGCGGCACTGCAGCCCAGGCCCCGCTGGAGGGCGTGGTGGTGGTCGTGATCAACCGCAGCGAGGTGGTCGGCCGACCCCTGGCGGCGATGCTCGCCAACGACGGCGCCGAGGTCGTCTCGCTCGACGTGTCGAGCACCCAGCTCTTCGAGCCCGCGATCGGGCGCCACGCCCACGGGGTGCGCGACAGCGACGAGGACCGCCGCTCCGCCCTGGCCCGTGCCGACGTCGTCATCACCGGGGTGCCCTCGCGGTCCTTCACCCTGGTGGGGGCCGACGAGATCGCCCCCGGCGCCATCTGCGTCAACTTCAGCCAGTTCCGCAACTTCGACGACTCGGTGCAGGACAAGGCCTCCGTCTTCATCCCGCGCGTGGGGCCGATGACGGTGACGATGGCGATGCGCAACCTCGTGCGCCTGGCAGAGCTCTGACCCCCGCGCCGCCCACCACTCAGTCCAGCACCCAGCCCACCACTCAGCCCAGCAGCCGCTCGCACTCCTCGATCAACCGCGCGCGCAGCGGTGCGCCCCGGTCGGCGAAGGCCGACTGGGCCTCGGCGTAGGCCCGCTTGCCCTCGGCGGTCTCGACCCGGACCGGGTCGAAGGGTTCGCCGTCGATGTCCAGCCCCGTCAGGTCGTACGGCGCTGCTCGCATGTCGAGCACCCGGATCTCGCGGGCCAGCTCGAAGCAGTCGGCGACGAGGTCGGAGCTGATCATGGGGGTCAGCCGGAACGCGTGCTTGTAGAGGTCCATGCCCGCGTGCAGGCAGCCCGGCTGCTCGAAGGAGGGACGGTCATCGCGGCCGGGGGAGAGGGTGTTGAGCGGGCGCGCCGGAGCGGTGAAGAAGCGGAAGGCGTCGAAGTGCGAGCACGCGATCCGGTGCGACTCCACGACCTCGTCGGTGCGCTCGGCCCCGAGCCGCAGCGGCCAGTCGGCGTGGCGGGCCTCGTCCTCGTCGAGCCGGTAGACCATCGCCCACTCGTGCAGCCCGAAGCAGCCGGTGTGCGCCGGACGCGCTGCCGTGGCGCTGAGCAGTCGGTGCAGCGCGGTGACCAACGGCCGCTGAGAGTCGACGTACGCCGGGTCGACGCGTGCGCCGCCGTCGGTCGCCGTGTAGCCCTTCAGGCGGGCGTAGTCGTCGACCCCGCCGAGCAGCTCGATGCCGGCGCCGGGGTGCCAGCGCCGCAGCTGGGCGGGCCGCTGGGAGTAGTAGGTGAAGAGGAAGTCGTGCACGGGGTGCTTGACCCGGGCGTCGCGGCGCTCCAGGTGCGGGCGGACGAACGCATCGACCCGCTCTCCATGGGTGGCGGCACGGGCCCGCCACGTCGTCTCGTCGAGGGTCTCTTCGCCGACCGTCTCCTGCGCGATCTCCACGGTGCCCACCCCCACAGCCAAGCCGCGACCGCGCAGGCTGGCAAACCAAGGCGGGTGGCCGCTCTCCGGGCTGCGAGGTCTGACCGACCGGAGGAGTCGCAGCGCCCCACCCCCTCGCTAGGGTCGGGGGGTGCGTATCGCGAGATTCACCACCGGTGACGAACCCAGCTACGGCGTCCTCTCGGGCGAGCTCGACGCCTTCGGTCAGCCCGAGGACGACGCGGTCCTGGTCGCGCTGGCCGGAGACCCGATGTACGTCGGCCTCAAGCTCCTCGAGACCGAGCACCAGCTCGCCGACGTGCGACTCCTGGCGCCGGTGCTCCCGCGCAGCAAGGTGATCGGGATCGGGCGCAACTACGCCGCCCACGCGGCCGAGCTCGGCAACGACGTGCCCGAGGAGCCGCTGATGTTCCTCAAGCCCAACACCAGCGTCGCAGGACCGGGCGACCCGATCTTCTACCCGCCGCAGACGAAGAACCTCCACTACGAGGGAGAACTGGCCGTCGTGATCGGTCGGATCTGTCGCGACGTACCGAACAACATGGACGACGTCAACAGCGTCATTTGGGGCTACACGATCGGCAACGACGTGACCGCCCGCGACCTGCAGCGCTCCGACGTCCAGTTCACCCGCGCCAAGGGGTTCGACTCCTTCTGCCCGCTCGGACCGTGGATCGAGACCGACCTCGACCCCCAGCACTTCATCGGCGGGGTGCAGCTGCAGACGCACCTCAACGGCGAGGTCGTCCAGGACGGCTCCACGGCCGACATGATCTTCGACATCCCCGCGCTGATCGCCCACGTGTCCAGCGTGATGACGCTCCTGCCCGGGGACGTCATCCTCACCGGCACCCCCGAGGGTGTCGGTCCGATGGAGGTCGGCGACGAGGTCGAGGTCTCGATCGCCGGTCTCGGCTCTCTCACGAACAAGGTGGCCCAGCGTTGAGCACCCCCGACCAGCCCGTCCCCGACCACGCCCTCACCGACCACGAGGTCCCCGACGGGGCCCGACCCGTGCGCGTGCGGATGGCGCCGAGCCCGACCGGCAGCCCGCACGTGGGACTGGTCCGCACGGCCCTGTTCAACTGGGCCTTCGCCCGCCACCACGGCGGCACGTTCGTCTTCCGGATCGAGGACACTGACACCGCCCGCAACACCCAGGAGTCCTACGACGGGCTCCTGGACCTGTTCGGCTGGCTCGGGCTCGACTGGGACGAGGGTCCCGGCGTCGGCGGTCCCTATGGGCCCTACCGCCAGTCCGAGCGCGGTGACCTCTACCGCGACGCGCTCGCCAGGTTGACCGAGGCCGGCTACACCTACCCCTGCTACTGCACCAACGACGAGGTCGTGGCGCGCCACCAGGCGTCCGGCTCCAAGCGACAGGGCTACGACCGGTTCTGCCGCACGCTGACCCCCGAGCAGGTCAATGCCTTCGAGGCCGAGGGGCGCTCCGCGGTCACCCGTTTCACCATGCCCGACGGTGCGATCGTCTTCGACGACCTCGTCCGGGGCCAGGTGAAGTTCGACAGCCGCGACGTGCCCGACTACGCGCTGGCCCGCGCCAACGGCGACCCGCTCTACCCGCTGGTCAACCCCGTCGACGACGCGCTGATGGAGATCACCCACGTGCTGCGCGGCGAGGACCTGCTCTCCAGCACGCCGCGCCAGATCCCCCTGTACGCCGCGCTGGCCGAGGTCGGCATCGGCTCGGGAGCGCCGGCGTTCGGTCACCTGCCCTACGTGATGGGCCAGGGCAACAAGAAGCTCTCCAAGCGCGACCCCGAGGCCGACGCCCTGGGCTACCGCCGCTCGGGCTTCATCCCCGAGGGGCTGCTCAACTACCTGGCGCTGCTCGGCTGGTCGATCTCCGGGGACCGCGACATCTTCTCCCTCGACGAGATGGTCGAGGCGTTCGACATCAAGGACGTCAATCCCAACCCGGCCCGCTTCGACCTCAAGAAGGCCGATGCGATCAACACCTCACAGCTGCGCCTGCTGTCGCTGCAGGAGATCTCCCACCGGGTGCTGCCCTTCCTCAAGGAGGCCGGCGTCGTCTCCGACCCGGTCACCGACGCCGACGCCCAGCTGCTCGAGCTGGCGATGCCGCTGATCGCCGAGCGGATCAACAAGCTCGCCGAGGCCCCCGACATGCTCGGCTTCCTGTTCGTGGACGAGGCCGACTTCGTGCTCGACGAGGCCGACGCGGCCAAGCTGCTCGACGAGGCCGGGCTCGAGGTCGTCCGGGCGGCCTACGACGCCGTGGTGCCGCTCGAGGCGTGGTCCACCGACGCGATCCAGGCCGCGCTGCAGCAGGCGCTCGTCGAGGAGCGCGGACTCAAGCCGCGCGTCGCCTTCGGGGCGGTGCGGGTCGCGATCACGGGCCGGCGGATCTCCCCGCCGCTCTTCGAGTCGATGGAGCTCCTAGGGCGCGAGCGCAGCCTCTCGCGGCTCCAGAGCGCGCTGGGCTGAGGCTCGATGAGCGACCGGGAGCAGCCGTCCTACGGTCCGTCGCAGACCGGGGCGCCCTCCGGGGCTCCGGTCGCCGCCTCGCCCGGGCCGGATGCCGAGGAGGTCGCCGGGCTGGAGTACCACCGGATCTACCGCGCAGGGCGTCGGGGCTGGGGCTGGTACGTCGGGGGCATCGCGACGCTGGGCGTCTTCTTCCTGCTGGTCAACGTCATCATCGTGATCGTCGGCTCGATCGCGATCCTGCTCGCCACGGGTACGCCGTTGGACGAGCTGGGCGACCGGCTGACGGCCCTGGCCGACACCGGCGACGTCACGCCGTCGGTGCTGCTGTTCCTCAACGCCGTGCTGATCCTCACGATCCCGGCCGCGTGGTTCTGCGCCCGGGTCTTCCACGACATCAAGCCCCGCTGGCTCGCCTCCGTCGCGCCCCGGATCCGCTGGAAGTGGCTGCTGATCTCCTTCGGCCCGGCGCTGTTGTCCCTGGTCGTCGCCATCTTCTTGGGGGCGCTGCTGCCCGGAGCCGAGAACGAGGACGTCACCGGAGGCGTCAACGACTTCACCGACACCACGCGTGACTTCCTGCTCGTGATCGTGCTGCTCACCCCGCTGCAGGCCGTGGCGGAGGAGTACGCCTTCCGCGGCTACCTGACCCAGGCGTTCGGCAGCCTCGTGCGCGACCCGATGAGGGCGCGCTACCTGGCCGTGATCGGTCCTGCCGCCCTGTTCGCCGCAGCGCACGGGGGACAGAGCCTCCCGGTCTTCTTCGACCGCCTCGCCTTCGGTCTGGTCGCCGGCGTCCTGGTGATCGCCACAGGTGGTCTGGAGGCCGCGATCGCCTACCACGTGCTCAACAACCTGCTCGCCTTCGGCATCGCCCTCTTCTTCGGCGACATGACCCAGGCCCTGAACCCGGGGGAGGGGAGCTGGTGGGACATGGTCGTGAGCACGGCCAAGTCCGGCATCTTCGTCGTGCTGACGATCTCCCTGGCCCGCAGGACGGGCCTGCAGACGCGGACGGCACCGGGCGTTTTGGAGCCGCCCCGAAGCCCCGTGTAGTGTTTCTCCTCGGTCCTCCGGAGCGCTTCCGGGCGGTGTCGGAGGGGCCAAGCTCTACGAAATCAGTAGAGTTAATGGGATATGGTGTAATTGGCAACACGACTGGTTCTGGTCCAGTTATTCTAGGTTCGAGTCCTAGTATCCCAGCGAGTTGTGAGTCCCGATCGACAACAGGGGCTCACGATTTGTGGCAGTGCCGAAGCATTGGCTAGGCTCTGCCAGGTTGTTCAGGCCCCCGTTGTGTAGCGGCCTAGCACGCCGCCCTCTCACGGCGGTAGCGCCGGTTCGAATCCGGTCGGGGGTACAGATCGTGCAGGGGGCTCTGACCAGCGGAAACGTTGAGTCGAAGCCCCTTTCCGCGTTGGAGCCACGAAGTGGTTTCTGGGTAGCGTCCCGTCTGTGTCCCGTCCCAGGTCCTTCGCAGACCGCGGCGCCGCGGCTCGCGGGGACACTTGCGTCCGTATGGTGCGATCTGCATCCGCCTAGACTGAGGTCATGACCGAGGCGCGCGAGGAGTTGATCCATCTCATCGATGGGTTGCCCGAGGAGAAGGTGAGCACTCTGCTGGCCACGGCTCGCGCACTCAGCGCGCCGAAGGCTCAGGGCGAGCGGTCGTGGCCGCCGGCGCGAAGTTCACCTACAACGACCCCTCCCAGACGACCTCGATCACCCCACCCGGCGGCACCGCCCGCACCCAGGCCTACGACGGGGTCATGCAGGACCGTCGCACCCAGGACAGCGAGACCACCATGTCCTACGGCTACGCGGGACTCACCGCCCAACAGACCGGGACCGTAGGCACCGCGGGACACGCCGAGCTGTTCGTCCGCGACCCCGCCGGCACGCTGATCACGATGCTCGACAACACCACCGGCACCCCCTCAAGCATCGGCCAGGCGACCTACTACCTCCTCGACGACCAAGGGTCGGTGATAGCCACGATCGCGGACACAGAGCCGTCCTCGACCCAACCGGTCGGTGTGACGCGACACCTTTACGAGCCCTACGGACAAACCATCCGCGACTGGACCCAACCCGACCCCGGCAACGGCGACTCCGGCTCCGAGAACCCAAACCTGACCGCACCGGCAACCGACTACAACCCCTTCGGCTACATCGCCGGCTACACAGACCCCGACACAGGACTCATCAAATTCGGCACTCGCTACTACATCCCCCAACTCGGGACCTGGACCCAACCAGATAGCGAGCAGGGATCGTCAGGTACTCCTCCCTCCCTCAATCTATTTGCCTATTCTCGAGGCAATCCAGGAAATTTGACTGACCCTTCCGGGAGGTTTCCAGGAGAAGATTTCTTGGCGATAGATTCTGTCGGGGATGCGTTCCTGGTTGCCGGTGTGAATCTTGGCGTCCAAGCACTGATCAGCGCTCCGCTTTCGTTGGGCTGCACAGGCGGTATAGCCGTGGCTACAGGGCTCGCTGGCACCATTGCTGGTGCTGTTGGTTGCGCCGCTTTGACCGCGACTGTGAGCGGCTTTATTAAGGGTCAAATCTACGAAGAAGTCGGTTATGAATACTGATCGGAGACGTTTTGTTGACCAACATTTGGCAGTCACTTTTCAAAAAGAGAGATGAGAGGAAGATGCAGAATCTCTCGTTCGGACTAACTTGGATACCGATAGTGATCGGCGTTGTGCTCTTGATTGGGATGGCAGTCACTGTCATGTTGAGGTCGACGGGTTGACGATCAAGCCGCGATGTGTGCGAGGTCGCTAATCTTTTGAGGAAAGTGATGCAAGGTCAACAGACCTTGGTAGTTCACCATGGGGTTGGTCGAAAGTAGACAGTCTTGTTCGACTCTCCGAGGTGAACGATTCGTCATGCGTCCCTTTGTAGCGTGGGACCGCGCTGTGCGACTTGGATTCGAGTCTGTGTCCCGCCTGCGTCCCGCCTGAGGCCCGTTGGTGACAAACACCGTTCGTCGCTCGCAACCGCAGAACACGCTGCCTGGCCTGCAGTTTCGCCTGATCTCCACGGCAGTCGACGACGGTCGTCGGGCCGAGAAGCGCCCTCTCACGGCGGTAGCGCCGGTTCGAATCCGGTCGGGGGTACAGGTCCGAAAAGGGGTCCTGACCTGCGGAAACGCAGGGCAGGGCCCCTTCGGCTATTTCGCCCGAATCGGGCTCGGGCAACACTGGGGCAACAGCAGAAAGAGCGCTACGCGTTGCCCGACGCTCCTGAGCGGCCCGACGAGCGGCGTCCAAAGCGTCGCCGACCTCGTTGAGACGGTCCTCGAAAAGGTGCCCGTAGGTGTCGAGTGTCATCGCTGCTGAGGCATGCCCGAGCATCTGCTGGACGACCTTCACGTCCGCGCCGGAGGCGATGGCCAGGCTCGCCGCGGTGTGGCGCAGCTCGTGCGGGTGAAGGTCCGGTAGTCCGATCGTGGTGGCCGCCACGCCGAAGGTCTGGCGGAAGGTGCTGACCCGCAGCGGCTCGCCGGTGCGGATGCTCGCGAACACCAGGGCATCGGGGGAAGCGCCGGCAACGTGAGCGGCGAGCTCGATGGCGAGGAACGTCGGGATCGGGACCTCTCGGCGTTGGTGGGTCTTCGGCGTACCCCAGACCATTCCCTGACCGGCGATGGGCGTCACGGACTCGGCAACCACGGCCCGGTTGCGCTGCAGGTCGAGTCGCGCGACCTTCAACGCTGCCATCTCACCGAATCGGACTCCGGTGTAGGCGAGGAACAGCACGACGAGCCGGTACGTCGTGTTGGTGCGGGTGTCGTAGGTCGCGTGCTTGCTCGGCTCCGACGGGGATCCGCATTCGTGGGCGAGGTCCTCGACCTGTTCGTGGCTGAGGTAGAGACGTTCGTGCTTGGTGACGCGAGGCAGGTTCACCCCGGTCGCGACGTTGCGCGCCAGCCTCCCGTCCTTCACGGCCAGGTCGAGCACCTGGGACAGGACCCGGTGGATCTTCTGGACAGTCGCGGGGGAGTGCTCCCGTGTCAGCTCCGTGACCCAGGCCTGCACGTCGGCGTGCGCAACGCTGGCGAGGCTCAGATGCCCCCAGGTCGGGTGGATGTGCTTGCGAATGATGCCTGCGTAGCGCGCGTGCGTCGTGGGCTTGATGTGCGCCTGCCCGGCGAGCCAGCGCTCTGCCCAGGCCCCTAGCGTGACTCGCGACAGTGCGGGGTCGACGTAGGAGCCTGCCGTCTTCGAGTGCTCGACGCCGGCGAGGAACCGCTCGGCATCGACCTTGCGGGGGAACGTCTTGTTGCGTTGGGCGCCCGACGGGGTGCGGTAGTGCGCGCGCCAGGTCGACTGCCCGTCGCGCAGGCGCCTTTCAATGCTGGCCATGCCTGTGATCCTCTCCTGTGATGGCGTGGTGCGCGAGCCTCAGACGCGAACTGAAGGGTCGCTGTGCCCGAACAACGCTGGGGTGGTGCAGCTGCTCGGGCCGTGATCGCTCATCCCCGTTATCAGTTTTGCTCGGTTCGCCGATGTTCACTTCTTCGAGCCGTCCGGGTGTGGAGAACTCTGCTCAGGTCGGCGGCCTTGCTCGCCGCGCCACACGATGAGGTCGGTGCGCCAGTAGCGGACGTGGCGTTGGACTTTGAAGCTGAAGGGTCCCTCGCCGGTGTAGCGCCAGTAGCGCATCGTGGCGACGGGGACTCGGAGCAGGGCGGCGGCTTCTTCGATGGTGAGCATTTCGTCGTGCTCGTGGTGGTCGTCGTTGAGGGCGGTGGTCATGGGCTTCTCCTGGTGATGGGTGTGGTGTTGTCGCGTGTCCTGCAAGCGCGTGATGGGTGCTGAGTGGACAGTGCGGGGTCAACTCTCCTCAGGGTGCGCACCAATAAACGCCCGTCCTGGGTGCGCCCGTCCCGGGACGGGCGCAGGACGGGCGCAGCCCTGGTGGTGGTGTTTGTGCAGGTCAGCGAGCGCCCGTCCGAAAGTTGAAAAAACTTTCGACGAGATGTCGATGAGGACTCGAAATGGGGCTTCGCGGGGCGTGGGTGGGTCAGAACCCGATGCTGGGGCCGGACTTCGAGGAGCTCCGCGAGCGGTGCGGAGAGGTGACGTGGGCGGGGTCGTGGACTCGTTTCCGTTCGGTCTCGGGTTGCCGCGGGACCTTCTTGACCGAGGGGTGTCCGATGGGGCCGTAGCGGTCGATGTCATCGACAGCTTGCAGTCGGGCGTGCGCGACTCCGAGGTCGGCCCGTTCGCGCGAGCAGGCGCCTTCCCACATGGTCCGGGCTTGTGCTGGGGTCTCAGCGATCAGGTGGGCGGTGTTGGCGCGCCGTCCGCGGGTCATCCCCACGTAGGCAGATGCTGCGGTTGTGCCCTGGCCCAGGACCAGGTGCCCGACAGCGGTGGTCTCGCCCTGGGCGCCGTAGACGGTGGTGGCGTAGGCGGACTCGACCCACGCTGAGGCGTACCAGGACGGCACCTGTCGGGTGATGCCGTGCTCGTTGCGCAACGTCAGCTCCAGGGCCGGGCCATCGTCTTTCGAGGTCGTGAGGACGTAGCCGGTGGCGGGGTTGATGGCGGTGATGGTCCAGGTCTGACGGTTCGCCAGACCGTGTTGGAGGTCGTTGCGGCGGGTCGCGACCCGGTCCCCGACCCCGAGCCGCTCGCCGGCCCGGGTCGTCACGACGGTGTGGTCATCGACGAGGCCGGCTGCGACGAGGCGGTCGCGGATGGCTGCGTTGAGGGCGGCGACTTGCTCGCGGGTGTCGGCCATCAGCGCCCTGCTGGTGTGCCCGGCCAGGATCGCCTCCGCAGCCTGGGTGGCGAGAGTCTGGGTCCGCTCGGCCTCACTCGCATGGAGGACGATGTGGCCGTCCTCCCAGAGCTGGTCGAAGACCGGGTCTCCTCGTCGCATGGCGACGCTGAGGTCGGCGTAGGCGGGGTCGGCGAAGCGGTGCACGACGTCGAGGCACACTGTCGCCTCAGCTCCGGCGTGTTGGGTGGCGAGGTCGAGGACACCCCCACGCCCGACGGCTGGGAGCTGGTGACGATCACCGATGAACGCGACCCGCACCTGGGTTTCCTGGGCGACCTCGAGGAGGGCGCGGGCGGTGTCCTGGTCGAGCATCCCGGCCTCATCGACTACCAGCAGGTCACCGGGGTCGAGTCGTGCGGCGGGGTCGGTCGGGGCCTGGAACTCCTGGGTCCAGTGGCCGTCGGCGTCCCAGCGCCACCCCCACTGATGCACCAACCACGCCGCGGAGAACGCGGGGCCGTCGATCTCTGCGGCCGCGACCCCGGCTGCTTTCAGGGTCGGTGTCACGACCATCAACCGCCGACCTTGGGCGGCCAGGGCTGTCTTGGTGGCGGTGAGGGTGGTGGTCTTCCCGGCACCGGCTGCACCCTCGACCACGAGGAGGTGCTTGGTGCCGGCCAGGGCAGCGACAGCTTGCTTCTGGGCTGGGTCAAGGCTTGCGCTGAGGTGTGGGTCGAGGTCGGCGTCCCCTCCGCGGCTGTAGGCCAGCACCCCCAACAGCTCGGTGATGCGGTCCTCGACCCCGATCACCCTCGGCGAGGACAAGGCCCGGACGTGCTCTGGGACGTCGTCCCGGTCCAGCAACGGTGTGCATGCGGACAGGGCACGGGAGGTGAGGTCTTCGGCCAACTCGAGGCGCACCGCAGCCTCGACCACAATCCCGGTCGCGGCGATCCACTGCTCGACGTGTCCCCGGATATCGGCTGCGTTCCACGCCGATCGCTTCGCCCCCGACCGCGACAGCACGACCTCGACAGCTGCGTCACGATCGAGGCTGCCCACGCTCGGCGTGGAAACCGAGGTGCGCGTGCTCGGTGCTGACCTGTCGCGGTAGCCGAGTTCGTGGAGGTCCTCGTTCCAGGCCGCAACCATCGTCGCCCCGTCGGTCGGGACGACCTTGTCGGGTCGTGCTTGGGACCAGGCCCGCCGGTCCCAGGTCCGCCGGAGCTTGGGTCCGGGTTCCTGGCGGGGGTGCGCCGCCCGCCATGTCGCTTCATAGGCGTCGACGTTGCGTCCGATCTGCGCCGCCCGAGCACTGAACCGGCCCGCGTACGTCGCCAACTCTGAGATGTCACCGGTGCTCGGGTCGAAGGTGAACCCGTGCGCTGCGAGTGCTGTACGGAAGCCGGGGTCGGTAGCGACTGCTGCGTGACCGATGCCGTTGATCGCCTCCAAGGAGTCCCGGGCCCCGACCGAGTGGATGCCGCGCCACCCGCCGGCGGCGAAGACGCGGGCGTTGATCTGCAGGTGCAGGTGACGGTGCGGGTCACCCGCACGTGAGGTGTGATGGCGGATCACCGCAGCCTCGACACGTTCGACGGGCACCTGGACCTGACGCCCACGCGGTCCGATCCTCGTGGTGGCGTGCGCGCCGACCCAGCTGATGATCTGGGCCGCGGCCTGGTCCTGCGCGGCGTCCAACGCGGCCGAGATCTCCGGGTGCAACGCGGCCGCCAGCGACCAGGTCTTCGGGCCGTTGACGGTGACCTCGACGAACCGTAACGCGTTCGCATCGTCTCGGAGCCGGCCCTTCGCCGCGCCGGTGTCGACGTCGTATCCGCCGACCCACCGCTCATAGGCGTCGCCGTCCAAGTCGTCACCCTGCCGCACGGTGGGGCTCACCGAGTGCCTCACATCGACGACGAACCGGGCCGCGACCCCGGCACCCTCGCCGAGGTAGTAGTCATCGGCACGGGAGTGATCGGCCTCGACGTAGGAGCGTGCCGCAGCGGCGCTGCCGCGGTAGAACTTCATCCCACCACGCACCCCGACCACCCCGAATCCGGTCCCGGACGCCGCCACAGTCACTGCCAGCAACGTCCAACAACTACCCTGAAAATCGACTCTGGGTCGCCCGTCCAAGGGCGACCCAACACGATCCTTCGTAGCATGCGTGCCGACGATTTGAAAGGCTTGAAGAGTGAGCCGAACCGGTGCTGGGCGAGAAAGTTGAGCGGCCAGCGACGGTCAGCAAGGGCCAACGATTCGTGTCCTCATCGCTGACGTCGAGCGTTACGCGGGTACTCATCTACGGCTGAGAACAGAGATCACGTCGGTGGTGAACCACTATCGCAACTTCAGGCCCAGCTCCCTTAACCGGTGAGTATTGCTTTGACCTTGCCGAGCACGGTTCGCTGCCGGGGGATGCGGGCCGTGCTGTGCTCTACGAGATTGCGTCGTCGCGCTTCGAGTTCGAGTCGGTGGCCGACTCGAATTGCTGGTTCGTCGTAGCCGCTGGCCAGGCCGGCCGCGAGAGCCATGGCTGCCCGGTCGTTGTGTGCGGTCGTGCGGACGGCGTGAGCAACTTCTTTGGTGGGTGGGTGGTCCGCGAGGTCGTCGATGACCTTCCGGACGCCCCAGTAGATCCAGGTGGCGTGCCGCCATGCCTCGATGACGGCTTCCTCGCGGTCCTCGGGTTCGTCGGCGAGTCCCCGTTCTAGTGATGCCACCAGGCGGGTGTGCCATCGAAGCAGCAGGGCGTTCGCGAGGTCGTCGATGCCGTCGAAAAGTACGTCGATGCCTTCGATGTCGGGTGGGATCTGCCCGTCCTTTCGAGAAAGGATCTCCTCGATTACCTGGTGGAGGACGCCGGCGCGGCTCGGCTTCGGTTTGTCCTTCATAGGTTGCTCCTTCCCTAGGGCTGAGGGGTGCGTCTGACCTAGTGCACGAGTAGCGAGGAGTAGCCCCGAATCGGACCGGAGCGCAGTCGGACCGCTGAGTCGAGGTCGACGCCCCAGTCGTGTTGGCGGGCTAGGAGCGCTTGCAGAGCGACGCGTGCTTCGAGGCGGGCAAGGGATGCGCCGAGGCAGAAGTGGATGCCGCGTCCGAACGCGACCTGTCGTTCGGGGCGACGGTTGATGTCGAAGTGGTCGGCGTCGGGAAACGCGTGGTCGTCTCGGTTGGCCGAGCCGAAGAGCAACAGCACGGTGTCGCCGGCCTTCATGGGTTGTCCGTGCAGGTCAACTTGCTGGGTCAGGGTGCGCGCGAGGCCTTGGACCGGTGAGTCGTAGCGGAGCAGCTCCTCGACCGCGGCCGGGATGAGATCTGGGTTGTCTGCCAGCTGCCGACGGGTCTCGGGGTGCTGGGCGAGGATGACGGCGCTGTTGGAGAGCAGGTTGGTGGTGGTTTCGTGTCCGGCGACGAGCAGCAGCAGACAGAAGCCGAGGAGTTCGTCGTCGCTGAGGTGTTCGCCATCGACTTCGGCCTGGACGAGTGCGGTCATGAGGTCGTCTCGGGGGTGCGCGCGTCGTGCGGTGAGGAACGCCGAGAAGTACTCGTAGAGCGCCGCGGCGGCGTCCAGGCCGGGGCCGAACTCGCCTCGTGTGGGGTTCGATTGGATGAGCGTGGTGGACCAGGTCCGGAACTGGTCGCGGTCTTCTCGTGGGACACCGAGCATGTCGGCGATGACGATGGCCGGGAGGGGCCCGGCGAACCTGGAGACGAAGTCCCACGGGCCAGCGGCGGGAACCTGGTCGAGGAGGTCGTCGACGATGCTATGGATGTGTGGCTCGAGCTCGGTGATGCGGCGTGGGGTGAAGGCCTTGCTGACGAGGTGACGCAGCTGGGTGTGCCGGGGTGGGTCGCTCATGATGAGCATCGGCAGAAACAGGTCGGTCATGTCCACCCCGGGTGGGGTGGGAAAGATCCCGGACGCCGAGGAGTACGTCGCCGGGTCGGCGAGGGCCACGCAGACGTCGTCGTAGCGGCTGAGCACCCAACAGTTGGCCTGGGAGGACCAGTACACGGGAGCGTGGGCGCGCAGCTCGCGGTAGACGGGGTATGGGTCCGCCATGACTTCCGGGTCGAAGGGGCTGTAAGTCAGCTGCTGGTTACTCATCGCATCTCTCTCGGTTGTCGGTTCACGCATGTGTCTCGGACGTGGTGGCTGGCTGCAGTGCCGTCCTTGCTGGTCATCGAGCGCCGAAGCTGCGGTTGGCCGAGGGAATCCTGGACTTCCGAGACCCGCGCCGGCTCCTCCTCGAGGGTGCGCACCAGGTCGGCGTAGACGCGGCGGTCACCGACGCCTAGGCCGTCGTCGTCGGTGATGACCACGAACACGTACGACTGAGTGGTGCCAGACCCGAACGCGCTGTCCATCACCCGCAGCCCGTTCAGAGTCGGGGAGTCCTCTGGCAGGAACGCGGTGCTGCTCCGTTCCACCACCGCCCCCAGCGGGGTCACCAGCAGCGAGAGCGCCGCGGCGGCCAGCACCCAGCCGAACACCACGATCGCTGGAAAGCGGTGTCCCAACCCGAGGACAAACCGCACCGGTCCACCGATCCCGGTCCGAACACCACGTCCCACGGCTCACACCAATCGTCTGGACTGAGAGTTTGGACTATCAGTACAACACAGGATGAGGTCGAGGTCGAGGTCGAGGCCAGGTGGCCCGATCGGGCCGAAGATGCTTGTTATGACGACCGGGTTTGACCAAACCCCATCTCATGCCTCTCGCCACAGTGCTGTACGGAGAGTACAAACTCTTAGCATGGAACGCTAGGCTGACCTCGACTTCCAGGAGGGTCAATGAGGGAACTGCCGGTGCAGCTCGCGACCAAGCTCTACGGAGCGGCCGAGCTCATTGCCGATCAAGGGTTAGACAACACCAAGATCGACGACATAGCCGAGGCCAGCGGTGTGCCCAAGGCGACCTTGTATTACTACTTCACCGGCAAGGAGGAGATCCTCGCGTTCTTGCTCAAGGACCTTCTGACAGCAATCGCCGGCGATGTTGCCGTAGCCGTGAGTGCTGAGGGACGGGCCAGCGAACGCCTGGCCGGTGTCGTCCGCGCTCAATTGGGTGTGATGCTCCGTAACCCTGCCTCGTGCCGGGCTTTGGTCGGCGATCTCGGTCGAGTCACCCGCCTACCCGAACTCGCAGCGGCACTCAGTGCAGCCTTCTACGAGCCGGTTGAGAAACTCCTACGCGAAGGGGCTGAGGATGGTTCCCTGCGCCGGGCCGAGGACCCCATGTCAGAGGCAGTCATGATCTTCGGGACCGTCACGATCGCCGGCCTAATGGAGGCCATCATGGGCGCCCATCGGGAGATGGACGCCATCGCCAACGGCGTCGCCCGGCTCCTCCTGGACGGCTTGGCGCCACGCTCGCCCGGCGCGACTGGCGCCTGATGGGCGGCACTTTCGACGCCCTGCTGGCTGGAGGGGGACAAGGCCGGAGCCTGCCTCAACCGGACGGGACAGTTCTGCCCTCCAAGAGCACGAGCCGGGTGAGCGGCCGCGACCGTTCTGAATGAGCTCCTCGCGAGGTGGAATGAGAAAGTTCTGACCGTAGGAGGACAGTGCTCACCTTCCGCCACACCACGACCTCTGCCTCGCCTATTGGACCGGGGCCGGCCGCGATGACTGGAAGATGACTGGAGTGGGACCGGGACGGCGCCGCGATCCCCGAAGTCGCCGGTTCGTCGCGGTGCGGACTCATCATCCCCGGGTGTGCTCGGAGGGACGGCGCAAATCATCGGATCCCCGCCAATTTACTGGCACTGCCAGCTCTTACTCGTCCCGTCCGAGGCCGCCGACGTTCCGGAACTCGCTGGGGGACTGCCCGGTCCAGCGCTTGAAGGCGTGTGAGAAGTTCGTGAGGTCTGCGTAGCCGAGGTCTGCAGCGATCTGGCTGACGGACATCGAGCGGTCGAGCAGCCGCAGGATCGCACGCTCGCGTAGCAACGACTGACGGACGTCACGAAACGTCGTCCCTTCTGCGTTCAGTCGCCGTTTCATGGTGCTGGGAGACACGGAAAGCAGTCTCGCCACCTCGCAGCCGCGGTGGCGTCCTGGGTCCTGCTCGAGCAAGCGCCTCACATGTTCGGTGAAGCTGTTGGGAGTGCTGCGTCGGTCCAGGGTGCGCCGCAGCTCGTTGATGGCCAAGCGGTAGGCCACCGGGTCGGAGAACCGGCAAGGCGTGCCCAGGATGTTGGCGGGAACGTCCACGAAGGATGCGGGCGAGTCGAAAACAATTCTTGCGCCGAAGGTGTTTTCGGGTCGCGGCTGTGATCGGGGTGCCGCCCAGCCCAGATTGAGTGTCACTGCGGGGAGGGTGCCCGCCAGTATGTCGAGCAGCCGCAGCAGGGCTGAGCCGGCGTACGCGATGACCAGGCAATCGAGGGCGGGATCACCGGTGTGACCGCTCAGTCCGACTGTCAGTCCACGCTCGCTGTGATGGAAGTGGGGGAGCAGCGCCGTTGAGATGACGGGCAGGTAGCCGAGCAGTTCGAAGATCTCGGACACCGAACTGGCGCTGACCAGCGGGAGGCTGAGAGGTCCGAAGGAGGTCAGCTGTGCCTGTTCGGCGAACGCAAAGCCGAGCGAGGTGCCGCTGTCGGTGGCCAGGTCTGGATAGACCTCGCGGAACCACCGCACGGGGACCTGCACGTTGCGTTCGACCAGTTCCATCTCGGACGTGAACTGAGCGGCGACGATGCGGCGGAAGTGGGCTACCGAGCCGGCATCCAGCGCACCGCTATTGAGTAGCTGCACGAATGCCAACGGGGGAACCCCGGCTTCGTCGTTCCTCACGCATCAACCCCTGACCCGAAATCACAATCTTATGACTCTGGTGACCATAGCCACATGCAAAGGCCGGGGCCAATAGTGGAAGGACAATTCCAGTGAGGAGATGGTCACCATGGCAGCTGTCACTTTCGTGTCGTACGACGGCGAGAACCACGAGGCGCCGCTCGAAGACGGCCAGACGCTCATGCAGGTCGCGGTAGACAACGGGGTCCCTGGCATCGACGGCGACTGCGGTGGCGAGGCCGCCTGCGGCACCTGTCACGTGGTCGTCGACGCGCAGTGGGCCGACACGGTGGGTGGGTCCGGCCCCGTCGAGGAAGAGATGTTGTCGATGAATCCCGAGCGTCAGCCGACCTCGCGCCTCTCGTGCCAGATGAACGTGTCCGACGGCTGGGACGGGCTCACCGTCCACCTGCCCGAGTTCCAGATGTGACTGAAGAGAAGGTGGACTGTTGATGTTCAACGTTGCAGAAGATATTGGTGAGAAGGTCAAGTCGGTCGTTCCGATGGAGGTGCAGATCCGCGGGGCACATCTCTACGACAAGACGCGACGATGGGTGACTCGGACCGATGGTCAGAAGATGTTCGTCGAGCAGCCGATCCCTCCGGTGGACGAGGTTGAGCTCGCCGACATCGACCTGAGCAATCCCTTTCTGTACCGGCAGGGCCGGTGGCAGTCCTACTTCGAGCGGGTGCGCAACGAGGCACCCGTGCACTACCAGGCCAACAGCCCTTTCGGACCGTTCTGGTCGGTTACCCGCCATGCCGACATCATCGCCGTCGACAAGAACCATGAGGCCTTCTCCGCCGAGCCTTTCATCGTCATTGGCGAGCCGCCGCGGTTCATGGACCTGGCCATGTTCATCGCGATGGACCCGCCGCGACACGACCTGCAGCGGGCGGCGGTGCAGGGAGTTGTCGCGCCCAAGAACCTGCGCGAGATGGAAGGCCTGATCCGATCCCGCGTTAAGGAGGTGTTGGACGAGCTTCCTGTCGACCAACCCTTCAACTGGGTTGATCGGGTCTCGATCGAACTCACGGCGCGGATGCTGGCCACGCTGCTCGACTTCCCTTACGAGCAGCGACACAAGCTCGTCGAGTGGTCTGACCTGGCGAGCTCGATGGAGCAGGCGAACGGAGGGCCTTCGGACAACGACGAGGTCTTCCGCGGCATGGTCGACATGGCGCGTGGTCTCAGCGCGCTGTGGCACGACAAGAAGGCGCGCCTCGCTGCAGGGGAGGAGCCCGGCTTCGACCTCATCACGATGCTGCAGAGCAACGAGGACACCAAGGACCTCATCGACCGTCCGATGGAGTTCTTGGGCAACCTGACCTTGCTCATCGTCGGGGGCAACGACACCACGCGGAACTCGATGAGTGGCGGCGTGCTGGCGCTGAACCAGTTCCCCGAACAGTTCGAGAAACTGAAGGCGAACCACGACCTCATCCCGAACATGGTCTCGGAGATCATCCGGTGGCAGACCCCCTTGGCTTACATGCGCCGGATCGCCAAGAAGGACACCGTTCTCAACGGACAGTTCATCCGCAAGGGCGACAAGCTCGTCATGTGGTACGCCTCGGGCAACCGCGACGAGCGGGTCTTCGAGCGACCCGACGAACTCGTCATCGACCGCAAGAACGCCCGCAACCACATCGCGTTCGGCTTCGGCGTGCATCGATGCATGGGCAACCGCCTGGCCGAGATGCAGCTGCGGATCCTGTGGGAGGAACTGCTGACCCGCTTCGAGAAGATCGAGGTCGTCGACGAGCCGGAGTACGTCCAGTCCAACTTCGTCAGAGGAATCAGCAAGCTCACGGTGCGCCTGACCCCGAAGGCCCCAGCATGACGCAGGGGACCGCACTTGTCGTCGGAGCCAGTCACGCCGGCGCGCAGGTGGTGGCGGGCTTGCGTCAGCAGGGGTGGTCCGGGCGAGTGGTCCTCATCGGCGACGAGGCAGTCCTTCCGTACCACCGGCCGCCGCTGTCGAAGGCCTACCTGTCGGGAAAGAGCGCCATCGGCGAGCTGGCGATCCGCAAGCCGGACTTCTACGCGAAGCAGGAGATCGAGCTGCTCGATGCTCACGTGGAGTCGATCGAGCGAGCAGAGCGCCGGCTCGTAATGGCTGACGGTCGCAGCGTGTCCTACGACAAGCTCGCGCTGTGCACTGGCGGGCGGGCCCGGCTGCTTCCGGTCCCGGGAGCCGATCTCCCGGGCGTCCATTACCTGCGCACGTTTGCCGATGTGGAACAGATCAGGGAGTCGGCGCAGCCGGGGTGCCACGCGGTGATCGTGGGCGGCGGATACATCGGACTGGAGACCGCAGCATCCCTCCTTGCCTTGGGCCTGGACGTCACCGTCCTCGAAGCCGCCGAGCGGGTGCAGATGCGGGTCACGGCGCCAGAGGTGTCGGCCTTCTACGAGCGGATCCACCGCGAGGCGGGTGTCACGATCCGCACCGGCGCCCTGGTCGAGGCCATGACAGGCGAAGATCGCGTCCGTGAGGTCCAGCTCGCCGGCGGGGAGCGACTTCGCGCCGACCTCGTGGTCATCGGCGTGGGGATCGAGCCGAACACCGAGCTAGCCGCGGCCGCAGGCCTTGTCGTTGATGACGGCGTCGTCATCGACGACAACGCCCGCACCAGCGACACCGACATCGTCGCGGCAGGCGACTGCACCAGCCACTGGATGACGCGCTACGGGCGCAGAATCCGGCTGGAGTCGGTGCCCAGCGCCGGCGAGCAGGCAAAAGCCGCGGCTGCATCGATGTGCGGCAAGGAGAAGACCATCGCCGGGCTGCCGTGGTTCTGGTCCGACCAGTACGACCTCAAGCTCCAGATCGCCGGCCTGAGCGCCGGGTACGACGAGATCCTGCTCAGCGGCGACCCGACACTAGACCGCGACTTCACCTGCTTCTACCTGCGTGAGCAGAGGCTGATCGCAGCCGACTGCGTCAACCGACCGCGCGACTTCATGCGAAGCAAGCAGAAGATCACCGAAGGTCTCGAAGTCGACCGCGCCGAGCTGCTGCAGATCGCAGCGGACTGATTCTCCTCCGTTCGGGCGGCGCTGCCACCGCTGATTGACCCATGCTTCCGTCTCCGCTCGCTCCACCTCACATGAAGGACCTCCGATGCAGAGCACGATGATGAACACTCCGCTGACCACGGCCGCGATCGTGCGTCACGGAACAACCATCCACGGTTCGGCGCGGGTGCGAACCCTGCAGCCCGACGGGACCGTCAGGAGCGGTAGCTTCGCCGAGGTAGGTCGCCGATCCGCACAGTTGGCCCACGCTTTACGCTCCTGCGGCGTCACTGGCGACGAGCGGGTGGCCACGTTCATGTGGAATAACCAGGAACACGTCGAGGCTTACTGCGCAGTTCCGTCGATGGGCGCGGTGCTGCACACTTTGAACCCCCGGCTGACTGCGGAGCAACTCGTATACATCGGAAATCACGCCGAGGACAAGGTCGTCATACTTGACGGCAGTCTCGCGCCCCTCCTCGCTCCCGCGCTGCCGCAGATCCCCAGTGTCCACACCGTTATCGTGACCGGTCAGATCGACCTGACGCCACTGCGCCGCGATGGGGTCACCGTGCTGGGCTACGAAGAATTTCTCGCCGGCCACCCTGAGACGTTCGACTGGCCCGAGGTCGACGAGGTCTCCGCTGCTGCCATGTGTTACACCTCCGGCACCACCGGCAACCCCAAGGGCGTCGCCTACAGTCACCGATCCACCTACCTGCACTCCATGGCGGCCTGCGCCGCAGACGGTCTGAGCGTCACGGGTGACGACTGTGTGTTGGCCATCGTGCCGATGTTTCACGCCAACGCGTGGGGCCTAGTCTACGCAGCGTTCATGGCTGGCGCGGATTTGTTGATGCCGGACCGGTTCCTCCAAGCCGAACCCATAGTTCGGCTGGTCTCGGCAGAGCGGCCGACGATCGCGGGGGCGGTCCCGACCATCTGGAGCGACGTGCTGAACTATCTGGAGGCAAACCCGGAGCATGACGTGTCGTCTCTGCAATTGGTCGCCTGTGGTGGTTCTGCTGTGCCGCTCCACCTGATGCAGGCGTTCGAGAACAAGTACGGCGTGCGCATCGTCCAGGCGTGGGGGATGACCGAGACATCTCCGCTGGCCGCGATCGCGAGGCCGCCCGCGGCGCTCGACCCCGAGCAGCATTGGGCGCTGCGGGCGACTCAGGGTCGGCCCGTGGCCGGTGTCGAGTTGCGACTGATGGACGACGAAGGCAGCGTGGTCCCGCACGACGGGGAGTCAGTCGGCGAGATCCAGGTGCGCGGTCCCTGGATCACTGGTTCCTACGTCGGTGAGGAGGACGCAGAGAAGTTCGACGGAGGATGGTTGCGCACCGGAGACGTCGGGCGCATTGACGAGCGCAGCTTCGTCACTCTGACAGACCGCGCGAAGGACGTGATCAAGTCCGGGGGGGAGTGGATCTCCTCGGTGGAGTTGGAACTCCTGCTCGCCGGCCATCCCGACGTACTCGAGGCGTCGGTGATCGGGGTGCCGGACGAGAAGTGGCAGGAGCGTCCACTAGCGGTGGTCGTCGCGCGCGACGGCGCCACCGTCGCGCCAGATCATTTGCGCGAGTTCCTCACGGGCAAGGTCGCGAAGTGGTGGCTCCCCGAGCGGTGGTGTTTCGTCGCCGAGGTGCCCAAGACCTCCGTGGGAAAGTTCGACAAGAAGCTTCTACGGGCCATGCACGCCCGTGGCGATCTCGCCGTGATCGATCTCTGAGAACAATCGGCTCTCCTTTCGTTGGGCCGGGCGCAGCGAGCCAGGTTAGTTTGACCTGCTCGTTCTCGGGGTTCTTCCACATCAAGTACCGTGCGCCTCTTGGTGTCTTGGCGCGCACGTTGCCCGTCCGCTTGGTCGTGGGTGGCGTTGATGTCGGCATAGACCGGGGTGATGATCGACCCGACGGTGCGCAGGGCGATCCGCAGCAGCTCGGCGGCCGTGGACTTCGATGCCTTGATTGCCAGCCAGGCGACATGGTCGGTCGATGGCCTAGGTGGGGCCGGCGCCGCGACGCACCCAGTGGACCGAGCCAACCCGCGGATCCGGCACGTGACTCACTGGGTGGTGGCCTCGAGTCTGCGCCGATATCGCCCAGGCCCAGTTCCCGCCAACTCGACGACCTGGGCCGGACGGTGCCGTCCGTGTCCACGTCGATACCGGGAGCGTAGCCGAGGCTACGACGACCACAGGGCCCGGCGGCCACCGTCAATGCTCTCGCGCCGCGGGTCGCACTTGAACGACGACCAACTCCGCGTCCTCGTCGAAATCGACTCGCTCGATCACGGTGTTCTCGCCCTGAAGCGCCCCAGCAGGCACCGCCATCGGCTGATATCACGCACAGCCATGAACTCAGGCGGACAACGGGGTGCGCCTCGGTCGGCCGGCTCGGACACCCACAGATGTTTCAGAAGCGTCGAAGAACCACCCAGATCAGCAGCCGGCGACAATAGTCGTGGGTCATGCCTGAAGATCCGCGGAGTCGCTGTGATGGCAGACCTCAAAATGACGCAATGCGAGCGAGACCTCGGGACTTGACGGGATCAAATCATCTCTGAGCAACTTGGTGGCCTGCTGGAGACGGTAGCGCACAGTATTGCGGTGGACCACCAGTTCTTGTGCGGCTGCATCGATGCTCGTGCCCTGCCGGATGAATGAAGTCACGGTGTCACGCAGGCGTTGCGCGTGGGCTGACGGGTCGGCCAGGTTGCCGAGGGTTCGGCGGACGAACATGTCGACATCTCGGCTGCAGCCCAGGAGGACGACCAACTCAAGTTCTCGGAAGTTCAGGACTCCGTGACCATGACCGCTGGTCACCTCCGCTACCCGCTGCGCGAGGTGATGAGACTCCACGAAGCCCGAGATCCCCCTCCTGCTTGGCCCAACAGCAATGCGGGCGCGCTCATCGAGGCTTCCTACGAGATCAGACCGTAGGGGAGCGGCGGGCTCATGCTGGGTCGCCAGCCACACCCAGACACGACGCCCTCCCGGGCGCACCACCAGGGGGTGCTTGGCTTGGACCTGCCGGGCCAGGTCGCGGCCGATCTCCTCCAGCGCATCGATGGCGTAGTCGTAGTGCTCCTGCGAAGTCAGGATCAGAGCCGTGTTGAAGCTCCTGATGGCGTAGCCGCCAAGGTCTGCCGAGGCCCTTGCGGCATCCGACAAGTCACCCTGCAGCAGCTGAGAGACGACCTCGTACCGCAAGGCGTTCGTCCCGATCTCGTTTCGCTGCCGGGCATCTTGATAGATCCGGACCGATTCGTCGACCGAGCTGTCAATCCACTGAGCGGCTCTCTCCCACAAGAAGATGATCAGTTCGGTGCGGTCCGTTTCGGACCCGTGGACATCTGACATCAGGCTCGTCACGTAGGACCACGTGCTTCGCTGGGCGACCCGGTACACGCGCCCGAGGGTCTCCAGCGGAAGGGAGGTCTCCGCCGCCTGGTGAGCGATTCGTTGAGCGCTCGGGACCAGTTCGAAGTGCATTTCTGCTCGATCGAGTTCGCGCAAAAAAGCGATCCAGTGCTCGCGGATGCCCCGATCGATTTCGCCGACCAGGTCATGCCTGCTGGCCAGTTCTGGGATGGCGCTCATGATAGACGCGGCTGTTCGCGCCACCCAGGCCTCCACCTGGGGGACCTGCTCTTCAACGGATACGAAATCCTTCACCCACTGCCGTACCCACGCGGACGGTTGACCGCTCATGTGCGCTCCCTCTGCTCACGTCAATTCTGTGCAAACGTACAACACAGGAGGGGGAGGTTGGTGCGGCCGACGAGACGCTGAGCTCTGGATGGTCCTGTAATAGGCATCACATCAGATCGCGTTTTTTGTCTTCTGAATGCACATACATACACATTGCGTCCTGAGGAGCGTGGAAATGGCTTTCCCGTACAGCCCCTCAACGGGCTGGGTGCACAACGACTGCGACGTCGAGCGCTTCGCGTCACGGCGCCCGCAGCCCGCTCCGCAACAAGACCACGCGAATTGGATTCGGCTGCCCTACCAGGCAGTCCCGGTGGACATGGATGAGAAACGATGAGCACGACGCTCCCCGCCGTGCCCTCGGCGCAGGAATCCCCCGCCGGCACAGGGCCCAGCGGCATGACTCCTGCGTCGCGCCAGATTGCCCGTGACGCGCTGCGCTCGAGCACCGTCTTCAATGTGCTCGCCGCCGTCGGCGACTTCTACTCGTTCGTCGGGAACGTCTTCAAGCAGATGTTCACTCGTCAGTTCCGCTTCCGCGAGTTCGTCTCCCAGGCGTGGTTCATCACGACCGTGTCGTTCGCTCCCGCACTGCTGGTCGCGATCCCTTTCTGCGTCGTCATCATCTTCCAGGTCAACCAGCTATTGATCCAGATTGGAGCCGTCGACCTCGCGGGCGCGGGTGCGGCGGTCGCGGTCGTACGAGAGATTGGGCCGATCGTCAGCGTGCTCGTCGTCGCCGGTGCCGGCGCCACAGCGATCTGCGCGGACCTGGGCTCACGCAAGATCCGGGACGAGATCGACGCGATGGTGACCCTCGGCATCGATCCCATCCAGCGGCTGGTCGTGCCCCGCGTACTGGCCTCCATGCTCGTCGGCGTCGCGCTGAACGGCATGGTCACTGTGGTGGGCTTGGTGGGCGGCTACGTCTTCTCCGTCATCCTCCAAGGTGCTACCCCGGGCCTCTACATCGCCGACCTCACTCTGCTCGTCGGGTTGGAGGACTTCGTCACCTCAGAGATCAAGGCGGCCGTCTTCGGCATGCTGGCTGGCCTGACCGCGTGCTACCTGGGGCTCAACGCCAAGGGTGGCCCGAAGGGCGTGGGGGACGCGGTCAACCAGACCGTCGTCTTCGCCTTCATGCTCCTGTTCGCGGCCAATAGCGTCATCAGCGCGCTGTTTCTGCAGATCAAGTTGGGGGCCTGAGATGGCCGTTTGGCAAGGAGCACTGCTGCGCGGTCCTGCGCGGGGGCTGCGCGAACTAGGCGACCAATTGAAGTTTCACGCCTCGGCCTACCGCGCCGTGCCGCGTGCGATCCGGAGTTATCCCAAGGAGATCGTCCGGCTCCTCGCCGAGGTCTCACTGGGGTCGGGTGCGCTGGCTCTCATCGGTGGCACGGTCCTGGTGATCGGCTTCCTGACCGCTGCCTCTGGCATCGAGGTGGGGCTGCAGGCGTACACGTCGTTCGACAACATCGGCGTCTCCGCGCTGTCGGGGTTCTTCTCTGCCTACTTCAACACCCGTGAGGTAGCGCCGATTATTGCGGGCATTGCGCTGACCGCGACGGTCGGAGCGGGATTCACCGCCCAGATCGGCGCGATGCGCGTCAGCGAGGAGATTGACGCTCTCGAGGTGATGGCCGTTCCGCCCATCCCCTACCTCGTCACGACGCGCATCATCGCCGGTCTGATCGCCGTGGTGCCGTTGTTCACGATCGCCTTGATGTCCTGCTGGCTGGCGACGAGGCTGGTGGTCACCGTCGGCTACGGCCAAGCTCCGGGCACCTACGAACACTATTTCGAGACGTTCCTGGTCCCCTCCGACCTCTTGCTCGCCGGCATCAAGGTCCTGATCATGGCTCTGGTCATCGTGTCGGTCTGCTGCTTTCACGGATTCCGAGCCAGTGGAGGGCCAGCAGGAGTGGGACAAGCCGTGGGCCGCGCCGTGCGCTCGGCGTTGATCGCCACCATGTTCGTCGACCTGATCTTCGCGCTCGCCGTGTGGGGCGGGCCGTCGGTCCACATCGCGGGGTGAGGAGAATGTCAATGTTCAGAGGCATCGATAGACAGCTGCTGACGGGCCTGACCTTTGTGCTGCTCGTGGCCGCGGTCCTTGTGGGCACGGTGATGCAGTACAAGGGCTCGTTCAGCCCCAGTGTCGATGTCGTGGTGCAGGCCGACCGCGCCGGCCTCACGATGGCACCAGGGGCTCCGGTGAAGCTCTATGGAGTCGAGGTCGGGGCCGTGAGCAACGTCAACGTCGACGGCGACCGCGTCCAGATCACGCTCGAGCTCGACCCAAGTGCGGTCGATGCCATCCCGCAGGACGTCACTGCGCAACTCGTGCCGCCGACCGCGTTCGGAGCAAAGTACGTCCAGCTCAGCAGGTCGGAGAACTCGGCCGCAGAGCCGGTCAGGGAAGGAGACGTGATCCAGGCCACGAGCACGACAGTCGAGGTGGACGAGGCGTTCACGAACCTCACTGAGGTCCTCGACGTCGCACGTCCCGCGCAGGTCAGCGATGCGCTGTCGGCGGTCGCGGGAGCGCTGGACCAGCGGGGTGAGACGCTGGGTGAATTTGTCACCCTGACGGAGACCTACCTGACGTCTTTCAACCCCGCACTCCCGGCCTTGAGCGAGGATCTGCGTCGCGTGGACGACGTCGCGGCGGTCTACGAACTGGCCCGTGAGGACCTCATCTCGACCTTCGACGGCGCTGCGACGACGCTGCAGACGGTTGTGGAGCAGCAGGCCTCCCTGCGAGCCCTCGAACTCAGCCTCACGTCCTTCAGCAGCGAGGGAGACACATTGCTGCGTGAGAGCGGTCCGGGCCTTGCAACGTCCCTGGAACTTCTGAAACCCGTCACGGGTACGCTCGCCCGCTATTCCCCGGAGGTGCCATGTCTGGTCGAGGGCTTGGCCAAGGGCAACGAACTGGCTGAGGTGGCAGTCGGCGGAACCAACCCGGGGATCACGACCTTCACGCATGTCGTACGGGGGCGTGAGCCGTACGCCTATCCCACCGATGTGAAGGCTCTGGGTGAGAACCGTGGCCCCAACTGCTTCGGTCTGCCCTACGTCACCCCCGAAGAAGTGCCGCTCAGCTACCAGCCCACGTTCGACGTCGGGGTGAATCCTTATAAATCGACTGAAGCGGATGCAGGGAAACCCGCTGACATTCTCGAGATCCTAGGTTTGGGAGGTCGCTGACGTGGCGACGAGTCCTCTGCGTGTCAAGGAGCGGGCCGATCTCATCCGGCTCGTGATATTTCTGGTCGTCGCCGCACTGGTGACGTTCTGGGTGGCAGCCGTCACTGGCGAGTACCGCTCCGGCGACACCGTCGCCTATCGCGCCGCCTTCAGCGATGTCTCAGGTCTTCAAAAGGGGGACCAGGTCCGGGCTGCCGGCGTTCGCGTCGGCAAGGTGACCGACATCGACGTTCAGCCCGACAGCACCGTTGTGGTGAGTGTGGCGGTCGACGCGTCGCTCACGCTCGATGACGCCACGACTGCGACGATCGAGTACCGCAACCTCATCGGGGACCGCATCGTCCAGCTCGCCAGCGGGGGTCAGGCGGCGCAGGAGATGGCGCCCGGCGACATGATCCCCGTCGCCAACACGGCGTCGGCGCTCGATCTAGACACGCTCCTCAACGGCTTCAAGCCGCTCTTCGCAGGTCTCAACCCGACCCAGGTAAACGAGTTGTCGCAGCAACTCGTGCAGGTGTTGCAAGGTCAGGAGTCCGCGGTCGAGACACTCACGAGTCGCGTGGGCTCCTTCACCTCCACGATCGCCCAACGAGAGCAACTGATCACCCAGGTGATCAGCAACCTCAACCAGGTGCTGGAGACCGTCGACGGGCGCCGAGACGAGGTCGGAGAGCTCATCGATGCTCTCGACATCGTCCTGACCCGCTTCGACCAGCAGGACACCGAGATCCTCGTCGCGGCTGGGAAGATCGACGAGTTCGCCCGCCAGGCATCCGGGCTGCTCGCTCGGGCGCGCGGCGACCTGACGCCCGACCTGCGTGCGCTCACTGTCGCCGCACGCGGGCTCAACATGGAGAGGGATGAACTGGTGGCGGTGCTCCGTCAGCTCCCGCGTCACTACCGCAAGCTGCAGAACGCCGGTTCCTACGGCAACTTCTTCAACTTCTTCCTCTGCGGCGTCCGGATCCAGTCCGACGCGGCGGCCGGCCGTCCGGTCCTGACCCCATGGATCAATTCCGACGCCGAGAGGTGCCAGCCATGAGCAGCCTGTCGGAAAGGCGCGCACTGCGAGGACTGGTGGGCACTTTGGCGATCGTGCTGGTGGTCCTCGCCAGCCTGAACCTCAACCGGCTACCCCTGGTGGGCAACAGCGAGGTCATCCACGCCCAGTTCGCCGAAGCCGGGGGACTGCGCGGTGGTGACTCGGTGATGCTCTCGGGAGCGGAGATCGGCAAAGTGCGCGAGGTCACCCTAGAGGGTGGCGTCGTGGAGGCCGACCTGGCGCTGACCGACCCGGACGTCGAGCTCGGCGACCGCACCGAGGCGCGGATCATCACCACTACCCTGCTGGGCCGCGCCGCAGTCGAACTCGTGCCCGCTGGCCGCGGATCGCTCAAGGCGGGAGACACGATCCCTATCGACCGTACTGATTCGCCGTACAGCATCACCAGTGCCCTCAACCAGCTCACGACCGAGAGCGGGCAGATCGACAAGGCCGCCCTGCAACAAGCCATCGACCAGGCCAGCGGAGTGCTCGAAGGGTCCCAGGATTCTATCGGTCCCGCCCTGCGCGGGATCTCCGACCTCTCGGGCGCGATCGCCGCCAACGACGACCAGCTCGCCACGTTGCTGGCCCGAGCCAGCCGGGTGACCGGGGTGTTGGCAGACCGGGACCGCCAGGTCGCTTCGTTGTTGACAGCCGGACAGTCTCTCTTCGCCGAACTGAACGCACGTCAGCGTGTCATCGACGAGCTCTTGGTCAGCGCTCAGACGCTGGCCGACCAGCTTCGGGCTGTGCTCGACGAGAACGCAAAGGTCATCGGCCCTGCGCTGCGCCAACTGAACGACATCGTCGATGTTCTCAACAGCAACAAGAAGGCGATCCAGGACACCATCGTGGGCCTTCGTGGGTACGCCACGGCATTCGGCGACGCCGCCTCCACCGGTCCATGGTTCGACGCCTACATCCAAAACCTCACCGACCCCGCCACGTTGTCGCCGATCCTGTCTGGAGTGCTCCCGTGACCGCCTTGTCGCACGCTCGCACACTGCGTAGCCCGATCGTTCTTCTCGTGCTTGGACTCTTAGTAGCTGTCGGCATCACCTTGGTCGGAGGGGCCGGCCAAAGGACGGTGTCGGCGACTTTCAGTAGCGCCGAGGGCCTCTACCCCGGGGACGACGTCCGGGTGCTGGGGGTGAGTGTAGGCACTATTCGAAAGGTTGTGCCTGGTGAGGCTGGCGTGAAGGTCGAGCTCGCTATCGACGAGAACCAGCCGATCCCCGCAGACGCACGAGCGGCCATCGTGTCACCGAGCCTGGTCAGCGGTCGATTCGTCCAGCTGGAGCCGGTCTACACCGGCGGACCGGTGCTTGAAGACGGAGCCGAAATCGGCATCGACCGCACGGCGGTGCCGGTCACCTTCGACGATGTCAAGCAACAACTCACCGACTTGACCGGAGCATTGGGGCCGCGCCCGGGTGCCGGGCGGGGTGCCCTCTCGAGAGCGGTCGTGGCTCTCGACAAAGGCCTCGACGAGGGTAACGCCGCCGAACTGCGTCGAGCGATCGCCGGTCTTCGGACGTCGGCCGAGGCTCTCTCGAACCCGAGGTCAGACCTCTTCTCAACCGTCGAGAACCTCGATACCTTCACCCGCGCGCTCGCGCTGAACGATCGAGCCGTTCGGGGCTTCGCCTCGGAGATCGATTCCGTGGGTGAGGTGCTCGAGCGCAATCGTTTCGCCCTGACCAGCGTCCTGCGTGACCTAGCAGTGACGTTGAAGACGGTCCGCAACTTCACCGATGCCAACGGTCAGGGGATTTCGACCGCGGTCCGACGAGTCAACCTCCTCTCTGCGGCGCTCGCAGACCGATCCAATGAACTGGCGGGTTCGCTGCACCTCGGTACCAACGCCCTGATCAACCTGGCCAATATCGTGGAGGGTTCCGCCCTGAAGGGGCGCGCAACGCTCAGCGCGCTCGATAGCCTCCCGCAGCTACTGTGCGGCGCGATCCTCGGGGCAGGCGGGACTGCTGCCCAGTGCACCCAGGTGCTTGAGCCGCTGCTGGAGTCGCTGGGCTTGGGCTCGCTGGACCAAGACCTGGTCCCGGGCATCAACGTCGGTGAGCCCGGTGACGGGGAAGACCTCCCGATTCCGGGTCTCGCTGGTGTTGAGATCGATCTCCTGCAAAGCCTCGGTTTCCTGCTGACCGGCAGTACTGGAGGTAAGCCATGACCACCCGCACTGTTCGCCGGAAGTGGAGCGCGGCGCATGTGTGTGCCACCGCCATGGCGGTTCTCCCGCTGATATCCGGTTGCGCTCTGCAGCCGAACGAGAACACGCTGCCCGGGCAGGTTGCCACGGGGGATGACGGCTACTCCGTGACCGTGCACTTCGACGCCGTGGAGAACCTCGTCCCGAACTCCCAGGTGCTCCTCGACGACGTCGTCGTCGGAACCGTGGCCTCCATCGAGGTCGAGGACTGGCATGCGGTGGCCAACATCCGTTTGCTGGATTCGATGCCGATCAGTAGTACAGCGCGCTTCACCATCGGACAGAAAACACTGCTCGGCGCCCAATACGTCGATGTGGACAATCCTGCCGCGACAACCGGGGAGGTCCCGTCGAGTCTCCTCGCGGAGGGCGACGAAGTGCCTCTGGCCCGGACGGGGCGGGCGCCGGCCACCGAGCAGGTGCTCGCGGGAGTGGCGTTGCTGCTCAACAACGGCGGGCTCTCCCAGATCAGCACCATCACCGGTGAGCTGACCACAGCGCTAGACGAGCGCGAGTTGGACACCCGCGACTTGGTCACGCGATCCAACGAGCTCTTGGGCGTCCTGGACGACACGAAGGGGGAGATCGTCAGGGCGCTGGAGTCTCTCAACAGGCTCAGCAAGGGGTTGGCTGGCGACCGAAACACGATTGCCCGCGCCATCGACCGCATTGGTCCGGGGCTCGAGGCGCTTGAGGAGGAGCGGGCTCGTCTCGTAGACGCCGTCACCACTTCCGGACGAGCCAGCACCCGCGCAGTCGGGGTGATTCAGGCAAGTCAAGAAGCGATCCTGGCCAACCTAGATGCGCTCGGCCCGATCTTGAGCAACCTCGGTAAGGCGGCCACTCGGGTGCCGGAGGCCCTGAAGATCGCGATCACGATCCCCTTCCCGGCGATGACCACTGAGGACACGCTGCGAGGGGACTACTCCAACCTCTTCGCCACCATCGACGTCAGTAATCGCAGTCTCGTCGATCTGCTCCTGGGCACGGATCAGTTGCCGTCGTTGCAGTCCGAGGACCCCGTGACGGGACCGATCGAAGAGCCCCGCACAGAGAGCAAAGCGGACAAGGGCACTCGGGGCGGCGCATCGGGCGGCGACGCCGACCAGGGCGCCGACGGCACGAATGACAGCGGCGGCCTATGCCTCCTCCAACTGCTAGGAGACTGCTAATGGTTCTCACCCCGTTGATCAAGCGCCAACTCCGCATCTTCGCGGCCCTCACGGTGGTCGCCCTCTTCTTCGCCGCGGTGGTCTACGCACGAGTTCCGGCGATGATGGGCGTCGGCGTGTACGAAGTTCGTGCTGAATACCCAGACGCCAGTGGTCTGTACCCCAAGGCCATGGTGACCTACCAGGGTGTCAAGGTCGGTGAGGTCACCGACCTTGAGGTCGAGGACGGTGGTGCTGTCGCGACCTTGCGGATCGACGACCAGCACGACATCCCCGCCGATGCGATCGCCGAACTGCACAGCACGTCCGCAATCGGTGAGCAGTACGTCGATCTGGTGCCGCCCGCACGCGCCTCTTCCGAGGCGCGCGGGTCCGCCAGCATGTCCGACGGCGACCTGATCCCTGCTGAGCGCACGATCGCGATGCCGCAGATCACCCCCGTCTTGGAGTCGGTCAACGACCTGCTGGGCGCCATCCCACGAGAACGCACCCGGCGTGTGCTCGACCAGGTGGATGAGGGACTGGGGGGCAGCGGTCCCGACCTCGCGGCCACGATCGACGCAGCAGACAAGTTGATTATCACAGCGCAGGCGCGACTGGCCGCGACGACGTCACTGATCAGGACCGCACAACCTGTCCTGGGCACCCAGCAGGAATTGCGAGGCACGACCCTCAGCTACGCACAGTCACTCGCGTCCTTCACCGCAGAGCTCGCTGACCGAGACAGAGACCTGCGCTCGCTGCTGGATGAAGCACCCGACGGTCTGGAGTCGGCCACCGGACTCGTCACCGACCTCCAGCCGACGCTTCCCCTCCTCGTGACCAACTTGACCACGAACGCCGAGGTCCTCAACACATACCTCCCGCAGATCCAGGAGGGCTTGGTCTACTTCCCGGTCACCGTCGCGCGCCTTCAGAGCGCCATCAACCCGAGGGAAGAGTTCGGGGACGTCAACCTTGACCTTCGCCTCAATGTCAACAACCCACCCGCCTGCTCTCAGGGCTATTTGCCAGCGAGTCAACGGCGGGACCCTTCGGTCGAAGGTGTCCGTAAGGTTGACCGGTTGGCACACTGCACGGTGCCTGACCCGGACCCCAAATCGGTGCGGGGCGCCCGACTCCTTCCGTGCCCACAAAGCGCGGAGCGCGGTCCGTTGCCGTCGGCCTGCGGACTCGAGTTCGGGAAGGGTGTGTGGCCCAACAATCGGGGATCGTCCCGTGGGTCTGATCTCGCCCGGGGGTTGCAAGGCTCGTCAAGTCCGGACAGTGCAGAACGTTCGGGCTGGCAGATGCTGATGCTCGGTCCGCTGGAGGCGCGATGAAGAACGTCCGGGAGTTCTTCGCGGACAGGGCGACAACCTGGTGGCGGGGATGGCGTCCGCTCGGGCTGCAGGTCGTTGTCACTCTCCTCGTCGTCCTCGCGGCCGGCGCTGCATGGGAGCGCGGGGTCGCGTGGCGGGACGCTCACGAGCGTGAGCAGGAACGAAGCGAAGTCGTGGAGGCCGCGAAAAAGCAGGTCTTAGGGCTGATCACTATCAGCGCGGAGACGACGGCGGAGGACCTTGACGAGCTCATTGCCGGGGCTACGGCGTCCTTCCGCGACGACCTACGTGCGCAAGCCGGTCGGATACGTGACGAGGTCATCAAGAACGAGGTTGTGGCCACGGGCGAGGTCGTCTCTACGGGAGTCGTGAGCGTTGAAGACGACGCAGCGACGGTCATCGTGGCTGCGAAGGGATCCGTCGACAACCTCAACACCGGAGAACCAGAACCACGCAACTATCGGCTCGAGGTCGAGTTCAAGCAGGTTGACGGCATGTGGTTGGTCTCGACCCTACGGTTCGTGGCATGAGCGACAGGACCAGCGAGCATTCCGCTGAGAATCAGTCCGTTTCTGCCTCCTCCGGAAATGGGCGCAGACGCGGCCTGTCCATGCTGTTGTTGAGCGTGGCGATTGTCTTCGCGACCGTTGCCGGGTTCGCGACGTGGCGGACCGGCCAAATCCACGATCTGGCGTCGGCCCGAGACGAAGCGCTCAACGTCGGTCGAGAACGAATATCCCTGCTGCTCAGCTACCGTCACACCACCTTGGACGAGGATCTCGCGACCGCACTGGGCCAGACCACGGGCGCCTTCACGGAAGAGTTTCGGACTCTGCTCGACGACGTCGTACGCGACACCGCCACAGATCGGCGGATCACGACACAGGCGAGCGTCAATGCGGCAGGCGTGGTCTCCACGAAGAACGACGAGGTCGTGCTGCTCATCTTCCTGACCCAGTCGACCACAAGTCGGAACTCCCCTGATCCCGTGGTGAGCGGCAGTCGGGTCGACGTCACCATGCAACGCGTCGGGTCAACCTGGAAGATCGCCGGGTTGGAGACCAAATGACGAGTCGACCCAGGCCGTATCAGCAGGGCTTCACCGCGAAAGCAGAAGGACTGACATGGGTGTAGAGATCAAGGTTGACAACCTCACCAAGAGCTTCGGAAAGAGCCTCATCTGGGCGGACGTCTCGCTGACGATCCCGGCTGGCGAGATCTGCGTGATGCTGGGGCCGTCCGGCACCGGCAAGTCGGTGTTCTTGAAGACCCTTATCGGTCTGCTGAAGCCCGACTGCGGCTCGATCGTCATCGAGGGCACCGACATCGCCTCGTGCTCGGAGAAGGACCTCTACGAGATCCGCAAGTTGTTCGGCGTGCTGTTCCAGGACGGCGCGATGTTCGGCTCCATGAACCTCTACGACAACATCGCTTTCCCGCTGCGCGAGCACACCAAGAAGTCCGAGTCGCAGATCCGCGAGATCGTCCTGGAGAAGATGGACCTCGTCGGCCTCCTCGGCACCGAGGACAAGCTCCCGGGTGAGATCTCCGGTGGAATGCGCAAGCGCGCCGGCATCGCCCGTGGCCTGGTGCTCGACCCGGAGATCGTGCTCTTCGACGAGCCCGACTCCGGCCTCGACCCGGTGCGCACGGCGTTCCTCAATCAGTTGATCGTCGACCTGAACGCTCAGATCGACGCGACGTTCCTGATCGTCACCCACGACATCAACACCGCCCGCACCGTGCCCGACAACATCGGCTTGCTCTACCACAAGCACCTCGCGATGTTCGGCCCGCGCGAGATGCTGCTGAGCTCGCAGGAGCCGGTGGTGCGTCAGTTCCTCAACGCCCAGCGCGTCGGTCCGATCGGGATGTCGGAGGAGAAGGACGCCGACGAGCTCGAGGCCGAGAAGGACCAGGAGATGCCGCCGCTGCCGCCGATCCCGATGCAGATCGAGCCGTCGAGCGGCATCCCGCGCCGCAGCCAGCGCGAGCCCGGTGGCTGGTGCCGCGACAACGGTGTCACGCCGCCTCCAGGCTCCTTCGCCACCGACCTCGTCAGCGTCACCTAGTCGCACGCACCCTGAGTCGGCCACTCCTGGTCGACGACGCTCGACCGGTGCTCGACTCGTTGCTCCGCTCCATCCCTCAGCGCACCTCGATAGGAACTCTCATGAACGCATCGTCCGCTTCCGCACTTGACATTCGCCGGCCCGCGGATGGGAGGGCCATCCGCTTGGTGCCAGTCGCGGACGCCGCTCACGTACACACGGTCGCTGACGGGCTCCGGTCTGCGCAGGCTGAATGGCAGAGCATGGGTCCTTCGGCGCGAGCGATGTGGCTGCGCCGCTGGCGAACGTGGATTCTTGAGCACACCGACGAGCTAACGGATCTGCTTGTCGCAGAGACAGGCAAGGTCCGGCCCGACGCGCTGGTCGAGACGACGGCCTCGTGTGAGTTCATCTCCTACTACGCCGATCAGGCGAAGAAGTTCCTCGCCCCTGAGAGGGTCGCGGCGGGCGGGTTGCTCAGCCTGCCCAAGCGGCTGACCCGTACCTTCCGGCCCTACCCCGTGGTGGGACTCATTATCCCGTGGAACTTTCCCATCACCCTCTTCCTCATGGATGCCGCACCGGCGCTGGCCGCAGGCTGTGCCGTGCTGACGAAGTCTTCGGAGTTGACGCCGCTGACCTGCGCTCGTGTCATCGAGGGCTGGCACGAGATCGGTGCGCCGCCCGTGATCGCTCATGTTGCGGGCGCAGGGGAAACGGGAGCAGCAGTGGTCGAGGCCGTCGACTTCGTGCAGTTCACCGGATCCACGGCGACGGGGCGCAGGGTGGCCACGCGCTGCGCGGAACTTCTCAAACCGGTCAGCCTGGAGTTGGGCGGTAAGGATGCCGCGATCGTGCTTGAGGACGCGGATCTGGACCGCGCTGCGCACGGAATCGTCTGGGGCGGCATGTTCAACTCCGGCCAGGTGTGCATCTCCGTCGAGCGGGTCTACGTGGCCGAGGAGGTCTACGACCAGTTCGTGGAGAAGGTGGCGGCCGCGCTCGGATCGCTCAAGCAAGGCTCCGGGTCTCGCGATGACGTGGGGGCCATGGTCACCCGGGAGCAGGTGGAGACCGTGGAGCGGCACGTAGAGGATGCCCGGAAGTCGGGGGCCCGTGTGTTGGTCGGTGGTGCCAGCGACTCGAAGGGGCACTTCTACCCTCCGACTCTGCTCGTCGACGTCGACCACCGCATGGCGTGCATGACCGAGGAGACCTTCGGTCCCACGCTGCCGGTTATGAAGGTAGCCAACGAGGAGGAGGCGGTGCGCCTGGCGAACGACTCCGAGTACGGCCTTTCAGCGACGGTGTGGACACGGGACGTTGCACGCGGACGGCGAATTGCCGACCGGCTCGACGTGGGGGCAGTCAATGTCAACGACGTCTTCAGCAACCTGTTCGCGGTCGGGCTGCCGCACAGCGGCTGGAAGTCCTCTGGTCTCGGTGCACGGCTAGGTGGAGCACAGGGTTTGCGAAAGTACTGCCGCGTGCAGGCCATCACCGAGCCGCGAATCGCGCTGACCACCAAAGAACTCACCTGGTACCCGTACTCCGCCCGGCGTACGGCCATCGCCAGCCGCGCGCTGCGCTTGGCTGCCGGCCGCGGCCTGCGACAGCGGCTCGGCCTCTGAAAGGAAAGGCACCATGAAGACAACCACTGGATCACGGGTCGTCGCCATCACCGGCGGCGCTCGAGGGATCGGCTACCACACAGCAAGGGAGCTCATCAGGCGTGGTCACCGCGTCGCGATCGGCGACATCGACGAGGTGCAACTCAAGTCTGCCGCCGAGGACCTCGGGGTCGAGGTGGCCGTTCGGCTGGATGTCACCGACCCGGAGTCGATCGCCTCCTTCCTTGACGTCACCGAGGGAACGCTCGGCGCCATCGACGTCCTCATCAACAACGCCGGAGTGATGCCGACCGGACATACTCACGAAGAAGCCGATGACGTCACCCGGCGTCAGGTGGAGATCAACATCTTGGGTGTCATCTTCGGCACCAAGCTCGCACTGCAGCGGATGCTGCCGCGCCGCCAGGGGCACATCATCAACACGGCCTCGCTCGCAGGCGAGCTCCCCGTCCCGGGTCTGGCGACCTACTGCGGCACCAAGTTCGCCGTCATCGGTTTCACCGAGGCCGCCAGGCTGGAGTACCGCAAGTCGGGTGTCACCCTGTCCACGGTGCGCCCGACCTTCACCAACACCGAACTAGTGGCCGGGACGAGTGGAGCCAAAGCCATGCGGAACGCGGAGCCCGAGGAGATCGCGCGCGCGACAGCGGCGCTCATCGAGCGACCACAGCCGTTCGTGCGCGTGACACGCGTGGCGGGCTCCATGGTCGCGGCCATGAAGTTCGTGCCCGAGCGGCTCGCAACCCCGCTCGGCGCGTTCCTCGGGACCGACACGGTCTTCCTCGACCGGGTCGACCACGCTGCCCGCCAGGCTTACCTAGAGCGGGTCAGCAGAAGCTGAGCTGCGCATGGGTAGGTTCAGACGCTGCCCTGGACGCTGACGAGCAAGTGGACCGCTGCGAGCACACAGGTGATCGCAGCGGTCCAAGGTCACTCCCAGTCCGTGTCGGGGCCCCGATGCCCTGCAGGTGTCGTGCCGTCGCTCGGCAGGACAACCGCAGGATTCGCCGGGGCGATGGGGGCCTGTCGTTCATAGGCGGCTCCGAGTAGCGGGCGCTCGTCAAGATCGCCCTTGTTCGGCCACAGCGAGGCGGCACGTTCGGCCTGGGCGGTGATCGTCAGCGACGGGTTGACCCCCAGGTTGGCCGAGATGCTCGAGCCGTCGACGACGTAGATCCCGTCATGGCCGTACAGGCGGTGGTAGGGATCGATCACCCCCGTCTCGGGGGAGTCGCCGATGATGCAGCCGCCGATGAAGTGCGCGGTCATCGGGATGTTGGCAATCTCGCCGGTGGATCCGCCCGCGACGCCGTCGATCTTCTCGGCGACGCGATGAGTGACCTCGTTGCCCACGGGGATCCACGTCGGGTTTGGTGCCCCGTGGCCGGGTCCGGAGGTGATGGTGGGCCGGCCGAACAGATTCCTCTTCGTCCGAACCGTGATCGAGTTGTCGAGAGTCTGCATGACCAGCAGAATGACGGTCCTTTCCGACCAACGCCGCGGGCTGAACCATGTCAGGTGCGAGGGGTCGGTCGCGATCGTCCTCAACCATCGCCACCAACGGGGCCCGGGGCCATCACCGTCGGTGAGGGCGGTCTGAAGCAGTGACATGGCGTTGCTGCCCTTGCCGTAGCGAACGGGCTCGATGTGGGTGAACTCGTCGGGATGGATCGAGGAGGTGATGGCGACACCCCGGGTGTAGTCGCTCGACCGATTGCGGGATTTCGCGCCGAGAATCGCTTCGGAATTCGTGCGAGTGAGCATGCCGAGTCGATCGGAGATGTGGGCGAGCGACCCAGTTGACTTGAAGCGGTGCAGCATCTTTTGAGTGTTGTAGGTCCCGGCTGCGAAGATCACGTGTTCGGCCGTGAACGTCTCTCGGTTCGTGCGACGGCGGGCGGATTTGCCCGTGCGCACAGTGTCGGCGAAGTAGCCGCCGCCACGTCGCGGGCGTACATCGACGACCGTGGTCAGCGGGTGCACCTCTGCGCCGAGTTTCTCGGCGAAGTACAAGTAGTTCTTGTCCAAGGTGTTTTTCGCGCCGACCCGGCACCCGGTCATGCACGACCCACACTGGGTGCAGCCCGTACGGCGTGGCCCTGCGCCTCCGAAGTACGGGTCGTCGACCTCCTTGCCGGGCTCACCGAAGAAGACCCCGACCGGTGTCAAGGTGAAGCTGTGTCCGACCCCCATGTCCCTGGCGACGTCCAGCAGCACCTCGTCCGACGGTGTCATGTGGGGGTTCTCGACGACGCCGAGCATCCAGCGTGCCGTCTGGTAGTGAGGGTCGAGCTCTGCGCGCCAGTCGGTGATGTGGGCCCACTGAGGGTCGTTGAAGAAGGGCGCGGGCGGCTGGTACAGGGTGTTGGCATAATTGAGTGAGCCCCCGCCCACGCCGGCTCCGGCGAGGATGACGACGTCACGGAGCAGGTGGATGCGCTGGATGCCGTAGCAGCCGAGTTTCGGTGCCCAGACGAAACGTCGAGCGTCCCAGGACGTGGCCGGGAGTTCGTCGGTGGTGTATCTCTTGCCGGCCTCCAACACCCCCACGCGGTACCCCTTCTCTGCAAGGCGCATCGCAGTGACCGAGCCCCCGAAGCCTGAGCCGATAATGAGGACGTCGTAGTGATTCGAACTCATGGGTGGGTCCTCTCGAGTGGATTGTGTCGGTGATGGGGGGGGTGTGTCCGTTGTTGTGCCCGCTCTCCGGATCTTGGTCGCCCCGAGAGGTGTGCGACTGCGACGTGGAGTCGCGCGAGGGATGGCGATTCGGTTGGGATCAGCGCCAGGACGGACTCGGGCCGTTTCAGCGATGTCGACACGCAGTCGGTCGCCGCTACTCCCGTCCTGCGGCGATGAGGCAAGGTCCCACATTCGGTAACCTCCCGTCTTGTGCGCATGCTCAATTCTCGGCAACCACGCCCGGACCCGCGCACAAGTTCCGACGCTGCGACGCCGGAGTCGCCCGGATGGTGCCGGTCGGCCGAGGTTCGTGGTTCGGGAGTGCGGGCTCGCAACGAACGGCTTCACGATGTCCGAGCTGCCCGCGTAGATCTGGGACACACACAGGTCGGCCCACACGCGACCGATGCGGGTAATCGTTCACGCAAGCTTCCCGCAAGGCATCTGGGTCTGTGTGATGGGCATGCTGGTCGCCGCCGTCATCTGGTGGCTGGATCAGCGCCCGACGAGTCGATGGAGGTCGTGGCCGAGCGGCTGTCACGTCATGTTCGTGCTCCAAGACGCGGTGACTCGCCGCGGCATCGTTCTTGATCCCGTGGTCGAGCTCGAGCCGTTCGTCCCCGAGTGAGACATCAGTTTTGAGTCCGGTCCACACCTTGCTCGAAGTGCTCGTGGCTGACGATGATGAAGGTCGCATGCGCGGTCGCGAGCTTGTCGCCGTCCAGACTGGATGCTTCCGCGTTCACCTCGATGCGTCGTCCCGCCCGCTCTCGAACACGAGCCGTGAACTCGTAGTCGGTCTCGAGCAGGATCGGGCGGAGGTACTCCACTGACAAGGATCGAGTCACCGCGAGCTCTCCCACGCGATAGAGCAGAAAGCCGAAGAGGTCGTCGAACACCGCTGCCACCATGCCGCCGTGGGCGATCCCCGGCGCGCCTTCCTGTCGGGGGTCGAAACGATGCACTGAGCGCACGCCCCCCTCGGTGGCATCGACTTGCAACGCCAAGCTCGCGGGATTTTCCGGTCCACACCCGGCACAGGTGGGGGAGTGGGAGGGAAGGCGACCCCGTGTGGACTCTGCGGCACCGGACATTCCACGTATCCAGGTCTCCAACGTCGTTGCCTCGGCCCCGGGCTCGGCCCCGGAGCCCGCGACGCCCTGCTCGACCACGCCGTCGATGTGCTGGAAAGAGTCACTCATGGATGGGCTCCTCGTAGTTCGGTCGGGCTTGACTGAGAGACACAAAGTTCGTTTGTTCACCGGCCGTAAGAATGTTGATTCTGTGTTCACCACTTGCCTTCCGAGGTGCCCGCACCGGTGCTCGTGGAGACCATGGGCGTGGTGTATTCAGGGGCTGGCTCGAGTGGCACCCCGCTGCGTGGAAACCCCTGCGCGCGTGGTCTCTGTGCTTCGACGCGTGCTCAGTGGCCGAAGGTTGCGTCTGGCGTGCGCTGTCTGTCGGCGCTAGTCATCATTGTTGGCCCGTAGGTATCGAGGAGGGTGTTCATCATCTGCTCAAACGGGAGGTCGAGGCACATCCCCCGCTCACGGACGTACTCCATGTGGCGTTGCCCAGCTCCGTCGTTGGCGTGGAGTAGCGCATCCTGCGTGCCGTCGAACTCCAACGGTGGGACGCCGAACCGCTGGCACAGTTCGGAGTTGAAGGCAGGGGAGGCTTTGCGCCACTGACCGTCGACGTATACCCCGCACCACCCGTGGTAGACGAAGAGGTCCGTGCCCATGAGAGCCAGGAGGGCTTTGCTGTTGAGGTGGTTGCGCACGTCCGAGAAGCCGAGCACGGCGGGGACGCCGATGGCTCGGAGGCTAGCGGTGAGAAGGATCGCCTTCGGAACACACCATGTCGGGCCGCCGTCCAAGATGGCGCTGGCGCGGTAGTCGTCGCGGTCGGACGTGACGCTGTACGGGTCGTATCGGAGGCGATCTCGTACCTCGGTGAACAGGAGTTGGATCTGCTCGCGGGGGTCCCGGGCGCCGAAGGTGACGGTCGAGGCGAAGTCGCGGATGGCGGGATGGTCGCTGTCCACGAACTGTCCCGGAGCCAGGGCCTCGCGCGGGGTTGCGTGGTCGGCCATCAGGCGCCGACCCTGGCGTCCTGGGCTGTTCCGGCGCGACCAAGCGCTTGGACCAGCTCGCGCTCGAGCGAGGGAAGTGCGGCGGCGGCCCTGGCAGCAGCTTCAGCACGTCCAGCCGGTGCCCCCTCCCGACGGGCCAGGGAGGCGACCTCCGACCAGGCCTCGGCGCTGGCGTGAGCGGCGAGGGCGACGTGGTCGGCGTGTTCGTTCTCCGTCAGGCGCGCGATGTCGCGAGCGCCACTGGCAAGCAGCCTGCGGAACAGGCCGCCGCCAGTCCCGGCCTTCTCGACGAAGGCGCTCAGCCCTAGGAGGACCAGGTGGAGCACTTCCTCGGGGAACACATCAGGCCAACGGGCCAAGTCCTCGGCGAAGAGATCGACGGCGGCGAGGCCGGTGGCCCCGGCGGCGGTGTCGTTGTCGGGGATGATTGATGGCCCGCTCGACATGGTCATGGCGGCCGAGGCCTGGGCAAAAGCTGCGTGGCTGAGGGGCTCCAGGTCCGGCAGCGTCTGAGGCCACTCGATGTCAAAGAAGGTGTGTCGAGTCGGCACCGGGAAGCCCTGCGATGACCGTGCCTTGGCGAGCGCGTCGTAGGGCACGAGCTGGACTGCCTCGCGGTCATTGTCGACGACGTGGGCGAGTTGCTGCTCGTCGTCGTAGCCGATCACGACGATGTCGTGGCGGCTCATCTGCAGGCGAACGCGCAGGTAGGGCAGCTCGGCGATGTCGGCCCAGACCAGGGCCGGTCGGCCGCGCTTTACGGATTCCTGCACCCACGCCCACCCCTCTTGGGGGGCATCGGTGGCGCGGACGGTGACCTCGGCACCGAGCCGCTTCGGCAGGTCGGTCTCCAATTCGCCTCCACGACCAACCAAGTAGATCGGCGGCAGGAGTTGGGCGTCGCGGACGTAGGAAAGGTCCAAGGACCCGCTCAGCGCGAAGACGAGGCCTTCGCTTGGGGGCCCGTCCCAGCCCAGGCCCGCCCACTCAAGCAGGTCCCGCATCGCACCCGAACCGCAGTGCCCCCCGAGCCGATGAGGGTAGGTGATCACGTGAGAATCGTCGTGACTGACCATGGCTCATTCCTATGAACAGATAGATACGATTGTCGAAACTTAGACCGGATTGATGAGTATGTCACCCATGCGTGGGACGTGACACGCGTCTCGTTGTCAACAGAAATGGCCTAGTGTGTCCGTCGTGCCACGTCAGTCGATGCGGGAGCGTTACCGCGACCATGTCCGCGCCGCCGTCCTCGAGACGGCACACGACATGATCGTTGAGCGTGGCTGGGACCGGGTCCGCATGGGGGAGATCGCAGATACTGTCGGCGTCTCGCGGGCGTTGCTCTACAAGGAGTTCAAGGACAAGCCTGGCCTGGGGGAGGCCGTGGTTCTGAGGGAAGCGGTGCGCTTCGTCGACGGGATCGAGGGGGCGCTGGAGTGTTTTCGCTCCGATGTGTCTCGGGGTTTGGCGGCTGCCGTCGACTACACCCTGGAAGAGGCGGAGCGCAGTCCCCTTCTCCGAGCGGTGCTGATCGCCAACGGCGACCCGACTTCCCAGTCCGCGACGGGCATGCTTCCCCTCCTCACCACATCGGCGCGGTCGCTCGATCTGGCGACTAGATCGCTTGCGCGCTGGGTGACGTCCAACTTCCCGGACCTCGACGTACAGGAGGTCTTCGACGCGGCTGACGCCCTGGTACGCCTCACTGTCAGCCACCTCGCGCTCCCCACCGGGTCCCGTAGCGACACTTCCCACAAGATCACCGAAGTGGGTCGGAGATACCTGGGGCTTCCCGCCGAGAATTTGTCCGCTGCGCGCACCTGAGTTGTCGCTCGGGTACGGGGCGCCACCTACGATCTCGCGGACCACGGTCGTCCGGGTAGAAGGGCGCAAGCGCTTAGCTTTCCCGGCCCCGATGGAAGGCATGCCGCCGCGCCAGATTGTGCCCACACTGTTCACCTGATTCGCCATGTCCGTATCGGACAAGCCGCTGACCCAAAGGTGTCCCTGCACCCCAGCGCTGGGGCGGGCAGGATCTGCCTTGTCTGATGCCACGTCCCATCCGGTGGCGTCTGCCGTCAAGGATGGCCGGAAGGGGACGAGTCCATTGCAGACACCAGCCTGCGAAGCGCGGTTCGCCGCCTGCCGCCGCGGTGTTTGCGTTCTGCACCTTGACCAGTCGGTTGCGCCAGCCGTCGGGGAGGATCGCCGTCTTCAGGTCGACGCCATCGATGCTGGAGCCGTGCAGTTCCTCAAATGGTGAGAGCTCGCCGGCGAAACCTTCGATCTGGTCGGCTGGGCCTTTCGGAGCACGCGTCGGGGTGACAGTTCGATGTCTTTGGACTGTTGACCGGATGGTCAGGCGACAGTCTGGCGGATTCGGCGCTTGAGTTCCTTCTTGACCTGCAATGGCGTACGGCCGGCCATGTAGTCACCGTTGTTCGGGCGCTCGTTGTTGTAGTCGGTCACCCAGGCCTGCAGCGAGCGGTCGAGTAGGGCGACGTCCTCGACACGGCCGCGGTGGGAGTGCGGCCGGTAGAACTCCTGAAGCACGGTGCCATGGAACCGTTCGCACACCGAGTTGCGGTTCGGTGACCTCGGCGGGATTCGGTGATGGTGCAGCCCGAGCTCGCCCACGCGGGCTTGGAAGGCCTTGCCGACGAACTCCGGTCCGTTGTCAGTGAGCACTCCCTCGAGGGTGATGCCATGCTTGCGCAGGACCTTCTTCAGATGGTCTAGGAGCAGCGCTGCGATGGCGGCGGTCTTGTCGCCGACGACGAGCTGAACGACCGCGACCCGGGTCGCGATGTCGACCGTGGTCAGCTGCCAGACCGCGCCGGCACCTTTGAGCTTTCCGACATAGAACGCATCCAGGGCTACGACCTGGCCCGGATGCGAGGCGTACTGGCAGAACCCGAAGGGGCCCTCCAACGCGGCCTCGGTGAGCTGACCGGTCTCGGTCGCAGTCAGGCTGGCCAACGCGATGATCCGCTGCTTGGCGGTGCCGAGGTCGTGGCGGCGTAGGACCATTGCGACCCCAGAGGCCGACCGGTCCACACCACGCTTCCTGAGAAGCCTGAGCAATGACTTCGGCCCAGCGTCGGCCTGGCGATCGCCTCGGACAAGATCACCGCGACCTCTTCTGAGGTCATGGCGTTCGGCTGATGGGGGAGGCGTCGCCCGCGCGGGAGCAGAGCTGAGAGGCCGTACTGCTCGGCCTTTTTATCCACTTGTAGTAGGTCTTACGCGAGACGCCGAAGACCCGGCAGGCCTCGCTCACGTTGTTGATTCTGGCGGCGTACTCGATGACTCGCACACGCCCGTCGTACACAATGTCCTCGTGGGTCACAGAATGACTTCCTGTTCTCTAGATCTCGCAATCCAGAGACTGTCTTCCGTGGCCCACACCTACGCGCAGGCTCACCGGGTGTCACCCCAACCCGTGATCCCTAAGGGCTAGTCGCGCGGTCTCATCGTTGGTCTCGGCTATGGGCAGGATGTCGACCTCGATAGACATCGTTGCGGCCGCGGGCAGTTGTGACTCGTCGTAGGTGCCGAGGATGGCCTGCGAGCCGACAACGATGACCTCGGACTGATCGATGATCTGGCAGGCCGTGCGGATGGCGTGCTCCAGCTGGTCTCGTCGCATCAGCCGACCAGTCGCAGGACCTCGCGGCGCTGCTCGTCGGGGAGAAGCCCGGACATAGGGGAGACCTCGCGCATCTCGATCGAATCTCGGCCAAGACCCGTGAGGACGCGGTGCAGTCCGGGGAGGTCGCCGCGCTCGACGAGCTGGCGCCACTGCTCGAGATTTCGTTCGTGCGGATGGCCGGTCACGTTGTTGCCGAGGCGGTCGAGGTTGCGCTCGATCGTCGGTCGCCACCCCTCGAAGCTCAGGGGAGTGAGAAGCGTGGAGAGTCGCCGGTGCAATTGCCACGAGCGGCGTTCGGAGCGAGTCAATTGGGGAGCGACGGGGTGTCGTAGGACCTCAAGGCGGAAACCCATGCACGACAGCAGACGGTCGAGCTGGTCGTCGCTGAGGTCGATCTTGCCGGAGAGGAAGCCGCTGATGCTCGGCTGCCGCACACCGCTGAGTCGAGACAGGCCGGACTGGGTGGTGCCCGTCTCAACCATCACCTCGCGCAGCACGTCACTCCTGCTCGTCATACAAAAAAAGATAGCAGAGAATACTATAGGCATCAGGGTTGCGGTCGGGCCTTTCGGGCAACACTGGGGCAACACAAGGGCCAGAAGCGGCCCGAAATGACCAATGAGTGCCAATCGTCAATAGTGCCGCTGACCTGCACGTTCAGTGATTTCCAGCATCGTCCGGTGGCTCCTCGGTCGCCCTCTCACGGCGGTAGCGCCGGTTCGAATCCGGTCGGGGGTACAGATCGACAAGAGGTCCTGATCTGCGGAGACGCAGGACAGGGCCTCTTCGTCGTGTGCGGCGCCCGATGGACCGAGGGCTGTCTAGACCCCCCTGGGCTACGTTCGCCACATGTCGTTGAACCACGTGCGCCGCGGGAGTGGCCGTCCTCTGTTGCTGGTGCACGGTCTGGGTGCGGGGTGGCGATCCTGGTCCCCGATCATCGACACGCTGGCGCAGAGCCGCGAGGTCATCGCCGTCGACCTGCCCGGCTTCGGTGAGACCCCACCGTTGGCCGGAGAGGTCTCGATCGCCACCCTGGCCGACTCCGTCGCGGACTTCATCCGCGAGCAGGGCCTCGACGGGGTGTCCCTCGTCGGGCAGTCCATGGGCGGGCGGATGGTGCTCGAGCTCGCGCGGCGAGGTGTCGGCGGCGACGCCGTGGCGCTGGACCCGGGCGGCTTCTGGAGCGACCGTGAGCTCCTCGTCTTCGGTGCGACCCTGCGTCCCTCGGTCGCCCTGGTCCCGGTGCTGCGAGGCCTGCTCCCGGCACTGCTCGGCAGCAGGGTGGGCAGGACGCTGCTCCTGGCTCAGCTGTCGGCGCGACCGTGGGCCCTGTCTCGCGAGACCGTGCTGCCGGACGTGCGCGGCCTCGCCGACTCCCCGTCCACCGGTGCCGCGCTCACGGCCCTGGTCAAGGGGCCCAAGCAGCAAGGAGCCGCTGCCGGCACGGTGCCCGGCCGGGTCACGATCGGATGGGGTCGTCGAGACCTGGTGACGCTGCCGCGCCAGGCCGCGCGCGCCACGGAGCTGTTCCCCGACGCGGTGCTGCACTGGTTCGAGCGGTGCGGCCACTTCCCCCAGTGGGACGCCCCCGAGGAGGCGATCCGACTGATCCTCGACAGGACCTCCTAGGACCGCCCTCGGTGCCCGCCGGAGGGCGAGCCGTCGACGGGGTCCGGACCGGTGCTGGGATCAGGTGCAGAGCCCGGCCTGGCGCCGTGCTTCGGCGGCCGCCTCCGCAGCTGCTTCCTCGTCGGGGTCCGTGGTGGGCTCGTCCGTCGGATCATCGGTCGTCGGCGTGTCCGAGGGCTCGGCGGTCGGGGTGGCCGACGGCGTCTGGGTCGGCTCGTCGATGCTGCCCACCGAGTCGTCGGCGCCGATGCTGGTGGCGCTGAAGTCCTTGCCGAGCTGCTGGTCGTCGATGATCCTTGACCAGAGCTCGTCGGCCTGCTCGGTCCAGATCAGCCGGTTGGGGTCGAGGGGGTACTCGGCGATCGGCACGGTGATGAACTGGATGTCGGACAGGCCCGTGTCGCGGAACTGAGTGGCGAGGTCGGCGAGCTTGCCGACCGAGTCGAGGTCCTCGTCCACCTCGATGGAGGACGTCGCGGCATTGAGGAAGTTGAAGATCGACAACGGCTGGGACAGGATCCCGGCCGACTTCACCTTGTTGATCATCGAGGCGATGAAGGCCTGCTGGCGCTTCATCCGCCCGATGTCGCCGGTGACCGAGAGAATCGAGCGCTCCCGCACGTAGTTGAGCGCGTCCTGACCGGTCAGGGTCTGCACACCGGCCGGGAGGAAGATGTTGTGCTCGGTGTCGTTGACCTCCTTCGGCAGGCACACCTCGACCCCGTTGATGGCCTCGACCATGTCCTTGAAGCCGTTGAAGTCGACGACGAGGAAGTGATCGATGTAGATGCCGGTCAGCGCCTCGACGGTCTGGACGGCGCACTGGGCTCCGCCCTCGGAGAAGGCGGTGTTGAACATGACCTGCTCCGCACCGGCAGCCATCTCCCCGTCGGCGTCCATGCAGTCGGGTCGGTCCACGATGGCATCGCGCGGCAGGCTCACGCCGTACGCATTCCTCCGGTTGGCCGAGACGTGCATCAAGATCGTGGTGTCGGCGCGTTCGCCGATGTCCCCGAGACCGTCGATGTCGTTGCCGTCGCCGGAGCGCGAGTCCGACCCCAGGATCAGGATGTTGAGCGGCTCCATCGGCCCGGCGTCCTCGGCGGCCACCGGCTGCTTGGTCGCCTGGTGGTTGATCGCCTCGCCGTCCTCGATGTTGCCGTTGAGGGTGTTGTAGGCGAGCGTCACGGCGCCGACCGTCAGCGCGGCGAGCACCAGCTGGGTCACCGCGACGGTCAGCCAGACGTGGCGACGGTGTCGGGTGGGGCGCGCAGGCACCGCGGTTTCCTCGGTCACGCGTCACAGTCTCACAGACGACCGGTAGCACGAGGCCGGATCGCGTGACCACGGTGGTGTCCGATTTCCGCCGGAGGAGAGGTGGTGGGTCCGTCATGATGGAGCCATGAACGCGGCCCGTCTCGATCCCGAGTCCTGCTACCGGGCCGTCAAGGCGCGGGATCGCCGCTTCGACGGGGTGTTCTACACCGCGGTCCGCACGACGGGGATCTACTGCCGACCCTCGTGTCCGGCGCGGACGCCGGCCCTGGGCAGTGTCGGCTTCCACGTCAGCCCGGCCTCGGCCCAGGCCGCCGGCTACCGGGCCTGCAAGCGCTGCCTGCCGGACGCGACCCCCGGCAGTCCGGACTGGGACGTCGCGGCCGACGTCGCCGGGCGCGCGATGCGTCTGATCTCCGATGGCGTGGTCGACCGGGAGGGCGTCGACGGCCTGGCCCGACGGCTCGGCTACACCGCACGCCACCTCGGGCGAGTGCTGTCGGCCGAGCTCGGTGCCGGACCCCTGGCGCTCGCCCGCGCACGTCGAGCACAGACCGCTCGGATCCTCGTGGAGACCACGGAGCTCGGCTTCGCCGACATCGCCTTCGCGGCCGGCTTCTCCAGCGTGCGGCAGTTCAACGACACCGTCCGCGAGGTGTACGCCGCGAGCCCGACCGAGCTGCGGGGGCGTCGGACCCGCGCGTCCTCCTCGGTCCGCGCCGGGCAGGAGGCCGCGTCGAGCGGGCCGGGCACGGTCAGCCTGACGCTGCGGCTCGCCGTACGCACGCCGTTCGCGGGTCAGGCACTGCTCGACTTCCTCGCCTACCACCTGGTCGCGGGCGTCGAGGTCGCCGGTGACGGCTGGTACGCCCGGACCCTGGACCTGCCGCACGGTCCCGGGACCATGCGTCTCGCGATCGCCGACGCGCTGGACCCCGGCCGTACGGCGTTCGTGGAGGCCACCTTCGAGCTGACCGACCTGCGGGACACCGCCGCCGCCGTCGAACGAGCGCGTCGCCTCCTCGACGCCGACTGCGATCCCGTCGCCGTGGACGACCACTTCGTGGGTGACCCGGTCATCGGGGTGCTCGCGCGGGCGTGTCCCGGACTGAGGCTGCCCGGCCAGGTCGACGGTGACGAGACCGCCGTGCGGACCGTCATCGGCCAGCAGGTCAGCGTCGCCGGCGCGCGCACGGTGACGGGCCAGATCGTCGCAGCCGTCGGCCGACGCATCGACACGTCGGTCCCGGGGCTGACGCATCTGTTCCCGCGGGCCGACGTCCTGGCGGAGCTGGACCCCACCGGACTGCCGATGCCCCGGGCTCGAGGTCGGGCCCTGGTCGGGCTGTGCGCGGCGCTCGCCGACGGAGGGGTACGTCTCGACCGAGGCGTCGACCGGGCCGAGGTCCGCGCCTGCCTGGTGGCGCTGACCGGGATCGGCCCGTGGACGGCCGACTACGTCTCGATGCGCGCGCTCGGTCACCCCGACGTCTTCCTGCCGACCGACATCGGCGTGCGCAACGCCCTGCGCGGCCTCGGCCACGACTCCGACGACGTGATCGCTCGCGCTTCCGAGTGGAGCCCCTGGCGCTCCTACGCCCTGCTCCACCTCTGGAACACCCTCATGCCACCGACCGGGCTGCCCCCGACGAAGGAGACCTGACCATGTGGACCGTGCTCGACTCACCCATCGGCGAGCTGCGTCTTGTCGAGCGCCACGACGAGATCACCGCGATCGAGTTCACCCCGTTCCGCGACGGCGACGGGCGGGTGCGCGGGGTCCGCGACGACACCCACCCGGTGCTCGCCGAGGCCGCGCGCCAGCTCACGGCGTACTTCGCCCGCGAGCTCAAGGAGTTCGACCTCCCGCTGGCGCCCGTGGGCAGCGACTTCCAGCAGCTCGTCTGGCACCAGCTCGCCGGCATCGCCTACGGCGAGACAGCGTCGTACGGCGAGATCGCCCGGCGTCTGGGCAGGACCAACGCGGCCTCGCGCGCGGTCGGTCTGGCCAACGGCTCCAACCCGATCCCGATCGTGATCCCGTGCCACCGCGTCATCGGTGCCAACGGCACGCTGACGGGCTACGCCGGGGGCGTCGAGCGCAAGCAGACGTTGCTGTCCTTGGAGCAGGACGCGCTCTTCTGAGGCATCCCGTGGTCGAGTCAGCGCTCGTCTCCCCGGATTTCGTCTCACCCGTCGCGGGCTCGTGCCTCGCCCGCAGGGTTCGCTCAATCCTCGCGGCAGCGCGGAGCTCGCAAGCTCACTCCGCTGCCGCTCGTCGCAGCGACTCCGACAACCGCTCGGCCGCGGCGAGCACGGCCGGGGCGTGCATCCGACCGGGCTGGCGAGAGAGCCGCTCGAGCGGCCCGGAGACGGACACGGCCGCGATGATCTTGCCGCCGGGGGAGCGGACGGGTGCGGAGACCGAGGCCACGCCCTGCTCGCGCTCGCCGATCGACTGCGCCCACCCGCGGCGCCGGATGCCGGAGAGCGCGGCGGCGGAGAAGGCGGCGTTCTGCAGGCCGCGGTGCATCCGCTCGGGGTCCTCCCATGCGAGCAGCACCTGGGCCGCGGAGCCGGCCCGCATCGTGAGCTGGGAGCCGACCGGGATGGTGTCACGCAGGCCCGAGGGCCGCTCGGCGGCGGCGACGCAGACGCGGTGCTCGCCCTGGCGTCGCCACAGCTGGGCGGACTCGCCGGTGATGTCGCGCAGTCGTGCCAGGACGGGCCCGGCGGTGGCGAGCAGCCGGTCCTCGCCGGCAGCAGCCGAGAGCTCCGCAAGTCGGGGCCCCAGCACGAAGCGGCCCTGCATGTCGCGGGCCACGAGCCGGTGGTGCTCGAGGGCCACCGCGAGGCGGTGCGCGGTCGGTCGGGCAAGGCCGGTGCCGGCGACGAGACCGGCCAGGGTGGCCGGTCCGGACTCGAGCGCGGTGAGCACGAGCGCCGCCTTGTCGAGTACTCCGACGCCACTTGAGGTGTCCATTGGGTGAGATTAGCGTCTCACCTAATGGGATGCAACCGCTACCGTTTGTTACCGCGACGTACGACACCCCTGCGCGTCGCCACCCGTGACGTCGAGCAGAAGGCGTCGACCGGCGCCGACCAGGTGCCGCAGCTCAGGACACAGAGGAGATCAGCAATGGGCAGGACGCTGTCGGAGAAGGTCTGGGACGAGCACGTCGTCCGAAGCAGTGAGGGCGAGCCCGATCTGCTCTACATCGATCTCCACCTCATCCACGAGGTGACGAGCCCGCAGGCCTTCGACGGTCTGCGCCTCAACGGCCGGACCGTGCGACGCCCGGACCTGACCCTCGCGACCGAGGACCACAACGTCCCGACGCTCGACTGGGACAAGCCGATCGCCGACCCCGTCTCCAAGACCCAGGTCGACACCCTGCGCAAGAACGCCGCCGACTTCGGCGTGCGCCTGCACCCGCTCGGCGACGTCGAGCAGGGCATCGTCCACGTGGTCGGCCCGCAGCTGGGCCTGACCCAGCCGGGCATGACGATCGTGTGCGGCGACAGCCACACCAGTACGCACGGCGCCTTCGGTGCGATCGCCTTCGGCATCGGCACCTCCGAGGTCGAGCACGTCCTGGCGACGCAGACGCTGATGCAGGCCAAGCCGAAGACCATGGCGGTGACCATCAACAGCTCGCTGCCCGAGGGTGTCACCGCCAAGGACATGGTGCTCTCGCTCATCGCTCACACCGGGACCGGTGGCGGGCAGGGCTACATCGTGGAGTACCGCGGCCAGGCCATCGAGGAGCTCTCGATGGAGGGCCGGATGACGGTGTGCAACATGAGCATCGAGTGGGGCGCCAAGGCCGGCCTCATCGCTCCGGACCAGACGACGTTCGACTACATCGAAGGCCGTCCCGAGGCGCCCTCCGGTGACGAGTGGGACGCCGCGGTCGCGCACTGGAGCAGCCTGGTCACCGACGACGACGCGCTCTTCGACAAGGAGATCGTCCTCGACGCCAGCGAGATGACGCCGTTCGTCACGTGGGGCACCAACCCCGGACAGGGCGTCCCCCTGGGCGCGAGCGTCCCGTTCCCGGAGCAGTACGACAACGCCGAGGACCGGATAGCCGCCGAGAAGGCCCTGGAGTACATGGGTCTGGAGGCCGGCACGCCGATGCGCGAGGTCAAGGTCGACACCGTCTTCGTCGGCTCCTGCACCAACGGCCGGATCGAGGACCTGCGGCTGGCGGCCGAGATCATCGAGGGCCACACCGTCGACGCCGACACCCGGCTGCTCGTCGTCCCCGGCTCCGTGCGCGTGCGCCTGCAGGCGCAGGAGGAGGGCCTCGACAAGATCTTCATCGCGGCCGGCGCCGAGTGGCGCGGCGCCGGTTGCTCGATGTGCCTGGGGATGAACCCGGACACGCTCCAGCCCGGCGAGCGCAGCGCGTCGACCTCCAACCGCAACTTCGAGGGACGCCAGGGCAAGGGCGGGCGCACCCACCTCGTCTCGATCCCGGTGGCCGCGGCGACCGCGATCCGCGGCACCCTCTCCTCGCCTGCCGACCTGACCCCCGCGACGACTGGGAGCAACTGACATGGACGCCTTCACCACCCACACCGGCGTCGGCGTGCCGCTGCGCCGCAGCAACGTCGACACCGACCAGATCATCCCTGCCGTCTACCTCAAGCGCGTCACCCGAGACGGCTTCGAGGACGGGCTGTTCAGTGCCTGGCGCAACGACCCGACCTTCGTGCTGAACGACCCGTCGTACGCCGGTGGCTCGGTCCTGGTGGCCGGGCCGGACTTCGGCACCGGGTCCTCGCGCGAGCACGCCGTGTGGGCGCTGCAGAACTACGGGTTCAAGGTGGTCATCTCGGCCCGCTTCGCCGACATCTTCCGTGGCAACTCCGGGAAGGCCGGTCTGCTCGCCGCCCAGGTCGACGAGAAGGTCGTCCAGCGTCTGTGGGACTACCTGGCCGAGCAGCCCGGAGCGAGCATCACCGTCGACCTCGAGACGCGCACCGTGCGTGCGGGTGAGGGTCCTGACGCGATCGAGGACTCCTTCGACATCGACGACTACACCCGGTGGCGTCTGCTCGAGGGTCTCGACGACATCGGCATCACCCTCGGCCACGCCGACGACATCGACTCCTACGAGACGACCCGTCCGACCTGGAAGCCGGCGACGATCAAGGCCTGATCGGTCGACCTCAGAACCCCACGGTTGAGCGGGATTGAGGATCGAAGGTCCGGCGCGAGCGCAAACGCCGTCGACGTCCTCTCGTTGCTCGCGATGCGCAGCGCAGCATAGATATCCGCTCAGCCATGGGCGTTTCGAGCACGTGCACCGTGGGCAGCAGTGCGAAATTTGTCGACCTTGCTACGGCGTGGCGATTGTCACCTTGGGCGCAGTTACCTAGCGTGCAGGGGAAAGTCGGGCACTTGCTCGGCACCAACCAGGTTCATCGGAAGGGAAGCAAGTGAACAAGACGCAGCTCATCGACGCGCTCGCCGCGCGATACGAGGGGAACCGCAAGGCCGCAGCGCACGCACTCGACTCGGTCCTCGACACCATCACGCGTGAGGTCGTGAAGGGGGAGAAGGTCGCGATCACCGGCTTCGGCTCGTTCGAGAAGCGGGTGCGTGAGGCTCGCTGGGTCCGCAACCCGCAGACCGGCGACCGGGTCAAGGCCAAGAAGAAGTCGGTGCCGAAGTTCACCGCTGGCGCCGACCTGAAGAACGTCGTCTCCGGCGCCAAGAAGCTGCCCAAGCTCACGGTTGCCAAGGCTGCTCCGGCTGCCAAGAAGGCGACGGCTCCGGCGAAGAAGGCGGCCGCGGTCGCGAAGAAGGCGACGCCCACCAAGGCTGCCGCCAAGAAGGCCCCGGCGAAGAAGGCTCCGGCGAAGACCGCGGCCAAGAAGGCCCCGGCGAAGAAGGCTCCGGCCAAGACCGCGGCCAAGAAGGCCCCGGCGAAGAAGGCCCCGGCGAAGAAGGCTCCGGCCAAGACCGCGGCCAAGAAGGCCCCGGCCAAGAAGGCCCCGGCCAAGAAGGCCCCGGCGAAGAAGGCTCCGGCCAAGAAGGCCTGACCACCGGCACCACCCGACGACGGGCCGCACCTCTTCGGAGGTGCGGCCCGTCGTCGCGTCGTGAGGTCGCGCAGGGATGAACGCCCGTCAGGGAAGGAGCCCGGTGACCAGCTTGTCTGTTTCCGGGCCGAGGCCGATCGCCTGCGCTGCCCGGAGGTCGTCGAGGTCGTCGACGTCGCGCCGCAGGCTGGTCAGGCCGCCCAGCACCGCGTGTGCACCCGCCACCAGGTGAGCGTGGGCGGAGTCGGGACCGAACGACGGGTCGAACTCGTCGTACGGCGCGGTGTAGAGCGTGCTGCCGGTGCCGTCGGCATCGGCGACGAACGACGCGCGCCCCGGGACGAGTGACGCCAACGCCTGCTCCAGGTCGACGGCGCGCAGGGCAGGGAGGTCCGCCAGCAGGGCCGCCGGCACGAGGTCCGGCCAGCGGCGCCGCGCCTCCTGAGCCGCCTGACGCAGGGTGGGGTTGAGGCCACTGCTGTCCCCGTCGGGAACGCTCGTGCACCCGAGCGCGGCGAAGCGCGCTGCGAACGCGGCATCGTCGGTGACGACGAGGACCTTGGCCACTCCCGTGGTGGACAGGCAGGCCGCAGCCGTGTCGAGGGCGAAGGCCTCCGCCAGGTCGCGACGCAACGCGTCGCTGAGTCCCTGCAGACGTGACTTCCCGAACGCCGGAGGCTTCACCGGCACCACGACGACGTACTGCTGCATGCACGGCATCGTGTCAGGTGGTCGCGCCCGCGTGGCCGCGGGTGTCGGTCAGCTCCCCGACGGAGGTGACCGCTCCGGGAGCGGCACCGGTGCCCCACGGAGCCCGGCGAGTAACCTGCTCTCCCGTGAGACCTCGCAAGCTGGACCAGCCCCGCGGCTGGACCTTCACCCTCGGGGCGGTCATCCTCAAGCCGCTGTTCTTCCTGACCACCAAGCGCGACTGGATCGACGGGCTGAAGATCCCTCCGAGCGGTGGCTGCGTGCTCGTCATCAACCACCTCTCCCATGTCGACCCGCTGACCGCCGCGGTCTTCACCCACGACCACGGCCGGCTCCCGCGCTACCTCGCCAAGTCGGGACTGTTCCGCAACCGCTTCCTGGGTCATTTCCTGCGCTCGGCCGGACAGATCCCCGTGGAGCGATCCAGCGCCAACGCCGCCGGCGCGTACGCCGCCGCCGTGGCCGCGGTGCGGGCGGGGGAGTGCATCGTGATCTACCCCGAGGGCACGATCACCCGTGACCCCGACCTGTGGCCGATGACCGGCAAGTCGGGCGCGGCCCGGATCGCCCTCGAGACCGGCTGCCCGGTGATCCCGATCGGACAGTGGGGCGCCCAGGACCTGCTGGCGCCGTACGCGAGGAAGCCGGACCTCTTCCCGCGCAAGACGATCCACATCAAGGTCGGCGACCCCGTCGACCTCGGTGGCATCGGGGATGCCGGACCGCCCTCCGCCGAGGCGCTCGCCTCGGCCACCGAGCGGATCATGAGTGCGATCACCGACCTCGTCGAGGACCTGCGGGGCCAGAGCGCCCCGGCCGTGCGCTACGACATGAAGAAGGCGGGGGCCGGCGACGACCACCCGCGACGGGAGGCAGGATGACCAGCACGCCCCACGCAGCATCACGCGGCAAGGTCGCGGTGCTCGGAGCCGGCTCCTGGGGGACGGCCTTCTCGATCGTCCTGGCCGACGGCGGCAACGACGTCACCCTGTGGGCTCGTCGCGAGGAGGTGGCCGCTGCCATCAACGCCGAGCGGGAGAACGCCGACTACCTCCATGGGATCCAGCTCCCGCCGACGGTCAGCGCGACCCACGACATCGAGAAGGCGTTGCACGGCGCCGACGTCGTCGTGCTGGCGACCCCGTCCCAGACGCTGCGCGACAACCTGACGACCTGGGCTCCGTTCATCGAGCCCGACGCCGTGATGGTCTCGCTGATGAAGGGCGTCGAGCTCGGCACCCTCAACCGGATGAGCGAGGTGATCCACCAGGTCACCGACGCCGGCCCCGAGCGGATCGCGGTCATCAGCGGCCCCAACCTCGCCAAGGAGATCGCACGTCGTGAGCCGGCCGCCTCCGTGGTCGCCTGCGCCGACGAGGACGTCGCACGGATGCTGCAGGCACGCTGTCACTCGCCGGCCTTCCGGCCCTACACCAGCGTCGACGTGCTCGGCTGCGAGCTCGGGGGCGCCTACAAGAACGTCGTGGGCCTCGGCGTGGGGATGGCAGTCGGCCTCGGCTTCGGCGACAACACCACCGCCTCGCTGATCACCCGAGGTCTCGCCGAAACCGCTCGCCTGGCGATGAAGCTCGGCGCCAACCCGCTGACCCTGATGGGCCTGGCCGGCCTCGGCGACCTGGTGGCCACCTGTTCGTCACCGCTCTCGCGCAACCGCAGCTTCGGCGAGAAGCTCGGCCGTGGCCTGAGCACCGACGAGATCTACGCCTCGACCCGGCAGGTGGCGGAGGGCGCCAAGTCGTGCTCCTCGCTGCGCGCCCTCGCCGAGAAGTCCGACTGCGACGCGCCGGTCGCCCGCTATGTCGACGACGTCGTGGCCGGGCGGATGACCGCCACCGAGATGATGGACACCATCCTCGCCCGCGACACCAAGTCAGAGATGGAGTGAGCCCGCAGCGACCGTGCGAGGACCGAGCACGGTCGCGTGGCGGGCGAAGATCGAGCGAGGCCGCGGCTGAGCCCGCGAAGCCGCGTCAGCCGAGTCGAGATCCGGTGCCGTCTGCGTGAGGGTCGCTCGCAGGTTCGCTGCCCGGCCACTCGATGACCGACCCCCTAGGGGTTGCGGCTGGCGGTGACGCCATCCAGCGCCGTCGACAGATCCGCCCACAGGTCCTCGACGTCCTCGATGCCGACCGACATCCGCACCAGGCCCTCGGGGATCGTCTTCGCCTCCGTCTTCCACCGGCGGCGCCGCTCGAACGTCGACTCCACGCCGCCCAGGGAGGTCGCGTGGACCCAGAGCTTGGTCTTGCGCACCAGCAGGTCGGCGGCGAGCTCCCCGTCGACCACGATCGACACGATGGCGCCGAAGCCGGGGTAGCGCACCTCGGAGACCGCGGCGTGCTCCTCGAGCCGCGCCAGGAGGGCCTGGGCGTTGGCCTGGGCGCGCTCGACGCGCAGGTGCAGCGTGCGCATCCCGCGCAGGGCCAGCCACGTCTCGAAGGTCCCCGGCGTCGAGCCGGTCAGGGAGCGGCGGTTGAGCAGGACGTCGTACAGCTCGGCCTGGTCGGGAGCCACGACGATCGCGCCGAGCAGCACGTCGCTGTGCCCGCTGAGGTACTTCGTCGCGGAGTGCACGACGATGTCGGCGCCCAGGGCGATCGGCTGCTGGAGCAGCGGGGTGGCGAAGGTGTTGTCGACGACCACGTAGGCGCCGGCCTCGTGCGCGGCTGCCGCGATCGTCTCGATGTCGGCGACCTCCAGAGCCGGGTTGGTCGGGCTCTCGAGCCAGACCAGGGCGGCGTCCGCGCACGCCGCGACCACGGCGGCGGTGTCCTCGATGTCGACCAGGTGCGCCTTGATCCGACCGCGGGCCTCGAGGTCGGCCAGCGACATGATGCTGCCCTGGTAGGCGTGCCGGGGCGCGACGACGGTGGCGTCGTGACCGACCAGGTCGAGAATCGTGGTCACGGCGGCCATCCCGGAGGAGTAGGCCAGGCAGCGGCCGCCCTCGAGCCGGCCCAGGGCGTCCTCGAAGGCCGACCAGGTCGGGTTGCCGTAGCGCCCGTACTCCCGGTCCCCACCCGCCACGAACGTGGAGGCCATCGCGATCGGGACGTTGAGCGGCTGGTCCGGCTCGTGGGGCGGGCGTCCGGCGGTGACCGCCACGGTCGCGGGGGACAGCGAGGGTGAGAGATCAGCCATGTCGTCGAGGATAGGGTCGGGCGCGTGACCGGCAGCGATCGCACCCCCGCCCCCTCCCCGGACCCCTCGACAGGCCCCAGCTCAGGCGCTCGGCCCCGCGTGGCGGTCGTCTTCGGCGGTCGCTCGAGCGAGCACGGCATCTCGTGCGTCACCGCCGGCAGCGTGCTCGCCGCAATCGACCCGACGGCCTACGACGTCGTCGCGATCGGCATCGCCCGCGACGGGCGCTGGGTGCTCGAGCAGAGTGGCGGCGAGCGCTGGAGCATCGCGGCCGGCGACGCGAGCCAGGGTCAGACGCTGCTTCCCAGCGTCGACGGGGCTCGACCGACGGTCACGCTGACCCAGGCGACCTCCGGCACCGACCTGCTCGTCTCCGAGGCATCGCGACCACCCGAGGTCCTCGGCGAGGTCGACGTGGTCTTCCCCGTCCTGCACGGTCCCTGGGGCGAGGACGGCACGGTCCAGGGGATGCTCGAGATGGCCGGGGTGCGCTACGTCGGCGCCGGTGTGCTGGCCTCGGCCGTCAGCATGGACAAGGCCTACATGAAGGTCGTGCTCGCCGCCGCGGGTCTCCCGGTGATGCCCGGCATCACGATCACCGCCACGCAGTGGCGCGCCGACGCTGCCGACGTACGACGGCGCGTCGCCGACCTGCAGCACCCGGTCTTCGTCAAGCCGGCCCGCGGTGGCTCCAGCATGGGCGTGGCCAAGGTGCGCCGCGCCGACGAGCTCGATGCGGCGTTGGAGGGGGCCTTCGAGCACGATCCGCGCGTGCTCGTCGAGGTCTCGGCGCAGGACGCCCGCGAGGTCGAGTGCGGCGTGCTGCAACGCCTCGACGGGGGCGTCGAGACGACCAGGCCGGCAGAGATCCACGTCGATGCCGCGCACGACTTCTACGACTTCGAGGCCAAGTACCTGCCCGACCAGGCCACCGAGATCGACCTGCCCGCTGACCTGCCCGCCGACGTGGAGGAGCAGGTCCGGTCGCTCTCCGCGCAGGCCTTCGAGGCCGTGGGGTGCGAGGGGCTGGCGCGCGTCGACTTCTTCGTCCGGGCCGACGGCTCCCTGATCGTCAACGAGATCAACACGATGCCGGGCTTCACCCCGACCTCGATGTTCCCGCAGATGTGGGCCGCGTCGGGCCTCGACTACCCGGCCCTGGTCGACCGGCTGCTCCAGCTCGCGCTCACCCGGGAGACCGGGCTGCGCTGAGTCGTCTGAAGCCGCGAAACGCGCATCGAACGCCCCGTCGGGGGCACTAGGTTGAAGAGACTCATCACGTCGAGAGGTGTACCCATGCCCCCTGCTGCATCGAGCACGAGCGCCGAGGTCGACGCGTCGGAGCCCGAGGCATCGGGAGTCGACGATTCAGGCCCGGTCCGCGGAGGCGGACGTTGGAAGCGGACCCTGCTGCACGTGCCCGGCGAGGTCTACGTGCTCACGGCGCTCGCGGCGCTGACCAGGTTCGTCTCGCTCGGCAACCCGAAGGCGATCGTCTTCGACGAGGTCTACTTCCGCGAGTACGCCCTGCGCTACCAGGAGGGCACCTACTACTTCGACCTCCACCCGCCGCTCGGCAAGCTCCTCCTCGGAGCCTGGGCCTGGATCACCGGGACCGATGCCAGCGCCGCCGGCGACGATCCGGCGGTGATGCTGCGGGTCCTGCCGGCACTTGCCGGCACGGCCCTGATCCTGGCCTTCTACTGCCTGATCCGCCAGCTCTGCGGGAGCAGGAAGGTCGCCACCCTGGGCGCCGGTCTCCTGCTGCTCGACGGCGCGATCCTCGTCGAGTCGCGGCTCACGACGCTCGACAGCGTGCTGCTGCTCCTCGGCGTCACGGGAGTCACCCTGGCGCTGATGGCACGAGCACGGCGAACACCCGTGCCCGACGACGGCGGTGGAGGTGCGGTTGCCGGTGGGGGGAGGGTCTACTGGCTGCTCCTGGCCGGGTCGGCCCTGTCCGCCGGGGCGGCGGCCTCGATCAAGCTGACCGGGTTGGCTCCGCTCGGGCTGGTCGGGGTGATCTGGCTGATCAGCGTGCTGGAGGACTCCCGCGACCTGCCCAGGATCTGGCGACCCACGCTCGGTCAGGCCGCGTTGCTGGTGCTGGTGCCGGTGACGGTCTACGTGTCGAGCTTCGCGGTGCACTTCGCGCTCCTGCCCGACAGCGGCCCCGGGGACGCCTTCATGTCGCAGGAGTTCCAGGCCACCCTCGAGGGCAATCCGCTGTACTCGCCCGACGCCGACATGAGCTTCGTGGCGAAGTTCGAGGACCTCAATCGAGCCATCCACCAGTACGAGCTCGCCCTCAACGACTCGACCCACCCCTACCAGTCGTCGTGGACGAGCTGGCCGATCACCAAGCGGGGGGTGTTCACCTACGTGGCTCCCGCCGACGACGGCAAGTCCAGCTACATCTACGTGCTGGGCAACCCCGTCGTCTGGTGGGGCACCCTGCTCGGCGCGGCCGTGGTGGTCGTCGGGTGGTCACTGCGTCGCGAGCTGTTCCGGCCCTGGCGCTGGCCGCTCGGTCTGCTGGCCTTCGCGTGGGCCGTCGACTACCTGCCGTTCGTGCTCATCGAGCGACCGATGTTCCTCTACCACTACTTCTTCGCCCTGATGTTCAGCCTGGCGTTCGTGGTGATCGGCCTCGGCGTGCTGACGGGATGGGTGCGGCCACGGCCCGCATCCGCGCGGGCCTTCTCGTTCGAGTCGCGGCCCTCGGCGATCGGCTTCTGGTCGGTCCTCGGCATCGCGCTGCTGGCCTTCCTCTACTTCGCCCCGATCTACTACGGCACGCCGCTGACTCCGGAGGGCCTCGAGAACCGCATGTGGCTCTCGTCCTGGCGTTAGCGAGGGCAGCGCAGTGGCAGTCATCTACCTCGCCTCGGCCCTCGTGCTGGGGGCCGCGCTCGTGCGGCGCTCCCCGCTCCCGCTCTACCGCTTCGAGGCGGTGGCCGCGGCCGTCGTCCTCGGTCTCCTCGGCTGGGTGTGGCTGGCCCTCCTCGCGGTGCTCGTGCTGCCGTACGACGTGGGCCTGCCGCTCGTGGTGGTGCTGTGCGCCGCCGTGAGCGTGGCCCTGTGGTCGGGTGCCGCCACACCGGCGCGACCCCTCGAGGGAGGCCGTCGGGCCTGGGTCCTCTGGGGCGTGACCACGGCGCTGGTCTCGACGCTCGTCGTCCGGCTCTTCTGGACGCACAGCCTGACCCGCGAGGCCGACGGCATCTGGACGGCGGGCGCGACCTGGGCCGACTTCGGGCTGCACGCGACCCACGTCAACCACATCGCTGCCGCCACGAGCCTGCCCGGGGGGATCCCGGTCGCGAGCGGCGAACGCCTCACCTACCCCTTCCTGATCGACCTGCTGTCGGGCCTCTACGTGCACGGCGGCATGAGCCTGCACGCGAGCCTGTTCTGGCCCGGTGCGCTGCTCGCGCTCGCCATCTGCCAGCTGATCGTCTCGACGGGGCTGCGACTGTTCCGCAGGATCTCGGTCGGTGTGCTCACCCTCGTGCTGGCGCTGACGACCGGGTCGTTCGCCGGGGTGGCAGCGGCGTGGAGCGACTGGCGGGCGAGCGGCCTGGGCCTGGGCACCTTCCTCGGCAACCTCCCGCAGGACTACTCCCAGGACGAGGAGGCCAACGCTCACCTGACCAACCTGCTCGTCGACGCGATCCTGCCGCAGCGCTCGATCCTGCTGGGGCTGGGCGTCGGCCTGGTCGTGCTGACCCTCGTCGTCGTGGCGCGCGAGACCGACGACGCCCGGCTGCTGTGGCCGGCAGCGGTGCTGGTCGGGCTGCTGCCGATGGCGCACCCGCACACGTTCATCGTCGGTGCGCTGCTGTTGCTGACCGTCGCGGCGGACGCGGCCTGGCGCACGCGGTCGATCCCGCTGGCCCAGCTCTGGCCGGGGGTGCTCGCCGTCGTGCTGGCGGTGCCACAGGTGGTCTGGCAGCAGTCGGCCAACGGCGAGGGCACCGGCGGCCGCTTCCGGCTCTTCTGGCAGTGGCAGGACGGCGAGTCCCTGCTGGGGTACTGGTGGGCCAACTTCGGGCTGCTGGGCCTGGCCGTGCTCGTGGTGCCCCTCGTGATGTGGCGTGATCGCCGGGTGCTGTGGATGGCGCCGGTGCTCGTGCTCTTGGTGATCACCCAGGTCTACGCCTTCCAGCCCTTCGAGTACGACAACCTCAAGCTGATCTACTGGGTCCTCCTCGTCGGGGGGTTCTTCGTCGCCTACCTTGCCCTCGAGCTCGTACGCCGTCACCTGGGGTTCCTGGCGCTCGTGCTGCCGCTGGTGGCCCTGGTGGCGGTCCCGGGCAGCCTGGCCATCACCCGTGACCTCACCACCGACGCCCAGTTCGCCAGCCTGGACGACATCGAGGTCGCCGACTGGGCACGCAGCACGACGCCGGTCGACGCGGTCTTCGTCGCCGCGGACCGTCCCAACGTGCCGGTCGCGACGCTGGCCGGGCGCAGCCTCGTGCTCGGCTACCGGGGCTGGCTCTACAACTTCAACATCCCCTACGGCGACCGCGAGGCAGCCGTCCAGGCGGCGTTCGCCGGCCGCTTCGACGACCCGGTCCTGCGCGCCTTCGACGCCGACTACCTGCTGGTCTCGGCCTACGAGGACCCGTACTGGGGTGTCGACGAGGCAGCGCTGGCGGCCTACCCGGTGCTGTGGAGCAACGACACGTGGCGGGTCTACGACCTGCCGTGAGCGGAGCGGCAGGTCGGCGAGGTCAGTCGCAGTTCTCGACGAGCGTGAGGTGCTCGTCGACGGCGGCGGCCAGCTGCGCGATCGCGGCCGCGGTCCCGTTGGGTCGGTAGGAGCCCGGGACGCTGACCTCGACGACCGGCCGGTAGCCGGCCGCGGTGAGCGTCACGTCGGCCTCCTGGTCGTCGAACTCGGCCGGGGGGACGTACCACCCGACGTCGTTGGCGACCTCGCAGGACGAGACGGCCTCGTCGAAGTCCGCCGGGACCGCCACGCCGCAGCGCACCACGATGGCCGGGTCGCCGTACGCGCCGCCCAGCGCGTCGGCCGGCTCCACCTCGCGGCGCGTCTCCTCGTAGATGCTCTCCGGCAGGTCCGCGGTGAACGCCTCGCAGGCGGCCCGGGCGGTGTCGTCGAGGTCGGGGGTGGAGATCTCCACGGTCCCGGCCGAGCAGGCGGCCAGGAAGGGGACGACGAGCAGGACGGCGAGGCGCGCCGGCAAGGCGTGCGGGTTGCGTCCCGAGCTGACGCTCAGATGTGGACGACCGGGCACGTGAGGGTGCGGGTGATGCCGTCGAGGTTCTGCACCTTGGAGACGACCAGCTTGCCGAGCTCGTCCACGTTGCGGGCCTCGGCCCGCACGATGACGTCGTAGGGCCCGGTGACGTCCTCGGCCAGCGTGACGCCCTTGACCTGACCGATCGCCTTGGCGACCTCCGCAGCCTTGCCGACGTCGGTCTGGATGAGGATGTAGGCCTGGACGACCATGGGTTCGCTCCTTTGCGACGGGTGGATCTCGGTGGTTCGCTCGCGCGCTGCGGGCCAACCTATCGCGGGTCTTCGTCACGGCGGTAGCCACGTCTGGTGGGATGGGGCGCATGCCGCCCCCGACCTCGTCGCAGCCAGCCTCCCAGCCAGTCGCCACGGCGTCGTGGTCACCGGACGCGACGGTGGCCGAGGCCGGTGAGTTCGGGCTGATCGGTGAGTTCGTGCGGCTGTTCGAGCAGGGTGAGCAGGTGCTCGTCGGCCCCGGTGACGACGCCGCGGTCCTGCGGGTGCGCACGGGTCACGTCGTCGTGTCGACCGACCTTCTCGTCGAGGGCCGGCACTTCCGGCGCGACTGGGTCGAGGCCGTCGACGTCGGTCACCGGGCGGCCGCACAGAACATCTCCGACATCAACGCGATGGGCGGGCGCGCCCACTCCCTGACCGTCGGTCTCGCGCTGCCCTCCGACCTGCCCGCGCGGTGGGCGCTGGACTTCGCCCGCGGCTTCGCCGACGAGTGCGCAGGGGTCGGCGCCTCGGTCGTCGGGGGCGACCTGACCGGAGGCTCCGAGATCGTCGTCGCCGTCACGGTGATGGGCGCCTGCACGCAGTCGCCGGTGCGGCGCTCCGGGGCCTCCTCGGGCGACGTGCTGGCCCTGGCCGGTCGCCAGGGCTGGGCCGCGGGGGGACTGGCCGTCCTCGGGCGTGGCTTCCGCTCGCCGCGCGCGCTGGTCGAGGCCTACCGGCGACCCGAGCCGCCGTACGACGCGGGCCCGGCCGCAGCGGAGGGCGGAGCGACCTCGATGATCGACGTCTCCGACGGGCTCCTCGCCGAGGCGATGCACCTGGCCGCCGACTCCGGGGTCGCGATCGACGTACGCCGTGACGCCTTCGACCTTCCCGAGCCCCTCCACGCCGTCGGCGCCGCGCTCAACATCGACCCCGTCTCGCTCGTGCTCAGCGGGGGAGAGGACCACTCGCTGCTCGCGACGTTCCCTGCCGGCGCGGCGCTGCCCGAGGGGTGGACCGTCATCGGTGAGGTGCTCGAGGGCGAGGCGGGCACCGTCACGGTAGACGGAGCGCCGTACGACGGCCCGACGGGGTGGACGCACTTCTGAGGCAGCGGGCCGGGGCAGCAGGAAAAGCGAGAAGGCCGTCACCTCGCGGTGACGGCCTCCTGACGTGCTTCGACGCTGGGGTCAGCGCGTGACCTTGCCGGCCTTGAGGCAGCCGGTGCACACGTTGAGGCGCTTGGGGGTGCCGTTGACCTTGGCGCGCACGCGCTGGATGTTGGGGTCGAAGCGGCGCTTGGTGATCTTGCGCGACCACGGGCGGTTGTTGCCGAAGCCCGGCTTCTTGGCGCAGATGTCGCAGACGGCAGCCACGGGACACTCCTGAAAGTTCTTGGTTGGTGAAGTTGATGAGTAGCTCAGGCACGACCACGGAGGTGAGCGTGCCGGAGTCGGACCGTCTGGTGTCTCGGTCCGGGACCCGCTGAGCGGGCAACCGCGCAATCGTATCCGACACGCGCTGCTGCCTGAAATCGAGCGGAATCCCTCTGGTCGCTAACGTATCGCTGCGGACAGGGATCGACAGCATCGAGAGGGGGACCGATGGAGCTTGCGCCGACCGGCGACGGCATCGACCTCGCCGTCGTGCTGCGCTTCGTCGACATCGCCACCGACGCGCTCGCCGATGCTCGCGAGGAGATCGACGCCCTCAACGTCTACCCCGTGCCCGACGGCGACACCGGCACCAACATGTACCTCACGGTCTCCGCGGCACGCGACGCGATCGCCGAGGCGATGGCGCTCGTCCCTGCGCAGTCGCCTGGCGAGACGCTCGACGACTCGGCCCGTGACGCCGCCCTGACCGCCTTCGCCCGCGGGGCGTTGCTGGGCGCCCGCGGCAACTCCGGGGTCATCCTGAGCGAGATGCTGGGTGCGCTGGCCCGCCGCATCGCGGCGGCCGCGGTGCAGGAGTCCAGCGCCCGCACGATGGCCGAGGCGCTGCGCGATGCCACCGACGCCAGCTACCGCGCGGTCGGCAGTCCTGTCGAGGGCACGATCCTCACGGTGGCCCGCGCTGCCTCGGACGCCGCGCTGGCGCGCTGCGCGGAGACCGACGCGCGCGCCCGCGACGTCTTCACCGCGGCCGCCGCGGCGGCGCGCGAGGCCCTGGCCCGTACGCCGGAGCAGCTCGAGGTGCTCCGGCACGCCGGCGTGGTCGACGCGGGTGGGCGCGGACTGAGCGTGATCCTCGACGCCGCCGAGACCGCACTGACCGGGCGGCGCCCCCTGGCCGTGCACAGCCCCCTGGGGCACCGTTCGATCCCGTTGCCGCTGCCGCGACCCGCCGCGACCGAGACCGGGGACCTCTCGCCGGACGGCCCGGCGTACGAGGTGATGTACCTGCTGGAGGCCGGCGACGACCGGGTGCCGGCGCTGCGCGCACGACTGGCGCCGCTGGGCGACTCCCTGGTCGTGGTGGGGGGAGAGCGGTTGTGGAACGTCCACGTCCACGTCGACGACGTCGGCGCCGCGATCGAGGCCGGCATCGAGGCCGGACGTCCTTACCGCGTGCGGGTGACGCACTTCGCCGAGCAGGTCGCGAGTCACGCCGCCTCCTCGGCCGCCCCGGCCCACCAGCGCGAGGCGCCACGCACGGGCCGCAGGGTGGTGGCCGTGGCCGCGGGGCCGGGCCTCACCGAGCTGTTCGAGGCCGCCGGTGCGATCGTGGTGGAGGGTGGACCGGGCCGCAGGCCCTCGACGGGTCAGATCCTCGGCGCCATCACCGACTCCGGCGCCGCGGAGGTCGTGGTGCTCCCCAACGACGGTGACTCCGTGCGCGTGGCCCAGATCGCGGCCGGCACCGCCGAGACCGACCTCGGGCTGCGGGTGGCGGTGATCCCCACCCAGGCGCAGGTCCAGGGGCTGGCCGCGCTGTCGGTGCACGAGCCCGGACGCGGCTTCGACTCCGACGTGCTGGAGATGACCGCCACCGCACGTCACGCCCGGCACGGAGCGGTCACGATCGCCGCGCGCCAGGCGATGACCATGGCCGGGCCCTGCGAGCCCGGCGACGTGCTCGGCGTGATCGCCGGCGACTTCGCCGTCGTCGGTGCCGACCTGCACGACGTGGCCACCGACGTGATCGAGCGGATGCTGGGCGGCGGCGGCGACATGGTCACGCTCGTGGGAGGCGCCGACTCCGGTGACCTGGCCGAGCGCGCGGCGGCCTGGGTCGACGCCCACCACCCGCACATCGACGTGGTCGTCTACGACGGCGGCCAGCAGCGCTACCCGCTGCTGCTGTCGGTGGAGTGAGGCAGGCTGTGGTCGGGAGCAGCACGACACGGGCGACGAGACCGGACACCAGGGCGAGGAGGGCAGCATGATCGGGCTGGAGTCGCCGGTGACCACGGTGCTCGGCGACTCGAAGAAGACCGGCAAGCTCACCGCCAACCTGCACCTGCACACCGTCGGCGATCTGCTGCGCCACTTCCCACGCCGCTACCTCGAGACCGGCAGGCTCACCGACGTCGACGACCTCGAGGTCGGGCAGATGCTGACCGTGATCGGGGAGATCGAGAGCAGCACGGAGCACCCCTACACCGACCGCCGCACCGGGCGCGCGGCGTACCGCCTCGAGAGCGTGCTGCGCACCGGTGGCCCCCGACTGCGGATGACGTTCTTCGCCAAGAAGCACCATGTCTCGCAGTGGCGCCTGCGCCAGCTCCCGGCCGGGCAGCGCGGCCTGTTCCTCGGCAAGGCCGAGACCTTCAACGGCCAGTGGAAGCTCACCAATCCCCGGATGGTCCTCTTCGGCCCCGGTGGTGCGGACGGCAGCGGTCAGGGCAGTCCCGCCGGCATCGGGGAGGCCGACGACATCGCGGCGGTCGAGGCGATCGCGGACCTCTACCCGATCTACCCGCTCACCAAGGGCGTCGAGTCGTGGGACTTCCAGCGGGCGATCACCTTCGCCCGCTCCGTGGTCGACGACCTGCCCGAGCTGATCCCCGAAGCCGTACGACGTGAGCTCGGCCTCCTCGACATCGTCCGGGCCTACGACCTGATCCATGCCCCGGACGATCGCGCCCAGGTGCACGACGCCCAGAGGTACTTCCGCTTCGAGGAGGCACTGGTCACCCAGCTCGTCCTGGGGCGCCGGCGCCGCGCCGTGCGCGACCTGGGCGCGGTGGCGCGCGACGGGGGGGACGGGGCGCTGCTGCGGGCCTTCGACGAGCGACTGCCCTTCACCCTCACCGACGGTCAGCGCTCCATCGGCGACGATCTCGAGGCCGACCTCGCTCGACCGCACCCGATGAACCGGCTCCTCCAGGGCGAGGTGGGCTCGGGCAAGACACTGGTGGCCCTGCGCGCCATGCTGCGCGTCGTCGACTCGGGGGGCCAGGCGGCGCTGCTGGCCCCCACCGAGGTGCTGGCCCAGCAGCACCACCGCGCGATCAGCGCCCTGATGGGCGACCTCGCGGCCGGCGGGATGCTCGGGGGTGCTCCGGAGGGCACGGGCGTCGAGCTGCTGACCGGCTCGCTCACCAAGGCCCAGCGCACCGCGCCGATGTCGCGCCTGGCCAGCGGCGAGTCGGGCATCGTCATCGGGACCCACGCGCTGCTCGAGGACAAGGTCCAGTTCGCCGACCTCGGGCTTGTCGTCGTCGACGAGCAGCACCGCTTCGGCGTCGAGCAGCGCGCGGCGCTGACCGCCAAGGCCGCGGGCACCCCGCCGCACGTGCTGGTGATGACCGCGACCCCGATCCCACGCACCGTCGCGATGACGGTCTTCGGCGATCTCGAGACCTCCACCCTCACCGAGCTGCCCTCGGGGCGTGCCCCGATCCAGACGAGCGTCGTCAACCTCCTCGACCACCCCGGCTGGATGACGCGGGTCTGGGAGCGCGTGCGCGAGGAGGTCGACAAGGGGCACCAGGCCTACGTCGTGTGTCCCCGCATCTCCGGCGACGAGCTCGAGCAGGGCGAGCGCGACCAGGTCGACCTCGACGAGGACGGCGACCCGATCCCCCCTGCCGTCGAGGAGGCGCCGAGGCCGCTGGCCGCCGTCGAGGACGGGGTCGTCGCGCTGGCCCAGGGGCCGTTGTCGGGGCTGCGCCTCGCGGCCCTGCACGGACGGATGCCGGCCGACGAGAAGGACGCCACCATGCGTGCCTTCGCCGCCGGCGACATCGACGTCCTCGTCTCCACGACCGTCATCGAGGTCGGCGTCGACGTCGCCAACGCCACGATCATGGTGCTCCTCGACGCCGACCGGTTCGGCGTCTCCCAGCTCCACCAGCTGCGCGGCCGTGTCGGACGAGGAGGCTTCCCGGGCCTGTGCCTGCTGGTCTCCGCCGTCGATGCCGAGTCCCCGGCGCGCGAGCGCCTCGACGCCGTCGCCTCGACCACGGACGGCTTCACGCTCAGCCGCGTCGACCTCGAGCAGCGCCGCGAGGGCGACGTGCTGGGCAGCTCGCAGGCCGGGCGCCGCTCCGGCCTGCGTCATCTCCGGGTGCTGCGCGACGAGACCACCATCGTCGAGGCGCGTGCCGCGGCCGAGTCGCTGTTGGCCGCCGATCCGGCGCTCGCCGGGACCCCGCTCCTGGCCCAGGCGGTCGACACCCTCGAGGCCGACACCCGCGGCGACTTCATCGAGAAGTCATGACGCGCATCATCGGCGGCAGCGCCGGCGGCCGCCGCCTGCAGACGCCCCCGGGAGAGGCGACCCGACCCACCACCGACCGGGTGCGCGAGGCGCTCTTCAGCTCCATCGAGGCCTGGTGGGGCTCGACCGGAGGGCTGGCCGGCACCCGCTTCCTCGACCTGTACGCCGGCAGCGGGGCGATCGGGCTGGAGGCCTTGTCGCGTGGGGCGGACGCAGTCACGCTCGTGGAGTCCGACCGACGCACCGCCGCCCTGATCCAGGCCAACGCCCGCACGCTCGGGTTCGCCGCCGACGTACGGTCCGCCAGCGTGCGGACCACGCTGGACGCGCCCCCCGAGTCGCCGTACGACGTCGTCTTCTCCGACCCTCCCTACCCGCTGAGTGACGAGGCGCTCGCCGAGGACCTCGTCCAGCTGCAGGACTGGCTGGCGCCCGATGCGCTGGTCGTCGTCGAGCGATCCCGCCGCAGCCCCGAGCCGGCCTGGCCGCCGCTGATCGCAGCCCGCCAAGCGAAGCGCTACGGCGAGACGACGCTTTGGTACGGTCGCGCCGACCTGCCCGACGACCTCGCCGTGCCAGAGGAGACCTGATGAGCCGCGCAGTCTGCCCCGGGTCCTTCGACCCGGTCACCAACGGCCACCTCGACATCATCGGACGCACCAGCAGACTCTTCGACGAGGTCGTCGTCGCGGTGGGGGTCAACGCGTCGAAGAACCGGATGTTCACCTCCGACGAGCGGCTCGAGATGCTCGAGGAGGCGTGCGCGCCCTTCGACAACGTGCGCGTGGCCGGCTTCACCGGCCTGGTCACCGACTTCTGCACCGAGCACGACGTCCAGGCCATCGTGAAGGGGCTGCGCGCCGCGACCGACTTCGACTACGAGATGCCGATGGCCCAGATGAACGCAGCCCTGACCGACGTGCAGACGGTGTTCCTGCCGACGGCGACCGGCACGTCGTTCGTCTCCTCCAGCCTGGTCAAGGAGGTCGCGGCCCTCGGCGGCGACGTCTCGGCGTTCGTGCCGTCCTTCGTGCTCGACGCCCTGCGCACCCGGTTGGCCGACCGGTGATTGGGCACACCGTCGCCGGCGCAGTAGTCTTCTCGCTGATCTGTTTGTGCCCGGACCCGGAAGTGATCTCCTGAACAGCCTGGACCCGAGAGCGCCGCTCGTGCTCGATACTCGCGAGCTCGGCCGCCGCCCGGGGTCCCAGCGTGAGGTGTCGCGGACGGTGCCGGCTCCGGCAGATCTTGGCATCGAAGTCCTCTATGTCGCCGAAGGTGCGCCGGTCGAGCTCGACCTGCGCCTGGAGGCGGTGATGGAGGGGGTGCTGGTCACCGGGACGGCCACGGCCGACCTCGAGGGCGAGTGCGTGCGGTGCCTGGACCCGATCGTCGACGAGCTCGACGTGAACTTCCAGGAGCTGTACGTCTACGACGACTCACGAGACTCCCGCGGCCAGGCCTTCGACGAGGAGGAGGACGGGGTCAGCAAGCTCGAGGACGACCTGTGCGACCTCGAGCCGCTGCTGCGGGATGCGGTGGTGCTCGCGCTGCCGTTCCAGCCGCTGTGTGAGGAGGACTGTCCGGGGTTGTGCACCGAGTGTGGTGCGCAGCTGCGCGATGATCCCGATCACTCCCACGATGCGCCGATCGATCCCCGCTGGGCAGCCCTCGGCTCGCTCGAGCAGGACCTGAAGAAGAGCCTCGAGACTCGCGACGAGTCCTGAGCACGAGACCTGAACGAGACCTGAACCAAACCAGACCGGGCCGGGCAACCGACCCGGTCACCTGATGAGGAGACAAGACTGTGGCTGTTCCGAAGCGGAAGATGTCGCGCAGCAACACCCGGCACCGTCGTTCGGCCTGGAAGGCCACCGCGCCGACCCTGGTGACGTGCGCGAACCCCGCCTGCGGGGCCAAGCACCTGCCGCACCGTGCGTGTGCCACGTGTGGCCAGTACGGCGCGCGCGCCGACCGTCGCCAGGTGCTCTGAGCCGACTCAGCCCAGGCTGACACCCATCACCAACTACGCAGCGCTGCGTGAGGCGCTCGGGGATCCCGTCCTGGACCCCGAGCTCCTCGAGCGTGCGCTGACGCACCGCTCCTTCGCCTACGAGAACGGTGGGCTGCCCACCAACGAGCGGCTGGAGTTCCTCGGCGACTCGGTCCTCGGGATCGTGGTCACCGAGACGATCTACCTGATGCACCCCGACCTCTCCGAGGGTCGGCTCGCCAAGCTCCGCGCCGCGGTCGTCAACGCCCGCGCGCTCGCAGGAGTGGCCGTCACGATCGGGCTCGGCGACCACGTCAAGCTCGGTCGCGGCGAGGAGGCCACCGGCGGCCGGGGCAAGGCCTCGATCCTGTCCGACACCGTCGAGGCCGTCATCGGTGCCGTCCACCTCAGCGGCGGCATCAGCACCTCCACCGACGTGGTGCACCTGCTCTTCGACCCGCTGATCGAGCAGGCCTCCGCGATGGGCGCCGGCCTCGACTGGAAGACGTCGCTGCAGGAGCTCTCCGCCGAGCACGGGCTCGGTGTGCCGGAGTACCTCATCACCGACGAGGGCCCCGACCACCTCAAGACCTTCCACGCCCAGGTCCAGGTCGCCGACCAGCGCTACGGCAACGGCGTGGGCCGCTCCAAGAAGGAGGCCGAGCAGGCCGCCGCGGAGACGGCGTACGGCGAGATCTCCAGCGCTGTGGCGGGCGGGAGTCCCGCCGCGTCCTCCATCGAGTAGCAGTGCCCGAGCTGCCCGAGGTCGAGGTCGTCCGCGCCGGCCTCGAGCGTCACGTCCTCGGCGCGCGCGTGACCCGCGTCGACGTCCTGCACCCCCGACCCGTCCGGCGTGACGCCGGTGGGCCGGAGGGCTTCGCATCGGCCCTGGCCGGCCGTCGCATCGAGGCGGCCCGCCGCCGCGGCAAGTACCTCTGGCTGCCCCTCGACAACGGCGACGCCCTGCTCGCCCACCTCGGGATGAGCGGGCAGCTGCTGGTGCAGCCGCCCGAGGCCCCGCCGGAGCGGCACCTGCGGGTCCGGCTCGCGCTGGAGGGCGCCGACGAGGGTCGCGAGCTGCGCTTCGTCGACCAGCGCATGTTCGGCGGGCTCTCCATCGCCCACGGGGGAGCCGACCTCCCGGCGGAGATCGCCCACATCGCCCGCGACCCGCTCGACCCGGAGTTCGACGACGAGGAGTTCGTCGCTCGGGTGCGCAAGCGGACCTCGGGCATCAAGAGACTCCTGCTCGACCAGGGTCTGGTCTCCGGCGTCGGCAACATCTACGCCGACGAGGCGCTGTGGCGCGCCGAGCTCCACGGCGAGCGACCCGGCGACCGGCTCACCAAGGCGCAGGTCCGTCGCCTGCTCGACCACGCCCGCGTCGTGATGAGCGACGCCCTCGACCAGGGCGGCACGTCCTTCGACGCGCTCTACGTCAACGTCAACGGGGAGTCGGGCTACTTCGACCGGTCGCTGCACGCCTACGGGCGTCAGGACGAGCCGTGCGACCGCTGCGGGACCCCGATACGACGGGTCGCCTTCATGAACCGCTCGTCGTACTTCTGCCCGCGTTGCCAGCCCGCGCCGCGCCGCCGTCGTACCCCGGGGATCAGCACCGTCACGGGCCCCGAGATCCGCACCGTCACGCCAGATTGACCGGATGCGCCTGTGGTGGGACTCTGGTAGACGGCCCCGCTCGGTGGCCCCCACACGTGAGCATCGCTCGCCGATGTCGCTGGGTCCATCTCACAACGGAAGGCCACGTCATGGCCAAGGCGCTGATCGGCCACCTGAACAGCGACCTGCGAGACCCTCGCACCGCCGCCGACAACGCTCGGCTGCGCCAGCGGGTGGCCGAGCTGGAGTCGCTCGTGCTGCGCCTCTCCGAGGAGAACGACCGTCTCGTCGCGGCGCACGCCGCCGACCTGCACGACCCCTCCTCGCTGCAGGAGATGCAGCCGGCCTGATCCCCCCGCTGCCGGCCGGGACCGATCGCCGTACGGCGTGACTTCCGGCGCTGCCGGGCGTTGACGCAGGTGTGCGCCGACAACTGATCGTCCTGCTGACCGCTCTCCTGCTGGCGGCCCTCGCGCTGCCCGCGACTCCGGCGGCCGCTCACGGCGACCGCGAGCGGATCGAGCGGATGGCCGCCTCCCGCGATGCCACCGACCAGTCCCTGCAGAGCGGCAACATCGCGCACCTGGGCGTCGAGCCGAGCCAGGTGGGCATCTCCGGCTGCTTCCTGCAGACCGCTCCGCTCTTCGTGACCAGCGGACTCGACTCGATCCGGGTCTTCAACGTCGCCGATCCCGCCAACCCGCGGCTCGTCGGCGTGCTGCCGAACCTGCTGTTCGAGAACGAGGCGATGAACTGTGGCGAGCGACGCACCAAGAAGGGCGTCCGACGCTTCGTCCTGATCGGGGTCGACCTCGTGCAGGCGTCGCTCGACGACATCCAGCACGCCAACGTCGGCGGTGGCGAGCTGATCGTCGTCGACGTCACCCGGGCGAGCAGCCCCAGGATCCTCTCGCGCACGCCCGGCTCGACGAGCACGCACACGGTGGCGTGCGTCGACGAGCGCGACTGCACCTACGCCTACTCGGCGGGCAACAACGAGGCGGACCCGCACTTCTCCATCTTCGACCTGCGCAAGATCCGCACACCGCGGGAGGTGGATCGGCGCCCCAAGAAGGAGGGCCTGCAGGCGTTCGTCTCGCCGACGGCCGGGCACAAGTGGAACTTCGACGCCGCGGGGATCGGCACCCACACCGGCTGGGGCGGCGCCTCGATGTGGAACCTCGACAAGCCCGCCAAGCCGCGCCTGCTCACCACGACGGGCGCCGCGGGACGCGGGGAGAACCCGAAGTTCGCGGGCTGGAACGACTTCATCCTGCACAACGCCTTCCGCCCGAACGCCGAGGCGTTCACGGCACGCTCGAAGCCCTCGCTCGACAACGGCAACATCCTGCTGATCACCGAAGAGGACTACGAGCAGACCGACTGCAGCCGGGCGGGCTCGTTCCAGACCTGGTGGGTCAAGCGACTGGACGGCAAGAAGAAGAACGCGATCAAGCCGCTCGACAAGGTGGAGATCTCCGACCTCGGCACGTTCCCGCTGCCGATCGGCGCGTTCTGCTCCTCGCACTGGTTCGACTACCGCCCCGGGGGCCTGGTGGCCACCGGCTTCTACGGCGGCGGCACCCAGATCCTCGACGTGCGTGACCCGGCCGACATCAAGACCTACGCCCACTCGGTCTGGGGGCTCTCCGAGGTCTGGGACGCGATGTGGGTCCCGGTCTACAAGAAGGGCAAGGCGACCTCGGCGCGCACCAACGTCGTGTACTCGATCGACCTCGTGCGCGGCCTCGACGTCTATGCCGTCGACGTCCCCGGCGACGGTCGAGGAGCGCTGCCCCCGCCGTCCGCCGTGGACCCGACGGTGCGCGAGCGGATCTCGGCCAGCGCGCTGCCCACCGGCCTGGTGGGGGCGGCCTTCCTGCTGGCCCTCGGGCTGGCGGCGCTGCGTCGGCGCCGGGTCGCGCTGGCTCCCTGAGCGACGGGCGCACACCCAGGTGACCCGCGGGACGGGACCGGCTAGCGTCCCGTCCCTATGAGCACTGTGAGCACCGTGAGCAGGGCCGTCGAAGTCGTCGTGCCGCGACGTCTCGGCAGCGGCTTCCGCTGGCTGCTCGCCTCCTCCTGGACGACCAACCTGGGCGACGGGATCGCCATCGCCGCAGGCCCGTTGCTGGTCGCCTCGCAGACCGACCAGCCCTTCCTCGTGGCCCTGGCGGCCCTGATGGTGTGGGCGCCGCCGCTGCTGTTCGGTCTGTACGCCGGCGCGCTCACCGATCGCCTGGACCGGCGTCGCATCGTGATCACCGTCGACCTGGTCCGGGTCGGCGTGCTCGGCCTGCTCACGGCGTTCATCGTCACCGGGTCGGTCTCCATCACGCTGGTCCTGGTCGCGATGTTCCTGCTGGGCACCGCCGAGATGTTCGCCGACAACGCGAGCCAGACCCTGCTGCCGATGATCGTGGACCGCGAGGACCTGGCCGTGGCCAACTCGCGGCTGCAGACGGGGTTCATCACCGTCAACCAGCTGGCCGGGCCACCAGTGGGGGCGGCGCTGTTCGCCGCAGGCGCCGCGTGGCCGTTCGCCACCCAGGCGGTGCTGGTGCTCCTCGGCACCGTGCTCGTCTCGCGCCTGGTGCTGCCGCGCGCCGACACCTCGGAGGAACCGGCACCGGTGACCCGGGTGCGCCAGGACATCGCCGAGGGCTTCCGCTGGGTGCGGGGGAACGCCGCCGTACGGACCCTGGTGCTGACCATCTTCACCTTCAACATCACCTTCGGCGCCGCCTGGTCGGTCCTCGTCCTCTACGCCACCGAACGGTTGGGCCTGGGGGAGGTCGGCTTCGGGCTGGTCACCACCGTGGGCGCGGTCGGAGGCCTGCTCGGCGTGGTGTCGTACGGCTGGATCACCCGGCACGTCTCGCTGGGCGACCTCATGCGGATCGGCCTGGTGGTCGAGACGCTCACGCACCTCGGACTCGCGCTGACCAGGTCGCCGTACGTCGCGCTGCCGATCTTCTTCGTCTTCGGCGCCCACGCGTTCATCTGGGGTACGACGTCGATCACCGTGCGCCAGCGGGCGGTGCCGTCCGCGTTGCAGGGCCGGGTCGGCTCGGTCAACCTCGTGGGAGTCTTCGGCGGACTCGTCGTCGGGTCGGGGATCGGCGGCCTGCTGGCGCAGCACTGGGGACTCACCGCGCCGTTCTGGTTCGCCTTCGCCGGGTCGGCCGTCTTCGTCGTCCTGATCTGGGGCCAGCTCAGCCACATCGCCCACGCCGACGAGGCCGAGGCGCCGGCGGCGGTGTGACCGATCTCCCGCTGCGGGACAGCCGGTTCTCATGGGGCTGCCAGGTTCGTCGGGAAGACTGAGCAGATGTTCCACCGGCACCCCTTCCTCAGTCTCACCACGTTCGCCTACCTCGGCTTCGTGGGGTGGGTGACGCTCACGCCGATCTCGAGCGCACCGACCAGCTCGGACTTCATCGAGAGAGTCCTCGCCCGGCTGCAACGCTACGAGGAGCTGTCGTGGCTCACCTACGACCGAGCGGAGTTCCTGGCCAACATCGCGCTCTTCGTGCCGGTGGGGCTCTTCCTGCTGCTGCTCGTCGGCACCCGGTTCTGGTGGGTCGCCGGGCTGGGCGCCTTCGTGCTGACCTCGGTGATCGAGAACGTCCAGCGCTCCATCCCCGGCCGGGTCCCCGACGAGCGCGACGTCCTGGCCAACACCGCCGGCGCTCTCCTCGGCATCCTCATCGGCCTGGTGCTCACCTTCCCCGACGCGCGGCGTCGGACGCGCGCACGCCGTACGACCCGGGCAGCGGCTGCCCGTCAGCCCAGCCGCGTCTGAGGGCTGCGGCGCTCGCTGCGCCGGCACGAGTTGTGTGCCTGAGCCCGGTCATGAGGTCGTCCTCAGGCACACGACGCTGACTCCCGGGTCGGCGACCACCCCACAACGGGGCTCGGGTTCCCTCCCGTGCTTCGTCTTTTCGGCGAGCCGCGTAGGTAGGGTGAGGCCCGCTGAGCTTCCCCGCGTCAGTCCCCGTACCCCGATCATCGGTGATGGAGCCCTGCGTTGTACCTCAAGAGCCTGACCCTCAAGGGCTTCAAGTCCTTCGCCTCGGCGACGACCCTCCAGCTCGAGCCGGGCATCACCTGCATCGTCGGTCCCAACGGGTCGGGCAAGTCCAACGTCGTCGACGCGCTCGCGTGGGTGATGGGTGAGGCCAGCGCCAAGAGCCTGCGCGGCGGCAAGATGGACGACGTCGTCTTCGCCGGTACGTCGGGTCGCGCGCCGCTGGGCCGGGCCGAGGTCGTGCTCACCATCGACAACTCCGACGGCGCCCTGCCGATCGAGTACGCCGAGGTCACGATCAGCCGCACGATGTTCCGCTCCGGCGGCTCGGAGTACGCCATCAACGGCACCAGCTGCCGCCTGCTCGACGTCCAGGAGCTGCTCAGCGACTCCGGCATCGGTCGCGAGATGCACGTCATCGTCGGCCAGGGCCAGCTCGACACGATCCTGCACGCCACGCCCGAGGACCGCCGCGGGTTCATCGAGGAGGCCGCCGGCGTCCTGAAGCACCGCAAGCGCAAGGAGAAGGCGCTCCGCAAGCTCGACGCCACCGAGGGCAACCTGACGCGGCTCAACGACCTGCTCTCCGAGCTGCGGCGTCAGCTCAAGCCGCTCGGCCGTCAGGCCGAGGTGGCCCGGCGCGCCGTGACGGTCCAGGCCGACGCCCGCGACGCCCGGGCTCGACTGATGGCCGACGACCTGGTCACCGCGCGTACGGCGCTAGCCCAGGAGATGGCCGACGAGTCGATCCTGGTCGAGCGCCGCGAGCAGGTGGAGGCCGAGCTCAAGACCGGTCGCGCCGAGGAGGCCGGGATCGAGGCCGCCCTGCGCGAGGACCTGCCCGCCCTGAGCGCCGCGCAGGAGACGCAGTACGCGCTGACGGGGCTGCGCGAGCGGTTCCGCGGCACCCAGGGGCTGGCGGGCGAGCGGATCCGCAACGCCGCCGCCGTTGGAGACCCCGCCGACCAGGGCCGCGACCCCGAGGAGATCGAGGCCGAGGCCGAACGCGTCCGCGAGCAGGAGCAGTCGATCGCCACCCAGGTCGAGGGGCACCGGGAGTCCCTCGAGCAGGGCGTCGTCGCGCGCAAGGGCGCCGAGGAGGCGGCCGCCGAGGAGGACCGCCGGATCTCGGGTCTCCAGCGCGCCGCCGCCGACCGGCGCGAGGGACTGGCCCGACTGACCGGACAGGTCAACGCGCTCAAGTCGCGCGCCGCCGCCGCCGACGACGAGGTCGGCCGCCTGAAGCTCGCCCGCGAGGAAGCGGTGGCTCGCGCCGACCGCTCCCAGCGCGACTTCACCTCCCTGGAGACCAAGGTCGCCGGCCTGGACGCGGGAGAGGAGGGGCTCGACGCCGAGCACGAAGCGGCCTCGGCCCAGCTCAGCGACGTGGAGGAGCGCCTCGCGGTCGTGCGCGAGCAGGCCACGCAGGCCGACCGGGACCGCTCGACGCTCTCGGCCCGCAAGGACGCCTTGGAGATGGGGCTCAACCGCAAGGACGGCGCCGGCGCCCTGCTCGCCGACACCGAGGCGGTGCCCGGCCTGCTCGGCTCCGTGGCTGCCCTGGTCACCGTCACCGCCGGCTTCGAGGCGGCGGTGGCCGGCGCCCTCGGCGCCGCGGCCGACGCCGTGGCGGTCGCCGACGCCGATGCTGCCGTGGCAGCCATCACCCACCTGCGCGCGGGCGACCTCGGACGCGCCGGACTGGTCCTGGCGGGCGGAGCCACCCCCTCCCTCGACTGGCCCACCCTGCCGGCCGACACGTCGTACGCGGTCGATGTCGTGGAGTGCCCCGACTCGCTGCGGGCGGCGATCACCCGGATCCTGGCGCGGATCGCGGTCGTCGACGACCTCGACGCGGCCCGACGCCTCGTCGCGGACCTGCCCGACGTCGTCGCGGTCACCCGGGAGGGCGACCTGCTCGGTGCCCACGTCGCCGGCGGTGGCTCGACGGCTCAGCAGAGCCTGATCGAGATCCAGAGCGCCGTCGACGATGCCGCGGCCCAGCTCGCCGAGGCGACGGCGGCGGGGGAGCGGCTCGGGTTCGAGCAGTCCACGCTCGAGCGCGAGCGCCTCGAGGCCCAGAAGCGCGTCGACGTCGCGCTCGCGCAGCTGCACGAGTCCGATGCCACGCTGGCCGCCGTCGCCGAGGAGCTGGGGCAGTACGGCTCCCAGGCGCGGGCCGCCAAGGGCGAGGCCGAGCGTCTCACCCAGGCGATCGAGAAGGCCCAGGCCGCCCGAGAGGCCGACCTGGCCGGCCTGGCCGACCTCGAGCAGCGGCTCGCCATCGCCGAGGACGCCCCCGACGAGGAGCCCGACACGACCGAGCGCACCCGCCTGGTGGAGGCCGCCAAGGTGGCCCGTCAGACCGAGATGGACGCCCGCCTGGCGCTGCGGACGGCCGAGGAGCGCGCTCGTGCCCTGCACGGCCGCGTCGACACCCTGCTGCGCCAGGCGCAGGCCGAGCGCGACACCCGGGCCCGGGCAGCCGAGCGCCGCGAGCGACTGCTCCGCGAGGGTGGCGCGGCCGAGGCCGTCAGCACCGCCGCGGGCTTCGTGCTCGCCCGTCTCGAGGTGTCGATCTACGAGGCGACGCAGGCGCGGCTGCGGGTCGAGCAGGCCCGCAGCGGGCGCGAGCGCCAGCTCCTCGAGGTCCGCGCCGACCTGCGCGAGCTCGGCAAGGAGCACGACCAGCTCGTCAACTCCGTGCACCGCGACGAGATGGCCCGCACCCAGCAGCGGATGCGCATCGAGCAGCTCGAGGAGCGCGCCCTCGACGAGCTGGGGCTCGACCCCGACGCGTTGGTCGCCGACTTCGGTCCCGACCAGCTGGTCCCGCCGTCGCTGGCCACGCCCGAGACCCCGCAGAACCGGTCGAGGCCGCCGGTCGACGTGCCGGAGAGTGCCCCGGCGGACGAAGCCGCGCCGGGGGGCGAGCCGCCCGCCGACGATGGAGCCGAGGACCAGGGGCCCTCCGTGCCCTACGTCCGCGAGGAGCAGCAGAAGCGGCTCAAGCAGGCCGAGCGGCAGCTGACCATGCTCGGCAAGGTCAACCCGCTGGCGCTCGAGGAGTTCTCGGCGATGGAGGAGCGGCACAAGTTCCTCACCGAGCAGCTGGAGGACCTCAAGAGCACCCGCAAGGACCTGCTCGACATCGTCCGCGAGGTCGACACGCGCGTCGAGCAGGTCTTCACCGAGGCCTACGCCGACGTCGAGCGCGCCTTCGACTCGACCTTCGCCCGACTCTTCCCCGGCGGGGAGGGGCGACTGGTCCTGACCGACCCCGACGACATGCTCACCACGGGCGTGGAGGTCGAGGCCAGACCGCCTGGCAAGAAGGTCAAGCGGCTCTCGCTGCTCTCCGGTGGCGAGCGCTCGCTGGTCGCGGTCGCCTTCCTCGTGGCGCTCTTCAAGGCCCGGCCCTCGCCGTTCTACATCCTCGACGAGGTCGAGGCCGCGCTCGACGACACCAACCTGGGCCGTCTGCTCGAGATCTACGAGGAGCTGCGCGAGAACTCCCAGCTGCTCGTCATCACCCACCAGAAGCGCACGATGGAGGTGGGCGACGCGCTGTACGGCGTGACCATGCGCGGCGACGGCGTCAGCACCGTCATCTCCCAGCGCCTACGCGAGTCGGAGTCCTGACCATGAGCGACCCAGCAGCCCGCCCCACCCGCCCGACCCGAGCCGACTACGTCGACTGGCGCACCGCGACCACGCGCTGGTCCGACGACGACGTCTACGGCCACCTCAACAACGCTCGCTACTTCGACCTGATCGACACCGCGGTCAACGCCCACCTCGCCGAGGCGACCGGCACCGACATCCGCGAGCTGCCCCAGATCGGGGTGGTGGCGGAGGTGTCGTGCCGCTACTTCGCCGAGATGGGCTACCCCCGACCGATCGAGCTGGGCCTGGTCGTGGAGAGGCTGGGCTCCTCGTCGGTCATCTACCGGGTCGGGCTCTTCCAGGGCGGCGACGGCTCGGCCGACGAGCCGGCGTGCGCCGAGGGCAGGTTCGTGCACGTGTACGTCGACAACGCCGACCCGGCCGGTGGCCGCCCGGTGACCCCGGTGCCCGACCTGATCCGCTCGGTGCTGGAGCCGTTGGTCAGGTAGTTCCCTCACGGCTGGTTGGATGGCGCCATGTCTGTCGTGCTGCTCATCATCATCATCGCCGTGGTTGCGCTCCTGGCCGTGGGCGCCGGTGCCCTCCTGCTCGTCCGCGGCGGCCGTGGCTCAAGGCTCAAGGCTCCGGACGCGCCGGAGGCCCCCTCGGCGCCGCCCCCAGCCGACCCGACGTTGGAGATCGACTCCGATCTCCCGGCCGCACCGCCGGTCGAGATCGCCCCGGAGACCACGCCTGCGCTGGAGCGTCCCGAGGGCACCCGGTCACGCCTGGTCCGCCTGCGCGAGCGTCTGGCGGGCTCCCAGGGCGGGCTGGGCCGCGGGCTGCTGGCCCTGCTCAGCCGCGACAAGCTCGACGAGGACACGTGGGAGTCGATCGAGGACCTGCTGCTGACCGCTGACGTCGGGGTCGCTCCCACCCAGCAGGTCGTCGACAACCTCCGGACGCGGCTGCGCGTCGGCGGCGACGAGGCCGCCGACCCCAAGGCCGTGCTGCGCGACGAGCTGATCAAGCTGGTCGACCCGGACATGGACCGCAGGCTCAATGTCAGCGGCGAGGACGGCCATCCCGGTGTCGTGCTCGTCGTCGGTGTCAACGGGGCCGGCAAGACCACCACGGTCGGCAAGATCGCCCGGATCCTGGTGGCCGAGGACCGCAGCGTGACGCTGGGCGCCGCCGACACCTTCCGCGCCGCTGCCGTCGAGCAGCTCGCCACGTGGGCCGAGCGCGTCGGCGTGGAGGTCGTCACCGGCCCGGAGGGCACGGACCCCGCCAGCGTGGCCTTCGACGCGGTCAAGCAGGGTATGGAGTCATCGATGGACACCGTCATCGTCGACACGGCCGGGCGCCTGCAGAACAAGGCCGGCCTGATGGACGAGCTCGGCAAGGTCAAGCGGGTCATCGAGAAGCAGACCCCCGTGACCGAGGTGCTGCTGGTGCTCGACGCCACGACCGGGCAGAACGGCATGATCCAGGCGCGCGTCTTCAGCGAGGTCGTCGACGTCACCGGCATCGTGCTGACCAAGCTGGACGGCTCGGCCAAGGGCGGCATCGTCGTCGCGGTCCAGCGCGAGCTCGGCGTACCCGTCAAGCTCGTCGGGCTCGGCGAGGGGCCCGACGACCTGGCGCCGTTCGACGCTGCTGCCTTCGTCGACGCCCTGCTCGGCTGAACGTGGGCTGAACTGCCCGGGCGCAGAGGTGGGCGGAGATAGGAAGGCTTCCGCCGAACCCGCTCGATGGCCGGACGATCCACGGCCAACCCGGAACGGTTAACGCCTCGGAAACAAAAAGCCGAGGTTCGTTACCTGACTAGAACATTCCTCGGACGGCAGCGAAATCTCATCCCACGAGGCTTCCACGGAATCAGGCGGGACCGGAACGACAGCGACGTCGAACCTTCCCCCCTACCCGAGATCCAAACTCCATGGAGGTCCTGTGGACGGCTATAACGCCTTCATGCTCGTGGCCACGTTGCTCGTGCTGATGATGACGACTCCCGCATTGGCACTGTTCTACGGCGGCATGACGCGCTCGAAGTCCGTGCTCAACATGATGATGATGTCCTACGTCGCGATGGCGATCGTCGGCATCCTCTGGGTGCTGTACGGCTACAGCATGGTGTTCAGCGGCGAGGGTGGCATCGACACCTTCTTCAACTCGCCGTTCAGCAACTTCGCCCTCGACGGCGTCGGCTACGACGGCTACACCTTCATGATGTTCCAGCTGACCTTCGCGGTGATCACCACCGCGCTGATCAGCGGTGCGATCGCGGACCGTGTGAAGTTCTCCGCGTGGGTCGTCTTCGTCCCGCTCTGGGCGACGCTGTCCTACTTCCCGATGGCCCACATGGTCTTCGGCTGCACCGACGACGCGCTGATCTGCACCCAGATCGGTGCGCAGGACTACGCCGGTGGCACCGCGGTGCACATCAACGCCGGTGTCGCGGGCCTCGTGCTCGCCCTGGTCGTGGGCAAGCGCATCGGCTGGCCCAAGGAGAAGATGCGTCCCCACAACCTGACGCTCACCATGCTGGGCGCCGCCCTGCTGTGGGTCGGCTGGTACGGCTTCAACGTCGGCTCGCTCATCTTCGACGACTCCGTCGGCGACGCCAGCACGCAGTTCCTCAACGAGACCGGCCTGACGTTCTCCAACACCACCATCGCCACCATGGCGGCCATCATCGGCTGGCTCGTGACCGAGCGCCTCATGCACGGCAAGGCGACCACCCTCGGTGCCGCCTCCGGCATCGTGGCCGGTCTCGTCGCGATCACGCCGGCCGCCGGTGCGGTCAACGTGTTCGGTGCCTCGATCATCGGCCTCGTCGCCGGTGTCCTGTGCGCGGTCGCTGTCGGCTACAAGTTCAAGTTCGGCCTGGACGACTCGCTCGACGTCGTGGGTGTCCACCTCGTCGGCGGCATCGTCGGCACCGTGATGATCGGCCTCTTCTCCACCCCCGGCGACGAGGGCTCCGGCGTTGTCGGTGGTCTGGCCGAGGGCCTGTTCTACGGTGGCGGCATCGACTCGCTGGTCGACCAGATCCTCGGTGTCCTCGTGGCCATCGCCTGGTCGGGCATCGTGACCCTCGTGATCGCACTGGCCATCAAGTACACGATCGGGTGGCGCGTCAGCGAGGAGGCCGAGGTCGGCGGGATCGACCTCGACCAGCACGGTGAGTCGGCCTACGATCTGCACGCTGGCGCCCTCGCCGGCTCGAGCGAAGGGATCCTCAAGTGAAGCTCGTGACCGCGGTGATCAAGCCGCACAAGTGGGAAGACGTCCGCGAGGCCCTCGAGACCTTCGGCGTGACGGGTATGACGGTCAGCGAGGTCAGCGGCTACGGCCGCCAGAAGGGCCACACCGAGGTCTACCGGGGCGCTGAGTACGACATCGCCCTGGTGCCGAAGATCCGGATCGAGATCGTCGTCGACGACGGTGACGCCGCCGACATCGTCGACATCGTCGTCCGCACCGCCCAGACGGGTCGGATCGGCGACGGCAAGGTGTGGGTCAGTCCCGTCGAGACCGTGATCCGCGTGCGGACCGGCGACAAGGACGAGGCCGCTCTCTGAGCGAGGGCCTCTGACCCGCATCACCAGCGTCCGTCACTCGGGGACGATCAGCGCTGGGCATGACCTGAGCAGCACCGCGCGGCCCGGTCGTCCTCGGACGGCCGGGCCGCGCGCATCCCGCTCCACGACATGGCTGTCGGAGGACGCGGCCATCCCACCCGGCCCTGGCGTGGTCGGGCATGATCGACTCCAGACCAGCCGTGCAGGTACCGCACGTCGCCACGGGACTCGGACGTCCCAGACGAGGAGAGACCACCAGATGAAGCTCGTGACCGCAGTCATCAAGCCGCACAAGTGGGAGGACGTCCGCCAGGCCCTCGAGACGGCCGGAGTCAGCGGCATGACCGTGGGAGAGGTCAGCGGCTACGGACGACAGAAGGGCCACACCGAGGTCTACCGTGGCGCCGAGTACGAGATCTCGCTGGTGCCCAAGATCCGCCTGGAGGTGGCGATCGACGACGAGGACGTCGAGGCCATCGTCGCGGCGATCGAGGCCAGCGCCCAGACCGGTCGCATCGGCGACGGCAAGATCTGGGTCTCCCCGCTCGAGTCGGTGGTCCGCGTCCGCACGGGCGACCGCGACGAAGCCGCGCTCTGACCCACCACACGCACGTGCGCCCCACGACGAGATCCATGCAGGTCCGACTGAGGCCGAGGGAGGATGCCGACCGGTGACGGCCGACGAACGCGCTGCCCGCACCCGGGCGGCCGACGACCTGTGCAGCAGCGCCTACACGGACTGTTCGGGGCCCGACAACGGGGTGGCACTGGTCGCCGTCGGAGGCTACGGCCGCGCCGAGCTGGCGCCGCACTCCGATCTCGACGTCGTCCTGGTCCACGACGAGGGCGTCGATCTCGGGGAGCTCGCCACCAAGATCTGGTACCCACTGTGGGACTCCGGCTCCCAGCTCGACCACTCGGTGCGCTCGCTGCCCGAGATGGTGGCCGCCGCGGACGCCGACCACCGCGTCGCCTCCGGCCTGCTCGACGTACGGCACGTGGCCGGCGACCCCAACCTCACGCTCCGGCTGCGCACCACGATGCTCGCCCAGTGGCGCAAGGGGGCCCGCGAGCGTCTGCCCGAGGTCCGCACCGCCTCGCTCAACCGGCACCGACTCATCGGTGAGCTGGCGCACCTGTCGGTGCCCGACGTCAAGGAGGCCGAGGGCGGTCTGCGCGACGCCACCACGCTGCGCGGCATCGTCGCCACCTGGCTGGTGGACGTGCCGCACACCGAGCTGGAGCAGAGCCGGCAGGCGCTGCTCGACGTGCGCGACGTCGTCCAGGGGCTGGCCGGGCGGGCCAGCGACCGCATCTCGCCGGAGATGTGGCCCGACCTCGCCGTGGGCCTGGATCTCGCCGACGACCGCGCCGCCCAGGTGCACGTGCGGGAGATCGGGAGGCGCATCACCCACCTCTCACGTCTGGCGTGGCGACGCGTCGACGGCGTCCTGTCGCGCCCGCTGTCGCCCAAGACCCCCCGGCGACCGGTCCTCGAGCCGCTGGCACCCGGCGTGGCGCTGTCGGCCGGCGAGGTCGTGCTCGACCGCAAAGCCGATCCCGAGCACGACCCGGTGCTGCTGCTGCGCGCCGCAACCGCCGCTGCCGAGCACAACGTCGTGCTGGCGCCGGCCACGGCGGCCAGGCTCGTGCGCGAGTGCGCGCCACTGCCGGAGCCCTGGCCCGAGGAGGCTCGACACCTGCTGGTGCGGCTGCTCGCCTCCGGCCGCGGGCTCCTGGAGGTGTGGGAGACGCTGGAGGAGACCGAGGCGCTGACGCGCTTCCTGCCGGAGTGGGAGCGCGTCCGGCTGCTGCCGCACGCCTCGGTGATCCATCGCTTCACCGTCGACCGGCACGTCGTCGAGACGTGCATCGAGGCCTCCGAGCTGATCCGCACGGTCGCTCGACCCGACGTCCTGATGGTCGCCGCGTTGCTGCACGACATCGGCAAGGGCGGGCTGACCGAGCACAGCGTGGCAGGGGAGCCCATCGCGCGTGAGGTGGCGACGCGGATGGGCTTCGAGCCGGACTCGATCGACCTGATCGCCCACCTCGTGCGATGGCACCTGCTGCTCGCGACGACGGCGACGACCCGGGACCCCGACGATCCCGCCACAGTCGACCTCGTGGCCTCCACGATGGGCACCCCCGAGGCACTCTCCCTGCTCAGCGCCCTGACCGAGGCCGACGCCAAGGCGACCGCACCGAAGGCGTGGTCGTCGTGGCGTGCCGGCCTCATCGTCGACCTGTCGCGGCGCGCGCGAGCCGCTCTCGACACCGGCGTCGCGCTGCCGCCGATCACCACCGACGAGCTCACCGTGCCCGAGGACCTCAACCCGGCCTCGGTGTCGATCAGCGTCGAGCCCGTGCCCGACGGTTCGAGGATCACCACCATCGCCCTGGACCGCGTCGGTCTGCTCGCCGACTTCGCGGCCATGCTGGCGCTGCAACGGGTCCCGGTGCGGGCCGCCCGGGTCTGGGCCCAGGGCGAGTACGGCGTGTCGGTCTGGGAGGTCGGTGCGGAGTCCGTCGACCCGGCGATCCTGCGCACCAAGTACGACGCCATCGTGGGAGGCCGGGCCGACCCGCTCACCCGGTTCGCTCCGGGAGCCGACGCGCTGGCGCCGACGGTCGTCGTACGCCCGGAGGCCAGTGAGCAGGCGACCGTGCTGGAGGTCCGTGCCGCCGACCGTCCAGGCGTCGTCTACCTGGTCTGCTCGGCGCTGGCGCGCCTCGACGTCGCCGTGCGATCGGCCCACCTCGACACCCTCGGACCACAGGCCGTCGACGTCTTCTACCTGCAGGAGGCCTCGGCGGGCGCGCTGTCGGAGACCCGCGCCGCCGAGGCGGCACACGCCGTCCGGGCAGCGCTCAGCTGAGCGCTGGCCCCTGAACGACTATCCGCGCGGGCGGCGAATGCGGATCGACGTGCCGTCGATGATCTGGGGTGGCCCGGGGTCGTCGCCCGGCGCCGGGAGCTGCTGACGCATCGTGTGGTGGCTCTCGAGGTCGGCATCGGCCCGGGCGCGGGCGGGCTCGAACGCGTCGACGATCGCCCCGAAGGCGTCACTGCCGCCGGACCCGCCCGTGCCGTCGCGGTGCGCGGTGGTGAGCATCCGGTGCGACATCCACACCAGGACCGGCAGGCCGACCACGATCGTGCCGATCACGACGATCCACGGAGTCATGTGACCGAGCGTACGGCCACGCCCGGTCGGCCACTATCCTGTAGCGGTCCCTGACCTCCGGCCCGTAGGACCCATCTGTGTTCGCCACTCTCTCCGATCGTCTCGCCGACACCTTCAAGAACCTCCGGGGGAAGGGTCGGCTCTCCGAGGCCGACATCGACGCGACCGCGCGTGAGATCCGGATCGCGCTGCTCGAGGCCGACGTCGCCCTGCCGGTGGTCAAGGAGTTCGTCGCCGCCGTCAAGGAGCGCGCCCGCGCCGACGAGGTCAGCCAGGCCCTCAACCCGGCCCAGCAGATCATCAAGATCGTCCACGAGGAGCTCGTCACGATCCTCGGCGGCGAGACCCGTCGACTGCGCTACGCCAAGTCCGGTCCGACGGTCATCATGCTCGCGGGCCTCCAGGGCGCCGGCAAGACGACGCTGGCCGCCAAGCTCGCGCTGTGGCTCAAGGAGCAGGACAAGGCCCCGGTGCTCGTGGCCTGCGACCTGCAGCGACCCAACGCGGTCAACCAGCTCCAGGTCAACGGTGAGCGGGTCGGCGTACCCGTCTTCGCGCCCGAGGTCGGCAACGGCGTCGGCGACCCCGTGGCCGTGGCCCGCGCGGCGATGGAGGAGGCCAAGCGGAAGCTGTACGACGTCGTCATCGTCGACACCGCCGGTCGCCTCGGCGTCGACGCCGAGCTGATGCAGCAGGCCTCCGACATCCGCGACGCCGTCCAGCCCGACGAGGTGCTGTTCGTCGTCGACGCGATGATCGGCCAGGACGCGGTCGTCACGGCGCAGGCCTTCCTCGACGGCGTCGGGTACGACGGCGTGGTCCTGACCAAGCTCGACGGTGACGCCCGCGGTGGCGCGGCGCTCTCGATCCGCCAGGTCACCGGCAAGCCGGTCATGTTCGCCTCCTCGGGCGAGAAGATGGGCGACTTCGACGTCTTCCACCCCGACCGGATGGCCTCGCGCATCCTCGACATGGGCGACATGCTCACCCTGATCGAGCAGGCCGAGAAGACCTTCGACGCCGAGCAGGCCATGCAGGCCGCCTCCAAGCTGTCGGGTCAGGGCGGAGACTTCACCCTCGACGACTTCCTGCAGCAGATGCAGCAGGTCCGCAAGCTCGGCTCGATGTCCAAGATCATGGGCATGCTGCCCGGCATGGGGCAGATGCGCGAGCAGCTGGAGAACTTCGACGAGCGCGAGATCGACCGGATCCAGGCCGTCATCCAGTCGATGACCCCGGCCGAGCGCGCCAACCCCAAGATCATCGACGGCTCGCGTCGGGCCCGGATCGCCAAGGGTTCGGGCCGCACCGTCAACGACGTCAACACCCTCGTCGACCGCTTCTTCGAGGCGCGCAAGATGATGATGTCGATGATGAAGGGCGGCGGGATGCCCGGCATGCCGGGGATGCCCGGGATGGGTGGCCCCGGCGGCGGCAAGCGCGGCAAGGGCAAGCAGCAGCCCAAGAAGGCCAAGGGTCGTCGTGTCTCGGGCAACCCGGCCAAGGCGGCGCAGGAGGCGAAGGCCGAGAAGGAGAAGGCCGCGGCCTCGGCGGGCAACCCCTTCGGCGTGCCGGGTGAGGACATCGACTACGAGAAGGCCGCCGCGGACCTGAATCTCCCCAAGGACTTCTCCAAGTTCCTCAAGTGAGCACCACGCTGGTCGTCGACGCGGCCAACGTCGTGGGAGCCCGCGCCGACGGATGGTGGAAGGACCGCGCCGGCGCGGCGCGTCGTCTCCACGAGGAGCTCCTGACCGCCGACGTGCCGGGCGACGAGATCGTGCTGGTGCTCGAGGGCGGCGCCAAGGCCGGCGTACGAGCGGGCAAGGACGCGCACGTGCGCGTGGTCCACGCACCCAAGGACGGCGACTCGACGATCCTCGCCGAGGCCACCCGGGCGGCTGGCAAGGGGCGCCGCGTCACCGTGGTGACCGCCGACCGAGCCCTGTCGGCCAACGTCGGAGCCGTGGGGGCGGTCGTGGTCGGGCCGACCTGGCTGATCGACCGGCTGGTCGACCGACGGGTCGACCGACGGGGGGAGTAGGGCGCTGCCTCGACGAGCGCGGCGCGTTAGGTTCGGGGCATGAGCGTGCTGAAGTTCTCCGGCCCGGTGCTCCCCGACGGCGAGGTCCGCCACCTGTGCGTCGTCGACGGTCACATCACCTACGAGCGGCACCCCGAGGGCGAGAAGGTCGTCGACGGCTGGATCGTGCCCGGCCTGGTCGACGCGCACTGCCACCTCGGGCTCGATGACGACGGGGCGGTGAGCGAGGAAGAGGCCGAGGCCCAGGCGATCGCCGACCGTGACGCCGGCGCGCTGCTCATCCGCGACTGCGGCTCGGCGCTCGACACCTCGTGGATGCACGAGCGCGAAGACTTGCCGCACCTGATCCGGGCCGGACGTCACATCGCCCGCACGCGCCGCTACATCCGCAACTACGCCCACGAGGTCGAGCCCGAGCAGCTGGTCGAGACCGTCGTGGCCGAGGCGCGGCGCGGGGACGGGTGGGTCAAGCTCGTCGGTGACTGGATCTCACGTGAGGACGGTGACCTGGCCCCGTCCTTCCCGGCCGAGACCTTCGCCGCCGCCATCGCCGCGGCGCACGCCGAGGGTGCCCGGGTCACGGCCCACTGCTTCGGCGAGGGCGTCCTGCCCGGTCTCATCGACGCACGGATCGACTGCATCGAGCACGGCACCGGTCTCTCGCCGGACCTGGTCGAGGCCATGGTGGCCCACCACGTCGCGCTGGTCCCGACGGTGATGCAGATCGAGAAGTTCCCCCAGTACGCCGACGCAGGCCGGGAGAAGTTCCCTCGCTACTCCGAGCACATGACCGACCTCCACGCGCGCCAGCGCGAGACCATCATGAACGCCTACGAGGCCGGGGTGCCGCTGTACGCCGGCTCCGACGGTGGCGGTGTCGCGCGTCACGGCAACCTCGGCGGCGAGATCGTCGCGATGACCGAGCTGGGCATGCCCGCCGAGTACGCCCTCGGCGCCGCCTCGTGGCGCGCCCGGGAGTGGCTGGGCCGCAACGCGACCCTGGCTGAAGGTGCTCCCGCCGACTTCGTGGTCTTCGACGCCGACCCGCGCCAGGACGTCACCACGGTGCTGCGGCCGGCATGCGTGGTGCTGCGCGGCCGCGTCGTGGGGCACACACGGGTCTAGGATCCCCGGCGAGACCCTGAGATTCGGACGAGAGCGCATCGTCTGGCAGACTTTCCCGCTGAGTCCTGTACGCCCGGCCCCTCTCACCGTGCGACCAGGCCCCTCGAGGGATCCGACCCGGTGTTTTCCCCACTCGGTCCAGGACCCTCATCACACACGAGTTCCAAGGAGACACCCACCAGTGTCAGTCAAGATCCGTTTGAAGCGCCTCGGCAAGGTCCGCGTCCCGCAGTACCGCATCGTCGTCGTCGACTCGCGTAAGAAGCGCGACGGCAAGGTCATCGAGGAGATCGGCCTCTACCGTCCGAAGGAGGAGCCGAGCTACATCAAGGTGACCTCCGACCGGGCGCAGTACTGGCTCGGCGTCGGCGCGCAGCCGTCCGAGGCCGTCGCCAAGATCCTCAAGATCACCGGCGACTGGCAGAACTTCAAGGGCATCAAGGGCGCCGAGGGCACCCTGAAGGTGGCCGAGGAGAAGAAGTCGAAGATCGACCTCTTCAACGAGGCGCTCAAGGAGGCCGGCAACGAGCCGAAGGCCGCCGCGACGACCGCCAAGTCGAAGAAGGCCGACAAGGTCGAGGAGAAGGCCGAGGAGAAGGCCGACGAGAAGCCGGCTGAGGACGCTGCCCCCGAGGCCGCTGTCGAGGCGAAGCCGGCCGAGGACGCCGCTCCTGAGGCCGCTGCCGAGACGAAGACCGACGCCTGATGCTCGAGGACGCTCTCGAGCACCTCGTGCGCGGTGTGGTCGACAACCCCGACGACGTCACCGTGCGTGACAAGCAGATGCGTCGTGGCGGCTCCATCCTCGAGGTCCGGGTCCACCCCGACGACCTCGGCAAGGTGATCGGCCGTGGCGGTCGCACCGCCTCGGCCTTCCGCACCGTCATCTCGGCCCTGGCCGGCAAGGGTGGCGCGCGGATCGACTTCGTCGACGTCGACCGTCGTCGCTGATCGATCGCACCCCGGTCGCGCAGCGCGACCGACGTACGACCTGCGAAGCGGGCGGCTCCTCCGGGAGCCGCCCGCTTCTGTCGTGTGGGTGGCTCTGGTGGGCTTCGACGCCGGGGTCAGGAATCCCCGGCTGACCGGGGATTCCTGACGTTGCCCGGCGTTGCAACCCCTGGCAACGTCACGAACTACCCGGCAACCTTCCCCAGAGGGGTTCTCCTGGCGTTCCTCCACAGGTCGCGGATCGTGGGCGTGCTCAGTCGATTCGGCTGGCCGATGCTGACTGGATGTTGACGACATCCTTGACTGTCCCGGAGCGCTGGCTGATGCCGATCGCGCTCAGACGTGACCTGATTGGGCAAGGGCTCAACGACCGCGCCATTAGCCGGCTGGTGAAAGCCGGAGTCTGGGCCAAAGTTCGCAGAGGTGCCTACGTGGACGGTGCGCAGCACGGTCAGCTCGACGAGGTTGGCCGACACGCGGTGCGCTCTCGCGCGGTCTTGCGTCAGGGGATTGTCTCGGCCAACCTCTCGCACAGTTCTGCGTTGATCTGGTACGGCGCCCCACGGTTCGGGCTGGACCTGAGGGACGTTCAGCTGACTCGCCACGACGCGCGGTCGAACCGTGCGGAGGCCGGGGTTCGTCAGCACCGGGGTCTGGTGCTGCCTGGCCACCTGACGAAGCGCCATGGCGTGTCGCTGTCGAGCCCCGCTCGCGCCGCTGTCGAGTTCACGACCATTGCCGGCGCTGAGGCCGGGGTGGTGCAGGTAAGCCACCTGCTCCACACCGGCCAGACAGACGTGGCTCAACTCGACGACATGAGGACCTATGTGGACCTCTGGCCGAACACCCTCGCCACCGACCTCGTTCTCAGGCTCGCTGACAAGAGGTTCGAGAGCGTCGCCGAGGCGCGGTTCTACTACCTGTGCTTTCGGCACTCCTTGCCGATGCCCCAGCCTCAATACGTCGTGCCGGATCGATGGGGCAACGAGTTTGCTCGACTCGACTTCGCCTGGCCTGAGCGAAGGCGCTATGTCGAGGTCGATGGTCGCGTGAAGTACGAGAAGCTGCTGCGGGACGGGGAGCGCGCCAGCGACGTAGTGCTTCGTGAGAAGCGGCGAGAGCAGACCGTGCGTGAGCTGACCGGGTGGGAGTGCCTGCGCGTCGACAACGACGATCTGTCCTGGGGTCAGCACACCTCCGAGAAGGTGCGGAGGTTCCTGACAGAGGATGAATAGCCAAGACGACCGAGCGCGACGATGCTTGTCGTGGCTGTCCTGACGTTGCCAGGCGTTGCAACCCCCTGCAACGTCAGGAATCCCCGGTCAACCGGGGATTCCTGCGCGTGTCGGCCGCCGTCGGCCCCGCGCAGCCCCACGGCCGGCACCACCTACGCTGACCCCGTGAGCAGCGCAGAGCAGTCCCTGGAGGTCGTGGTCGGCCGGATCGGCAAGCCGCACGGCATCAAGGGGGAGGTCACCGTCGACGTCCGGACCGACGAGCCCGAACGCCGCTACGCCACCGATGCCGTCCTCCGGGTCGAGGCGCCCCGAGGGTCGGCGTTCGGGCACCCGTCCGTGACCGTGACGGGCACCCGCTGGCACCAGTCGACGCTGCTGGTGCGCTTCGCCGAGATCGGCGACCGCAACCAGGCCGAGGCCGCGCGCGGCGTCGTGCTGCACGCGACCATCGACGCTGCGGCGACCCCGGACGATCCCGAGGAGTTCTACGACCACCAGCTCGTCGGCCTGGCGGCGTACGACGTCGACGGCGCGCACCTCGGTGAGGTGACCGGTCTCGTGCACGGCGGCGCCCAGGACCTGCTGGCCGTCAAGGCGCTCGACGGGCGCGCGACACTGGTGCCGTTCGTGGCCGCGCTCGTGCCCGAGGTGGACGTGGCGGCGGGCAGAGTCGTGATCGCCGACCGACCGGGGCTCGTGGCGCCGCTGCCAGAGGACTGAGCCGGCCTGATGCGACTCGACTACCTCACGATCTTTCCCGCCTTCTTCGACCCCTTGACGTTGTCCCTGCCCGGCAAGGCAGTGGCCTCGGGACTGCTCGACCTGCACGTGCACGACCTGCGCGACTGGACCCACGACCGCCACCGCACCGTCGACGACACGCCGTACGGCGGGGGTGCGGGCATGGTGATGAAGCCCGAGCCGTGGGGTGAGGCGCTCGACGCGTTGCTGCCCGACGGCGCGACGCTCGTCGTCCCCACCCCGTCCGGGGTGCCCCTGCGCCAACGCGACGCCGCCGACCTCGCCACGCGCGAGCACCTGGTCTTCGCCTGCGGTCGCTACGAGGGCATCGACCAGCGCGTGCTCGACCATGCGGCGTCCCGTGCCGAGGTGCGCGAGGTCAGCCTGGGGGACTACGTCCTCAACGGCGGCGAGGTCGCTGCGCTGGTGATCACCGAGGCGGTGGTCCGCCTGCTGCCCGGCTTCATGGGCAACGCCGCCTCCCTCGCCGAGGAGTCGCACCACCACAGCACCGGCGGTCTGCTCGAGTACCCCGTCTACACCAAGCCCGCGAGCTGGCGCGGGCACGACGTACCGCCCGTCCTGCTCTCCGGCGACCACGCGGCGATCGCGGCCTGGCGACATGAGCAGTCAGTGGCGCGCACCGTGGAGCGTCGCCCCGACCTGCTACCCGCCAGCGCCGGCTCGGGGGAGTGGGAGATCGTGCCGGCGGTACCGGCCGACGCAGGCGAGCTGCTCACCCTGCAGCGCGCCTGCTGGCTGCAGGAGGCCGCTGCCAACGACTCGGTCGCCGGGATCCCGGCGCTTCAGGAGTCCCTGGCCGACGTCCGGGAGTGGCTGGCCACGTGGACGTCGTACGTCGTGCGCGTCGACGGCCGGCTCGTCGGGGCTGCTCGGGGTCGCCTGGTCCACCAGGACGCCCACGGGGACGGCGTCTGGGACATCGGACGGATCATGGTCGCGCCCGACCTCCAGGGCCGCGGCCTGGGACGGGTGCTTCTCGAGCACATCCAGGACGTCGCTCCGGCAGCTGCGACGTCGTACGTGCTGTTCACCGGATTCCGCAGCGAGGCCAACCTGCGGATGTACAAGAAGGCCGGCTTCCGGCTGCGCCGTGACCTCGACGCGCCGCCCCTCGCCGTCGTGCTGACGAAGCCTCGTCGCTGACCTCTCGGGCAGCCGGGCATCACGCCGATTGGTCGCGAACGACAGGATTTCCTGGCTGGGGGTTGTCGTTTGGGACCAAACGACGACCCCGACGAGTCACAGCAACGGTCGATTTAGCCCACCCCCCGCGCCTGTGGCAGACTCACCCCTTGGTCCAACGACCGAAGTCCGCTCCGAGGAACGCACGGAGGGACTGCGCCGGGCCCCTGCCACAGGGGGAGCCTCGCGCCACCGGTCACCGTGTCGGACCAGCATGACGTCAGCACCACCGATTCCGCGGCTGACCTGTGGCACTCGCGAGGAGATTCACATGAACAACCTCATCACCGAGCTCGGCGCCGTCCACAAGCGGGACGACATCCCGGCCTTCCGCGCCGGCGACACGATCAAGGTCCACGTCAAGGTCATCGAGGGCAGCCGCTCGCGTGTCCAGGTCTTCCAGGGCGTCGTGATCCGCATCCACGGTGCCGGCATCGGCCGCACCTTCACCGTTCGCAAGGTCTCCTTCGGCGTCGGCGTCGAGCGGACCTTCCCGCTCAACTCCCCGATCTTCGAGGAGATCGAGGTCGTCACCCGCGGTGACGTGCGTCGCGCGAAGCTCTACTACCTGCGCAACCTGCGCGGCAAGGCCGCCAAGATCAAGGAGCGCCGCGACGCGTGAGTCGCGCGCTCACCCGACGCGTGGTGGTCGTGGACCCGGTGTCTAAGGTGGCCGCGTGACTGACGACGAGCGCCCGGGCGGCTCTGGCGACGATGGTTCGGCGGAGGTCCCCGGGCCGGTCGACAACGACGTCTCGGCCACGTCAGGTGTGAGCACCGAGGTGGACGACTCCGGTGCGGGCGCGTCCTCGCGGGAGTCGGACGACGGCCGTCGCCGTGGTCTGCCGCTGTGGCAGGAGTCGATCCTGCTCGTCGGGGCGGCGATCGTCCTCGCCGTCCTGATCAAGGCACTGTTCGTCCAGGCCTTCTACATCCCGTCGGCCTCGATGGAGCCGGGCCTGGTCAACAACGACCGGATCCTGGTGCAGAAGCCGTCCTACTGGTTCGGCGGCGAGCCGTCGCGCGGCGACGTCGTCGTCTTCGAGGATCCGGGCGGCTGGCTCGGTCCCAACGAGGACGGCCAGGTCGACGGGTTCCGCAACCTGCTGTCGAAGGTCGGGCTCTACCCCACCGGCGGGCACCTGGTGAAGCGGGTCGTCGGCGTGGCCGGCGACACCGTGTCGTGCTGCGACGACCAGGGCCGCCTCATGGTCAACGGGACCCCGCTCGACGAGGAGGACTACATCGCCGCGCGCCCCGAGGGTGTCCTGTGCGACGGGCCGATGATCGGTCGCTGTGACTGGTCCTCCGGCGTCGTGCCCGAGGGCACCATCTTCGTGATGGGCGACAACCGAGCCGACTCGGCCGACTCCAGCTACCACCTGTGCCTGGAGGGCGAGACGGACTGCACCGACGACCCGTTCGTCGACACCGACCTGGTGGTGGGCAAGGTCTTCTCCGTCGTCTGGCCCCTGAGCCACTTCGGCTTCGTCTCCACGCCGGACTCCTTCGCGGACGTCCCTGACGCCGGCTGATCCGGCCGGGCGTCAGCGATGAGCCTGCTGCCGCGCGGCTCGACCGTGCGCCGCGACGCCGGTTTGTACGGCTACGAACGCGCGCTGCGCCGCCACGGCGTCGACCTCATCGCCGGAGTCGACGAGGCCGGGCGCGGAGCCTGCGCGGGACCTCTGGTCGCCGGCGCCGCGATCCTGCCGGCGGGCCAGACGGGGGTCGTGCCCGGCCTGGCCGACTCCAAGCTGCTCACCGAGAAGGCCCGCGAGAAGTGCTACGACCAGATCGTACGGCGAGCGCTGGCCTGGTCCGTGGTGATCATCGAGCACGACGAGTGTGACCGTCTGGGCATGCACGTCGCCAACATCGAGGCGCTCCGTCGCGCGGTGGCTCGGCTCGACGTACGCCCCCACTACGTGCTGACCGACGGGTTCCCGGTCGACGGCCTCGGCGTGCCCGGTCTGGCGGTGTGGAAGGGCGACCGGGTCGCCGCCTGCATCGCGGCCGCCTCGGTCCTGGCCAAGGTGACCCGCGACCGGATCATGACCGGTCTCGACGACGAGTGGCCGGCCTACGACTTCAAGACGCACAAGGGCTACATCACCGACGTCCACACCGCGGCGCTGACCGAGCACGGACCGTGTCCGATCCACCGGATGAGATTCGTCAACGTACGGCGTGCCGCCGGCCTCGAGCCGCTGCCCGGCGAGTGAGTCGACCCCGGCTCGGCCTCAACGCACCCGCTGGGGCAGCCCGAAGACGGTCTCGACGCCGGTCGAGTAGAGCACCGAGTCGGGCGGCGTGCTGGCGACACCGGGCAGCCCGGCCGCGCTGACCAGCTCGTCGTCGAGCCCGATCACCCGAGCGCGGCGCAACGGCCACGGGGCATGGGTGTTGGGGATCCACAGAGTCCGTCCCAGGAGGCGGGTGTGCAGCCCGAAGCGAGCCGTGAGGAAGAGGTTCAAGGGCGACGGGTCGAGGATCGGGGCGCCCACCTCGACCTCTAGGTGACTGCGCGGCCCGGACGTGCCTCGAAGACCTCGGCGTGTCGTCGCGTAGCTCTGGCTCCTGCCAGTGGGGTCGCCCTCGGCCCCATGTCGAAGGGCGGGGAAGCGGCTCATCGTGGCGAGCTTGTAGGGCACGCCGAATCCGACGTTCGCGCCGAGCACGACGGCGAGCCGCTCGGCCTCGAGCGAGCAGAACACGACGCCGTGCCGCCCCTGGTCGTCGACGGAGTAGAGGCGCACGTTGGTCTCGAGGAAGGTCCCCAGGTGGGGCACGGCTCGTCCGCGACCGATGCCGGCGCCGACCATGTGGAACGGGATCAACCCGACCCAGGCGCTGCCGTCGTACAGATCCGGGTGCACTCCGCGGGGGAGCAGCGGCGCGACGCGCGACGCCTCGACGCGCCAGTGCACGAAGGAGATGTCGCGCCACCACTGATGCATGATCTGGCGGGTGGGCAGCGCCGGCCCCTGTCCCGGGACAAGCCCGGCCACCCGCCTGTCGGAGTCGGGCTCGGGCACGTCCACACCACTACGATGCCACTGCCGGACGATCCGAAGTAGATGCGACAGGAGTGCCATGAGCGCCGAGGACCTCGAGAAGTACGAGACCGAGCAGGAGCTCACCCTCTACCGCGAGTACCGCGACGTCGTCGGCATCTTCAAGTACGTCGTCGAGACCGATCGCCGCTTCTACCTGTGCAACCAGGTCGACGTGAAGGCGCGCACCGAGAACGGCGACGTCTTCTTCGAGGTATCGATGTCGGACGCCTGGGTCTGGGACATGTACCGGCCGGCCCGCTTCGCCAAGAACGTCAAGGTGCTCACGTTCAAGGACGTGAACGTCGAGGAGCTCGCCGAGCAGGACTTCGACCCGACGAAGTCGGTCGGTTGAGCGAGGGCGACCTCGAGGCGTAGTCCTTTTGGTCAGACTTGACCTAGTCATCTCGCCGCAGGATGCGGAATGGCCTTACCCTGGGTGGTGGCGGCCATGGGGGTCGTCAACGAGATAGGGCGTGCCATGAGGCTTCTTGGACTGCGCAAGCGCCGCCGTGATGACGACGGTGCTGCTGCCGTCGAGTTCGCTCTGATCGTGCCTTTTCTGCTCGTCATCCTCTTCGGGATCATCAGCTACGGGGTCATGCTCAGCTTCCGGCAGTCGTTGAGCCAAGCTGCTACGGAGGGGGCGCGAGCCGCAGCCGTCACCATCAACCCGCTCGAAAAGCAATCCGAGGCGTTCGCGGCTGTTGAAGACGCGCTCTCAACGTTCAACGTTACGTGCGACGGCGCAGACATGACGCGTGATGGTGACGTGGTTGGAGGCTGCTCCGTCACGCCCCCGGGCGACTGCGTTCCCGCAGCGACGACTGGAATTCAGTGCGTCACTGTCACGCTGACCTTCGACTACCGGGACAACCCCATCGTTCCTAACTTTCCTCTGATCGGCATCATCATTCCGGAGGAACTCACTTATTCAGCACAGGCGAGGGTGAGTTGAAATGACGAGATGGATGCGGCGAGCGGCCGCGCGGGCCGGGCGGCGACGCAATGACCGGGGGGCTGTGGCGGTAGTCGCGGCAGCGGCGGCGCTTCTCCTCGTGACAGTTGCGGCCTTGACGGTCGACATCGGAATGCAGCGAGTTGCTCGCACCGACATGCAGTCGTTGGCTGACGTCGTGGCACTCGACCTTGCTCTGGAGCTCGGCTCACGGACCGTCGACGAGTTTGAGAACGACGCACCCACGATCGAGACCTTGGCGTTGCAGAGTCGGAGTCGGAACACGGGCACGCTCGGCTCCGTGCCGAACATCTCGACGACCCTTGGCCGCATCGACACCAATGGTGATTTCGAGGAGTTGAGCGGCGCCGCCGTTCCGACAGCGGTTCAGGTCGCAGCTAGGACAAGCGTCGAATTTGCCTTCGGGATTGCCACGAGCGGGAGTGCCGAGCGAAGTGCCGTCAGCCAGCAGACGGAGGACACCGCCTGCTTCGAGCTGGGGTCCTTCGCGGCTGCACTCGACCTGGGTGACTCGGTGCTCGGTCCGTTCGCCGATTTCCTGGGTTTGGGCACGGAGCTTGAGCTCGTCAGCTACGAGGCGCTCGCAGGCGCTGACATATCTCTCCTCGGGATCGCTGCTTCCCCAGAGATCGGCTCACCGACCGCGCTTCTCGACCCGAGCGGCGTGTCTGTCGGGTCTTTGATCGAGGCCTCTATCTACGCGCTTCAGCACAACGAGGACGCCGGGTCGGCCGAGAACAACGCTGCCATCGCAGTTCTGAACGGACTCTTGGAGACCGACAGCGGGTTGGATCTCGACGGCACGGTCGTTATCCCCGATGTGATCAGTGTCGATGCCGGCGACTCAGCAGCTCTGTCCGCCGGACTCAATGTCCTTGAGCTGGTAGGGCCATCGCTCGCTCTCGCGAACGGCGACAGCTTCCTTGACGTCGCGGTCCCGATCAACCTGAGCAGTCTTGGACTCGGCGCGGGCAGCCTCACGGTCTCCGCGATTCAAGGTCCGCGGTTCGCATGCGGACATCCGTGGCCCACCCCCGACGACACATGCACTGTCGTCAAGACCGGTGGTGGGGCCTGCGCCCGGCAGTCGCAGGTCAGCATCGCCCTCGTGCTCGAGGAATCAACGATCCCATTGATCGACCTCAGCGGATTCGCGCCGGTCAGTGCCGGGATCACCGCGACGGTCGGCCCGGTATCGCTTACCGGCGGTGTCGGAAACGGCAAAGGCGTTCTGTCCACGGTTGACAGCTGTGGTCCACCGGACCAGATCACGGTCAGTACTCGCAGCGGGTTGCTTGGAGTCGAGCTGGAGGTTCCCATCACCCTTGGCGGGTCGGTGGCTGTCGATCTTTCCGTGCTTCCGAGCGCTCTGCAGAACCTCGTGGGCAACGTGCTGAACCTGCCCGGTCTCCTCAGCGGGCTCTTGGGGGGCTTCGAGTACCAGTACCGTGCCTACCGGCTGACGGCCACGATCGACGAGGTCGGGGCCACCCTGCAAGCGAGCTCGGAGGGCACGACGAGCACGGAGGACGCGCCGCTGGAAAGCCCCACCAACGATCGCTCGGGCGCACCGGTTCGAGTGCCCGAAAGCCCTCAGCCGTTGTCCCTTGGCGACCTTGCCGTTCCATCGAGTCTCTTGTCCGGGGGCGTCACCGTTGAGTTGACCTACGAGTGGCGACGGCGGCCGACGACGCTGGCTGGGATTCCGACTGGAACGTGGTCGGACTGGAAGAAGAACACAGATGAGGCTCCGCCAGGCAGCAGCACAGGTCCTTTGTTGTCCGGGAACCTCTCCGGCCTGGCGACGCTCTCCGCGCCACTGCTCGGAACCGTCAACGTGGCCATCAGTTCTTCCCTCAACGAGGTGATTGCCGCTCTCAACAACCAGGTCATCGACACTGTCAACGACATCCTGGGTGACACCTTGCTGCCACTGCTGGGTCTGTCTGGGTCAGGTATGGATCTCTACAGCGTGTCGCGTCCGCTGTGCGGTGGGCCGCCGCAACTCGTCGGCTGACCAACCTCCTGTGAGCAGACCATGAGGCGGACGCAGGTTGTCGCAAGGTCGGAACGGCCGCCCCAGGGCGCCTGCACAGATGGATGAGGCACGTACGACGGCGGAACGGTTGGGCGCACGCGACCGCGCTGGGATACCGATCCGTACCTGACCTGTTGACGACCTGGTCCGACCGGCCGACGGCCACTGGCCCGATGTGGCCAGTCCGGTGTGGCCGATCGGTCACACCTGGTCTGGACCGGGCATCTCGAGGCGCCGCAGCACATGGTGCTGCCCCGACCAGGGCACGGGCCACGTGTGATCACTCGGGGAAACTTCACGTGGCGGCGTCCACATGGCTCTCAACGCGACGATCGAGGAGCAGTAGCGGTCCTGACGGCGGCGCTCGCGATGGTGATGGTCCTGATGGCCTCCTTCGTCGTGGACATCGGCATGCAGCGAGTCGCGCGAGCCGACATGCAGGCGCTGTCGGACGTCGTCGCTCTCGACATGTCACGTCGCCTCGACGGTTCCGACAAGGCAGCTCTCGAGGCCGACCCGGCCTGGGACGCAGCGCTGGCAGCGAGCGTCGCGCGCAACGGCGGCACCCTCGGAGATGGGCCCGTCGTCCTGGCCGAGCTGGGGGAGCTGGACGTCTCGAGCGGGCAGTTCCTCCCCAGTGAGAGTGGGGGGGACGTACCGACCGCCGTCCGCGTCACGGCGAGCACGTCGGTCGACTTCGCGTTCGGGATCGCCACCTCGGGCGGCGCATCGAGGTCCGCGGTCGGCGCCGCCACCTCCTTTGCCTGCTACAAGGTGGGTTCCTGGGCAGCGTCTCTCGACACCGAGAGCTCCTTGCTCCTCAACCCGGTGCTGCAGAAGATGGCCGAGCAGTCCGGTGGTTACAGCAACGGCGCGACGGTCAGGGCGCTCGACTACCGAGGCCTTGCCGCCGCGAGCGTGGACCTCTTCGATCTGGCAGCCACCCTCGGCCTGGCCTCGCTCGACGAGCTGGCGAGCGCGACCGTGAACCTCAAGGACCTGTACCTCGCCCTTCAGGCCCTCGCCCGACCCGACAGCGCGACCACCGTCGCGGCGCTGGGCTCGTTGGCCGCGGCCACCAAGACGACGTCGCAGACGGACCTCGGCAAGATCCTCGTGGCCGACTCGGGCACGGGGTCGCTGCTGGGCGCCCGCGCCAACGTGCTCGACATCGTGGGCGGGTCGATCTCCCTGCTCAACGGCACCAACGTCGCGAACATCTACCTCGATGCCACACTCCCCAGCATGGCCAACGCGGGCCTGGCCGTGAAGCTCACCCAGGGCCCCCACCAGTACTGCGGCACGCCCGGTGGGTCCTCGACCGCCGGCGTCGCGTCCGACACCGAACAGCTGCGCGTCACCCTCGGCGGTCAGCTGAACCCGTCGATCATCGACTTCGTGCCGCCGGCGATCACCGGGCTGCTCTCCTCGGTGGCATCGGCGACCATCACGGCGGAGAACTACGCGACCTTCGACCTGAGCGTCGCCGGCACCTCATCCCAGCTGATGTCGGTCTCGTGCGGAGAGACTCAGGGCGTCGACCTGAGTGTCTCCAACGGTCTCGCCACGGTGACCTTCTCGACGCCTCTGCGAGCCGAGGTGCGCGCCCAGCTCGCGAAGGGACTCCTCGGTGGCCTCGTCGATGCCGTGATCCGGATCAACGCCACCGTCAGCGTCACGGCCAGGATCGGACAGTCCGGGGACGTGGACGTCGACGTGACGGTGCCGCCGCAGGCCTTCGACACGCCGTACCCCACCAGCAGTGGGGGGATCAACGTGACGGCGTCTTCGCGGTCGGGTGCCAACGTCTCGGCGAACGTCGAGCTTCTCGGGGGGCTGCTCGGTGCGAACATCAACCTCAGCAACGGCGAGAAGAACAGCATCCTCGACACGGTCCTGAACTCTGGACTCGCCGCGCTCCTGAGTCCCACAGCGCCGCACAGTCTGGCCACCACCGTGTTCGACCCGTTGCTGGCGCTGGTCGGTGCTCAGGTGGGTGGTTCGGACGTCATCCTCGACAGCGAGCCGGCACTGTCGTGCACGGCTCCTCGCCTCGTGGGCTGAGGCGCCTGCCCACCAGTCGTCCACAGACATCACGTCCGACGACTTCTCCACAGGCCGCTCCATCGGCATCGGCACAACCGTGCTGATCTTGTGACGCTGGTCGTCAGGAGGTCATCAGATGACGACGACAGCAGCAAGCAAGCAGGCCCTGGGGGCGTACGGCGAGCGAGTGGCCGAGGAGCATCTCCTCGCGCAGGGGATGGTCTCGCTGGACCGCAACTGGCGCTGTAGCGAGGGTGAGATCGACCTCGTGCTCCGCGACGGGGCGGTGCTGGTCGTGTGCGAGGTCAAGACCCGTAGCAGCACGGTCAACGGCACGCCGCACGAGGCGATCACCGACAGCAAGCTCGACCGCCTGCGACGCCTGGGCACCCTGTGGGCGGCGACGCACGGGATCTGCCCGCAGGAGACCCGGGTCGATCTGGTGGCGGTGATGCGCCCGCGCCGCGGAGCGGCCGAGGTCGACCACGTCCGGGGCATCGGCTGATGCCGGTCGCGACCGCGCGGTCGGTCTCCTTGCAGGGCGCGCTGGGCCACCTCATCGACGTGCAGGCGGACGTCTCGCCTGGGCAGGCCGGGTTCACGATGGTGGGCCGCCCCGACGTCTCCTTGCGTGAGGCGGGGGACCGCTGCCGGATGGCGATCATCAACTCCGACCTCGGATGGCCGGCCACGAAGCGGATCACGATCCTGCTCTCGCCGGCCGACCTCAGCAAGCGCGGCCCCCACTTCGACCTGGCTGTCGCGGTGGCGGTCCTGGCCGCCGACGAGTCCGTCTCGGCGAGGGCATTGACCGATACCGCCTTCATCGGAGAGCTGACGCTGGAGGGAGGGCTCCGATCCGTGCCCGGGGTCTTGCCGATGGTGCTCGCGGCCGCCGAACGAGGGATCCGTCACGTCTTCGTCCCCGAGCCGCAGGCCCGTGAGGCGAGCATGGTCCCGGGCATGGCGGTCTTCGGTATGCGCTCCCTGCAGCAGGTGGTCGCCGAGCTGCGCGGCGAAGTCGTCCCCGCAGCGCCACCGGTGGCGCCGATGTCGGGCAGCCGCTTGCTGACGTGGCGCGGCGAAGAGCGCCTCGAGGAGGTCGACTTCGCCGACCTCGACGGGATGGCGGATGCCAAGTACGCCGCCCTGGTCGCCGCGGCGGGAGGGCACGCCGTACTCCTCTCCGGACCGAAGGGGGCGGGCAAGACCAGCCTGGCCGAGCGGATCCCGACCATCCTCCCGGACCTCATCCCCGAGGAAGCCCTCGAGCTCACGGCGATCCACTCGCTGGCGGGCGCCCTCGAGCCCGGTGACGACCTGATCACCACGCCGCCCTACTCGGCTCCGCACCACGACGCCAGCAAGACCAGCATCGTCGGGGGAGGAAGCGGTCAGGTGAGGCCGGGCGAGATCAGCCGGGCTCACGCGGGTGTTCTGTTCCTGGACGAGTTCCCCCTCTTCCGCTCCGACATCATCGAGGCGCTGCGCCAGCCCCTCGAGAGTGGGGACATCACGGTGGCTCGGCGCGACGAGTCGGTGACCCTGCCGGCCCGCGGCATGCTGGTCCTGGCCTGCAACCCGTGCCCCTGTGGCAACTACGCGGTCAAGGTCGGCCGCAGCCAGTGCACCTGCCGGTCGCAGCAGCTGCGCGACTACCGCGCCAAGCTGGGTGGTCCCCTCGCCGACCGCGTCGACATCACTCGCCACGTGGGTCCGCTGCAACCCTACGAGCGCGGCGGACCCGCGGCCGAGACCTCCGGCAGCATGCGTGCGCGGGTCACTGCGGCCCGTCGGCGCCAGCACGAGCGGTACGACGGCTGCGCGTGGCGACTCAACGCGCACGTCCCCGGATCGGTGCTCCGCGACCGCTGGCCGTTGGACACCACGGCCCGGAGACCGATCGACTCAGCCCTGTACGCCGGGCACCTCAGCAGCCGCGGCGCCGTGCGTGTGCACCGACTCGCGCTGACCGTCGCCGACCTCCGGTCGGTGGACCTCGACGAGGAGATCGTGCCCGGCGAGGACGAGGTGGACACGGCCCTGCGGCTGCGAATGGGCGAGCCCTTGCTGGTGGATCGGATCCTGGGGGTGGCCGGATGAGCGTCTCCGAGCAGGAGCGGCTCGCCCGAGTCGCCCTCAGCCGGCTGACCGAGCCGGGGGATCTGCGACTGGCAGCCCTCACCGATGAACTGGGAGCCGTCACCCTGCATCGGCTGCTGGCGGACGAACGAGACCTGATGGGTCTGCAGACCGACGTGGCTGCTCGCCTGACCGGGATCGAGCCCGAGCGTGAGCTGGAGCAGGCGAGTCGGCTCGGGCTGCGCTTCGTCGTGCCCGGGGACGAGGAGTGGCCGGTCCAGGTCGGCGACCTCGCCGGCCTCGAGCCGCTGCACGAGCGCGGGGGAGTGCCGATCGGGCTCTGGGTCAAGGGTCCGCTGCGGTTGTCGGCCATCAGCCAGTCCGTCGCCGTCGTGGGATCGCGGGCCTCCACGAGCTACGGCGCGCACGTGGCCGGTGAGATGGGTGCGGTCGCGGCCATGGCCGGGACGATCGTCGTCTCCGGGGCAGCGTTCGGCATCGATGACGCGGCTCACCGCGGTGCGTTGAGCGTCGACGGACCCACGGTCGCCGTCCTCGCCTGCGGCGCCGACCGCGTCTACCCGGCCGCGCACCGCGAGCTCATCGCCCGCATCGCCTCCTCGGGTGCTGTGGTCTCCGAGGCAGCTCCTGGCTGCGCGCCGCAGCGGATCCGGTTCCTGGCCCGCAACCGCCTGATCGCAGCTCTGACCCGCGGCACGGTCGTCGTCGAGGCCGCGACCCGCAGCGGAGCGCTCAACACCTCCAACTGGGCAGGCAGGCTCAACCGCGTGGTGATGGGAGTGCCGGGGCCAGTCACGAGCGTCAGCTCGACCGGGGTGCACGAGCAGCTCAGGACCGGCGCGATGTCCCTGGTCACCTCGGGCAGTGACGTGCTCGAGCTGATCGGCGAGTCGGGCACTCACCTGGTCGAGCCCGCACGGGCCCCGGAGACGGTGCGCGACCGTCTCACCGCCCGACAGCGGCAGGTCCTCGACGCAGTTCCGGTGGCCCACGGCGTCGCGGCAGACTCCTTGGCTCGGGTGGCCGGTCTGGGACTGCTCGAGGTGCGCGCTGCTCTGGCTGCGCTGCAACGAGCCGGGCTCGTCATGTCGGACGAAGGTGGATGGCGGATCACCGTGCTGGCTCACGCGTGACCGGGTCGGAGAAAACTACGATGGCCGGATGGACGAGGGCAACGGCGCGCGAGCCACCGACGATGCGGGCCTGCCCGAGCCGATGGCCCGGGTGCTCGGGGAGTACGAGCGCCACCTCGTCGCCGAGCGCGACCTCGCCGCGCACACCGTGCGGGCCTACCTCGCCGACGTGGCGGGGGTGCTCGAGCACGCGCGACGGCTCGGCCAGACCGATCCCGGTGAGCTCGACCTCAGGACGCTGCGCAGCTGGTTGGCCAAGCAGCAGACGATGGGCCGGTCGCGCACGACGCTGGCTCGCCGGGCGACCGCGGCGCGGGTGTTCACCGCCTGGCTGGCCCGCACCGGGCGCGCCCCCCAGGACGTCGGTGCAGCGCTGGGCTCGCCCAAGGCCCACCAGACGCTGCCGGACGTGCTGCGTGCCGACGAGGCGCGCGACCTGCTGACCGCGGCCGCCGAGCTCGCCGACGACGGCAGCCCCCTGGGGTTGCGGGACGTCGCGATGCTGGAGGTGCTGTACGCCACGGGTATCCGGGTCGGGGAGCTGGTGGGACTCGACGTGGACGACGTCGACGGTGAGCGACACGTCGTGCGCGTGCTCGGCAAGGGGAGCAAGGAGCGCACCGTGCCCTACGGCCGGCCGGCCGCGCGAGCCCTTGAGCTGTGGGTTCGCCACGGGCGGCCCCACGTCGTGGCCGAGGGTGCAGCGGGTGCGCTGTTCCTCGGTGCTCGTGGGCGCCGTATCGATCAGCGTGCCGTGCGCACCCTGGTCCACCAGCGGCTGGCCGACGTCCCGGGAGCCCCCGACCTGGGTCCTCACGGGCTGCGCCACTCTGCGGCCACGCACCTGCTCGAGGGAGGCGCCGACCTTCGGTCGGTCCAGGAGCTGCTCGGTCACGCCTCGTTGGCCACGACCCAGCGCTACACGCACGTCACCACCGACCGGCTCCGGCGGGCCTACCAGCAGGCACACCCACGCGCTTGACCAGGACGGCCGGTGACCGTGGCGCGGGGCCTCTCAAGGAATCTCGAAAGAAAGCTTCGAGAAAAGTGTGAGGTTCTCCGCCTCTCGATGCTCCTCGTGGTGCAAGACCCCACCACCACTCGAGATCAGAGGAGAACCACCATGTTCCTGCACCAGCTGCCCATCGTTCGCACCCGAGGCCTGCGCCGTGGCGTCGGGTCACTGGCGGTCGCCGTCGCCACCGTCGGCACACTCGCCATGACCGCGGCTCCGGCCCACGCCGACACCGTGACCGGGACCGAGCAGGGCGACGTCCTGACCGGGACGGGCGCCGACGACCTGATCAAGGGTCTCGGCGGCGGCGACATCATCAACGGCCGCAACGGTCACGACGTCATCCTGGGTGGCAACGGCTCGGACCGCGTCCGCGCCGGCCGGGGAGCCGATGCCGTGTACGGCGGCAACGGGAGCGACATCGTCAAGGGCGGACAGGGGCCCGACGTGCTGCACCCTCAGCAGGGCACCGACGTCGTGAAGGCCGGGCCGGGCGACGACACGATCTACCTGTACGACGACAACAAGCTCGACCAGGTGTTCTGCGGGAAGGGCTCCGACACGGTCTACTACCCCGAGGACGAGTGGGACTTCCAGGACGAGTTCTCCGACTGCGAGACCTTCGTCGAGATGAGCGACATCACGGACTACCAGGGTTGAGCGGATGCTGCTCGGCGCTCACTCGCACTCAGGGTCTCGCCACGCCGCGTCGGCGCGGCGACGCGCCAGAGACGCTAGGGTCCCCGGATGAGCGCCGAGCCCCCGGCGATTCCCGACGCAGACCTGGTGGCCGGCGTGCTGGCCGGAGACCGGGAATCGTTCGCTGCGGTCTACGACCGCTACGCCGACCGCTTGCACGACTTCGCGCACTCCCTGCTGAGGCACCGCGAGGAGGCCGCGGACTCGGTGGCCGACGCGTTCGTGATCATGGCCGAACGGTTGGGGCAGCTCCGCGAGCCGGAGCTGCTCCGACCGTGGCTCTACTCGGTGGTCCGGCGCGAGTGCTTGCGCCGGATCAGGGCCCGCGACCGGCAGGCCTTCGAGGCCGAGGACCGGCTGGCCGCGATGGCTGAGCAGGAGCCAGGCCCCTCCGAGCAAGCCGAGCAGGCCTCGCTGCGGACCCTTCTCGACGACGCAGCGGCCGGGCTGAACGAACGGGACCGGTCGGTCCTGGACCTCCACCTGCGCCACGGCCTCGACGGAGCGGAGCTGGGTGCGGCCATCGGGGAGACCCCGCAGCGGACCTACACCCTGATGAACCGGTTGCGCGAACAGGTGGGCCGCTCGCTGGGCGCCCTGCTCGTCGCGCGGCAGGGGCGACGAGACTGCCCGGGCCTCGAGGACGTGCTGCGGGACTGGGACGGGCTCTTCAGCCCGCTCATCCGCAAGCGGGTCGCACGTCACGTCGACGGCTGCCTCGTGTGCGAGCGACGCCGGGCCGCGCTGCTGGCGCCCGGAGCGCTGCTCTCGGTGGCTCCGCTCGTGGGAGCGCCCCTGGCCCTGCGGGACCGGGTGCTCGACGACCCACGGCTGGTGGGGTCCTGGTCCCCCCGCGCCGACGCCAGCAGCCCCGGGGGTCCCCCCGGCCTTCCGCCGGACGCCGCGCAGGAATCTCGTCGCCGGTCGGGAGCAGCGGTGAGGGGGGCGACCGCTGCGGTGGTGCTCCTCATCCTGGGCGGCCTCCTGGCGCTGGGGTGGCCGTTCTCGACGAACGATGCCGAGCTGCCGGAGGGGTCGCCGGCACTGCAGGAGACCGTGGAGACGACGACGGGCCTGCTGGCGGCCACGCCTCCCACGTCGCTGACACCGATCGTGCCCACTGCCAGGGCCGGGGCGCGGCCCACGCCGAGGAGGACCCCGCAACCCGGGGCCCCGCCCGACGACGCGACGTCCGACGCGCCGCCGGCACCCACTCCCGCCCCCACACCGCGACCGACCCCGTCCCCGCAGCCGAGCCCGGGATCGCTCAGCGTGTCGACCCGACTCCTCGACCTCGGTCGGGACACCAGCAGCGCCCGGCTGACCGTGACCAACACCGGCGGACGAGCCGTCGACTTCGCCCTGGCGCCCCAAGCCACGTGGGTCAGCGCGACCCCCGGAACAGGACGTCTCGCCCCCGGCGCGTCTCGGCAGGTGCTCGTCGAGGTGGCTCGCGGTGCCCTCGACGAGGGGGTGGTCACCGCCCGGGTCCAGGTCACCTGGAGCGGACCGACCATCCCGGTGGAGGTGCGGGTCAGCACGGCCCGGCCACCGACCGTCGGGCCCATCGTCGTCACCCACGCCACCAACGGCTCGTGCACAGCCCGCCTCCTCGTGATCACCGCCCGGGTCGTCGACGAGTCGGAGCTGGACGTGGTGCGTCTCGACTGGTCCGGCGACGCCTCGGGGAGCGCCGCGATGAGCAGGGGGCGGCAGGGGTGGACGAGCCAGATCGGGCCCTTCGCGCCCGGGGCGCAGCTGGCGGCCGAGGTGCGTGCCACCGATGTCCACGGCGCGGTGGGAACGGCGTCCACCCGCTTCGTGGTCGAGCCCTGCCCGGGGTAGGGGCCGACGGCTCATCACGCTGTCCCGGACGGATCCATCATCAGGAGCAACGCTCGCCAGCCGGACAACGGGCCTGAGGGCACCGGGTCAGGCGTGCTCGTCTGCGGAGGGGAGTCGAGTGGCAGGTCGCGCCACAACGGCAGCAGGCGAACCGGGCCGGCGCCGACGAGCCGCAGGGGATCGAGGTAGGTCTCGTTCTCGACCCACCCCCAGTGCAGGCAGGCGCGCGGTGGGCAGTGACTGCCGGGGGCGTCGAGGCGACCGATCCGGTCGCCGGCGCCGACCTGAGCCCCCACCGCCACCGTCGCCGTCACCGGTTGGTACGTCGTGCGCGTGGCCCCGTGGTCGACCACGACCACCCCGCGACCGGCGAGGGGAGCGGCGTAGGTCACCGTGCCCGGCAGGGAGGAGAGGACCCATTGCCCACTGCTGCCCGCCAGGTCGACCCCGCGGTGGCCGGCGCCGTACGGCGACGTCGGTGGGTCGAAGCCGGCGACGACCTCGGGCTCGGGTCGCAGTGGCCACACTCCCACCGGGTCCGGGGCGGAGGACCCCACCTCCAGTGCGCGGCGGGCCTCGGCGGGAGTCGCCAGGACGACCATGCAGATGCACGCCAGGAGCGAGGCGAGGGCGAGGACCCGTCGAGCGGATCGGGGACGAGGGGCACTGGTCACCACTCGAGGGTGGGCCGCCCGCCGTTGCCGGCCCAGGCGACGTCGGAGAAGCTGTGGACAACGCCGGACGAGTGCCGGGCTGTGGACGACCGGTGGCCTCTGCGGTGAATTACCGGCATCCGCCGTGCCTGGACTACGCTGACCGCATCACTCCTCGGAGTGAAATTCGCACGCTTGTCGACCACGACGGCGCCGCAGCCCTCAGGCCAGGCGTCGAGCACCCGTGGGCGACGACCCTCAGTCCTGTCCGGGCGACACGTCAGCCGGGCCGGTCGGGTCGCGCACAGGCGTCAGGGCACCCGGCACCCGTCGGGCGCAACGAACTGAAAACACGACCGGAGCCACCACCGGTGCGTCCTGTCCAGCCTGGCTGGGAGCCAAGGGCGCGCACACGGGGGTGCGATCCACAGGAGAAGAGAACAGATCATGGCAGTTGTCACCATGCGCCAGCTCCTCGAGAGCGGCGTCCACTTCGGGCACCAGACCCGTCGCTGGAACCCCAAGATGAAGCGCTTCATCATGACCGAGCGCAACGGCATCTACATCATCGACCTGCAGCAGTCGCTGGCCTACATCGACCGCTCCTACGCCTTCGTCAAGGACGTCGTCGCCAAGGGCGGCACCGTGATGTTCGTGGGCACCAAGAAGCAGGCCCAGGAAGCGATCGCCGAGCAGGCGACCCGCGTGGGCATGCCCTACGTCAACCAGCGCTGGCTCGGTGGCATGCTCACCAACTTCCAGACCGTGCACCAGCGGATCAACCGCCTCAAGGAGCTCGACGAGGTCGACTTCGACGACGTCGCCGGCAGCAGCCGCACCAAGAAGGAGCTGCTGCAGATGCGCCGCGAGCGCGACAAGCTCAACAAGTCGCTCGGCGGTATCCGCGAGATGACCCGCACCCCCGCCGCGGTGTGGATCGTCGACACCAACAAGGAGCACCTCGCCGTCGAGGAGGCCCGCAAGCTGAAGATCCCGATCATCGGGATCCTGGACTCCAACTGCGACCCCGACGTCGTCGACTTCCCGATCCCGGGCAACGACGACGCCATCCGCGCGGTCGGCCTGCTGACGCGCGTCGTGGCCGACGCCGTCGCCGAGGGCCTCATCGCCCGCTCGGGCGGCAAGTCCGGTGGCGACACACCCGGTGCCGAGGAGCCCCTGGCCGAGTGGGAGCGCGAGCTCCTGGGTGGCGACGCCGCCGAGGCCGCCGCTTCCGCGACCGCCACGCCGGCCGCCGAGACCCCGGCCGCCGAGGCGACCGGTGCGTCGTCCGAGGGCGCCAGCGAGCCTGCAGCTCCCGTCGAGACGCCGTCCGAGGCCCCTGCCGCCGAGACCACCGAGGCTCCGGTCCCCGAGGCGCCCGTCGCCGAGGAGACCAAGGTCCCTGAGGCCGCCGAGGCGACCACCGAGTCCTGAGCCCCGGTCCCGACCGGTCTCACCCGGGCCTGACCAGATCCAGCGGGCCCACCCCGATCAACCCGACGTGGGCCGACCTCGCACGAGGCCGGCCCACGTTCGGCCCCGACCTGAACTACGTACGAAGGAGTACCCATGGCTTTCACCGCGGCCGACGTCAAGAAGCTCCGTGAGCTCACTGGCGCCGGGATGATGGACTGCAAGAAGGCGCTCGACGAGACCGACGGCGACTTCGACAAGTCCGTCGAGCTGCTCCGCGTCAAGGGTGCCGCCAAGGCTGCGGCCCGTGGCGCCGAGCGCGAGGCCTCTGCCGGACTGGTGGCCCACTCGGCCGGCGTCCTGGTCGAGCTCAAGTGCGAGACCGACTTCGTCGCCAAGGGCGACGACTTCGTGACCACCGCCCAGAAGATCGCCGACGCCGCCGGGGAGGCCAAGCCGGCCGACGTCGAGGCGCTCAAGGCCGTGGCGCTGGAGACCAGCACTGTCGGCGAGGTCGTCGAGAGCCTCGCGATCTCGATCGGCGAGAAGATCGAGCTGGGCCAGTACGTCCACTTCGACGGTCCCGTCGTGGCCTACATGCACAAGCGTGCCGCCGACCTGCCCCCCGCCGTGGGCGTCCTGGTCGAGTACGACGGAGACGCGGACGCCGCTCGTGCGGCTGCCATGCAGGTCGCCGCCATGCGTCCGCAGTACCTCACGCGCGACGAGGTCCCCGCCGACATCGTCGCCAAGGAGCGCGAGATCGCCGAGGCCACCTCGCGTGAGGAGGGCAAGCCCGAGCAGGCGATCGCCAAGATCACCGAGGGCCGCCTGAACGGCTTCTTCAAGGACGTCGTCCTGCTCGAGCAGCCGTCGGTCACCGAGAACAAGAAGACCGTCAAGGCCGTCCTCGACGCCTCCGGCACGACCCTGAAGCGCTTCGCACGCTTCGAGGTCGGCGCCTGAGTCTCCGACTCATCGTCTGTTCGTCCGCGATGGCCGGCCACTCCCACGGGGGTGGCCGGCCATCGCGTCGTTCCGGGGTGGTCGCCCTCGCCACTGCGCTGGTGCTCGCCCTGAGCCTGGTCGCCGCCTGCTCGGACCCCGACGACGGGCCGGCGCCGCCGGAACCGACGCCGACGGTTGCTGCGTCGTACCGTGCCCCGTCCGGCATCCTCCTCGCCCGACCGTCGGATCCCGAGGAGGACAACACGACGTTCGGTGTCTTCCTCGACCTGGTGCGCAACACGCCCGCGGGGGAGCGGATCCGGATCCTCGCCCACTCCTTCTCGTTCGTCCCGGCCGCTGAGGCGCTGATCGAGGCCCACCAGCGGGGGGTCAGGGTCCAGGTGGTCGTCGACCGCGGGGTCTCCGGCGACTTCAAGGCCCCCGCCCTGCTGCGCGACGCGCTCGGCACGGCTCGGGGGCAGCCGTCGTTCATCTACTTCGCCCCCGGCGACCTGCATCAGAAGACCTGGTCCTTCACCCGCACGGGTCGTTCACGCGACGTCGTCCTCGTGGGGTCGATGAACCTCACCTACCAGTCGGCGCGCCAGTACACCGACGTCGTCTCCTACGTCGGGCGTCGCGACGTACGGCGGGTCTTCGACCGGCGTTTCGTGGACCTGGTGCGCAACCTGCCCGACGTCGGCGCCCGGGCCAGCGTCCGGCTCGGTCGGGACCGGGCGTGGTTCTTCCCGGGCTACGACGAGGCCGACGACCCACTGTTGGCTCAGCTGGCGGCCGTTCCCCCGCAGGGTGCCCGCATCCGCGTGGTGATGTACGCCTGGCTGGACGAGCGAGGGCTCGCGATCGCCCGTCTGCTCGCCGACAAGGCGGCCGCGGGCGCGGACGTGGAGGTCGTCCTCGGCCCGAGCATCGGGGCGCAGGTCCGGACGCTCCTCGACGGCTCCTCGATCGTCGTGCGGCCTGGAGTCTTCGCCGACGGGGACGACGTGCACCACAAGCTGACGCTCGTGCGCTACCCGGGCGAACCGCGCGACACGCGCTTCGTGCTCACCGGCTCGGACAACTTCACCACCAAGTCGCTCGACCGTCCCGAGCTGCTCCTGCGACTCAACGGGTCGGTGTACCGACGCTACGACCGGTGGGTGGACCGGCTGGTGGCGCGCGGCCGCGCCGAGTCCTGACGTCACTCGCTGTCGCCCGACCTGGTCCCTATCCGGTCGGGAACGACTCCAGTACCCTCAGCGAGGGTATTTCCGGCCCGCACGACGGGCACTGACGAGTGGAGAGAACACACACCATGGGTCTGTTCGACAAGGTCAAGGGCCAGTTCATCGACATCGTCGAGTTCCTCGACGACAGCCGCGACACGCTCGTGTGGCGCTTTCCGCGTCAGGGCAACGAGATCAAGAACAACGCCCAGCTGATCGTGCGTGAGGGACAGGTGGCGGTCTTCGAGTCGGAGGGCCAGATCGCCGACGTCTTCACGCCGGGCACCTACACCCTGGAGACCAAGAACCTTCCGATCCTCTCGACCATCAAGGGATGGAAGTACGGCTTCAACTCGCCGTTCAAGGCCGAGGTCTACTTCGTCGGGATGCGCCAGTACACCGACATGAAGTGGGGCACCCAGAACCCCGTCACCCTGCGCGACGCCGAGTTCGGCATGGTCCGGCTGCGCGCCTTCGGCACCTACTCGCTGCAGGTCGTCGATGCCGCCAAGATGCTGCGCCAGCTCGTCGGGACCGACCCGCAGTTCCGCACCGACGAGGTGTCGGAGTTCCTCCGACAGAACATCGTCAGCCAGGTCGGCACCGCGCTGGGCAACTCCAACCTGCCGATGCTCGACCTCGCCGCCAACCAGCAGACGATCGGCGACACCCTTGCCGGCACCCTGACCACGAACCTCGCCGACTTCGGGATCAGCATCCCCCGCTTCGTCATCGAGAACATCTCGATGCCCAAGGAGGTCGAGGAGGCGCTCGACAAGCGCACCTCCATGGGGGTCCTGGGCAACCTCGACCAGTACGCCAAGTTCCAGGCGGCCGAGGCGATCGGCGACGCCGCCAACAACCCGGGCGGCGCCGGTGAGGGCATGGGGATGGGGATGGGCATGGCCCTGGGCCAGCAGATGGCCAACAACCTCAACCAGCAGAGCCAGCCTCCCGCGCAGCAGGCGCCGGCGGGAGGGCCTCCGCCCATCCCAGGGGCGGCTGCGGCCTTCTTCCTCGCCGTCAACGGTCAGCAGGTGGGACCGGTGACCGTCGCGGAGATGCCCGCCAAGGTGGCCTCGGGCGAGCTGACACCCACCACGCTGGTGTGGCGCGACGGCATGCCGCAGTGGACCGCCGCCTCCGAGCTGCCCGAGCTGCGCTCGATCTTCCCGGCCACCCCGCCGCCGCTGCCGCCGCAAGCCTGAGGTCACGCCAGGACATGAGTGACGAGAGCACGCCTGCCCCCACGGGCCCACCCCCGCTGAGCTCGACCTGCCCCAACTGCGGCTCCCAGACGGCGTACGCGCCCGGCACCACCGCACTGCGCTGCACGTCGTGCGGCTCGATGCTGGAGATCGCCGGTCCCGACACCGAGATCAACGAGCATTCCTACGACGAGTGGCGCGCGCGACACGGCAGCGTCGAGGTAGCCAACCTCGGCGGCCAGGTGGTCCAGTGCACTGGCTGTGGCGCCACGACCGAGACCACGGACCTGGCCACGGCCTGTCAGTTCTGCGGTGGAGCGCTGGTCGCCCTCGACCACCCGGAGGGCCTGGTGCCGCCGGAGGCCGTGGTGCCCTTCCACGTCGACAAGCGCGGGGCCAAGGACGCCTTCGGGGGATGGGTGAAGTCGCGCTGGTTCGCCCCGAGTGCCCTGAAGAAGGTCGGCTCCACCGAGGCGTTGCAGGGCACCTACGTGCCGCACTGGACCTTCGACGCCCAGACCCACACCGACTATCGGGGCCAGCGCGGTGACTACTACTACGTCACCGTCACCGACACCGTCTCGGACGGCAAGGGCGGCACCCGGCAGGTCACGCGCCAGGAACGCCGAACGCGGTGGCGGCGAGCCTCGGGTCACGTGTCCCGGTTCTTCGACGACGTCCTGGTCGTGGCCAGCAACCGCCTGGACCCGAAGAAGCTCAACAAGATGGGCCCCTGGAAGCTGACCGAGGCCCGACCGTTCCAGCAGGAGTACATCACCGGCTACTCCGCCCTGCGCTACGACGTCGACCCGCAGAAGGGGGCAGCCGAGGCGCGCCAGGAGATGCGGTCGGTCATCGACGGCGACTGTCGCCGCGACATCGGGGGCGACGAGCAACGGGTCAGCGACATGGACATCACCTACTCCCAGGCGATGTTCAAGCTCGTCCTGATGCCGTTGTGGATCGCGACGTACATCTTCGCGGGCAAGACCTTTCAGGTGATGGTCAACGCCAACACCGGGGAGGTCGTGGGCGACCGCCCCTGGAGCGTCGCGAAGATCACCATGGCGGTCCTCGCGGTCCTGGCGATCGTCGCCGTGATCGTGTTCCTGGTGGTGAGCGGCAACAGCGGCTCGGGTACCACCGGAGGGGGAGACGGCGGTTTCGGGGTGGGGGGCTCCGGCCTCGGAGGCCCTGCAGGCCATGCAGGCCTCGGGTAGCGGTGCTCGCGCGGATCCTCATCGGATAGGTTGCTGCAGGGTCCTGCACAGGACCAGACGACGTACGTCCCAACGACGACCAAGGGGTGCCACGGGTGGCGGGTTACGAGCGGGTGCTGCTCAAGCTGTCGGGTGAGGTCTTCGGCGGTGGAAAGGTCGGGGTGGACCCCGACGTCGTGGCCACGATCGCGCAGGAGATCGCTGCGGTTGCTCGCTCCGGCGTCCAGATCGCCGTGGTCACCGGGGGCGGCAACTTCTTCCGCGGCGCCGAGCTGCAGCAGCGCGGCATGGACCGTGTGCGCGCCGACTACATGGGCATGCTCGGCATCGTGATGAACTGCCTGGCTCTCCAGGACTTCCTCGAGAAGCTCGGCGTGGAGACGCGGGTCCAGACGGCGATCACGATGGGACAGGTCGCCGAGCCCTACGTGCCGCGCCGCGCCATCCGACACATGGAGAAGGGTCGCGTCGTGATCTTCGGCGCCGGTATGGGCATGCCCTTCTTCTCCACCGACACCGTCGCCGTCCAGCGAGCACTGGAGAGCCGCTGCGACGTGGTGATCTACGACAAGAACGGCGTCGACGGGCTCTACACCGCCGACCCCCGCAAGGATCCCGAGGCGACCAAGCTCGACGCCCTCACCTACGACGAGGCGATCTCGCGCGGCATCAAGGTGATGGACCAGACCGCCTTCACCCTGGCCAAGGAGAACAAGCTCCCGATGATCGTCCTGGGCATGGCGGCCGAGGGCAGCATCCTGCGCGCGGTGCAGGGTGAGAAGATCGGGACGCTCGTCAGTCCAGACTGAGGGCCAGCCACGCCCACGGCTCCACGCTCAGGCACGTTCAACGAAAGGCCGACACCGGTGATCAACGACATCCTCAACGAGGCCGACTCCAAGATGGACAAGTCGGTCGAGGCGACCCGTGAGGAGTTCGCCGCCATCCGCGCCGGCCGTGCCACGCCGACGATGTTCAACAAGATCGTGGTGGAGTACTACGGCGCACCGACGCCGCTGCAGCAGCTAGCGTCGTTCACCTCGACCGAGGCCCGGATCATCATCGTGGCCCCCTTCGACATCACCGCGATCGACAACGTCGAGCGGGCCATCCGCGACTCCGACCTGGGGGTGAACCCGTCGAGCGACGGCAAGGTCCTGCGCTGCGTGTTTCCCGAGCTGACCGAGGAACGACGCAAGGAGTACATCAAGATCGCTCGGGGCAAGGCGGAGGACGGCAGGATCGCGGTGCGCAACCTGCGCCGCACCGCCAAGCAGAACCTCGAGAAGCTGGAGAAGGACGGCGAGGTCGGCAAGGACGACGTCACCGGTGCTGAGAAGAAGCTCGACACGGTCACGAAGAAGCACACCGACGAGATCGACGAGATGCTCAAGAGCAAGGAGGCCGAGCTGCTCGAGGTCTGAGGACCTCGCACGGCTCGTCCACCATGACCGACGCTCGCCCGGAGACCGGCCCGCACGACGATCCTCTGCACGACCACGGCTCGGGCTCCGGCCCCCACGATGGATCCGCCCCGCAGAAGGACCACGGGCGGGCCGGTCGCGACCTCAAGGCCGCGATCACCTCCGGCGTCGTCCTGCTGGGCGCGATCGCTGCCTCGCTGGCCTTCTGGAAGCCGGCGTTCATGCTGATCGTCGTGATCGCGGTCGTCGTCGCCATCTGGGAGCTGCGCCAAGGGCTGCTCTCGAAGGACATCGACCTGCCCGAGCAGCCGCTGATGCTCGGCGGTGCGGTCATGGTGGTGGTGGCGTACCTGTACGGCTCCGACGCGTTGGTCACCGCGACGGCCGTCACGGCCCTCGTGGTCATGCTCTGGCTGCTGCGCCGCGGCATCGACGGCTACGTCAAGACCGCGACCGCGTCGGTCTTCACCCTCGTCTACGTGCCCTTCCTCGGCTCCTTCGTCGCACTGCTGCTCTCCGAGGGGGGCCGCGACGGCGGCGGTCTCGACAACGACGGAGTCCAGGGGATCCTGACGTTCATCCTCGTCACCATCGCCTCGGACATCGGCGGCTACATCGCGGGCGTCCTGTTCGGCAAGCACCCGATGGCTCCGGTCATCTCGCCGAAGAAGTCCTGGGAGGGCTTCGCGGGATCTTTGGTCGCCACCGTCGCGATGGGCTGGCTGCTGGTCGTGCTCCTGCTCGAGGGCGACTGGTGGGTCGGACTCTGCTTGGGGCTGATCGCGGTCGTGATGGCCACGCTCGGGGACCTCTGCGAGTCGGTGATGAAGCGCGACCTCGGCATCAAGGACATGAGTCAGGTGATCCCGGGCCACGGCGGTCTGATGGACCGGCTCGACTCGCTGCTGGCCACCATCGCGCCGATCTGGCTCCTGCTGCACTACCTCGTCTTCACCTGATCGACCCTGTGTCCTCGTCGAGCGTCCTACGATCATCAGATGACCACCGACGAGGGGACTGACCTCGCCCCCGGCGAGACGTCGTCCACACGAGGAGGAGACGTCGAGCCGAGCAGCCGTGGCAAGCGCAAGGCGGAGACCGGCCCGAGCTTCTGGCACCGGTCGCACCCGATCTTCCTGCCACTGTCCGGTTTCTTCACCGGCACGGTGCTCGTCGTCCTCGTGCTCGGCGGGCTCGGACTGATCCTGAAGGCGTTGTTCGGGGTGGACCTCAGCGAGCACCCCGGACCGTTCCTGGTGGCGATCCTGTCGTTGTTCGTGATCAACGTGGTCCTGCTCGTCGCACCGACCACACGTCGCTTCGCCCGCTACATGCTCTTCGGCCTTCTGGTCACGCCCGTCGTCGTCGGCGCCGTCGGTGCGGTCACGCTCTTCCTGCTCATCAGCAACGACGGCTGAGGGTTAGGGCAGCGCCAGGAGCGGTGCGAGACTGGAGGGGCTATGGCTGAGATCAAGACCCTGCCCCTCGTCTTCGACGAACCCCGCGGCCGCAAGAAGCCTCCGCGGCACCTCGCCGACCTCACCTCACCCGAGCGCAAGGCGCTGCTCGAGGAGCACGGCCTGCCCGGCTTCCGCGCCAAGCAGCTGTCGCACCACTACTTCTCCCGCCTGGTCGACGACCCGGCCGAGATGACCGATCTCCCGGCGGGTCAGCGCGACGAGCTCGTGGGCGCTCTGCTGCCCGAGCTGATGACGCCGCTGCGCACCATGGAGGCCGACAAGGGCACCACCCGCAAGACCCTGTGGAAGCTCTTCGACGGCGCCCTGGTCGAGTCGGTGCTGATGCGCTACCCCGACCGGGCCACCATGTGCGTCTCGAGCCAGGCCGGGTGCGGCATGGCGTGTCCTTTCTGCGCGACGGGCCAGGGCGGCCTGCAGCGCAACATGTCGACGGCCGAGATCGTCGAGCAGGTGCTGGCCGGCGCACGATCGCTTGCCCGTGGCGAGGTCCCCGGAGGGCCGGGTCGGGTCTCCAACGTGGTCTTCATGGGGATGGGCGAGCCGCTCGCCAACTACAAGGCCGTCATCGGCGCCGTACGCCGGCTGGTCGATCCCTCGCCGGACGGCCTGGGCATGTCCGCACGGGGCGTCACCGTCTCCACGGTGGGCCTGGTGCCCCGGATCAACCAGCTGACCGAGGAGGGCATCCCGGTCACCCTCGCGCTGAGCCTGCACGCCCCGGACGACGAGCTGCGCAACGAGCTGGTCCCGATCAACACCCGCTACTCCGTGGCCGAGACGGTCGACGCGGCCTACCACTACGCCCAGGTGACCAAGCGCCGGGTCTCGATCGAGTACGCGATGATGCGCGGCATCAACGACCAGGCCTGGCGCGCAGACCTGCTCGCCGACGTGCTCATGCGCGGCGACTGGGGCTGGGTCCACGTCAACCTGATCCCGCTCAACCCGACCCCGGGGTCCAAGTGGACCGCCTCCGACCCGGCCGACGAGCGGGAGTTCGTCCGCCGACTGGAGGCCAAGGGCATTCCGACGACCGTGCGCGACACGCGCGGCAGCGACATCGACGGGGCCTGCGGACAGCTGGCCGCCACGGAGTGAGCAGGCTCGGCAGCGTGGTGGCCCACCTCGACGGAATCGCGGTCGCACGGGTGGCCTGACGATGGCGGCCGCCGACGACCGGCTGTGGGGCGGTGCCATGGCGCCGACCCTGCGTCGCGCCGGCTTCGAGAAGGTCGGCCAGGAGAGGTCCTACCTCCTCGACCCGTGACGCCGTACGGCCCGGTGGTGTGCCCAGCGGCACGACCGAAGCGGTCAGGTGCTGTTCACGTGTCGTCTACGCCGGGCTCGGCGTTCGTTGCAGGCTCCTCCCTAGCGTCCGAGCCATGGCTGAGATGACTCCGCTCGTCCCCATCACCTCCTCCCTCCTGCGACCCGCGCCCCACCCTCTGCCGCGTGCGCGGCGTACGGCGGTCCCCGACACCAGCGAGCAGCTGCGCGTGCTCGTGGTCGCCGAGTCCTTCCTCCCGCAGATCAACGGGGTCACGAACTCCGTGCGCCGGGTGCTCGAGCACCTCGCCGCCGAGGGCCACCGTGCCGAGCTCGTCGCCCCCACCGGCCCGGACACGTACGCCGGGTTCCGGGTCCGACACGCCCGCGGCGCGACCCTGCCGTTCTACAAGGACTTCAAGATCGGACTGGAGACGCGCCGCAGGCTCCGCCAGACGATGCTGCGCTTCCGCCCGGACGTCGTGCACATCGCGTCCCCGGCGACACTCGGCTACCAGGCGGCGAAGGCCGCCGGCGAGCTCGGCATCCCCACGGTCGCGATCTACCAGACCGACCTGGTCGGCTTCGCCGAGCGCTACGAGCTGCCGGGCGGCGCCCGGGCGATGGCGTCGCTGACCAAGCGGATCCACGTCAGGGTCGACCGCACCCTCGCCCCCAGCTCGGCGAGCCTGGCCCAGCTGGCCGACATGCAGGTCCCCGACACGGCCTTGTGGCCCCGCGGGGTCGACCTCGAGCAGTTCCACCCGTCACGACGCGACGACGACCTGCGTGCCCGTCTGGCCCCCGACGGTCGACTGGTCGTGGGGTACGTCGGCCGACTGGCGCCGGAGAAGGAGCTCGAGCTGCTCCGCGTGCTCGACCAGGACCCGCGCTATGCCGTCGTCCTCGTCGGAGGGGGTCCCGAGGAGCAGCGCCTGCGCTCGATCCTTCCGAACGCGACCTTCCTCGGTCTCCTGCACGGCGACGACCTCGGCGCCGCCTACGCGTCGCTCGACGTCTTCGTCCACACCGGTCGTCACGAGACCTACTGCCAGTCGGCGCAGGAAGCCCTCGCCTCGGGTGTCCCGGTGGTGGCGCCCCGCTCGGGGGGTCCCATCGACGTGGTCGACGACACCGTCGCCGGTCACCTCTACGCGCCCGGAGACGCGGCCGAGCTGGCGTCGTACGTCGACGGACTGGCCACCGACGCCGACGCGCGCCGCCGCATGGCCCTGGAGGCGCGCCGCAGCGTCGAGGGCCGCTCGTGGGCCTCGGTCAACGCAGCGCTGGTCGATCACTACCGCGAGGTCGTCGGCGCCCGTCGCGCCGAGGGGCTGCGCTCAGTCGGCTGATCCCGCTCCCGCCAGGATCACCTCGGCGGCCTCCTCGGGAGTGTCGACGAGGTGGACCCTCGACTCCATCACCCGCCCACGGGCCAGCGACCTGAGCAGCGGCCACACGGGCAGGTCCTCGGTCCAGTACTCACGTCCGACCAGCACCATGGGCGCGACTGACATCTCATCGGCGTAGTAGTTCTCGCAGGCGTCCTGGAAGACCTCCTGCACGGTGCCCCCGGCACCGGGCAGGAAGACGATCCCGGCACTGCAGATCTGCAACAGCACGGCCTCGCGGGTGGCGTTGCCGACGTACTTGGCGATCGCGGTGGCGAACACGTTGGGCGGTTCGTGGCCGTAGTGCCAGGTGGGGATGCCGAGCGTCTCGCGAGGCGCGTCGAGCCCGGCGATCGCCGAGCGAGCCGTGTCGAGCCAGGCGTCGATGGAAGGTCGGAAGGACGGCGTCCGCGCGAGCAGGTCCAGCGCGACCTCGAGGGCCGCGCTGGCATCTCCTGACAGACGCGCCCCGAGATTCGCTGCCTCCATCGCGCCGGGACCGCCGCCGGTCGCCACGACGAGCGGGCGGCCCAGCAGGGCGCCGAGGCGGGCGGCGTCGGCGTACGCCTGGTCACCACGCAGCAACGCGTGACCCCCCATCACCCCCACGACCGAGCGGTCGGCGACCCAGGTGGCGAGCGCCTCGTCGATCGCGTGGTCGTGCAGGGCGGCAGCGAGGGTGTCGTCGCGTCCCGCCGAGCGTTGGGTCCACGCATACGCGCGGCCGTCGAGGGAGTCGGCGTAGCGGGGTGTGTCCATCAGCTCGTCGGGGGAGTAGAGACGCGGACGGTAGACGTCCAGTGGCGAGGCGCCCACGTCCGGTAGCACCAGAGCCCCACCGGACGTGAGGTCGTCGTCGACACCGGGGTCGAAGCGACAGCCGAGGAACGTCGCTCCTGCGACGTCCGTGCCCAACAGCGCGCTGCCGATTCCTCGCAGGTCGAGGCCGTGGACGCGCCACGCGCGCAGGGTGGACGTGCCGCCGTCCAGTCGACGTCGGAGGTCCTCGATGGACTCGACCCTCACGGTCCTGCCGCGTGTGCGCTTCACTCCTGCACCGTAGGACGGCTGTCAGAACGCGTGCGCCACGAGGTCGCCGAACAGCTCGTGCTCGTCAGCTCGCTCGAGGCCCTTCTGCCGGAACCACCCGCAGATGTTGGAGCAGTCGCGCATCAGAAAGTCCATGCCGTTGATGTTGCCCACCAGGTCCACGATCTGCGGCAGGTCGATGATCACGAGCCGCTCCCCGGCGGCCAGGATGTTGTACGCCGACAGGTCGCCGTGGACCACGCCGGCCCGGGCCATCGTGGCCATCGCGTCGCGCAGCTGGTCGAAGTACGACGCCAGCAGCGCCGGCCCGGGCCGGGTCTGGGCGAGGCGCGGCGCCGTCTCCCCGTCGTGGGTCACCCACTCCATGAGCAGCTCGGTGCCGTCGATCTGGACCGGGTAGGGGACCGGGAGCCCGAGCTCGTGGAAGCGCTTGAGGGCATTCCACTCCGAGACTGCCCACTCCCCGGCGGCGACCTGCCGGCCGAAGGTGGACTTGCGCTTGACGGCGCGCTCGTCGCGTGAGCGCTTCATCGAGCGGCCCTCGGTGTAGGACGCCGAGCGGTGGAAGCTGCGGTGCTCAGGGGCGCGGTAGCGTTTGGCAGCCATCACCACGCCCGAGTCGGGGTCGTGCGGATCGGCGCGCTCCAGCAGGAAGACGTCGGCTTCCTTGCCGGTCTTGAGGATCCCGAGCTCGGTGTCGATCGCGCCCTGGGAGGTCACGACCCAGTCGGGTCGTGGCTCGGGTCCTCGACACAGCGGCTCGCAGTCGAGCCAGGTCGACCAGCGTTGGTGCTCGGCCAGGTCGTCGTAGACCTGGAAGTCGAAGGTGAAGGCGGGGTCAGGTGTGAGGTCCTGCGAAGACATCGGTGGCGGTGCTCGTTTCGGGGAGGAGGTGGTCGGCGGTCAGGCCGAGGACAGTCATGGACATGTCAGAGCTCCTCTCGACGGCACCGGCTGGTCCGGTGTCTTCTGCTGGACCAGCGTGGGGGAGGCGTCGCGCGGGCGCAACCGGTTATCGCCGACCGGCGAGCAGCGCCGAGATCGACTCGACGGTCCAGCCGCCGCCGATGCCACGGCAGCCCATCAGGTACGACGCCACCTCACCCGCGTCCCAGCCGTGACTGCCCATCAGACCGACTCCCATCACGGTGAGGTAGGACCCGCTGGGGGCGAGGTAGTCCAGGGGAGCCGTCGTCGGGGCGGTGAAGGTGACGACCGGGACGCCGTCGATCGCGTCCAGGACGTGCATCGTCTCGTAGCGGCCGTCGCCGAAGGCCCAGGACCGCTGCCCGCCGAGCACCCCGAGGTCGAGATCCACTCCGGGTGGGCGGTGCATCTCCTGAGCGACGACGTCGCTGAACTGCTCATGGGTCAGCAGGTAGGCGCACCCGGGGCTGGTGCCGGCCGCGACCGGGTCGAGGAAGGCCACGCCCCCGCCCCAGGTCGAGGAGTTCCACGCGAAGTACACGTCGCCGGGGAGCGACACGGCCCGCGCGGCGCGAGGGGGCCGGGGGTCGCGAGCACCGGGGGTCGCCCGGGAGCCTCCGGGCGGTGTCCCCCCCTGGAGGTAGCAGGCCAGACGCCGCGGGTCGAGGTTGCTGCCGTACGCGGCGTACCAGATCTCGGAGGTCTCGGACGTCACCCCAGGAAGCCAAGCACATCTGTGCAGAGGCCCGGGCGCCTACACTCGAGCGGTGCCCCTCGCCGTACCACCGCGTCTGCTGGCCGCCACCGTCGGCGTGGCCGTCGCCGCGGGATTCGTGGCCTCGCCGACCGGCGGTGCCGTCGAACCCACCGGCGCGGGGGCGTCCAACGAGGCCGCGGCGGCTCCGGACACCGAGCGGCTCCTCGAGCCGTCACCGGGTGCGCGGGGCGTCGGCGACCGCTACTGGCCGCTGGACGGCAACGGCGGCATCGACGTCCTGCGCTACGACATCGTCGACGCCTACGACTTCGACAGCGGCACCCTGTCGGGCACCACGACGCTGCGGGTGAGGGCGACCCAGGCGCTCTCGAGCTTCCAGCTGGACTTCCTGCTCCCGGTCTCGTCGGTCAGCGTCGACGGGGCCGCGGCGGCCTACGACCGCCCCCACCGCCACGAGCTCCGGATCGCTCCCGCGACTCCGCTGGTGCGCGGCGAGCGTTTCGAGGTCGTCGTGGAGTACGCCGGCGAGCCCGGTCCGATCCGCTACGCGCGGGAGCGCAACTGGGCTGCCGACGACGACGAGGTCGTCACCATGAACGAGCCGCACATGGCCCCGTGGTGGTTCCCCAGCAACGACCACCCCACGGACAAGGCCCGCTTCGACATCACCATCACCGGGCCGGCCACGCACCAGACGATCTCCAACGGCCTGCTCGTCGACCGCGTCGTCGACGGGGACCAGGCGACCACGCACTGGCGCGCGACCGACCCGATGGTGCCCTACCTGGCGTTCTTCGCCCTGGGTCGGTACGACGTCGAGCAGGGCGTGCGCCAGGGTCTGCCGTGGTACGTCGCGGTCTCCCAGGAGCTGCCCGACGCGCAGCGGCACAGGGCGATGACGTCGCTCAAGCGCAGTCCCGCCGTGACGGCGTGGCTGGACCAGCGCCTCGGGGCCTACCCGTTCGAGTCCACCGGTGGCGTCGCCCCGTCGATCAACGTCGGCTTCGCCCTGGAGAACCAGACCCGACCGACGTACGCGGGCTCCTCGGCGACGCATCTGCCCACGATCGTGCACGAGCTCGCCCACCAGTGGTTCGGCGACTCGGTGTCGGTGCGACGCTGGCGCGACATCTGGCTCAACGAGGGCTTCGCCACGTTCATGGAGGCGGCCTACGCCGAGAAGCGCGGGGGACGCCCGGCCCAGCAGTGGCTGCGCGCCCAGTACGACGCGCGTCGCGGCGACGCCTCCTTCTGGAGCCTCGACCTCGCCGATCCCGGGCGTCGGCACATCTTCGACGAGCCCGTCTACCTGCGTGGTGGGATGGCCCTGCAGGCGCTGCGGCACCGGATCGGCAACCGTGACTTCTGGAGGGCGCTGCAGGACTGGGTCGAGGAGCGCCAGTACGGCAACGGGTCGGTGAAGGCCTTCCGACGCCACGTCGAGCAGGTCAGCGGCACCGATCTGGACCGGTTCTTCCGCGTGTGGCTCACGGCTCCTCGTGCCCCCGCGGTGACCAGGTCGAACGGCCTGCGCTGACCTCGCACCGTCGCCTGCGAGACTCGGGGCGTGACCAGCACCGCTCCGCGTGACGCGCCCGTACGCCGCGACGTCGTCGTCCTCGGCTCCACCGGCTCCATCGGCACCCAGGCGCTCGACCTGGCGCGTGCCCATCCCGAGCGCTTCCGCGTGGTCGGCCTGACCGCGGGCGGTTCTCAGCCGGACCTGTTCGCCCAGCAGGTCGCGGAGTTCGCCCCGGCGGTGTCCGGGATGGGGGAGGAGGCCTCGGTCGAGGCCGCCGGGCACCCGTGCGACGTGGTGCTCAACGGGATCACCGGCGCCGTGGGCCTGCGCCCGACCCTGGCCGCCCTCGACGCCGGCAGCACCCTCGCGCTGGCCAACAAGGAGTCCCTCATCATGGGCGGTCCGCTCGTGCTCGAGCGCGCGGCGCCCGGGCAGATCGTGCCCGTCGACTCCGAGCACAGCGCCATCGCGCAGTGCCTGAGGTCAGGTCGAGGCGACGAGGTACGACGACTCGTGCTCACGGCCAGCGGCGGACCGTTCCGGGGCCGCAGCAAGGCGGAGCTCGTCGACGTCACCCCGGAGCAGGCGATGGCGCACCCGACCTGGGACATGGGCCCGGTGATCACGATCAACTCCGCGACGCTGGTCAACAAGGGTCTCGAGGTGATCGAGGCCCACCTGCTGTTCGGGATCCCCTTCGACCGGATCGAGGTCGTCGTCCACCCCACGAGCGTCGTGCACTCGATGGTCGAGTTCATCGACGGCTCCACCATCGTGCAGGCCAGCCCGCCGACCATGATGATCCCGATCGCCCTGGGACTCGCCTGGCCGGACCGGGTGCCCGACGCAGCCTCGCCCGTCGACTGGACCCGCTCCGAGACGTGGGAGTTCCACCCGCTCGACGACGAGGCGTTCCCGGCTGTCGCCCTGGCTCGGGCGGCCGGCGAGCAGGGGGGTACGGCGCCTGCGGTCTACAACGCGGCCAACGAGGTGTGCGTCGAGGCGTTCCGAGCCGGGCGCCTGCCCTTCACCGACATCGTCGCGCGCGTGCACGACGTGCTCGCCGCCCACGACGTACGCTCTGAGGTGGCCCTGACCGTCGACGACATCCTCGCCGCCGACGCCTGGGCCCGCCAGCACACCCACACCCTCGTTCCGGCCTGATCGGGAGCACATGACCGCCCTTCTCTACGCCCTCGGGCTCATCACGTTCTTCGTGGCGATCCTCGCCTCGATCGGGCTGCACGAGCTCGGGCACATGATCCCGGCGAAGAAGTTCGGCGGGAAGGTCACCCAGTACTTCATCGGCTTCGGCCCGACGGTGTGGAGCAAGCAGGTCGGCGAGACCGAGTACGGCGTCAAGGCGATCCCCCTGGGCGGCTACGTCAAGATCGTCGGAATGCTGCCGCCGGACGCGCTCGACGTGGCCGAGGAGGTCGAGATCGACGCGGCCACCGGCAACCAGATCGTCAGGGTTCGCAAGTCCAACACGGGGATGTTCACGCAGCTGATCTCGGACGCGCGCGCCGCCGAGTGGGAGCTCGTCAAGCCCGAGGACGCCGACCGGCTCTTCTACAAGATGGCCTGGTGGAAGAAGGTCGTCGTGATGGCCGGCGGGCCGTCGGTCAACATCGCGATCGCGTTCTTCCTCTTCTGGGGCGTCTTCTCCACCTACGGCCAGCAGGTCGACACGATCCCGGAGCCCGGACAGCCCGTCCTTGCCTCGGTCTCCGAGTGCGTGCTGCCCTACGCCGAGGGCGATCGCCCCTGCACGGACGAGGATCCCGCCGCTCCGGCAGCGGAAGCCGGTCTGCTGCCGGGCGACACCATCACGAGCTTCAACGGCGCCTCCGTCACCGACTGGGACCAGCTGCGCGACCTGATCCGCGACAACGAGGACGGCAACGCCGAGATCGGCTATGTCCGTGACGGCGAGGCGGGGTCCGGCACCACGAGCACGACGGTCGAGGCGCGCCCGACCTCCTCGACCGACGAGACGCTGACCCAGGTCGGCTTCCTCGGGGTGACTCCGACCGCGCAGGCGGTCATCGAGACCGGCGGCCCGCTCTACACGATCGGTCAGATGGGCTCGATGACCGTCGACACGGCCAAGGCCCTGGTGACCTTGCCGGCGAAGGTGTTCGACGTCGGCCAGGCCATCCTCGGCCTCGAGGACCGTGCCGCCGACAGTCCGGTCAGCATCGTGGGCGGCGGCCGACTGGCCGGCGAGACGACCTCGACCGACCAGCTCGACGTCTCCGAGAAGCTCGCCTTCCTCGTCGCCCTGATCGCCGGGTTCAACTTCTTCATCGGGATGTTCAACTTCATCCCGCTGCTGCCCCTCGACGGCGGCCACATCGCCAGTGCGCTCTGGGAGGCCGCACGGCGGGGCTTCGCGCGGTTGCGCGGCCGCCCGGACCCCGGGTACGTCGACGCCGCCAAGCTCCTGCCGGTGGCCTACGTGGTGGCGTCGGCGTTGCTGATCATGGGGGTCGTGCTGATCGTGGGGGACCTGGTCGTGCCCTTGCAGGTGGAGTTCTGACGGGTCTTCCGGCCCCCGGGCGCAGCGGGGCTGGCTCTTCGGGGTTGGCCCTGGTGGTCGCGGTGGTCGGGCCGCGCGCGTAGCCGACCTGCTCCCGCCCGTCACATGCGCTCGCTCATTGGGCAAGAACGACCCGAAAACCGGCGGAAACGCGCAGTCTTCGCCCACTCGATGAGGCGATGTGAAGCATGTGACGGGTGGGGCGCCCGCGCATGCGGCGGCGCGAGCTTGCTCGTGCCGTCAGCGCGTCGTACCAGTCGACCGGGAGAGGCTCGCAGTCAACGGATGCCGCAGGCACCGCGAAGCGGTCGAGCGCAGCGAGATCCTTGACGGCGAGACCCGGTCGACTACGCGCGCGGGCGCCTCACCGACCACGAAGTGCGCCACACCCACCACGAAGGGCGCCCACCACGATCACGACCGACCACGGGTCGCGCAGTAGCCTGACGACATGAGCACCCCGATCAGTCTCGGCATGCCCGAAGCACCTCCGCCGGTGCTCGCCCCGCGACGTCAGACCCGGCAGATCAAGGTCGGCAGCGTCGGCGTCGGCAGCGACTCGCCGGTCTCGGTCCAGTCGATGACGACGACCCTGACGTCCGACGTCAACTCCACCCTCCAGCAGATCGCCGAGCTCACCGCGACCGGCTGCGACATCGTGCGGGTGGCGTGCCCGAGCCAGGACGACGCCGACGCGCTCCCGGAGATCGCCCAGCACTCGCAGATCCCGGTGATCGCCGACATCCACTTCCAGCCGAAGTACGTCTACGCGGCCATCGACGCCGGGTGTGCCGCCGTACGCGTCAACCCCGGCAACATCCGCAAGTTCGACGACCAGGTCAAGCAGATCGCGGCGGCCGCGAAGGACCGGGGCACGTCGATCCGGATCGGTGTCAACGCCGGGTCGCTGGACCCGCGCCTGCTCGAGAAGTACGGCAAGGCGACGCCCGAGGCGCTCGTCGAGTCGGCGGTGTGGGAGGCGGGCCTCTTCGAGGAGCACGACTTCCACGACTTCAAGATCTCGGTCAAGCACAACGACCCGGTCGTGATGGTGCGCGCCTACGAGCTGCTCGCCGAGGCGGGCGACTGGCCGCTCCACCTCGGCGTCACCGAGGCCGGACCGGCCTTCCAGGGCACGATCAAGTCGGCCACCGCCTTCGGGGCGTTGCTGAGCAAGGGCATCGGCGACACCATCCGGGTCAGCCTCTCGGCGCCGCCGATCGAGGAGGTCAAGGTCGGTATCCAGATCCTGCAGAGCCTCAACCTGCGGCCGCGCAAGCTCGAGATCGTGTCCTGCCCCAGCTGTGGCCGGGCCCAGGTCGATGTCTACAAGCTCGCCGAGGAGGTCACGGCCGGCCTGGACGGCCTCGAGGTGCCCCTGCGCGTCGCCGTGATGGGCTGCGTGGTCAACGGACCGGGGGAGGCCCGCGAGGCCGACCTCGGCGTGGCCTCCGGCAACGGCAAGGGACAGATCTTCGTCAAGGGCGAGGTCATCAAGACCGTCCCCGAGTCGCAGATCGTGGAGACCCTGATCGAGGAGGCGATGCGGATCGCCGAGGGCATGGAGGCGGTCGAGGGCAGCGCCGCCGACGTGAGTGTGTCCTAGGAGGACCTAGCAGGTCGCGGCGCGAACAGCGGCGACTACTAGGCTGCGCCACGTGCCAGCCAGCCGTCACGGAATCAGGGTGTTGGGCACGCCCGACCTCGAGGACTTCCTCACCCTGGCCAACCGTGACCCCGTCGCCAACGTGTTCGCCCTCTACCGGGCCCGCACGACCAGCCTCGAGCCTCGTTGGCTCGGCGGTGAGATGTGGGGCCGGTTCGACAACGGCAGGCTGATCGCGGCTTGCCACGTCGGCGCCAACCTGGTCCCGATCGGCTGCGATGTCGACGACGCGCGCGCCTTCGCCGAGCGTGCGCTGGCCCGCAGCCGCACCTGCACCACCATCGTGGGCCCGCACGAGCCGGTCCGGGCGTTCTGGAACGCCGTGGCCGGCACCTGGGGACGCCCCCGCGACACCCGCTGGATGCAGCCTCACCTGGTGATCTCCGAGGAGCCGCAGATCGCCGGCGACCCGCTGGTGCGCCGTACGGATCGCAACGACCTCTCGCTGGTCTACCCGGCCTGCGTGGCGATGTACTCCGAGGAGGTCGGGGTCTCCCCGGAGGCCGGCGGCACCACGGACCTCTACCGCGCCCGGGTCACTCAGCTGATGACGCGGGGGTGGTCGTTCGCCCGCTTCGAGGGTGGCAAGCTGATCTTCAAGGCCGAGGTCGCGTGTGCGACCGCCGAGGTCGCCCAGATCCAGGGGGTCTGGGTGCCTCCCGACCGACGTGGGGAGGGGCTTGCCGTGCGCGGCATGGCGTCGGTGGTGCGGCTGGTGCGCAAGGAGATCGCCCCGACCGTGTCGCTCTACGTCAACGAGTGGAACCAGCCGGCCCGCCGGGCCTACCGCCGGGTGGGCTTCAAGGAGACCCAGCGTTTCTCGACGATCATGTTCTGAGCCGGATCGGACCGGGCCACTGCCGATGCGTGCGTAAGATCCGCGACGTGAGCATCGAGCGCAGCACCAAGGTCCTGGCCGGCATCTTCGCGGTGAGCGGGGTGGTCCACCTCGTGAAGCCCGAAGCCTACGAGATGATCATGCCGGAGTGGGTGCCGGCCCACCGCGAGGTCATCCTCGGCAGCGGGGTCGCCGAGATCGCGTTGAGCGCTGGCCTGGTGGCCCCGAAGACCCGTCGGCTCGCCGGGTGGGGGAGCTTGGCGCTGCTCCTCGGCGTCTACCCCGCCAACGTGAAGATGGCGACCGATGCCTTGGCGACCACCAACACCGGCTTCAAGGTGGTCGCCCTCGCCCGACTCCCGCTGCAGTGGCCGATGATCCGATCGGCGCTCAAGGCCGCCCGCGGCTGATCGGCCGAGCGGGCTGCGGGCTCAACCTGCGAGCGCGGTGACGAGGTTGGCGCGGACGACGGTCATCCGCTTGCGGTTGGCACCGAGGTCGGAGCCGGCGTACGGCACGGACTCGGAGCGGAAGTGCACCATGCTGTCCTCGGCGTCGACCTCGAACTCGACCGTGTCCTTCCAGCGGATCACCTTGGTCTTGAAGATCGCCTTGACGTAGGTGCCGTCTTCCTCGACGACCGAGGTGCGCGGGAACTCGGCGATCACCTTCATCACCGCCGCCTTGGCCGACTCCGCCGTGCCGGTGAACGGCACGGGCTCCATGGCGCAGTACTTCTGGGTGTCCAACGTCGAGACACACTTCTGCGAGCCTTCGGGGCACGGGGTGATGCGCTTGGCGGGCATGGTGATCCTCCGGGTTGCGGATCGCTGGTGGTGGCGACCTCGGTCCCGACGCTACCGGGCCGAGCGGCTGAACAGCGGCTCCTTCGCGGAGACGGTGGGTCGGTACATCGGGGTGGGGCGGAGGTCCGAGGCGCGCTCGCAGTCGCCGGCGGAGCAGCGCACGGTCGCGGCCTTCTTCTTGCCGTTGGCCTCGAGGAGCAGGTCGGTGTCGCTCTCCCACCAGATCGCCCCGAAGAACCCGCCCACCTTGTAGGAGGCCAGGAGGCTCCCTCGGACCGTGCGCTCGGAGACCCGGTTGGGGCCGAGACCGTCGGCGAGGATGTAGGTGTTGACCATCCGCTTGCCGTCCGGTGAGAAGTGCAGGACGGCCTCGTCGCAGGAGCGCCAGAGCTTCTTCTTCGGCCTGCTCAGCGGCGCCACGACCGTGCAGCCGCCGTCGTAGGGGTCGTCGGTGAAGAGCGCCAGCCGGTTGCTGCTGATGTCGGCGCGGTAGACCGGTCGCTTGGTGATGGTGGTCCGCGTGCCGGTGGTCCAGTCGAAGTCGGTCGCGCCCTTCTCGAAGCTGGCGACGATCAGGTGGTCGCCGTCGAGGTCAAGCAGGCTGGGGTAGCCGCGGAAGCGTCCTCCTGTGCCGAGGAGCTCCCCGTCCACGGCCGAGCGGACGTCGATGGACGTGCGCCGGGCGATCTTGTCGAGGACCGCGATCGTGGTGCCGTCGTCGGAGAGCACCACCTGCTCCGGGCTGCTCTGGACCAGCTTGACCTCCTCGGCGCCCGGCCGGACCCGGACGACCTGGAAGCGCTCCTTGCGCAGCACCTGCACGACGTAGGCGTCCCCCGAGGTGCCGAGCAGGAAGCGCTGCTTGCCGCGCACCTTCACCCTGACGTCACCGTCGACGACCCGCTTGCCCTCGATGTGCGGTCCGCGCACGTCGGCGCCTCGATCGAGCTTTCCGGGATTCACCGAGACGGTGTCTCCCGCGGCGGCGGCCTGGGGCAGGGATGCGAGCGTGGCGATCAGGGCGGCGGCGCACGCTGCGCCGATGGTCTTCTTCACGTGAACTCTCCCGAGTGTCGAGGTCCAGCCCAGCCTGACAGGTGGGCGGGCGTACATCTGGTTGACGCAACCGGGAACTCATTGGTTGCACGCCCGGGGTCACAAGTAGCCTCGCCCCATGATCATGAGGATGTCGAGCCTGTTCGTGCGGACCCTGCGTGACGACCCCGCGGACGCCGAGGTGCCGAGCCACCGGCTGCTGGTGCGCGCCGGCTACATCCGCCGCGCCGCGCCGGGGATCTACACCTGGCTGCCGCTGGGGCTACGGGTGCTGCGCAAGATCGAGGGGATCATCCGCGAGGAGATGGACGGCATCGGAGCTCAGGAGCTGTCCTTCCCGGCGTTGCTGCCGCGTGAGCCCTACGAGGCCACCCACCGCTGGACGGAGTACGGCGACGGCATCTTCCGGCTCCAGGACCGCAAGGGCGCCGACTACCTGCTCGGTCCCACGCACGAGGAGATGTTCACCCTCCTGGTGAAGGACCTCTACTCCTCCTACAAGGACCTGCCGCTCTCGATCTACCAGATCCAGACCAAGTACCGCGACGAGGCTCGCCCCCGGGCCGGGCTGCTGCGCGGGCGCGAGTTCGTCATGAAGGACTCCTACTCCTTCGACATCGACGACGCTGGGCTCGACGAGAGCTACCAGAAGCACCGCGACGCCTACATCCGGATCTTCGACCGGCTCGGATTCTCCTACGTGATCGTCTTTGCCCACTCGGGTGCGATGGGCGGATCGAAGTCGGAGGAGTTCCTCGCCCGTGCCGCGGTCGGCGAGGACACGTTCGTGCAGTGCACAGCCTGCGACTACGCCGCCAACGTGGAGGCGGTCGAGATCCCCGTGCCCGCTGCCGTGCCGTACGACGACCTGCCCGCCGCGCACGCCGAGCAGACGCCCGGCACGCCGACCATCGAGTCGCTGGTCGCTCATCTCGATGCCGAGTTCGCGCGCGAGGACCGGGCATGGAGCGGCGCCGACACGCTCAAGAACGTGCTGCTCGTGCTCGAGCACCCCGACGGCACCAGCGAGCCGCTGGCCATCGGCCTGCCCGGTGACCGCGAGGTCGACGAGAAGCGCCTCGAGGCGCACGTCTACCCCGCGGAGTTCCGGCCGTTCGGAGAGGACGACTTCGCGGCTCACCCCGACCTGGTGAAGGGCTACATCGGTCCCGGCGTGCTGGGCGAGGAGAGCAAGACCGGCATCCGGTACCTCGTCGATCCCCGCGTCGTCAGCGGCAGTGCGTGGGTGACCGGCGCCGACGTCGACGGCTCGCACGTGCTCGACCTGGTCGCCGGCCGCGACTTCACCGCCGACGGCACGATCGAGGCCGCCGACGTGCGCGCCGGCGATCCGTGCCCTCGGCTGGACGGCGGCACCCTCGAGGCCGAGCGCGGACTGGAGATGGGCCACATCTTCCAGCTCGGGCGCAAGTTCGCCGAGGCACTCGACCTCAAGGTGCTCGACCACAACGGCAAGCTCGTGACGGTCACCATGGGTTCCTACGGGATCGGTCCCTCGCGTGCGGTCGCGGCGATCGCCGAGGGCACCCTGGACGACCAGGGCCTCTGCTGGCCGCGCGACGTCTCACCCGCCGACGTGCACCTGGTCGCGGCGGGCAAGGACGACGACCTCTACACCACCGCCGAGGAGATCGCCCGTGAGCTGGAGTCCGCCGGCGTACAGGTGCTCTACGACGACCGGCGCGGCAAGATCAGTCCCGGGGTCAAGTTCAAGGACGCCGAGCTGATCGGGGTGCCCACCATCGTCGTGGTCGGCAAGAGTCTCGCCGAGTCCGGCACGGTCGAGGTCAAGGACCGACGCACCGGCCAGCGCGAGGACGTGGCCGTCGACGGCGTCGTCGACCACCTGGTGGCCCTGGTCCGGTCGTGAGCTCGGCGAGCGGCGGCATCGACGCGGTCATCTTCGACTGGGGCGGCACCCTGACCCGCTGGCACGACATCGACTTCCACGCCGAGTCGCTGGCCCTGGCGCAAGCCGTCGTCGACGCCGACCACGACCTCGAGGTGTCGCGGGACCGGTTGCACCGGGCCGGGGCGACGATCTGGGGTCGCAGTCGCGACCACCAGCAGAGCGCGACGGTGGCCGACCTCTTCACCGAGGCGGGTCTACGGCACGATCCCGATCTGCTGGAGGCCTACTACGCCTTCTGGGAGCCGCACACATCGACCGATCCCGAGGTCGCGCCGCTGTGGCAGGGTCTGCGCGAGCGCGGGATCAAGGTGGGGGTGCTGTCCAACACGATCTGGCCGAGGGCGGTGCACGAGGGCTACTTCCGCCGCGACGGGGTGGACCACCTCATCGACGGTGCCGTCTACTCCAGCGAGATCGCCTGGACCAAGCCGTCGCCGCGTGCCTTCGGCGCAGCCATGGGCGCCGTGGGCGCCGGCGACCCGGCACGGTGCGTCTACGTGGGAGACCGACTCTTCGACGACGTCTGGGGCGCCCAGAACGCCGGACTGCGCGCCGTCCATGTCCCGCACAGCGCGATTCCCGCCGAGCAGGTCGGCCACACGGAGGGGGTGCCCGACGCGGTGGCCCACGCGCTGTCCGACGTGCTCGCGATCGTGGACGGCTGGTCCTGATCGCGCTGCCGTCGGGTGCAGGTTCATGCATCGCACAAACCTGGCCCAGCACGACGTACGTCGTCGCGGGCCCCGGGCCGCAATAGTTCCGGGATCGAGCCGACTATCCGGCGGCTCGTCCTCTCCTGGAAAGGGCATCACGTCGATGCGTCTCACACTCTCGGGCACCCTGGCCGCCACCGCGGCAGGAGCGCTGATGATCGCTCTCGTCCCCACCTCTCCGGCCTCCGCCATGACTCCTGCCGGGGACCCCGGCCCGATGGCCGGCCCCGTCGCGGGGGTGGAGCAGGAGTGCTTCACCCCCGACGACGACATCGCCGCCTCCGCACGCGGCGGCCAGGCGCACGACCACCGCAGTGTCTCGGCCGAGCAGCAGCGCCAGATCGAGGCGCGGACCGAGCGGATCCTGGCGGCCAAGGGCGGCAACGGCAAGGGCAAGCCCGGTGGAGGCGGTGGCGGCGGGGGCGCCGTCCAGGTGGGGGCCGTCATCCCTGTCTACGTGCACGTGATGGCCGCGAGCAACGGCGCCGGGGATGTCTCGGACGCCCAGATCGCCGCCCAGGTCGACGTGCTCAACGCCACCTACGCGGGCCAGGAGTCGCCAGCGGCACCGGACACGTCCTTCAGCTTCACCCTCGCCGGCACCGACCGCTTCTACAACAACACCTGGCACCAGGACGGTGCCAGCAGCAAGTACCGCAAGGCGACCCGTCAGGGTGGCGCCGACGCCCTCAACATCTGGCTCGTCGACTTCGACTACCTGGGCGTGGCGACCTTCCCGTGGGACTACGCCCGCAACGGGGGCATCGACGGCGTGCGCGTCCAGTACGACTCCCTGCCCGGCGGTGGGATCCCCAACTACGACCTGGGGGAGACCGCCACGCACGAGGTCGGACACTGGTTGGGGCTCTACCACACCTTCCAGGGCGGCTGCACGAGCACCAACGACGAGGTGTCCGACACACCGGCCCAGAGCAGCCCGACCAGCGGCTGCCCCGAGGGTCGCGACTCCTGCTCGCTGCCCGGCCTGGACCCCATCCACAACTACATGGACTACAGCTTCGATGCCTGCTACGACCGGTTCTCCGCCGGCCAGAGCACCCGGATGTCGGAGATGTTCAGCGCCTACCGAGCCTGACCGGCCGCGCCAGGACTCGTGCCAGGGCTGCCCGACACCGGCTGCAGGTATTTGCAATGCATCTTTGTGATGGGTCCTGGGTAGAGCCCTGAGGGCCAGGGGTGTTGCAGAATCGTGCACAGAGGGAATCCCCTCCGGGCCCACCCGGATCCCTCGCCCGGCCTGTCCCTTGGCCACAGCGGTCCGCGTACTCGTCCCCTCCGGGGAGCATCTCGGGAGTTCCCCGGAGGACGAGTACGCGGACCGGCCCGGTTGCGGCTCTCCCGCGCAGGAGCCCGGCGTCAGCGACCTGGCAGCGGCCGGGGTCGGCCGCCCAGGGCGATCTCGCGCAGGGCGATCTCGATAAGGGTGTCCACGGCGAACCGACGCTCGGCCGTCGGGCTGCTCGCCACGAGGAAGCCGTACGTCGCCGCGCAGGAGCGCTCGACCTGCAGCGCTCGGCGCCGGACCCGGGCCGGCTCACCCCGCACGTCGGCGATGTCGTACGACGCCGCAGCAGCCACGGGCTCACCGTCGACGTCGCGCACGCGGGCCACCAGGTCGTCGCGGCGGGCACGGTGCGCCCCGTAGGCGTCGCGCAGCAACGCGGCCAGCTCCGGCTCGACCGACTGCGAGGTCTGCGCCCCCAGGTAGCCGATCACGAAGACGGCCGCCTGCTCGGCGGCCAAGGTGTCCTGCAACGCGTCGAGATAGGTCACAGGAACGCTCGTTCCTGGGCGACGCCGGCCGCCATCGACGCCAGCAGCAGCGCGAGGGCCCCGCTGTCGGCGTCGACGCTCTCGCGCACGAGCCGTTGCTGGAGGCGGTTCTCCAGGCGCCCGAGTCGCGCAAGGACTCGCTCCTGCCTCGGCTCGACGGTGATCGCCAGGGCCGGCACCTCGACCAGACCGCCCAGCTCGGCGGCGTGACGCGCGTGCAGCCGCTCGAGGCTGCGCAGCTGTCCGGCCAGGGGTCGGTGGGCGCGACGGTTGGCCTGCACCTGAGCATGCGCGCGAGAGATCTCGGCCAGCACCAGCGCGACGAGAGCGGTGTCGGGATCAGCCGCGGGCGCCGCGTCGCCCTGCCGCGCTCGGGCCCCCTGCGAGCGACGAGCACCCGGCGTGCCGCTGGGTGGTGCGGAGGTGCCTGCCTCGCCGGAGCAGCCGGCACCCCCGAGGACGACCAGCCCCAGGCCCAGCGCTGCGCGTCGGCTGGCACGGGTGGTGGGACGGGGTCGCGACACGCCGCAGAGACTACGGGGCGCCGGGCGAGCCGGGCGACGAGGCAGCGCGGCGAGGGGCGGCGAGGTGCGGCGAGGAGGCTGGGGGGTGGGCCAGGTCGCAGCGTGGATGGCAAGGAGTGCTCCGCGACACCGGTAGGGTGGTCCTTCGCTCGACCACAACAGCACAGGAGGTCCCGGATGTCCGCCGTAGACGGCTTGACCAGTCGCATCCAGAGCGAGGTGACTGCGCCGCTGACCGCCCTGGGCTTGGATCTCGAGGCGGTGGAGCTGACTCCCGCCGGCAAGCGTCGGGTGCTGCGGATCGCGGTCGACCAGGACGGTGGGGTGTCGATGGATGACGTCGCCGCGGCGACGCGCGCGGTCAACCAGGTGCTCGACGACAGCGTCGTCATGGGCGAGCAGGCCTACACGCTCGAAGTGACCTCGCGCGGCGTCGACCGCCCTCTGACCCTGCCACGGCACTGGAGGCGCAACGCCGACCGACTGGTGAAGGTGACCCTGACCGACGGCTCGTCCATGACGGGTCGGATCGGCGACAGCGGCGAGGAGACGGTCGTGGTGGAGGTCTCGGGCATCGAGAAGCTGGTCGCCTACGACGACGTCGCCCGCGCCCTGGTGCAGGTCGAGTTCAACCGCAAGGCCGCCACCTCCTCGGACCTCGACGGGGCCGAGGAGCTGGACGGCATGGACGACGACCTGGACGACGACCTCGACGGCGACAACGACGACGACGGCGAAGAGACGGAGAAGCACTGATGGACATCGACCTCAACATCCTGCGCATGCTGGAGCGCGAGAAGGAGATCTCCTTCGACGTGCTCGTCGAGGCGATCGAGCAGGCTCTGCTCACGGCCTACCAGAAGTCCCCGGGCGCCCAGGACAAGGCGCGTGTCGAGCTCAACCGCAAGAGCGGTCACGTGACCGTGATGGCCGCCGAGGTCGACGACGAGGGCGAGGTCGTCGGTGAGTACGACGACACGCCCGCCGGCTTCGGCCGGATCGCAGCGACCACGGCCAAGCAGATCATGATGCAGCGCCTGCGTGACGCCGAGGACGAGGCGAAGTTCGGAGAGTTCTCCGGCAAGGAGGGCGACCTGATCTCCGGGGTCATCCAGCAGGGCCGCAACCCCGACGACGTCCTCGTCGACCTCGGGCGCCTCGAGGCGATCCTGCCGGTCAGCGAGCGCGTCCCCGGCGAGAGCTACGCCCACGGCACGCGCATCAAGTGCCTGGTGCTCTCCGTGCGCAAGGGGATGCGCGGCCCGCAGGTCACCCTCACCCGCTCGCACCCCAACCTCGTGCGCAAGCTGTTCTCCCTCGAGGTCCCCGAGATCGCCAACGGCCAGGTCGAGATCGCCGGTATCGCCCGCGAGGCCGGTCACCGGTCCAAGATCGCGGTGGCTCCGGCCGTGTCCGGGGTCAACGCCAAGGGCGCCTGCATCGGCCCGATGGGTCAGCGTGTGCGCAACGTGATGTCGGAGCTGAACGGCGAGAAGATCGACATCGTGGACTGGTCCACCGACCCCGCCAAGCTCGTGGCCAGTGCGCTGTCTCCGGCGCGGGTGTCGAGCGTCGAGATCATCGACCTCGCCGCCAAGTCGGCCCGCGTGGTCGTCCCGAGCTTCCAGCTGTCGTTGGCGATCGGCAAGGAGGGGCAGAACGCGCGCCTCGCCGCCCGCCTCACCGGCTGGCGCATCGACATCCACGGCGACGAAGAGAGCTCATAGCGGGTCAGCGAGGTACGAGCTGCCCGGCGTGATGGGCGAAGGTAGAGCAAGCGACGCGACTGAGGAACGAAGTCGCACGAGCGCGTCGAAACCCAGTGAGCCGATCATCAGCGTGGGGAGGGTGGGCCTGCGCCAGGGTCCCGGTTCGGTGATCCGACCCAGGTTGGCTAGACTGCAGGACGGTGGTTCACCAGATGACGTCTCCTCAGCGAGCGGACCCGGTCCGTACGTGCGTGGGGTGTCGGAAACGGGCCGCCAAACGCGAGTTGTTGCGGGTGACCGCCGGCTCGGATACGCACGGTCGAGCGGCCGCCGTACCCGATCCGACAGCCACCGCACCCGGTCGCGGGGCGCACCTGCACCCCTCGGTCGCGTGCTACGACCTCGCCGTACGACGGAAGGCCTTCGGTCGGGCGCTACGCGTCTCGACGGGGATCTCCGCCGCAGCGGTGGGGGACTACCTCACCAGCCTCACCAGCACGGCCTCAGAAGCGTGACCAGCACCATCAACCATCCATCACCCACCAGGGAACTGGAGCAGTAGCTCATGAGCACTCGATGAGTATTTCCCGATGAGTTTGCACCACCACTGAGGCTCGATCACGCCCCATCCCGGACGCGGGTCGAGCCAGAAGGAGAATTGTGGCCAAGACCCGAGTCCACGAACTCGCCAAGGAGTTCGGAGTCGAGAGCAAGTTCGTTCTCGAGAAGTTCAAGGAGATGGGGGAGTTCGTCAAGTCGGCGAGCTCCACTGTCGAGCTCCCTGCGGAGATGCGTTTCCGCAAGGAGGTCGGAGAGTCGTTGAAGAACGCGGCTCCCGCTGCCCCGGCGGCCGAGACCCCGGCACCGAAGCCGGCGGCCAAGAAGACCGCCGCCAAGCCGGGTCCCAAGCCCGGCCCCAAGCCGGCCGCCCCGGAGCCGGAGGCCCCCGCGGCTCCCGAGCCCGTGGCCGAGAAGGCGCCGGCCGAGTCGACGCCCGCTGCCCCGCCGGCCCCCGAGCA